>BBPE01001521.1_pt1 | contig 16418 bp, 14 predicted proteins | sample 1344301 | NCBI WGS metagenome assembly BBPE01 (sample SAMD00019089, study PRJDB2971) | groundwater metagenome | isolation source: The Cedars highly-alkaline
CCAATCCACCCTGACTGTCGTCAGGGCGGTTGCCTCCAGCCTATGTTTTCAGTGCAGATTCACGCCTCCGAGCGAAGACGCTCTCCGGCGATCTGCTCTAGGCTCGCACCATGCCCCTCCCCCGCCGCACCGCGCTCGCCATGCCGCTCCTGACCCCCGCAGCCGCACGCGCTGCGCCGCGCGAGTTGCGGGAGGATTGGGCCGACGCCGCGCGCGCGCGCCTGCTGCCCGTGCTCGTCCGCCTGCCCGAGGGCCGGCCGCCCTTCCCGGCGGTGGTGATCAGCCACGGCCTCGGCGGCTCGCGCGACGGGCTTGGCTATCTTGGCCGCGCGCTGGCGGAGGCGGGCTTCGTCGCGCTCCACCTCCAGCATCCGGGCAGCGACCGCGCGATCTGGGAGGGGCGGGCGGACGTCCTGCGCGGCATGGCCGAGGCGGCGCGCGACCCGCGCAACGCGCGCGACCGGTTGCTCGACATGGTCTTCGCGGTGGACGAGGCGCTGCGTCGGCTGCCGCTCGATGCCACGCGGCTCGCCGCGGCGGGCCACAGCTTCGGCGCCTGGACCGCGCAGCATGCGCTGGGCCAGGCGCTGCCCGTGGCGGTGCCCGGCATTCCGGAGCGGCGCTTCCGCGCGGGCGTGCTGCTCTCGCCCGTGCCCGGCGTGTTCGGGGCGGACGGCCGCAACATCCGCGCGCCGCTGCTGCACGTGACCGGGACGGAGGACCGCACAATGCTCGACGGCGCCGGGCCGCAGGAGCGGCTCGCGCTGTTCCGCGCGACCGAGGGGGTGCCGCAGGCGGCGGCCGTTCTGGAGGGCGCGCAGCACCTCGCCTTCGCCGGTGTGGAGGAGCACGGCGCGGCCCGCGCGGGCGATGCGTACCACGCACGCACGGCCGCCCTCGCGCTGCTGTTCCTGCGCGCGGCGGTGCTCGGTGACGAGGCTGCGCGACGGGAGATCGCCACCCGGCCCGCCGCGCTGCACGCCGGCGACGCGTTCACGGCGAAGGGCTGGGATTAGAGCAGATCGCCGGAGAGCGTCTTCGCTCAGAGGCGTGAATCTGCACTGTAAACAGAGGCTAGAGCGGGATGCGTTGAGACGGAATCGCCAAAAACGCTGAATCCCGCGACCCGGCGAAGGCTCGAGCGATTTCCGTTCGCATCGGCTCACGAAAATCGCTCTACGACGTTGTCTCGGCGAGCATCTTTACCCGACCAAACGACTCCGTTTGATCGGATGATGCTCCAGGCGATCTGCGTGAGCCTATGCGAACGCAGCATGGTCTAGAGGCAACCGGCCTGACGACAGTCAGGGTGCATTGGCTCTAGCCAGCCCGAGGCGAAGCTTCTTGGCGCCCCGGGAGCCCCGCGAGACGCGCGTAGAGCGGCCGCAGCAGGAACGGGCTGAGGAACAGCGGGAACTGGCACATCGCGAAGAACAGCAGGATGCGCGGGTCGGTCGCCGCCGGCAGCACGGCCAGGTAGAGCGCCATGTTGCGGTTGCCCGACAGCAAGCCGGCCGACAGCGCGAAGACCCGCCCCGCCGGGCGGAAGGCCAGCGCCGTCGCCGCGTTCAGCGCGAAGGCCCCGGCGAAGGCGAGCGCCGTGCCGCCGAGCACGAAGCCCGGCTCGGCCAGGAGCTTCGCCAGCATCCCGTCCATCACGCCGAAGCCGTAGAACACGACCATCAGCACCACCGCCCCGTCCACCGCGCGCCCCCATTCAGCAAGGCGCGCGGGGCCCATCAGGCGGCGGATGGCGATGGAGAGCAGCATCGGCAGGCCGACGACGAGCGCGAGGCGCGCCATCAGGCCCTGGATGGAGATGGCGAGGTCGATCCCCAGCAGGCCAAGCGCGAGCGGCGGCGCCGTGAGCGGGATCAGCAACGTCGAGAGCACGGCGACGACCAGCGAAATCTCCCCGTCCAGCCCGACCAGCCGCGCGAAGGCGGGCGAGGAGGTGGCGGCGCACCCGGTGGCCATGATCACCAGCGCCGCGCCCAGCGGCCCCTCCAGCCCCGCGAGCCGCACCAGCGCCCAGGCCAGCAGCGGGCAAACGGCCAGCAGCCAGACCAGCAGCGCCAGCACCAGCATGGGCCGTCGCAGATGCGCAAGGACCTGCGACAGGTCCACGCGCAGCAGCACGAGCGTCATCAGAACGACGACGGTCGGCGTGATGATGCCGCGAAAGGCCGCGGCGAGCGGCGGCAGGAACAGCCCGGCGAAGATGCCGAGCGCGAGCAGGGCCGCGCCGCGCCGCGTCGACCATTCGAGCATCTGTTGGAGAGCGGCGAGCACGGTTGGTCCTGTTCCCCCGGTGTTCTAGAACCGGCCGCGTGAGCGCGCCAACCACACTTCCGTCCCCTGGTCCCGACTACCTCTCCCGCCTCAACGCCGAGCAGCGCGAGGCGGTGGAGACGCTCGACGGCCCGCTGCTGGTGCTCGCCGGCGCGGGCACGGGCAAGACGCGGGTGCTGACGACGCGCTTCGCGCACCTGATTTTGTCCGGCCGCGCGCAGCCGCACCAGATCCTCGCCGTCACCTTCACCAACAAGGCCGCGCGCGAGATGAAGGAGCGCGTGGCGCACATCCTGGGCCGGCCCGTGGAGGGGCTGTGGCTCGGCACCTTCCACGCGCTCGCCGCGCGCATGCTGCGCCGCCACGCCGAGCTGGTGCGGCTGCGCAGTGACTTCACCATCCTCGACGCCGACGACCAGGCGAGGCTGCTGAAGCAGGTGATGGACGCGGCCGGCGTGGACCTCAAACGCTTCCCGCCCAACGGCGTGATGGCGGTGATCCAGCGCTGGAAGGACCGCGGCGTGACGCCGGCGCGCATCGGCCCGGCCGACCACAGCGACCATGCCGACGGCCGCGCCACCGCCCTCTACGCCGCCTACCAGGAGCGGCTGCGCGAGCTCAACGCCTGCGACTTCGGCGACCTGCTGCTGCACATCACCGAAATCCTGCGCACCGACGAGGAGGTGCTGGGCCGCTACCACCGCCTGTTCCACCACATCCTGGTGGACGAGTACCAGGACACGAACCTGGTGCAGTACCTGTGGCTCAGGCTGCTGGCGCAAGCGCGGCGCAACATCTGCTGCGTCGGCGACGACGACCAGAGCATCTATTCGTGGCGTGGCGCCGAGATCGAGAACATCCTGCGCTTCGAGCGCGACTTTCCCGGCGCCAAGATCGTGCGGCTGGAGAGCAACTACCGCTCCACCCACCCCATCCTCGCCGCGGCGTCGGGCCTCATCGCGAAGAACGAGGGGCGGCTGGGCAAGACGCTCCGCTCCGGCCGCAACGACGCTTCGGGCGAGAAGCTGCGCGTCGTCTCGCTGTGGGACTCGGAGGAGGAGGCGCGGATGGTCGGCGGCCGCATCGAGGAGGCGTGGCGGAAGAAGGAGTTCCCGCTCTCCGAGATCGCCATCCTGGTCCGCGCCGGCTTCCAGACCCGCGCCTTCGAGGAGCGCCTGATCACGCTCGGCATCCCCTATCGCGTCGTCGGCGGCGCGAAGTTCTACGAGCGCGCCGAAATCCGCGACGCGATGGCCTATTTCCGCAGCACCGTGCAGCCGGCCGACGACCTCGCCTTCGAGCGCATCGTGAACCAGCCCAAGCGCGGCCTCGGCGACGGCGCGATGGCGGCGATGCACCGCCTGGCGCGGGAGAGGCGGGTGCCGCTGGCCGCCGCCGCCTCGCTGCTGTGCGAGGGCAGCGAGCTGCGCCCCAGGCCCCGCGCGGCGCTGCGCGACTTGCTGGAGGGCATGGCGCGCTGGCGCGCCGCGGCGCAGACCGAGCCGCACATGGTCGTGGCCGCGCAGATCCTTGACGAGAGCGGCTACACCGAGATGTGGCGCCTCGACAAAACGCCCGAGGCCGCAGGCCGGCTCGACAACCTCAAGGAGCTGGTGCGCGCCATGGCCGACTTCGCCTCGCTCGCCGACTTCCTCGAACACGTGGCGCTGGTGATGGACAACGACAGCAACGCCGAGGGCGAGCGCGTCAGCCTGATGACGTTGCACGCGGCGAAGGGGCTCGAGTTCGACGCGGTGTTCCTGCCCGGTTGGGAGGAGGGGCTGTTCCCCTCGCAGCGCAGCCTCGACGAGGGCGGCAACAAGAGCCTGGAGGAGGAGCGTCGCCTCGCCTATGTCGGCATCACGCGCGCGCGGAAGCTGTGCGTGGTGAGCCACGCCGCGAACCGGCGCATCTACGGCAACTGGACCGCCTCCATCCCCTCGCGCTTCATAGCGGAGCTGCCGGAGAGCGAGATCGTGGTGGAGGGCGAGAAGGTCGAGCGCGTCGCCCCGGGCCCGTCCGTGTTCGCGGGCGGGCCGCTGACCAGCTCCATGGGCGGCTACCGCACGCCGCGGCTGGCCGAGCCGCCCGTGTGGGAGGTGAGGGAACGCCCGCGCGCCTGCGGAATTTCCATCGGCAGCCGCGTGTTCCACCAGAAATTTGGCTACGGAAGGGTCACGGCGGTGGACGAGAACCGGCTGGACGTGGAGTTCGAGAAGGCTGGGCTGAAGCGCGTGCTCGACAGCTTCGTGGAGCTTTCAGGCTCGTGAGGCGCCGTGAGCCAAGGCTGGAGACGCTCGTTCTCGACAACCTGCCCGAACACGCCGTGCCGGCCTTCGAGGCGGCGCTGAACACGGCGTGCGTCTCGGTCGCGATGTTCCGCGCCACCATCAGCAGCGATGGGGCCGCCGACACCTGGCGGCTCGAGGCGGTGCGCGACGCCGACGGCGACGGGTCTGGGCTGGCCGCGGCGCTGGCGCTCGCCGCCGCCGCGACGGGGCAGGAGGCCGCGCTGCTGCGCGCGCCGGTCGAGGCCGAGGGCTGGCTTGCCCGCACGGCCGAGGCCTTCCCCCAGCAGCCGATCGGCCAGCGCTTCCTGGTCCGGCCGACGCACCAGCCCGACGGGCCGGCGGAGGGGCGGATCGTGCTGCGGCTCGACGCCGGCATCGCCTTCGGCTCGGGAGAGCACAACTCGACGCGCGGCTGCCTGGTCGCGCTGCAGCGGATGCGTTTGCCCCACAATGCGCGCGTGCTCGACCTCGGCGCCGGCAGCGGCATCCTCGCGATGGCGGCGGCGAAGCTGTTGCGCGTGCGCGCCCTGGCGACGGATATCGAGCCGTGGTCGGTGCGCGTGGCCGAGGAGAATTTCTCGGCGAACGGCCTGCGCCGGCGGGTGCGCGCGGTGCTGGCGGATGGCTGGCGGCACCGCGCCATCGCGCGCGGCGCGCCGTACGACCTGGTCTTCGCCAACATCCTCGCGCGGCCGCTCTGCGCCATGGCCCGCGCGCTCGCCCTCCACCTCGCGCCGGGCGGCACCGCCATCCTCGCCGGGTTGCTCGGGGTGCAGGCGCGGATGGTCCTGGCGGCACACCGGCGGCAGGGGCTGGTGCTCGCGCGGCGGCTCGACGTGGGGCCGTGGACGACGCTGGTGCTGCGCCGGCGCGGGTGACGGGCTGCGTCTCCGCGTCTCATCCGGGGGCCGCGTCACGGCCGCCGCCATCGCCTGTGTCGCGTTGGCGGCCATCCACGCGTTGCCGACGCTCGCGCTCTTCGCGCTGGCGCTGATCGAGCGCCTCTGCGACGTCGCATCCGGCTCGGACGGGTTACCGCTGCCGCTGCACCACCGCGCCGCGCTGTTCCTCGTTGCCGTCGCCGTCGGCCTGTGGGCTGCCGCGCGGCGGAAGGTGCGGCGGCGTGCCGCGGTGGCGGTGGGGCCGCGCGGCGCGTCGATCCTGGTGCTCTGTGTAGCTGACGGCCGGCCGCGCCACATCGCCGTGATCGCGGTGGCGGATCGTGCCGGGCTTTGCAGCATGGAAGGCGTTTTCGCGCAGTTGATGCCCGCGCCTTGGGCTGCGGGACGGGCGCAGGCGCACACTGGATCTTGAAACGGCTGGACAACGCGACCCCGCGCGGGCATTCCCCGGTTCGCCCGCGAAACCCGCGCGGGAGAGTGCCGCTGGCAGCAGCGGCCGCCGAAGGCGCAACCGGCCCCCGGAAACGCTCAGGCACCAAGGGCCGCGCGGGACAGGGCACTCTGGAAAGCCCGGGGAAAGTTCCCCGGCACCGAAGGAGAAAGAGGGCCGCGCCCTCGAATCTCTCAGGTCCACGGACAGAGGGGGGTCACGAAACTTCACCGCCGCACCGCGGCGCGGGGGGATGCGTGGCCGACGACGGGACGACACAGCCGCTTCTGGAAACGCCCCTCGCGGGCCTGCACCGCGAGTTGGGCGGGCGCATGGTGCCGTTCGCGGGCTACGCCATGCCCGTGCAGTACCCCGCCGGCATCATGGCCGAGCACCTGCACTGCCGCGCCGCGGCCGCGCTGTTCGACGTGTCGCACATGGGCCAGGCCGAGCTCGTCGGAGACGGCGCGGCGGCGGCCCTCGAGCGGCTGACGCCGGCGGATGTGCAGGGCCTGAAGCCCAGCCGCCAGCGCTACGGCCTGCTGCTGAACGAGGCGGGCGGCATCGTGGACGACTTCATGGTCGCCAGATTGGTTGACGAGGGGGGCGACCGCCTCTTCCTCGTCGTCAACGCCAGCCGCAAGCACGTGGACCTGCCGCTGATCGCGAGCGTGCTGCCCGCCGGCGTGCGCCTCCGCGCGCTGCCCGACCGCGCGCTGCTCGCGCTGCAAGGCCCGGCGGTCGCGTCGCTGGTGCCCACCGCGATGCCCTTCATGGGCATCCAGGCCATGCGCATCGCCGGCTTCGACGTGATCGCGTCGCGCTCCGGCTACACCGGCGAGGACGGGCTGGAGATTTCCGTCGTGGCCGAGCACGCCGAGGCGCTCGCCCGGGCGCTGCTGGCCATGCCCGGCGTGGCCCCGGCCGGCCTCGGCGCGCGCGACTCGCTGCGGCTCGAGGCCGGGCTGTGCCTCTACGGCCAGGACCTCGACGAGGGCACGAGCCCGGTCGAGGCGAACCTCGTGTGGTCCATCGGCAAGCGCCGGCGCATGGCGTGGGATTTCCGAGGTGCCGAGCGCGTGCGCCACGAACTCGACAACGGCGCCAAGCGACGGCGCGTCGGCCTGCGCCCCGAGGGGCGGCAGCCCGCCCGCGCCGGCACGCCCGTTGTTCTCGGCGGCGAGGACATCGGACAAGTCACCTCCGGCGGCTTTGGCCCCTCGGTGAACGCGCCGGTCGCCATGGGCTACATCGCGCGCCCGCACGCCGGCGACGGTGCCGCGCTCGAACTGATGGTCCGCGGCAGGGCGCTTCCCGCCGCCGTGGCGCCGCTCCCCTTCCACCCGCACCGCTACGCGCGCTGAGGACAATCCATGATCGACCTGAAATTCACCAAGGACCACGAGTGGCTGCGCCTCGATGCCGGCGGCGCCGCCACGGTCGGCATCACCGACCACGCGCAGAACGCGCTGGGCGACGTCGTCTTCGTGGACCTGCCCGAGGCCGGTCGCACGGTTGCGGCGGGCGAGGCGGTGGCCGTCGTCGAGAGCGTGAAGGCCGCGTCGGACGTGTACGCCCCCATCGCCGGGACGATCACGGAGGTGAACGAGGCGCTGCGCGACAACCCGGCGCTGATCAACTCCGCGCCCACCGGCGAGGGCTGGTTCTTCCGCATCGAGCCGGCCGCCGCCCTGCCCGATGACCTGATGGATTCCGACAGCTACGCCCGCTTCGTGGAGAGCCTCGCATGAGCCCGCTCGACCAACTGACGAAGCTCGAAGATGCGGGCGAGTTTGCGCGCCGCCACATCGGCCCGACCGACGCCGAGGTGTCGGCGATGCTGCGCGCCATCGGCCAGCCCAGCGTCGAGGCGCTGGTGGCGAAGACGATCCCGGCCGCCATCCGCGGCGCCGACCTCTCGGCGCTGCCGCCGGCGGTGAACGAGGCCTCGGCCATCGCCGAACTGCGCGCGCTGTCGGAGCGCAACGTCCGCCGCCGCAGCCTGATCGGCATGGGCTATTTCGGCACGCACACGCCGCCCGTGATCCTGCGCAACATCCTGGAAAACCCGGGCTGGTACACGGCCTACACGCCGTACCAGGCCGAGATCGCGCAGGGGCGGCTCGAGGCGCTGGTCAACTTCCAGACCATGGTCGCCGACCTCACCGGCCTGCCCGTCGCCGGCGCGTCGCTGCTCGACGAGGCGACGGCGGCGGCCGAGGCGGTGACGCTCGCGCACGGCGCGCACCGCGCGAAGTCCGACGTGCTGGTGGTGGCCTCCGACGTGCACCCGCAGACGCTCGCGGTGGTGCGCGTGCGCGCGGAACCCGTTGGCATCCGTGTGGTCGAGGTGGCACCCGCTGCGCTCGCCGAGACGGTGGCGGCGGAGAAGCCCTTCGCCGTGCTCTCGCAGTACCCCGGCACCACCGGCGAGGTGCGGGACCTGGCACCCGAGATCGCGGCGGCGCACGCGGCCGGCGCGCTCGCCATCGTCGCGACGGACCTGCTGGCGCTCACTCTCCTCACGCCGCCCGGCGAGATGGGGGCGGATATCTGCGTCGGCTCCTCGCAGCGCTTCGGCGTGCCGCTGGGCTATGGCGGGCCGCACGCGGCCTTCGTCTCGGTAAAGGACGGGCTGAAGCGCGCGCTGCCGGGCCGCCTCGTCGGCGTGTCGGTGGATGCGGCCGGCGCGCCTGCGATGCGCCTCGCGCTCCAGACGCGCGAGCAACACATCCGCCGCGAGAAGGCGACGAGCAACATCTGCACGGCCCAGGTGCTGCTCGCCGTGATGGCCGCGATGTACGCGGTCTGGCACGGGCCGGAGGGTCTCAGGCGCATTGCGGCGCGCGTCCACCTCCAGGCGCGGATGCTCGCCGCGGCCGCCAGGCGCGGCGGCCTCGCGCTGCGCTCGGAGAGCTTTTTCGACACGCTGTGCGTCGAGGCGGGCGGGCGCGCCGATGCGCTGATGGAGCGCGCGCTGGAGGCCGGCTTCAACCTCCGCCGCGTGGACCGCGGGACGGTGGCGATCAGCCTCGACGAGACGGTGACGCGCGCCGAGCTGCGCGCGCTGTGCCGCCTGCTCGGCGGCGAGCTGGACGGCGCCGCCGAGGGCGGCTTCCCGCACGCGCTCGCGCGGACGACCCCCTTCCTGACGGCGGAGGTGTTCAACACCCACCACGCCGAGCACTCCATGCTGCGCTACCTCAAGCGCCTCGAGGACAAGGACGTGGCGCTCAACCGCTCCATGATCCCGCTCGGCTCCTGCACGATGAAGCTGAACGCCACCGCGGAGATGATCCCGGTGACGTTCCCCGGGTTTTCCGATGTTCACCCCTTCGCCCCGATCGAGCAGGCGCAGGGCTACCTCGAGATGATCCGCACGCTCGAGGGCTGGCTGTGCGCGGTGACCGGCTTCGCGGCCGTGAGCCTCCAGCCCAACGCCGGCAGCCAGGGCGAATATGCGGGGCTGCTTGCCATCCGCGCCTTCCACCGCGCGCGGGGCGAGGGGCACCGGCGTGTGTGCCTCATCCCGTCCTCGGCGCACGGCACCAACCCCGCCTCGGCCGTGATGGCGGGCATGCGCGTCGTCGTCACGGCCTGCGACCGCGACGGCAACGTGGACCTCGACGACCTGCGCGCGAAGGCGGCGGAGCACGCGAACGACCTCGCGGCGCTCATGGTCACCTATCCCAGCACGCACGGCGTGTTCGAGGAGCGGATCCGCGAGATTTGCCAGATCGTCCACGACCACGGCGGCCAGGTTTACATGGACGGCGCTAACATGAACGCGCAGGTCGGCCTCACCACCCCGGCGGCCATCGGCGCGGACGTGTGCCACCTCAACCTGCACAAGACCTTCTGCATCCCGCATGGCGGCGGCGGGCCGGGGGTGGGGCCGATCGGCGTCGCGGCGCATCTCGCGCCACACCTGCCCAACCACCCGCTGCTTGCCGAAGCAGGGCCGGCGACGGGGTTCGGCCCGGTCAGCGCCGCGCCGTTCGGCTCAGCGGCAATCCTGCCCATCTCCTACGCCTACATCCGCATGATGGGACCGGAGGGGCTGAAGCGCGCGACGGAGCTCGCCATCCTCAACGCCAACTACATGGCGCAGCGCCTGCGCGACCACTACCCGATCCTTTACCGCGGCGCGAAGGGGATGGTGGCGCACGAGTGCATCCTCGACTGCCGCGGCTTTGGCCAAGCGGGGGGCATCCTCGTGGAGGACATCGCCAAGCGCCTGCAGGATTACGGCTTCCACGCGCCGACCATGTCCTGGCCGGTGACGGGCACGCTGATGGTCGAGCCGACGGAGAGCGAGACGATGGCCGAGCTGGACCGGTTCTGCGAGGCGATGATCGCGATCCGCGCCGAAATCCGCGCCGTAGAGCAGGGCCGCGCCGACCGCGCCGACAACCCGCTCAAGAACGCCCCGCACACGGCCGCGGAGGTCACGGCGACGGAGTGGGCGCACCCTTACAGCCGGGAGCAGGCGGCCTTCCCGCTGCCCTGGGTGCGAGCGAACAAGTATTGGCCGCCGGTCAAGCGCGTGGACAACGTGCATGGCGATCGCAACCTGGTGTGCACCTGCGCACCGCTTGAGGCTTATGCGGAGCGCCAGGCGCTGAAGGCCGCGGAGTGAGATTTGTCCCAATAAAGATGTAATTCGCTTGCGGTTGCGATCTGGCCTTGGTTATGGATGTCTCACCAAAGGAGACAACCGTGACCAAGCCCATCGCCCCCACCGCCTTCGCCGCCCTCGTCGCCCTGTCTGCCGGCGCGCAGGCCGCGCCGATCGTCCACGACACCCTCGCCGAATTCCGCCCCCTCGCCATCACACGTGGGACGAACAGCACCGGCGGGCCTCGCGCGTCGCCGGGCCCCGTCGCCGCGGACCGTTCCAAGCCGGAAGCGATGTTCGACACCGGCAGCAACGCCGGGACGAGCATCTTCTCGCTCGGCCTCGGTGGCAGCCTTGGCCTGGAACTGCTGCCGGACCACCGCCGCATCGTCTCCGGCATGATCTCGGAGCGGACCGATGGCGGCGGCCGCGGCGGCCATGTCGAGCGGCTGCAGATGTTCCTGGGCCAGGACAGCATGGGCTGGACGCTGGTTGCGACTCTGCTCAACCGCCCCGCGGGCAACGGCACGCCGGGGGTCACGGTCCATGCGCCGGGGCTGGTGAGCTTTGCGCCAACCGCGCAAGCGCCGAACCTCAGCGACTACAGCTTTACCGTGCTCGGCGGGGGCTTCGACTCGCTGCGGCTGGTGGACACGTCCCACACTCGCGGCACCAACCTCGACGGGTTCGACATCGCCCGGCTGAGCGTGACCTCCGTCCCGGTGCCTGCGCCCGGCGCGCTGGCCCTCTTCGGCGCCGGGTTGCTCGGCCTCGTCGCGGCGCGGCGGTTGCGGCACCGCGCCTGACCGGCCGCGCTCAGCTGTCCGCGCGGATGTTGTTCGCGCGGACCACGTCGCCCCAGCGGCGATGGTCCTCCGCCATCATGCGGCCCATGTCCTCAGGCGAACCGCCGCCTGGTTCGTCGCCGCGGCTCGTCATCCTCTCGCGTGTCGCGGGGTCGGCGAGCGCCGCGTTGAGCGCGGCGTTCAGGCGCGCCACCACCTCGGGCGGCGTGCCGCGCGGCGCGAACAGGCCGATCCAGGCGTAGAACTCGAATTTCGCCAGCCCCTGTTGGCCCGCCGTCGCGATGTTGGGGAAGGCGGGCGAGCGCGTGCGGCCCGTCGCCAGCACGCCGGACAGGCGGTTGTCCTGCAGGAACGGCGCGACGACGGAGGCGCCGTCGAACATCAGGCTGAAGCGGTTGGCGATGAAGTCGGCCATCGCCGGCCCTGAGCCGCGGTACGGGATGTGCTGCATCTCGGGCCGCCCCCCCGCCGGAGTAGCCAGCCGCTCGCGGAACAGCTCCATCGCGATGTGCGACAGCGACCCAGCCGAGGCCGAGCCGTAGTTCACCGAGCCGCGCGGCTGCCGGCCGATCCAATCCCGGAGCTGCGCGAGGCTGGTGACGCCCATGGACGGGTGGGCGCAGAGGATCAGCGAGGATTGCAGCGCGAGGCCGATGGGCACCATCTCCCGAGGGTCGATGGTCATGCCCTCCATCGTGTGGGGGTTGATGGCCATCGGGCTGATGTTGCCGGCGAGGATGGTGTAGCCGTCCGGCCGCGCCCGCATCACGGCCTCGGTGCCGATGTTGCCGCCGGCACCGCCGCGGTTGTCGATGGCGACGGGCTGGCCGAGCGCCGACTGCATGCCCGCCTGGACGACGCGGGCGGCGAAATCGGTCTGGCCGCCCGGCGGGAACCCCACGACCATGTTGATCGGCCGGGTCGGGTTCCACTGGCTCCCTTGCGCGGAGACGAGGGCGGGCGCGGCGAGGCCCGCCGCCCCGAGGGCGAGCGCGGTGCGGCGCGTGATGGCGCTCATGGGTCGGCCTCCTCCTTGGTCGGATCGGGTCAGCGCGGGGTGGCGGCGGCGCCGCCATTCTGCCGCGCGGCGGCGAGTTCGGCCGCCAGCCGCTGCGCCTCGGCACGGGCCTGCTCGGCCTCGCGCCGCGCCGCAGACAGCGCGCCGTCGGCGTTGCGGAAACGCTCGAGTGCCGCGGCCGCCTCGTTGCGGAGCTGCGCGAGCACCTCCTCGGCGCGGTTGGCGCGGCCCGTCTCGGCGGCAAGGCGCTGGGCGGCCTCTGCTGCCTCGCGCCGCACCTGGCCCAGCGCGGCCTCGGCCTGGGCGCGCGCGGCTTGCAAGCGCTCGCTCTCGGCTGCGGCGGCACGCAGGCGCTCGATGGCCTCCGCCGCCTCGCGCCGCGCCTGTTCGGCGGCGGCGGCGACCTGCTGGGCGCGGCTCTCGGCCTGGCCGGCGCGCTGGCCCTCGCCCTGGGCGCGCTGCTCGGCCTGGGTGAGCGCCGCGCGGGCCTGCGCGACCTGCGCCTCGCCCTGCTGGCGGATCTGCGCGAGCTGCTGCTCGGCCGCCGTCAGCCGCGCGGCCTGGGCGCGCTCGGCCTCGGCCGCGGCGGCGCGCAGGCGCTCGAGCTCGGAGCGGACGGCGTTGGCCTCGAGGCGCGTGGCGTCGAATTGCTGCTCGAGGTCGAGGGCGCGGTTCGCGTTCGCCTCCGCCTCGCGCCGCGCCGCGTCGGCGGCCGCGCGCAGCTGCGCCACCTCCTGCTCGCGCGCCTGCTGGGCGCGGGCCGCGGCGGTCGCGGCGAGGCTGTTCGGCGCGGGCTGGGAGCTTGCCAGCGTGAGCTCGCACTGCCGCACCTGCCGGTCGCCGGCGAGGAACAGCCCGCCGGGGAGCACGAAGCGCGTCTCCGACGCCGCGGGCCCGGCGAAGCGGAGCTGCCAGCGCTCGTTGCCGCGGCTGACGTCCACCGCGAGCTGAAGGTTCTGCCCCTCCACGCGCCCGCGCCAGCGCTGCGCCACGTCGCCGGCGTTGCCGGGCAGGGTGCGGAGGCGGTTGATCTCGTTGTTGGCGATGGTGAGCGGCAGGCGCTCGACGAAGGCAGGCGCGCCAGTGGCACTGCTCGGCCCGCAGGCGAGCGTGCCCTGCCAGACGCCGTCGAAGCCCTGGGCAAGGGCAGCTGGGGCGCTGGCCCCGAAGGCAAACACGGCGGCGGCGGCAAGCGTCAGGCGCATGGCATCCCTCCCAAGGACGCGCCCTAACTGCCGCCGCAGCGCGCGGCTGGCAAGCGCGCCCCCGGCGGCGCGCGCGCAAAAAACACCAGGGCGGGGCAGCCCCGCCCGCACGTCAATCGCGAGAGGCTGCGCCCAGCTCGGCCAGCAGCTCGTCCTCGAGGCTGACCTCCTCCTCGCGCACGATCTCCTCGCCGCGCGACTGCTTCTCGGCCTCCTCGGCGGAGCGCGCGACGTTCACCGTCACCGGCAGCACAACCTCCGGATGCAGCTCGACGCGCACTGTGCTGAGGCCGACGGTCTTGATCGGCTGGTCGAGCATCACCTGCTGACGGCCGACGGTCAGCCCCGCCGCCTTGCAGGCGTCGGCGACGTCGCGCGCGGAGACGGAGCCGTAGAGGTTGCCGCCCTCGCCCGCAGTGCGGATGAGGGTGACGGAGAGGCCCTCCATGCGCTCGGCCACGCGCTCGGCCTCCTCGCGGCGCTTGAGGTTCTGCGCTTCGAGCTGCACGCGCTCCTGTTCGAAGCGCGCGAGGTTCGTCTTGGTGGCGCGGATCGCCTTGCCCTGGGGCAGCAGGAAGTTGCGCGCGTAGCCCGGCTTCACCTTCACCAGCTCGCCCATCTGGCCGAGCTTCTCGACGCGCTGCATCAGGATGAGTTCGATCATCGTCGTGGTCTCTCAGGTCGTGGAGGGCGGTGGCGCCGCGCGCCGCCTCATTTGGTCGAAGAGGCCCACGCCCACCAGCAGCGGGGCCATGATCTGCAGGAACAGCAACATCAGCACGTAGAAGCCGGCGAGGAACGCCGTGCGGCCGGGGCGGCCGCGCAGCCGCCGGTGCACGCCGGCCACGCCGAGCAGGAAGATGGGCACGAGAGCCACGAGGAACGCCGACAGCGCCACCGCGCCGCCGAGCGTCACCCAGGCCGCGCCCGTCGCCACGGGCAACGCGGCATACCAGCGCGGCAGGCTCGTCAGCGCCCAGTCCGGCGCCGGGTGGCGCGCGAGGCCGCGGCTGGCGAGCAGCTTCTGCGCCGCCACACCGTTGCCGAGCATCAGCAGCGCGAGCCAGAAGCCGGCTGCCGCGCCCTTCACCTGCACCACCTGGTCCACCATCGCCTCGGGCACGCCCTCCATGCCCATGCGCCGCAGCCCCATCGAGACGGCCTCGCGCATGGCACCTTCGAGGTCGTCCACCGCCAGGGCCAGGGCCAGCAGCACGACCACGGGGAAGATCCCGAGCAACGCCAAAGGCAGCGAAAGGTCCATCGGCTCGCCGGGCACGGCGCCGTTGGATTGCGAGGCCGAGACGAGCAGCGCGGCGGGCAGCGCGAACATGGCGGCGTAGAGCGCGACGCCGTACGCGTTGGAGAGCAGCACGACGAGCGCCGAGGCGATCCCGGCGGCCACCATCGCGCTCCGCGCCCCGAAGGCGAGGCCCGCGAGGAAGAGCGGCAGCGGCGTCGCCCACAGCAGCAGCCCGCCGAGCGGCAGCCCGCGCATGGACCACAGGGCGAGCACGGCCGAGGCGAGCCCCGCGGCCACCGCCGCGAGGCTGCCGGGTTGCTGCAGCAGCCCGCCCCCCGTGTTGCCCTGCGCCCCGCTCACGACCTGCCTAGTCGTTGATGACGTAGGGCAGCAGCGCGAGGAAGCGGGCGCGCTTGATTGCCTGCGCCAGCTCGCGCTGCTTCTTGGCCGAGACGGCGGTGATCCGCGCCGGCACGATCTTCCCACGCTCGGAGAGGAAACGCGACAGCAGGCGCACGTCCTTGTAGTCGATCTTCGGCGCGTTCGGGCCGCTGAAGGGGCACGTCTTCTTGCGGCGGTAGAAGGGGCGCCGCGCGCCGACGGCGGTGCGCCGGTTGGCGATGCCGACCTCGGATGGCACGGCGATGTTGGTGTCGCTCATGGTCAGATCTCCTGGCCCATGTCGCCATCCATCTCGTCGCGCGGCCTGGCGCGGAACTCCTCGCGGTCGTCGCCGCGGGTCCCCCGGCCGGACGAGAAGCGGCCCGGGGGCTTCGGCCCGCGGAAGCCGCGCTCGCGGTCGTCGGCGCGCTTGGCAAGGATGGCGGACGGCGCCTCCTCGATCTCCTCGACGCGGATCGTCATCTCGCGCAGCACGTCCTCGTTGAGGCCGAGCTGGCGCTCCACCTCATGGACGGCGGGAGGCGCGGAGGAGATGCCGAGGAGCATGTAGTGCCCCTTGCGGTTCTTCTTCACGCGATAGGCGAGGCCGCGCAGGCCCCAGTACTCGCGCTTGCGGACCTCGCCGCCGCCTTCGGTGATCACGGCGGTCATCTGGTCGGCGATGGCCTCGACCTGGGCCTGGGTGACATCGTTGCGCGCGATGAACACGCACTCGTAAAGCGGCATGGGAACTCCCTGTGGATGCTCAGCCCGGGCGGCGCGGGGAATCCGACGGCGCGCAAACGGGAATAGCCGCGGGTGTGCCAACACCGACGGCAGGGCAGGGGTGCGTAAAGCACGCGCTCACGCCCCGCGCAAGCGCGGAGAGCGCGGTCAGCCCCGCTTCGGCAGCAGCCCGCGCAGCTTCGCGCCCTGCCGGTCGGCCCAGGCGATGGCCCGCGCCTCACGCGCCTCGATCGCCGGCACGACGCTCGGCCACTTGCCACGGATCCACTCCATGCCGCGGTGCGCCCACGCGTACTGGTCGCGCAGCACGAAGGTGCCGAGCGCCAGGAACAGGAACCCCTGGAGGAAGGGCAGCACCAGCCCGATCACGCCGAGGAAAAGCAGGCAGAAGCCGAGCGCCTTGCGCTTCAGCGAGGGGCGGAACTCCATCATGGGCGCGCAGATGGCGCGCGCGGGCCCCCGCGGCAAGCCGCGCGCGGCGGGGG
>BBPE01002511.1_pt1 | contig 16405 bp, 18 predicted proteins | sample 1344301 | NCBI WGS metagenome assembly BBPE01 (sample SAMD00019089, study PRJDB2971) | groundwater metagenome | isolation source: The Cedars highly-alkaline
TCGACAGGCTCAGGACAGGCCAAGCTCAGGGCGAGCGGGTGATACTCTGACGAAACGTTGCGCGTCCTTGGGCAGTAGAATCAGTTCCGGTTCGTGCGCAGGTGTTGGCTCGAAACCGAAACATCAATAAAACGCCTCAGCCTCAGCCTCAGCGTCGATGGGATGCGTTAGCAAAGCCCGAATACCTGCCTGTTCGGCAATGGCCACCGTGCGACTGATGGCGTTCTGCAGCAGACTGAAACCCGGCCCCCGCCGTTGCGGGTCGAGGTCAACCGCAAGTCTGGCCAGAATGACCAGCGGGATTGGGTACCACCAACGAGGCGCCGGATTGTTACGCCGATGCCGCTGTGTTTTGATCGCCGCGCCCATCCGAAGCGCACAATGAGCACCTGCAGCGCCTGCTCAAACATGAGTTGGCCCCGCAGCGCCAGGGTGGGAACTTTGCTCGACCCGGCGAATTCGAAGCTCAAACCCGTGCCGGTGTGGCCGGCATATTATTTTTGACCTGGATCGACGGGAGCACGCATGAAGCGTATTTTTCTATTTGTTTTGACCAATTTGGCCGTGATGGCGGTGCTGTTGATCACCACGCGCGTGCTCGGACTGGATCAATTCCTCACCGCTCAGGGCCTGAACATGACGGCGCTGGCCGGGTTCTCGCTCGTGATTGGCTTTGGCGGCGCCTTCATCTCGCTGCTCATCAGCAAGCCAATGGCCAAGTTCAGCACCCGCGCGCGCGTCATCAACCAGCCGCAAACCGCCGACGAAGCCTGGATCGTGCAAACGGTGCAAAAGTTTGCCGACAAGGCCGGCATCGGCATGCCGGAGGTCGCCATTTTCGACGGCGCACCCAATGCCTTTGCCACCGGCGCATTCAAGAACTCGGCGCTGGTGGCGGTTTCCACCGGTTTGCTGCAGAACATGAGCAAAGAGGAGGTCGAAGCCGTCATTGGCCACGAGGTGGCGCACATCGCCAATGGCGACATGGTCACCATGACGCTGATTCAGGGCGTGATGAACACCTTTGTGGTGTTCCTCTCGCGCGTGATTGGCTACTTCGTCGACAGGGTGGTGCTGCGCAACCAGAGCGACAGCCCCGGCGTCGGTTACTTCGTTACCACCATCGTGCTCGACATCGTGCTGGGCGTGCTCGCTGCCATCATCGTGTCCTGGTTCTCGCGCCAGCGCGAATTCCGCGCCGACGCCGGTGCCGCTGAGCTGATGGGGCGCAAGCAACCCATGATCAACGCGCTGGCGCGCCTGGGCGGTCTGGTGCCTGGCCAGTTGCCCAAAACCATGCAGACCATGGGCATTGCCGGCAGTCTGGGCAAGTGGTTTGCCACCCACCCGCCGATTCAAGAACGCATCGCGGCGCTGCAAAGGAACGTTTGAGCCGAGCGCTGTGGCTGCGGGTGCTTCAGCGCACCAGCAGGGCGCGAAAGTCGTTCACGTTGGTGAAAGTCGGGCCGGTGCACAGCAAGTCGCCCAGCGGAGCGAAAAAACCGCAGGCGTCGTGGCGCTGCAGAAAGTCGGGCAGATGCAAGCCCAGCGCCTGCGCACGCGCCAGCGTATCGGGCCGCACCAGTGCGCCGGCGCTGTCGCACGCTCCGTCTATGCCGTCGGTGTCGGCCGCCAGCGCCCAAACCCCGGTGTGCCCGGCCAGCGCCTGCGTCAGAGCCAGACAAAATTCGCCCGCCCGACCGCCCTGGCCCAGGGATAGACCGGGCGGCGGCGCCAGCGTGACCGTGGTTTCGCCGCCGCTGAGCAACACGCAAGGCGTCTGAAAACTGCTGCGCCCGCGTGCCGCCGAGCGCGCCAGCGCAGCGTGTACCTTGGCCACCTCGCGCGCTTCGCCCTCGATTTCGTCGCTCAGCACATAGGCGTGCAGGCCGTGCGCGCGCGCGATCTGCGCCGCCGCTTGCAGGCTTTGCGCCGGGGTGGCGATCAGGTGCGCCGTGTGGCCGCGCAGCAGCGGGTCGCCCGGTTTGGGTGTCTCTAGTGCGCCGCTGTGCAACTGAGCCAGCACGGCGGCGGGCAGCTCGATTTGGTAGCGCTGCAGCACCGCCAGCGCGTCGGCGCACCAGCTCGGGTCGGCCACGCTGGGGCCGCTGGCGATCAGGCTCAGGTCATCGCCCGGCACGTCGCTGATGGCCAGCGTGACCACGCGCGCCGGCGCGCAGGCGCGCGCGAGTTGCCCGCCCTTCAAGCGGCACAGGTGCTTGCGCACGGTGTTGATGTCGCCAATCGGCGCGCCGCAGTGCAGCAAGCGCTGGTTGATGCGCTGCAGATCGGCCAGCGTCAGGCCTGCACAGGGCAGCGTCAGCAGGGCCGAGCCGCCGCCTGACATCAGGCACAGCACCAGATCGTCGGCGCTCAGGCCGGCGCTCAGTGCCAGCACACGCCGTGCAGCGTCCAGGCCGGCGGCGTCGGGCAGCGGGTGCGCGGCCTGCAGCACCTCGATGCGCTGCGCCAGCCCGGCCGGTCGCGCCGGCGTGTGGCCGTAGCGCGTCACCACCAGCCCGCTGAGTGCGGCCTCGCTGGGCCACAGCGCCTCGACCGCCTGCGCCATGGCGGCGGCGGCCTTGCCCGCGCCCAGCACCAGGGTGCGGCCGCGCGGTGGTGGCGGCAGCGCCGCTGCCGTGTGCTGCAGCGGCAGCGCACGCTGCACCGCCGCCGCAAACAACTCACGCAGCAGCGCCGTCGGCTGGTTTGGGTCGGCTGCCCTCATGGCCTGGTTTGCGCGTTTGGGGGCGCGCTGGCCGTCAAGCGTTCCAGCACACCCTGGGCGCCGGCGGCGCACAAATGCAGCACGCGCTGAAAACCCGCATCGTTACCGAAATAAGGGTCTGGCACTTCGCGCACGCCGTCCAGTGCGGCATATTCAAGAAACAGATGCAGCTTGTGCCGATGCCTGGGTGGACACTGCCGCTGCAGATGGAGCAGGTTGGAGCGGTCCATGGCCAAGATCAGGTCAAAGCGCTCGAAGTCTTGTTCGGTCACCCGCCGCGCGCGCGCGCGGCTGATTTGCGTCCAGCCGTGAGCCAGCGCCAGCGCCACCGCACGCCGATCCGCCGCCGCACCTGGGTGCCCGGCATAGGTGCCGGCCGAATCGACCTCAAACGCCCACAACAGGCCGCGCGCAGCCAACCAGGCATGAAAGGCGCTGCACGCCAGCGGCGAGCGGCAGATGTTGCCCAGGCAGACCAGCAGAATTCGGGTCATGAGCGGGTAGGGCGACGGGCGACGCTGAAGCTTGCTGCGGCCACTCAAGCGCTTAGCCGCTGAACAAAAAGTTCATCACGTCGCCGTCCTTGACCACATAGTCCTTGCCCTCGGCGCGCATTTTTCCAGCGTCTTTGGCGCCTTGCTCGCCCTGGTAGCGGATGTAGTCGTCAAAGCCTATCGTCTGGGCCCGGATGTAGCCTTTTTCAAAGTCGGTGTGAATCGCGCCAGCCGCCTGCGGGCCGGTGGCGCCGACGCGAATGGTCCATGCGCGCACCTCTTTTTCACCAGCGGTGAAGTAGGTTTGCAGGCCCAGCAGGCCGTAGGCGGCGCGGATCAGACGGTTCAGACCGGGTTCACCCTGGCCCAGTTCGGCCAAAAACATCTGCCGATCTTCTGCACTCATCTCTGCCATTTCGGCTTCCAGCTTGGCGCAAATAGCCACCACCGGCGCGTTTTGCGCCTGGGCAAAAGCCTGCAAGCGATCGAGCAGGGGGTTGTTGGCAAAACCGTCTTCGGCCACGTTGGCAACGAACATGGCAGGTTTGGCGGTAATGAGGAAAAACGGTTTGAGCTGTTGCAGCTCTTCCTTGCTGAAGACCAGCGTGCGCACCGGCTTGCTGTCGTCGAGCGCGGCCAGGCAGCGCTCGAGCAGGGCCACCTGTTTGGCGGCCTCTTTGTCGCCCGAGCGCGCGAGTTTTCCGACTCGCTGCAGCGCTTTTTCCACCGCCGCCAGGTCAGCCAGGCAGAGTTCGGTCTGGATCACCTCGATATCGGCTACCGGATCGACTCGGCCGGTCACGTGCACCACGTTGTCGTCCTCAAAACAGCGCACCACGTTGATGGTGGCGTCGGTCTCGCGGATGTGGGCCAAAAACTTGTTGCCCAGGCCCTCGCCGGTGCTCGCGCCCGCCACCAGGCCGGCGATGTCGACGAACTCGACGATGGCGGGCACCACGCGCTCAGGCTTGACGATGGCGGCGAGCTGCTGCAAGCGCGAATCAGGCACCTCGACCACGCCGGTGTTGGGCTCGATGGTGCAAAACGGGTAGTTCTCGGCCGCAATACCGGCCTGCGTGAGCGCGTTGAAAAGAGTGGACTTGCCCACGTTGGGCAGGCCCACGATGCCGCATTGGAGGCTCATGTTTCAATCCACGCCAGGACCAGCCCGGCGAATCAACACGGCAGCGCTTGCGCCTTTGCCGTGTTTGGTTATCCCATTGAGGGGGGGTTCCAACCGGAGTGGGCTTCCCTTGATCTGAGATTGTCCATTAGGCGCACCTGCGGTGCTGTTGGGGCGCTGGTGGCGCATGGGCGGCCAATTTTGCCCCTCATCAGTGCCCATGGCGCAAGCCACGGGCTTCTCAGTCGGAACAAAACTGCCTCGCCACTGCATCAACCAGCCCACCCAACCCTAATGGACAATCTCGGATGACGGGAGCTTTCGGGTCGGTCGCAAGAGTCGAGATGAGCGCCGATTTTACGGCGCGCCGCCCGCCGCCGGGCTGGCTTGGGTGGTCACGCGCTGGCCCACGCGCAGCATCTGGGCGTCGCCCGCCAGCACAATCGCGTTCATGCCGAAGCTCGCCGCGCCGTCCACCCTGGGGTCTTGCCGGTAGCTTTGCAACATCTGCAACACCGGCGACGCGCTGCTGGGCGCCTCGGCCGTGGCCGGGTCGATATCGACCAGGGCGCAGCGTGTGCAGGGTTTGACGGCTTCGATCAAGGCGCCCGACTCGTGTGCCCCCCCGGCGCTGTCTATGTGCAGCGCAGCCAGCCGGTCTTCGGCGTAGGCGGGCAGGCCGCCGAGCACGATGTTGGGTCTGAACCGCGCCATGCCGACCGGCGCCACCCCAGCCTGCGCCAGTCGGGCGTTCAACTCGTCCAGCGAAGCCTGGTTGCTCAGCAGCAGACTAAAGCCGTCGGCAAACTGCGTGTGCGCGCTGCGCCCGCCGCACCACGCCGGGCTGCAGGCGCGGCGGCCTTGCGGGTCAAAGCGCACCAGCCGCAAGGGCTGGCCCAGAAAGTCGCTGAACCACTGCGCGGCCACCGCACCCATGTCGTAGGCCGACACGTGCTCGTCCCACACCCGCACTTGCAGCGCGGCTTCGGCGCTCTCGAGCGACAGGTGCAGCGCCATCATGCCGGGTGCGCGCAGCACCAGCTCGCCGAGTTTGAAGCTGGGCTGAATCAGCGCCATGCGCGGGCGTTGACGCTGGGTGACGAAAACGCCGTCGGCGTCAATCACCATCCAGGCGCGGTCCCAGGCCAGGCCGGTGTCGGTGAGTTCGACCTGATCGAGCGCCACGCCGGCGCAGGACTTGACGGGATAAATCCAGAGCTGTTCGATCTGGAGCTGCGACTCGGGGGCGTGTTCTGCTGCTGGGTTCATGGCATGGGCGGACTGTGGGGTGGGCGTCAGGGCTTGGCAAAAGCACAAGTATCGGGCATGAGGCCCAGCGGGGCGGGTATTGGCTCAATCGCCGTTTGTGGGTCCATTGACTGGTGCGCTGGCGTTTGCCCGGCCACCTTCTAAAATCGGCCCATGACGCACGCCCTTGCCCGACCCACAGCCACGCGGCGCTTTGACGTCTGCATCTGCGGCGACGGCGTGGTCGCTCAGACGCTGGCCTTGCTGCTGGCGCGCGAGCGGCTGCGGGTGGCGCTGGTGGGCGCGCCGCAGGCCGCAGCCGCCAGCGCCGACGTGCGCGCCTACGCGCTCAATGCCGCTTCGCGCGCCTTGCTGCAAGAGCTGCGCGTCTGGCCTGATGCGGCCGCACCCGAGCAAGCCGCGGCGGTGACGCCGGTGCAGACCATGCAGGTCTGGGGCGACCGGGGCGGCGCGCTTGATTTTTCTGCCGCTGCATTCGCCCTGCCGGCGCTGAGCTGGATCGTTGATGTGCCCACGCTGGAGCAGCGCCTGAGCCAGGCGCTGAGCTTCCAAAGTGGCATTGAGCGCTGCCACAGCGCCCCGGCGGCGGCGCTGACCGTGATCTGCGAAGGCAAGCGCAGCCCAACGCGCGCCAGCTCTGGGCTGGAATACGAGGTGTTTGCCTACCCGCACAAAGCACTGGCGGCCCGGCTGGCGTGCGAGCGGCCGCACGCCGCCGTGGCGCGGCAGTGGTTTGCCGACGGCCACATCATGGCGCTGCTGCCGCTGGATGGTGCGGTGGGGAATTCGGTGGCGCTGGTGTGGTCGTTACCGCTGCCTCAGGCCGACGCCTGGGCCCAGGCCGAGCCGCAAGCGCTGGCGCAGGCGGTGGCGCAGCGCTGCGGCCACGCTCTTGGCGCCATGCAACTGCAAAGCCCGGTCCAGTGCTGGCCGCTGGAGCTGGCACGCGCGCCGCGCTGGATAGCCCGCACGCCAGCAGGCGGCGTGGCGCTGGCCGGCGACGCCGCACACGCCATGCACCCGCTGGCCGGGCAAGGGCTCAACGTTGGGCTGGCCGACGTGGCTGCGCTGGCGCGCGTGCTGCGCGAACGCGAATACTGGCGCGAACTGGGCGACTTAAAGCTCTTGCGCCGCTACGAACGCGCGCGCGCGGCCGCTGTGGCCGCCATGAGCTGGGCCACCGACGGGTTGTTTGAACTGTTTGCCCACCCCGATGCGCGCGTGCAGGCGCTGCGCAACTGGGGCCTGAGCGGGTTTTCGTGCAGCCACACACTCAAAGGCTGGGCCGCGCGCCAAGCCAGCGGATTGAACCCCTTGCTCTGAGATTGCTGTTGGTGAGGGGTGCCGGGGGCAGGTCTTGCCTGTTGCCCATCAACCCCGATTACTCCTCGCGCCACCCCAAAAGCGCGTGGGTGCCACAGCAGACGCCGGACCGGGACGCTGGTGAAGAGATCGCCTGCCCGTATGACCCTGGTGCACGGTGCCGCGGTCTTGCCATGGCGGCAGATGGCGGCAGATGGCGGGCGTAGGGCGCGAAAGGCAAGACATGACCCGTGTGAAGTAAACGACTAAAATGGCCCATCATCCAAGGAGCCCGCTGTGCGCGTCACCGCCACTGAAGCCAAGAATCGGTTTGGCAGCCTCTGTGCCCAGGCCAAACGTGAGCCGGTGTTCGTGGAAAAGGCCGGAAAACTCGACACGGTGATTCTTTCCGCCGAGCAGTACCAGGCTCTTCAGGCAGGGCACGACAAGCCCAGCCGTGCTGCTCGCAAGCAGGCGTTTGAAGCCGAATTCGGCGACTGGATCGCCGCGCAGAACGCCCGCTTCGAGTCGCACGGCATTCCCGGTGCCGAGCTGCTTCCTTGGTGAACCACCGATGGCGCAGTACGACGTCTTCCCCCATCCGAGTGCCAGCGCCGCCAATGGCATTGCCTATGTGGTGGTCATTCAGAGCGATCTGCTGGACGCCCTGGCCACGCGTCTGACACGCCCCACACTCCCCACATGAGCATCACATACCTTCGAACTATCCTGCTGACGCTGTTGCTGACACTGTCGCTGGGCGCGCTGGCGCAAGAGGCCACCATTCGCAAAAACCTGGCCGAACGGCTGCCGCATCTGCCGCGCATCGACGCCGTCAGCCCGACGCCGATGGAGGGGCTGTTCGAGGTGCGCGTCAACCAGAGTGAGATTTTTTACACCGACGCGCAGGGCAACTTCCTGATCGAAGGGGCGCTGATCGACACCCGTGCGCGCGTCAATCTGACCGAGCAACGGCAACAGCAGCTCAGCGCGATTGACTTCAAAGACCTGCCGCTGCGCGACGCTTTCACCATTGTGCGCGGCAACGGCCAGCGCCAACTGGCGGTGTTCCAAGACCCGAACTGCGGATTTTGCAAACGCTTCGAACACGAACTGCTGCAAATCAACAACGTCACCATACACGTCTTTCTCTACCCCATCCTGGGCCCGGACTCGATGCAAAAGTCGCGCCAGATCTGGTGCAGCCGCGAGCGCGCGCGCACCTTTCAGGACTGGATGCTGCGCAACGCGGCGCCCGCGGCGGCGCCGGCGCGCTGCGACAGCGCCGCGCTGCAGCGCAACGTCGAATTTGGCCGCCAGCACCGCATCAGCGGCACCCCTACCACCTTTTTGTTGGACGGCCTGCGCGTGCCGGGCGCCGCCAGCGCGGCGCAAATCGAGCAACTGCTGACGCAGGCCAGACCCTGATGCCCGAGTGCTTGCAGCCGCACGCCGGGCAGCGCGCCGCCGTGCGCTACACCGTCTCGGTGCACGACGCGCACGCCCACCTGTTCTCGGTCGTGCTGCGCGTGCAGCGGCCGCGCCCCCGGCAAGGTTTTTCCCTGCCGGTCTGGATACCGGGCAGCTACTTGGTGCGCGAGTTTTCGCAGCACCTGCAAAACCTGCGCGCCTTCCAGGGCGCCCAGCCGCTGGCGCTGCGCCAGGTAGACAAAAACAACTGGCGCAGCGAAGCCGCCAGCGAGCTGCCGCTGGAGCTGCACTACGAGGTCTACGCCTTCGACACATCGGTGCGCAGCGCCTATTTGGACGCCACGCGCGGCTTCTTCAACGCCACCAGCCTGTGCCTGCGCGTGCTGGGCCAGCAAGACCAGCCGCACGAACTCGAATGCCTGCCCGGCCCGTCCACGCAGGGCTGGCAGCTTGTCACCGGCCTTGGCCCGCTGCAAGTGGGCAGCGACGGCTTTGGCCGCTACCAGGCGCAAGACTACGACGAGCTGGCCGACTGCCCGCTGGCACTGGGCACGTTCTGGAGCGGCAGCTTCAGCGTGCGCGGCGTGCCGCACCGCTTCGTCGTCAGCGGCGCCGGCGCCTGGCTCGATGGCGCGCGCCTGCTCGCAGACACGCGCCGCATCTGCGAAGCGCAAATCGATTTTTGGCACCCGCAGCCAGACGCTGCGCCGCCGTTTTCCAGTTACTTGTTCATGCTGCACGCCAGCGCCGACGGCTACGGCGGGCTCGAACACCGCAATTGCACCGCGCTGCTGTGCCAGCGCGCCGACCTGCCCAACCTGGACGAGAGCGCCGCGCCCGCCGCCCGCAAGGCCAGCGACGGCTACACCACGCTGCTGGGCCTGATCAGCCACGAATACTTTCACACCTGGAACGTCAAGCGTCTGCGTCCGGCCGAATTTGCCCGCTACGACTACGGACGCGAAAACCACACTGAACTGCTGTGGTTTTTCGAGGGCTTCACCAGCTACTACGACGACTTGCTGCTGCGCCGCGCCGAACTGATAGACAGCGCGACCTACCTGCAACTGCTGGCCAAGACCATCAACTTGGTGCAGCAAACGCCGGGGCGGCACGTGCAAAGTGTGGCGCAGGCCAGTTTTGACGCCTGGACCAAGTTCTACCGGGTGGGCGAGAACACACCCAACGCCACCGTCAACTACTACAGCAAGGGCGCGCTGGTGGCGCTGTGCCTGGACCTGACGCTGCGCGCCGAGGGCCACAGCACGCTAGACGCGGTGCTGCGCGCACTCTGGCAGCGCTGCGCCGGCGGCCCGATGCGCGAGATTGACCTGCTGCGCGTGCTCCAGCGCCTGGGCCGGCGCAGCTTCGAGCCGGAAATCAAGGCCTGGGTACACAGCACCCAAGAGCTGCCGCTGTCCGCGCTGTTGCAGGCGCACGGGGTCAAAATCGGCGAAGAAAAAGCCCCGCTGGCACAACAACTGGGCCTGCGCCTGAATGAATCGGCCGCAGGCGTCAGCCTGAAAAATGTGCTGCGCGGCGGTGCCGCCGAAGCCGCCGGCATGGCCGCGGGCGACGAATGGCTGGGCATCGAGTTCGACGCCCGGCAGCCGGACATGCCCGCCGAAGCCTGGCGCATCCACAAACTCGAGCAAGTGCCGCTGCTGCGCGGGCAGCGCCAACGACTGGTGGCGCTGCTGGCGCGCGAGCAGCGCTTGCTGCGCTGCACGCTAGACTGGCCGGCCGAGTCCAAAACACTCAGCCTGAGCCCCGGCGACACCGCCTTGCTGGCGGCCTGGCTCGACGCGCCGCGCGCCAGCGCCTGAAGCGGCGCCTGGGCAAACCGCCTGCGTCTGACCGACAATGTGCGCCAAGCGCCTGTGACTTTGCGTTTCATCCAGTTGATCATTGTTCGCACCCTCACCTGTGCAAGCCAAACCAGGAGACCCCATGCCCGGACTGCTGCCCCACATCGACCCCGAAGGTCTGCTGGAATTCTCGGTCGTCTACACCGACCGCTCGCTCAACCACATGTCCAAGCGCTTTCAGCGCGTCATGACCGACATCTCGGCCCTGCTCAAGCGCGTCTACGGCGCGCGCTCGGTGGTGCTGGTGCCGGGCAGCGGCAGCTATGGCATGGAAGCGGTGGCGCGCCAGTTTGCCCACGGCAAGCACGTGCTGGTGCTGCGCAACGGCTGGTTCAGCTACCGCTGGACGCAGATTTTTGAGATGGGCGCCATTCCCGCCAGCCACAGCGTCTTGAAAGCCCGGCGCAGCAGCGACGCGCCACAGGCGGCCTGGGCGCCGGCGCCGATCGAGGAAGTGCTGGCCACCATCGCGCGCGAAAAACCGGCGCTGGTGTTCGCGCCGCACGTAGAAACCGCCTCCGGCCTGCTGCTGCCCGACGACTACCTGCGCGCGGTGGCGCACGCGGTACACGCGGTCGGCGGCCTGTTCGTGCTCGACTGCATCGCCTCCGGCGCGCTCTGGGTCAATATGGCCGCCACCGGCGTCGACGTGCTGATCTCGGCGCCGCAAAAAGGCTGGAGCAGCACGCCTTGCTGCGCCATGGTGATGCTCAGCGAGCGCGCCCGCGCCGCCGTCGAGGCCGGCCAGAGCAGCTCGTTTGCCATGGACTTGAAGAAGTGGCTGCACATCATGGAAACCTACGAAGGCGGCGGCCACGCCTACCACGCCACCTTGCCCACCGACGCCTTGCTGCGCCTGCGCGACACCATGCAGGAAACCCAAGCGCTGGGCTTTGCTCGCCTGCACGACGCGCAGCTCGAACTCGGGCGCGGCGCGCGCGCGCTGCTGCAGCGCCACGGCTTTGCCAGCGTGGCCGCTGAGGGCTTTCAGGCGCCGGGCGTGGTGGTCTTGCACACCAGCGATCCTGAATTGAAGTCGGGCAAGAAATTCATCGCCGCCGGCCTGCAAACCGCCGCCGGTGTGCCGCTGCAATGCGGCGAAGGCGCAGATTTCAGCAGCTTTCGCATCGGCCTGTTCGGGCTCGACAAATGGCGCGACGTGGCCGGCACACTGCAAAGCCTGGAGCGCGCGCTGGCCCAAGTAGCGCCGGCAGCCAGCGCGGGCTGAGTCAGAACAGGTGGCGCCAGAGTTCCAGCAGCGCCGCGCCGCCGCCGCCGATCAGCAAGCCAAAGTAGAGCCAGGTCGCCAGGTTGGCGGCGTAGCCGAGCAAGATGCAGACCCCGTCGCGCTGCAACAAGCCCAGCGCCAGCAGCAGCAAAGACAGCGCCGGCAGCGTGTTGCTAAACGGAATCAGGCCAAACGGCATCATCAGCAGCAAGGCGCCCAGAATCAGCAAGGTGTTGTTGATCAGGCCCATGCCGCGTGCCGACGTCAGCCAGCTCAAGCGGTGCGGACGGCAAACCCGCTCGACGCGCGCAAACACCCGCAAGGCACGGTTGAGCGCGGCACGCAGGCTATCGGCCGAGACCCGGCGTTGGGCAAACGAGCGCGGCAGCCACAAGTCGCGGCCCAACAAGCGGGTGATCGAAATCAGCAAAATCACGGCGCCGAACAAGGTGCTCACGCCCGGGATCGACACCGGCACCAAAAACACCAGGGTCAGAAAGCACACCATCAACATCAGGCTGTCTGCGCCAAACATCTCCATGATGTCGTTCAGGCTGACGTCGTCGGCCGGCAACTGAAGAATGGCAACGCGCAGCCGGTCGCCCACCGTGTCCAGCGGCGGCTGGTGTTTGCCTGTCATGGCACGCCCCGCGCCGCCGGTGCGGGCTGGGCGCGCGCGGCCTCCAGCAGCGCGCGCGTGTGCAGCGCCGCGCGCCGCGCGGCGCTGGCATAGTCTTCGGCGGCCGAGGCATACAAAATGGCACGCGATGAATTGACCACGATCGCCCCGCTGGTTTGCGCGCCCTGCACGCGCAGGCCGGCCTGCACCGTGGCCGCCGCGTCACCGCCTTGCGCGCCGACGCCGGGAATCAGCAGCGGCAGCGTGGGCGCGAGTTCGCGCACGCGCGCAATTTCCTGCGGGTAGGTCGCACCCACCACCAAGCCAAGCTGGCCGTTCTGGTTCCACGGCCCCTGGGCCAGCGCGGCAATGTGCTCATACAGCCGCGGCTGGCCGTCCAGCGTGGCCAGACGCTGATTTTGCAGCTCGTCGCCGCCCGGGTTGGAGGTGCGGCAGAGCAAAAACGCGCCCTTGCCGTGGTATTTCAAATAGGGTTGCAGCGAATCGAAGCCCATATAGGGCGACAGCGTCACCGCGTCGGCGCCGTAGCGCTCGAAGGCCTCGATCGCGTACTGCTCGGCGGTGCTGCCAATGTCGCCGCGCTTGGCATCCAAAATGACCGGCACCTGCGGCGCCACGCGGCGCAGGTGCGCCATCAAACGCTCTAATTGGCCCTCGGCGCGCTGGGCGGCAAAGTAGGCAATCTGCGGCTTGAAAGCCAGCGCCAGATCGGCCGTGGCGTCGACGATGGCGGCGCAAAAATCATACATCCGGCTCGCGTCGCCCTTGAGGTGGGCGGGGAAACGCGCCGGGTCCGGGTCCAGACCGATGCACAGCATAGAACGGTTGCGGATTTCGGCCGCGCGCAGCAGAGCAAGAAAATTCATGTGCCGATTTTATTGACTTGGCCCGCTTGAAGCCCGCTTGAGTCTGCCGCCGCCGGGCCCCGCCCCGCCACCGTCTCCAGTGCCAGACACCAATCGGCCCAGGCCTTGCCCTTGTCGGCTGGATGGCGCAGCAAATAAGCCGGGAGGTAGCTCACGATCACTGGCACGCCGCGGTAGCTGTGCGGCTGGCCGCGCAGACGGCCTAGCGGCTCTTGGCTGTGCAGCAAGGCCTGCACCGCAAAGCGCCCCAGCGCCACGATCACCTTGGGTTGCACCAGCGCCACCTGGCGCGCCAGATACGGTTCACAACGCGCCACCTCGTCGGGCAGCGGGTTGCGCCCGGTCGCCGGGCGGCATTTGAGCGCGTGGCTCAGGTAGGCCGGCGCCGCAGCGGCGGGGCTGCCGCTGCGGCTGCGCCCAACGGCGTGCAGCATCTGGTCAAGCAGGGCGCCGGGCGCGCCCACGAAAGGCTGGCCTTGCAGGTCTTCGCTCTCATCCGGTGCATCACCCACCAGCATCCAGTCGGCCTGCGTGTCGGCGCTGCCCAGCACCGCTTGGGTGCGTCCGCGGCACAGGCCGCAGGCGGTGCATGCCGTCACCGCTGCGCGCAGTGCCACCCAGTCCATGGCCTCGGTGGTTGCGTCTGGCTGTGCCGGCGCCGCGGCTGCCGTTGCAGGCGGCGCCACCGGTGCAGCATCGCCAGGTGCAGCAGCCACGCTGCGTTGCTGCGCCATCGCCGGCTCGGGCAGCCAGACGCGCAGACCCATTTCGGCCAGCATGGCGCGCTGGCGCTTATCCAATTGCGCCACCCACGCAGCGGGCGCTGCCGCATCTGTCGTGTGGGCGCTTGAGTTCACGGCTTGGCCTGACTGGCGTTCAAATTCAGACCCATCAGCACGGCGTCTTCGCGTTGGTTGGGGCCGAGCGGGTAGTAGCCGCGGCGCCGTCCCAGCGGGGCAAAGCCGCAGCGCTGATACAACTGCAACGCTGCCGTGTTGCTCTGGCGCACCTCCAGCCACAGCCACTGCGCGCGCTGCCCTTGCGCCCAGCGCGCCAGCAGGTCCAGCAAGAGGCGCGCCCAGCCCTGGCGCTGGTGCGCCGGGGCAACGGCAAGGTTGAGCACATGCACCTCGTCCACGCCCGGCATGGCCACCAGAAAAGCCAGCAGCGCCGCATCGGTAGCCGCAGCGTGCTGGCTGCCTGCGCCCGGCCCGGCGGCCTCCAGCAGCAGCAGCGTCGGGTGGCCGTGCAGGAGCGAGTCACGGAAATTCAGCCGCGACCAGGGCGCAGCATGAGCGGCCTGCTCCAGCGCCAGCACCGCGTCCAGATCGGCCTCGGTCATGGCGGCACAGGCACAGCGGCGCCCGGGCAGTGGCGCCGTGCGGGCGAATTCAAGCAGACTGAGGGCTTGCATGATGTGCTGCTGCGGTCTCGGCGGCTCAAGCCGGCAGCGCAGCGCCAGCCGTGCGCAGGTGCTCGCGCTCGGCCGTGGTCAGCGCCACCTGGTCGCGCACGTACAGCGGCAGCGCCTGTGCTGGCGCCACCGCCGCCCCCGCTGCCAGCAAAGCCGGCGCCAGGCGCAACAGGGCGCTGGCGCAGGGCAGGGCGCACAAGCGCGCCGCAGGCAAGCCGGCCAGTGCTGCGCCGTAGGCCTCAAACACATTGCCTGCCAGCAAAACCGGCGCGTCCGGGTGCAGCGCCACACCGGGCAGGCGCTGCGCCAGGTGCGCGCCCAGTTTGTGTGGCGCGCACAGAAACGGTGCCGCCAGCGGCTGCAAACCCGGCGTGCCGTTGGCGTAGGGCGCGGCGTAGAGCTGGCCCATGCGGGCGTCGAGCAGCGCCACAATCAGTGGCGGCGCCGGCTGGCCCGCCTGCTCTTGCAACCAACGCGCTTGTTCGGCCAGCGCCAGCAGCGTATCGAGCGCCAGCACCGGCAGTTGCGCGCCATAAGCCAGCCCCTGCGCCACCGCGCAGGCGGTGCGCAGGCCGGTGAAAGAACCCGGGCCGCGGCCAAACACCAGCGCGTCCAGGCCAGCCAGCGGCCAGCCGGCCTGGGCCAGCAACTCGTCCACCAGCGCCAGCACGCTGCCCGATGCCTGCGCGCCGCCCGCGCCGCTGCGCTGCCACAGCGGGCCGCCCGGGCTGCCGCTGCCCAGCGCCAGCGACAGGCTGTGGGTGCTGGTCTCGAGCGCCAGCAGGCGCAGGCTGGCGCACGGGGCAGGCTGGGCGCAGTCAGGCAAAGTGGACATGGCGCAATTATCCGGGAAGTCAGGCGGCGCCGGCGCTTGCCTCGGACGGGCTTGGCGCCGCAGCGTCAGGATTCTGCGCTCTCTTGCACCAGCACCGCCGCCGCCAAGTCCTCCAGCGCGTTGCCGACCGACTTGAACACCGTGCGTTCGGTTTGGCTCTTGCGACCGGCCGCCACTCCCTTGCAAAGCGTGGTCAGCGTGCCGCATACCTCGTCGGCGCGGCGCGCCCACACCGTCACCCGCTCGATCGGCCGCACCGCGCGGTAGGCCGCAGGCAACAGCCGCGCCACCCGGCCCGCGCCCACCAGCAGCAGGTGGCTCGCGTTCTCGCGCGCCAGGTACGAGCCCGCCAGGGCTGACGCGGCCGCAGTGCGGCGCGCGGTGATCTGGTCGCCGTCGATGTGCACCAGCGGCACACCGCTGCGGCTGTCGAACAGCAAGTAGCTGCTGTGCAGGGCGCTCAGGCCGCGCCGCGCGTTGCCCGGGGCAATGTTGACGATCTTCACGCCGTAGTAGCGGCCTGCCAGCCAGGCCGGCATGATCAGCGAGGTCATGCGCGAGCTCGCCACGTCGGCGAGCGCATCGGTCGCCGGGTTGGTGATCTCGTGCACATGGCGCGGCGGCACCTCGCAGCCGCCGGCAAAGCGCTCGCGCAGCGCAGCGATCAGGCGGTCAAAAGGGAGGGCGTCGCGAGTGCGGTCGGCGTCGATGAATCGCATCGGGTGATGCTAACCCGTCAGCCAGGGCAGATGGGTGGCATACGCCTTCAGCGCGGCTGGAACGCGATGATCGCCATGCCCGCTATCGCCACGGCAGCGCCCACCACGTCCCAGGGCGAGGGTCGCACGCCGTCCACCGCCCACAGCCAGGTAAGGGCGACGCCGATGTACACCGCGCCATAAGCTGCATACACCCGGCCCGAGGCGGCGTCGTGCAGCGTCAGCAGCCAGGCGAAGAGTGCCAGGCTGAGTGCTGCCGGCAGCAGCAGCCAGACCGAACCGCCCTGGCGCAGCCACAGCCAGGTCAGGTAACAGCCGGTGATTTCGCTCAACGCCGTGACGAAATACAGCAAAAAGGTTTTCATGGAGCAGGGTGTGCGGGGTGAGCAGCGGCTTGCCTTGGCCCAAGTTTGGCAGGGCCGCTCGCGCCACTGTGATCTGGCGCCAGCCACGCCAGCCACACCCGGCAGGCGCCCCCGGCCAGACTC
>BBPE01000690.1_pt1 | contig 16401 bp, 12 predicted proteins | sample 1344301 | NCBI WGS metagenome assembly BBPE01 (sample SAMD00019089, study PRJDB2971) | groundwater metagenome | isolation source: The Cedars highly-alkaline
GCCGCTCAGTAGGGTGCCCGGTAGGGGTTGTGCGCAGCCTCCCAAGGGCGCAACTGCGCTCTAATACCGGGCAACGCGGTTTTACAACGGTCAGCCCAATGCCCAACTTCACCGACTACGAACTACACGACGCCCTCGGCCTGGCCGAACTGGTGCGCGAGGGCGCGGTGAGCGCACGCGACCTGCTCGACGAGGCGATCCGCCGCCGCGACGCGCTCAACCCGCAGCTCAACGCGGTGGTGCAGGCCATGGACGAGCAGGCCTATGCGGCCATCGAAGCCGGCCTGCCCGAGGGGCCTTTTCATGGCGTGCCCTTTCTGCTCAAAGACCTGCTGGCCGCCTACGCCGGGGTGCCGCTGACCCATGGCAGCCGCGCCTTGAGGCACTACGTGCCCGACCGCGACAGCGAAATGGTGCGCCGCTTCAAGGCCGCCGGGCTGGTGATTTTTGGCAAGACCAGTTGCCCCGAAAACGGCTACTTGGGCAGCACCGAATCGCGCCTGCACGGCATCACGCGCAACCNNNGAGCGCGACAGCGAAATGGTGCGCCGCTTCAAGGCCGCCGGGCTGGTGATTTTTGGCAAGACCAGTTGCCCCGAAAACGGCTACCTGGGCAGCACCGAATCGCGCCTGCACGGCATCACGCGCAACCCCTGGGATTTGCAGCGCTCGGCCGGCGGCTCCAGCGGCGGCTCCGGGGCGGCGGTGGCGGCGCGCATCGTCCCCATGGCCAGCGGCGGCGACGGCGGCGGCTCGCTGCGCATTCCGGCCTCGGCCTGTGGCGTGGTGGGGCTCAAGCCCTCGCGCGGCCGCAACCCCTACGGGCCGCTGGTCGGCGAGCCCTGGTTTGGCCAGGTGCAAGAGGGCGTGATCAGCCGCAGCGTGCGCGACAGCGCCGCCGCGCTCGACGCCACCTGTGGGCCAGACCTAGGCTGCCCCTACACCGCGCCTGCGCCGCCTAGGCCCTTTTTGCAGGAAGTCGCGCAGCCGCCGGGCCGCTTGCGCATTGCCTGGAGCGCGCAACCCCTGCTGCGCCAGGGCGAGATCAGCGCCGAGTGCCAGCGCGCCTTGCAGCAGACGGTGGCGCAGTTGCAGGCGCTGGGGCACGAGCTGGTCGAGGCCGCGCCGACTATCGACCGCGCCGTGGTGGGCCAAAGCTATGTGCTGCGCGTGATGTGCGCCGCCGCCGCCGACCTGCGCGAAGCGCGCCGCCTGCTCGGCCGGCGCTTGCAGCCCGACGATTTCGAGCCCGCCACCTGGCTGCTGGCGCGCTTTGGTGAATCGCTCTCTTGCGCCCGGCTGGAGCTGGTGGCGCGCGATCTGCACCAGCAGCGCTATTTGTTCGAGCGCTTCATGCAGGGTTTCGATGCGTTCCTCACACCCACGCTGGCCAAGCCGCCGGTGCCGCACGGCGAATTTGAGTTGCACGGTATGGACAAAATAGCCGCTTGGCTCGCGACCCACACCGGCCTGGGGCCGCTGACGCGGCTGCTCGATTCCATGCTGCCCACGCTGGTGCAAAAAAACTTCGACTGGGTGGCCGCGCCGCCGCTGGCCAACCTCACCGGCAACCCCAGTATCTCGCTGCCTTTGCAGCACTGCAGCGCGGGGCTGCCCATAGGCATGATGTTCACCGCCCGCTACCTTGATGAGGCTTGCCTGCTGCGGCTGGCCGGCCAGTTGGAGCGCGAACTGCCCTGGGGCCACAGGCGGCCGCCTTTGCTTGTGCGGTGAGGGTCTGTGCTGCACCCGAGCAGACGGGGTGCGCGCGCTGCTGCATTCAGATCAATGCGTCGAGACCTTTGCGCTCTAGCAGGTTGAGCAGTTTCTGCGAAGGGCCGCTGGGGTGCTTGTCACCCAGTTCCCACTGACGCACAGCGGATGGGCTGGTGTTGAGCAGTGAGGCCAGCACGGTCTGGCTGATCTGGTAGCGCTCACGCAGGGAGCGAATCATCTCGCTGTCGTAGTCGGGAATCGGGTCCAGGCACAGTGCGTCGTACTTGCGCATCTTGCGCTGGTCGATGAAGCCCAGGCGATGCAGATCCGCTGCCGTTTCGTGCACCGCCTCCAGGATCCGGCTTTTGGCCTTAATTTTTGTCGTCATGGCAAATTTCCAGTAGTGAGCCGTCTTCTACCCCTGCGTCGAGCGCCTTGTCGGTACGGGACAGCAAATCTTGGGCAATGGCTTGCAACGCTTCTTTTTCTTCGGCGCTGATGTTGGCCCGTTCGTTCTTTTCGAAGCCGAACACGAAAAACCACAAGTCCCCCTTGTTGGTGGCCACCAAGGTTCTGGCGCCGCCGCGCTTACCCCGACCTGCCAAGCCCACCCGCTTCTTGACCACGCCGCCGCCCAAGTCGGCATCGATCAGCCCGTGCGACATCTCGCGCACTGCGCCACACAGGGCCGCATCGCTCAAAACGGTCTTGCGCATCCAGCGACTGAAGTGGCGGGTTTTGAAGACTCGATTCATGGGCAAACTATAACACTTGGTGATGCACATTGTAAAACTGAGCAGACCCAAATGCCCACTGTCACCAACCAGATTTGGGCTTTTCCGCCTACGCATTCTTGCCTGCATAGTCGGCCCCACCTGTTGGCCCACCACCCCCGCTGGTGTACAGTCGCGCCCATGATGAACGACCTGGCTGGCAAACACATCGTCCTAGGGCTTTCGGGTGGCATCGCCTGTTACAAGGCGGCCGAATTGTGCCGCTTGCTGATCAAGGATGGGGCCACGGTGCAGGTGGTGATGAGCGAAGCCGCCTGCCAGTTCATCACCCCGACCACGCTGCAAGCGCTCAGCAACCGCCCGGTCTACAGCAGCCAGTGGGACGCGCGCGAGCCCAACCAGATGCCGCACATCAACCTCGGGCGCGCCGCCGACGCGATTTTGATCGCCCCCGCCAGCGCCGACTTGCTGGCCAAGCTGGCGCAGGGGCGCGCCGACGACCTGCTCACGCTGCTGTGCCTGGCGCGGCCGCAGGAGCGCGTGCCCTTGCTGCTGGCCCCGGCCATGAACCGCGAGATGTGGGCGCACCCGGCCACCCAGCGCAATGTGGCGCAACTGCGCGCCGACGGCGCCACCGTGTGGCCGGTGGGGCAGGGCGAGCAGGCTTGCGGCGAGAGCGGCGACGGCCGCATGCTGGAGCCCGAGCAACTGCTGGAGCTGCTGCAGGCGCAGTTCCAGCCCCAGTGCCTGGCCGGGCAGCGGGTGCTGGTTACGGCCGGCCCGACCTTCGAGGCCATCGACCCGGTGCGCGGCATCAGCAACCACTCCTCGGGCAAGATGGGTTTTGCCATCGCCCGCGCCGCCCGCGAGGCCGGGGCCGAGGTGCGGCTGGTGGCCGGGCCGGTGCACCTGCCCACGCCGCTGGGGGTGCGCCGCACCGATGTGCAATCGGCGCTGCAGATGCAGGCGGCGGTGCAGGCCGAGCTGGACTGGGCCAGCGTGTTCGTCGCCGCCGCCGCCGTGGCCGACTGGCGGCCCGCGCACAGCGCCGAGCAAAAAATCAAGAAAGACGGCAGCGGCCAACCGCCGAGTTTGCAGTTCGTGGAAAACCCCGACATTCTGGCCGAGGCCGCCGCCAGCGCCCGTGCCCGCGCCGGGCAGCTTTTTTGCGTCGGCTTTGCCGCCGAAAGCCACGACCTGCAGGCCCAGGCCGAAGCCAAGCGGCGGCGCAAGGGCGTGCCGCTGCTGGTGGGCAACATCGGCCCGGCCACCTTCGGCCGCGACGACAACGCCCTGCTGCTGCTCGACGCGCAAGGTTGCAAGGCGCTGCCCGCCGGCCCCAAGCTGCACCTGGCGCGCGCGCTGGTGGCCGAGATCGCGCAGCGCCTAGGGCCTGCCTAGCTTGGGTGCCCCGCTCCGATTGGGTCCGGGCAAGAGCCGACCTTATGGCAAATCTGGGTTTAAACCTGCAGCCCGCCTAGGGCGGTGCTGAGGTCGTTGATCAGGGCGCTCAGTTCGGCGGTGGCGATGGTGGCGTCGGCATCGAAGCCGCCCTCGTCTTCGGCATGCCCGTGTTCGGCAAACACCCCATCCAGGAATTCGATCTTGCTCAGGCTGCCGCTCTCGGCCAGCACGAAGCGCACCCGTCCCTCCCAGTCCAGCGCCAGCTTGGTGGGCAGCTTGCCTTGGCCGATGTGCAGCCGCATCTGCTCGTCGTCGAGCGGATGGCGGGTGAACTTGACCACCGATTTTTGTTCGTCGTTGGCCTTGAGCTCCACTTCTTGCCCCGGAGCGAAGTGGGGCGGCCAGTCGTCGGCGCTGCCGCTGAGCCACGCCGTCATGGCCGCCTGCGGGGCCATTTGGGTGTTCCAAGGCCGCGGCTGCAAGAACGTGAAGGACTTGAGCAGCGTGCTGATGGCCTCGTCGCAGCGCGCGCTGCTGCTGCTGTCGAGCGCCAAGCGGCCATGAACCGGGTCGATCCACAAGCAGACGCTGCGGCTTTGCGCAAAAGCCATGGGCAGCAACTGCTGCACGATCTCGTCGCGCAGTTGGCGCTGCTCGCGCCGCCCCGGCTGGCGCCCTTCGCCGGCCTCGATCTGCACCAGCCGCTCGTCGAGGTGGCGCTGCACCACCGAGCCGGGCACGCGCTTGCTCTCGCTTTGCAGCCGCAGCAGGCGCTGGCCGTTGACCGATTCCACCAGCGCCCCATTGGCCTTGCCGCGCGGCGGCACCCAACCGATCGAATGCTCTTGGCTGGGCAGGCAAGGAACAAAGGGCGTTGCAGCCAGTGCTTGCTCCATCGCTTCAAGGGTGGGCAGTTGCTGGGGGTCGAGGGTGTAGAGGGTGAGTTGTTTGAACACGTTTCGCAGCCGAAGGCCTGATTCCGAATTAAAATGCTAGTTGTGCTTTAACCAGTGACTTGGCATTTTAGTGCAAGCCCAACCCTCGGGGTCCAGACTCTTGTTCCAGGCAGGCCCTGCGGGTGGGTATGGGGCGGCCGATGATGCGGGATTTTTTCGCCCAAGTCACAAAACCGGCCCTAAATTGGCATAGAATCATGGCTTCGGTATGCGGCTGTAGCTCAGTTGGATAGAGTACTTGGCTACGAACCAAGGGGTCGTGGGTTCGAATCCTGCCAGCCGCACCAACAATTTAGGTTGTAGATCGATGGGCCAAACGCTTCGGTGTTTGGCCCATTTTTCTTTGCTGGTGGGCTTTTCGGATTCAAAGAGGCAGCGCATTGAGCTCGGCGCGCAGCTCAGCCCACTGCGGCCAATGCCTGGTCAGGAGATTCGTGAATCGCTCGTTGTGCGTGGGCTCAAGCAGGTGCAGCATCTCGTGCACGACCACATATTCCAGCATGTCCTTGGGCTTTTTCACGAGTTCAGTGTTGAGGCGGATGTTTCCGGCGCGATGGTTGCAACTGCCCCACTTGGTCTTCATGCGCTGCAGGAAGTACCCTGACACCTTGACGCCGAGCTTGCTCTCCCATCGGGCGATGATGTTCGGCAGTTCGGCGTGCAAAAGCTGCTTGTGCCACTCATGCATCACCTCGGCCCGCTTGGCGGTGTCGCTGCCCGGCCTCACATGCAGCGTGATGCGCCGATGGTCGAGTGCGACCTTGGGTTTTGCGTCATGCTCCACGACCACCAACAGATGACGCCGTCCCCACAGTTGGTGGCTTTCACGGGTGAGGTACCGACGTGGCGCTTCTCTGGCTTGGCTCTGGAGCGCCCGTTGCTGCTGCCGGATCCATGCCAGTTTTGAGATGGCGTATGCGCGCGCGACCTCGGGCCGCGTCCTGGTAGGGGCGACCAGCGTCACGCGTCCCTCGGGTGGGTGCACCGTCAGGTGCACATGTTTGACATTCTTGCGGGTGACGCGGATCTCAATCTCACCCAACTCAATGACTTCAGACATCAGTAGCCCGGTTGATTCTTGATGATCTCAAAGATGGCCAGCGTGGCGCCTCTGTCCTTCTTCATGATCGGGTTGATCGCGTTAAGCACGATGGCCTCTCGGGCCGAGTCGCCTTTCCAGCCTGCGGGAGCCTTCTCGCGCAGGGCTTGGTCCAGCTTCAAAGCCAGCCCGAGGCATTCGTCACCAAACCCCTGGACAGGCTCGGCCGCCGTGTGGCTTGGCACGATGGCCGCAAGGATCGCCGGCAGGTTGTTGTAGAGGACGGTCGCCTCCCTGTTGCCGTGCAGTGCCGCCGGCACCTCGTGCTCGCCCTTGCCCTGCGCCAGCTGCTTGACCAAGGCTTCGGCATTTTTCAGGAACTGCTCGTAGGACTCGGTGTCATCCCTTTTCTGGCGGATCAGGTCTTCCAGCAGCTTCGACATCTCCTTGTAGAACCTCGGGTCGGTCAACTGGTCGCGCACGATGGTCTTGCGCACGTTGTTGATGATCCCCTCGGCGATGGCATCGCGCGACAGTTTGCCCTTTTCGTTGAGCTTCTTGGCGATGGCATCGTGGATACCGGTTTCGATGATCAGCTCGGTCAGCGACAGCGCACTCAAGTCCCCCAGCAGACTCGCCGGATCGGCCTGGATGTAGGTGTTGATGAGGTGGCGCATGTCCGCCTCAAACGGCTTGACATCCAGCTCTTCTCCCGAGTGGTTCTTGATGGCGGCCCGCACCTCGGCGTAGAACGCAGTCTCCTGTTCGAAGGCCGAGATCTGGCTGGTGCTGTAGCCGGCTTCCTGCAGGTTCGTGGCAACGTCAGAGTAGGCCCGCACATAAGCGGCCACAGCCTTGTAAAAGGCAATCCGCAGCGGTTCCGTGTCGTTCAGCGCCGTCGGGTTGGCGGCATCTCCACAAAAGTAGTGGATGTGCTGTTCAATGCCCTGTGGCTGCCGCACCGGCGCGCACAGGTAAATCAATGCCTCGCGCGCCGCATCCAGCCGCGCCCGGCCCTCCTGCAGCCAGTCCTTGACGGTGACGTTGGCGTCATCCCCGCAGGTCTCGGTGTCCAGCTCGTCGGAGGTGTAGACCGCGATCGCGTTTTGCACATGGCTGAACAGCTCCTTGTAGTCGACGACGTGGCCGTAGTCCTTGTCCTCGCCATCCAGCCGGTTGGTGCGGCAGATGGCCTGGAACAGGTTGTGGTCGCGCAGCTCGTTATCCAGATAGATGAAGGTGCAACTGGGCGCATCGAAGCCGGTCAGCAGTTTGCTGACCACGATCAACAGTTTCAGATTCGCCGGCTCCTCGATGAAGCGGCGCTTCATCTCGGTCTCGTACTGCGTGGTCGTCTGATTCTTGACGAGAACGAACTTGGTGTAGGTGTCGAATTTGTAGCGTTCGTCGCTGTCTTTGGGCTCCTGCGAAATCGCGTTGTGGTTCGGCTCATACGACGTGATGATCCCGACGCACTCGCCAAAGCCCGTGTTCTGGAACAGTCGGAAGTAATGGCAGGCGTCGTAGATGGAGGCCACCACCAGCAGCGCTGTGCCGCGGTCGTTGTTGAGCCGCGGCTTGACGCCGAAGTCGTGAATGATGTCGGCGATGATGCGCTGCTTGCGCTCGCCGGCGCTCATCAGCTCTTCCATCGTGGCCCAGCGCTTGCGCAGCACGGACTTCTGGAAGTTGTTGAGCCCCTGCGTCTTCTTCTCAAACCAGTCGTCGATGGCCTGACGCGAGGTGAGCCGCTGCGGCACATCGCGCGCCTCGTACTTCAGGTCCAGCACCACCTTGTCGGCCACCGCCTGGTCGAACTTGTAGGTGTGGATGAAAGTGCCAAAGACCTCGGCCGTGGTCTGCTTGTCACGCCGCAGCAGCGGGGTGCCGGTAAAGCCGATGAAGATGGCGCTGGCCAGCCAACGCTTCATCTGCTTGTTCATGTCGCCACCCTGGGTGCGGTGGCACTCGTCGACGAAGACGAAGAAGCGGCCTGCCACCTTGGGCGGTTCACCCTTCAGGTCGGAGACGTCGATCTTGTGGATCAGCGCGCACATCAGGCGCGGTGCAGCCATCCCCAGCTTCTCCACCAGTTCCCGGCGGGACTGGATACGAGGCGAGGGTGCATCGGAACCGATCACGCCAGCGTTTTTCATCACGCCTTCAATCTGCTGGTCTAGCTCGTCGCGGTCGGTCACCACCAGGATGCGCGCCTCGGGGTCGTGCTCCAGCAGCCACTTGGCCAGCAGCACCATCAAGATGCTTTTGCCGCTGCCCTGGGTGTGCCAGATGATGCCGCCCTCGCGTTTCTTGATGCGTTCCTGCGCCGCCTTCACGCCTTCGTACTGGTGCAGCCGGGGTACCTTTTTCTGGCCCGCATCGAAGATCACAAAGTTGCGGATCAGGTCCAGCAGCCTGGCCGGCTCCAGCATCTGGCACAGCGGGGCGTCGAGCAGCTCGCCCTCCGCCGGAGCGGTGCCCTCACCCGCCTTGAGGGGATGCTTCCATTCGACGAAGAACTTCTCGGGCGTGCCCGTTGTGCCGTAGCGCAGGCCTTGGGAGTCGCTGCCCGCCAGCACCAGCTGCACGGTGCCAAAGAACGCTTGGTTAAAAATCGCTTCCTGGTTGGTGATCAGTTGGCGGATGCCGTTGGCCACGTCGACCGAGCTGCGCTTGAGCTCGATCACCACCACGGCTAGGCCGTTGATGAACAGCACGATGTCCGGCCGCCGCTCGTGACCACCTTTCAGCGTCACCTCTTCGGCCAGCGCGAAATGGTTGTTGGCTGGTGTTTCCCAGTCGATCAAGTGCACCGTCTCATGCTGGGCGCCGGCGGCCACCTGCACCGGCACGCCATAGCGCAGCAGCTGATAGGTGCGCAAATTGGCCTGATACAGGGTGATGCCGGTCGCGTCGGCGGCCGCCATCAACCGCTGTGTCGCTTGAGCGATGTGCGCGTCGGAGTAAGCGCGTTGCTTCAGGTTGGCACGCAGCAGTTCGGCCTCGACGCAACGGTTGCCCTCGCGCTTGCTCCACTCGCCCAGGTGCTGGAATCCGAGCCCCCCCTCGTGCGGGGGCTGGGTGATCTGAGCAATCACCCGGTGTTGGGTGATGCGTTCTGGACGCAAGGCGGTGACCATGTTTCGCTCCCCTAATGGCTCAATCGCTCAGGCTGGCTCATGCCGCTGCTTTCTGTAGCCTGTCTGTCGACCACACCAGTTCGACCAGCGCCGCCACCAACTCACGCCGGGCCAGCTGCTCCTCCTTGGTGAAGCTGTCAAAGGCCTTGAAGGGCAGCTGGTTTGCCGCGGCGAACTGCTGGAACTGCGGCTGGTGCTGGTAGGCACTGGCGTCTAGGCTGGCGGCGTAGAAGTTCTGCTTGGCGTAATGCGGCCGCTTCTGGTCGAAAGGCTTGGCCTGCAGGCTTCGGTTCACATCGGCTGGCAACAGCAGCAGAGACGCGACGTGATTGCGCCATTCCACAAACTCCGCTTCGCTGGCGAACAGGGCTTGCACCGCCGCAAAGTCATCCGCCCAGATGTGCTCGATGTCGAAGGGGTTCTTGACGTCGCGGTTCACCAGTTTGTCAAACGACTCGGTGCGACCGGCGCCCCGCTCGGTGGCCTCGGTGATGCGCGCCAGCAGGTGGTAGATGTATCGACGGCTGAACTGGTTCAGCCCCAGCCCCTGGATGCCGGTGCGGCCCTTTGCGGCGCTGCCGGTAAAAGTCACCTCGTCCTCAGCCAGCTTCTGCTGCAGGATGGGCACCAACTCCGCCAGCGGTTTGCGCCGGATGTCGCGGCACAGCAGCCACATCGCGTACGACACGCTGGAATAGCCCACCCGGATGTAGTTCACCGCCCGGCGCATCAGCCAGATGTCTAGGTAGGTGGCAGTCACCGCCATCTTGCGCTGCACAGTATCGTCGTCGTCGGTCTCCACTAGGGGCGCCAGCAGCACCGTGCTCTGCCAGGTGAAGTCGTTGTGGGTGTTGTAGTACACCGCCTCCAGGCCCGGCGTGTAGTGCCGGCTGGCGTGCAGCACGCGCCGGTAGGCCTTGGCGAAGAACGGAAAGCTCTCGGCCATCATCGCCAGGTTGGCCTGCGCCTTGCCCAGGCCCAGCCGATCTTTGTGTTCGCGCACCCAGCGGTGAAACACCGAGCCGATCAGCTCCCAGTCCTTGTCCACGGCGCCGGCCTTGCGCTCGCGCGTGCTCTCGGCGTATTGCGCACGCAGCCAAGCCTTGATGCAGTTGGCGTCGCGCTCGGGCTCGTGGCTGCCGCCCCACGATATGAGTTCCAGCACCTGCTGCTTCCAAGTCTGGTTCACTTGGGTGCGGGCCTGCGGGTCTTCGATAGGTGCCAGCAGGTAGGCCTTGAGCATGTCCACCGGGCTCAGCGGTTTGCCCCGGTCGTTCATGGTTTCGAAGATGGCGTAGGCGTAGCTGTCGTTGTCGGTGGAGATCTCGATCAGACCCACCCTCGTCAGCAGCCAGTAGATGAAGTGCGGCAGTGCAGCACCGAGTTCGGCCATCAGGTCGTTGGTCTCGATGTTGCCGTAGCGGGCAAACATCGTCTGGATGGATTCGTCCTTGCCATCCGGGCTGAAGGCCTGGCCCTCGAACAGCGCCTTGATGACCGGCAGCCGCTCGGGGATGTCGAGGTTGAATTTGGGCTGGCCCAGGTTGTCGCTAAAGATCAGCGGCGCCAGCGTCTGAACCACCGGCAGGCCTTGGGCCTTGGCGGCGCGGTACAGGCAGATCAGCAGAAGCGTCAGCGAGGTGACGCGCTGCTGGCCGTCGATCAGGTAGTTCTTGCCGTTGCGCTTGCTGACGATGATGGAGCCGAGGAAATACTCGCCGTAGCCGCTAACGGCGGGCGTCTCGTCGCCGGGCTTGTATTTGCTGTAGAACTTGGCATGCAGGTCGAACAGGAGTTCGTCGATGTTCTCCTTCTCCCACTTGTACTCGCGCTGGTACTCGTCGATGGAGAACGACTGGTTTTGCAGCAGTTGCTGCACGCTGCGGTAGTGTGGGGTGATGGCGCTCATATCAGGCGGGTCCTTCCGGTCAAGAGTTCTTGCATCATGCCTTGCTTGAGCGCGCGGGTCTTGTCGCGGCGGGCTTCGAGGGCGGTGAGTTCGGTGGCCATGTCGGATAACGTTCCAACAATCGCCACTTGCTCGGGCAGGGTAGGCACCCTGACTTCTGCCACGAGCAACGCCTTCTTTGACAGGTTGTATCGCGTCGATCCTTGGGCGAGCGACTTCATAATCTCGCGGCCTTCAGAACTGCGGATGTAGTAGGTCAGGAAGAGTCCGTCAACCTCCGCATCCGCACGGGGCCGGAACCCGAAGCAGAAGCTGTTTAGGTACAGGTTGTGCACATCACGCTGCACGAGCGCGCACAGCGCAACCTCTTCTGGCGTTTCAGACGACCCATTGAAGAGCAGGTCGCCGCGTTCGACCCGATTCTGGTTTTCTGATAAAGACACGCGGACCGCCTCAAACGTGCTGTGGTCAATGACCGTGTTGGCCATCACGTTCATAAAGGTGACGTATCTGGCCGCGCCTGAGCCGAAGTCCGCCTTGGTTTTGCCGGTCAGTCCGCCGTAGGTTACGCCGAGTTCACCGAGCCGCTTCACCTCCCACTCGCCCTGAAAACCCGGCAAGCGGGTCTGGCCGGTGAGGAGTTGCTGCATGGCGGCCTGTTTGAGGTCGCGCTTCTTGGCAATGAGCCGTTCCAGCCCGGCCAGCAGCGCATCCACATCGCTCAATGCCGTGGCGATGGCGCGTTGTTCCGCGCGATCTCTCGGTACCGCAATTTGGTGGCCATGCGCATCGTTGCGATTGAGCGTCGGCACACCGGAGCCCGATGCGAATCGCTCGAAGTGCAATGAATGGTATAGGTAATAAATGAACTTTGGATCGTTTTCGTTGAACCGAGTGACCCACAGCGACGTGTTGTGAGGCCAATAGTCACTGTCGATGTAATGAAGCTTGCCAAGCGTGCCGGAGCGACCGGTAGCAACGCCAGGCCCCTTGACCATCGCAACGTTGTGAAACCCCTCGCTGCCGTTTGAGTACACGATTGGAAACGGGCCGGGTTTAATTGATCGAGCTGGAAGATCAAAGCCACGCTGGAGGGGAGCCACTTGAGAGATCGCCGCTACTACCCAATCGTCCGGGATGACCCCCACCTCAGTCAGCTTGTACCCCGGCCTCACTTCCATGTCGCCCCCATCTTCGCGAGGTGTTCTTGCACCCGGGCGGCCAGCGTCGCCACCTCGTCGGTGAGCTGTGGCAGCGGCGTGGCATAGCGCTCGGCCAGCTCGCGGATGCGGCCGGTCAGGGTTTGCGAGACGCGCTCCAGCTCGCCCTGCACGGTGCCGGCCAGCGTCGCCATCCATTTGTCGTCGATGGCCAGCGCTTTGATCTCGGCCTCGGTGAGCGCGGGGTACTGGTCGTGGGCGCGCTGGTCGAGCGCGACGTTCTGCTCCTTGACTGCGCGCTTGAGCGCGGTCTCGCGCTCGGACAGCTCCAGCCAGCGCGTGAGCACGGCCGCTTCCGCCTTGGCGTCCTCGTCTTTCGCGACGAGGCCCTTGATCTCTTTGAGCCGGGCGTTGACCTCGGCCTTGGCGAGCTTGTCCAGCGCGCTCAAAATGCCTTCCTCGCCGCCGTGTTCCTCCTCCAGCTCGGCCAGGCTGGCGGTGGCCGCTTCGAGGTTTGCCTGCGCCGCGTCCAGTGCCGCCTGCTCCTTGGCAAAGCAGCGCGCCACGATGAGGGGCTTGGGGATGAGCTCGCAGGTCCAGCCGCGGTCTTTGGTTTTGCCTTTCTTGTCGGTGTCGAGGATGCGCGAGGTTTTTGCCACCCAGCCGTCGGCGGCAATCAGGTAGGCGTCGTCCTGCATCGTTTCGGCCCAGTAGTCCATCAGGTGCTGGTAAATGTCGTAGGCATCGACCAGCGGCACGTCGGCAAAGGCGGCCAGCAGGTCTTCGGACAGCGCCGCGATCAGTTCTTTGGGATGGGCATCGGCGCCGAAGCCCCGCAGGCGCTGGGTGGCGGCAGTGCGCCAGTCGGCGAAGCGCTGCGTGGCCTGCTGGTTGAACGCCGAAAACTCGGCATGGCGGCCGATGGCGGTCTTCAACTCGGCCAGCGGCAGCTTCAGCTTGACATACCCGGCACGGCCAGCCGGTTCGAAGAAGCCCTGGCGCACGCCCGGCAGCACCTGCCAGAAGGGCGCGAGCTGGGCGGCAGGGTCGTCCAGATCGCGCTCCGGGATGCCGCCGCGCAGGTGGGCGGTGATGTCGTGCAGGTCTTCGGGCGCGCTGCTGTCGATGTAGCGTGGCAGGTTGAGGTTGTAGTCGTTCTTGGCGTCGGCAATCTCGGCCAGCGGCACAAAGCGGGCGTATCGGGGCACATCGTCCTTGCGGCGGAAGGTGTCGACGATGCGGTGAATGTCTTGCTCGCGCAGGCGGTTTTTGTTGCCGTCTTTGATGCAGCCCTTGCTGGCGTCAAGCATCATCACGCCCTTGCGGGAGGCGGCGTTTTCCTTGTCGAGCACCAGGATGCAGGCGGGGATTCCCGTGCCGTAGAACAGGTTGGCCGGCAGGCCGATGACGCCCTTCAGAATGCCGCTGGTGAGCAGTTGCTTGCGAATCACGGCCTCGGCGTTGCCGCGGAACAGCACGCCGTGGGGCAGGATGCAAGCGGCTTTGCCGTTGGCCTTCATGCTGCGGATGATGTGCAGCAGGTAAGCGTAGTCGCCTTGCTTGGTGGGCGGCACGCCCCAGGCGAAGCGCTGATGCGGGTCGGTTGCAGGCGTGATGCCGGTGCTCCAGGCTTTGTCGCTGAAGGGCGGATTGGCCACCACGTAGTCGTAGGTGCGCAGCTTCTGTCCGTCCAGGAACTTCGGGTTGGCCAGCGTGCTGCTGCCGCCGAGCACGTTGGCGGTGGGGAAGTCGTGCAGGATCATGTTCATGCGCGCCAGGCCCGCAGTGGTCACGTCCTTTTCCTGGCCTTCTAGGGTGATGTGCTTGCCGGCCTCGGCGGCCACCTTCAGCAGCAGCGAGCCCGAGCCGCAGGTTGGGTCGTAGGCGGTGGTGCTGCCGACGGTGTTGCTTGGCGAGATGCCGATCACCTTGGCGATCACGCGGCTCACCTCGGACGGCGTGTAGAACTGGCCCTTGCTCTTGCCACTCTCGGTGGCGAAGTGCCGCATCAGGTACTCGTAGGCGTCGCCCAGGATGTCGTCGTGCTCGGCACGGTTATTTGAGAAGTCGAGCTCGGGCTTCTGGAAAATGCCGATCAGGTTGGTCAGCCGGTCAACCATCTCCTTGCCTTGGCCGAGCTTGTTGGGGTCGTTGAAGTCCGGGAAGTCGCTGCGGGCCAGGCGCGTGTTCGCGTCGATCAGGGGCTGGATGATCTGCGTGTTGATCTTGTCGCCGATGTCGCTCTTGCCTTTGAGCGCGACCATGTCCTTGAAGCTCGCCCCCTTGGGGATCACGACGGGAGGCGCGAAGTCGTCGGAATCGGCGTACTTGTCGCTGATGTACTTGATGAACAGCATGAACAGGACGTAGTCTTTGTACTGGCTGGCATCCATGCCGCCGCGCAGTTCGTCGCAGCCGGCCCAGAGGGAGGAATAGAGGTCGGACTTCTTGATGGCCATTGGGTGTTTTTCTGGTGCGCGTCTGGAAAGATTGGGGGCTGGCTGGCCAGCTGGCGGTCATGCCACAAACAAGGGGTTTGGAATGCAGGCGCTCACTTGGGGATGGCGTAGTCCGCTTGCGTCAGGTGGTCCACGCCGCAGCTCAGGGTTTCAATCCAGTCGATAAACTCATGCACGGCGGGGCCGGCCAGCGGCGCGCCATGCTGGGGCACGATCATGTGGATCGGCAGCTTGCGCACCATGTGGGCCCACAGCCTGAGTACCTTTTGCGAGACCATGTAGCGGCGGTGAAAGCCCTCCATGCGGGGGATGTTTGGCGCCAGCGAGGTGATGGGCTGGGAGGCCTCGGCCGAGGTGCCCAACGACACGCCCAGATCGCCCGAGAACAGGATGCGGCTGACCGGGTCCCAGAACTGGAAGTTGCCTTCGGCGTGCATGAAATGCGCCGGCAGCGCCACGATCTCACCGCGCCCAAGCGGGATGCGCATGCCTGGGTCGGGGATGCCGATGATGCGCCCGACGGTTTTGCCCGGTTTGCAGAAATGCGGTGCGAAACGCTCCCACAGGCGCGAAATGTAGAGGGTGGCCTGGGTGCTGGTCATCCAGCGGTCCAGCGAGGCGATGATGTCCGGGTCGGCGTGCGAGGCGAGGATTTCGGTCAGTTTGTTGGGCGGGAAATAGCGGCTGATGGTGAGCAGCAGCTCGTTGTAGGCCACGTTGCCGCCGGGGTCGATGACGGCGCCTTGTTGCCCGTCGATCACCAGAAACTGGTTGGCCTGCACCGCTTCGCCGCCCTCGTCGCTGAGGTGCGCAAACATCAGGCACACATGCCCATCGTGGTTAAATAATTCGATCGCCATGGCCAACTAGGTTCCAGAGGTGGGTAGTCCGCTGCGCCATCGGGTGGGCGTGCAGAGCAAAGGGTGAAATGTAGAGAGCGCCGCCCTGGGTGCGCTTGATGTGCATCAAGTCGAGAGCGCCAAGCGCTGGTATTTCATCATGAAATACGCGGATTTTCCGGCCAAAACGCAAGCGCCGCAAATGCTCCGCCATGGAGGTGTTGCAAAACCCTGGTCAGCTGGTCCCAGTCTGTGCAGGGCCGCCACCGCGACAGCAAGGTCCGCAGATAATCCCAATCTGCTGCAGCAGTTGGCCGCGCGGCGCGCCCCATGGCGCTGTTGCCGGCGACAATAGCGCACACGCTAACCCTCAACCCTTAAAGCCCCGCCCCACATGGACGAACCCACCCCGGCACCGAGCGCCAAAATCACTCCCGAGTGGGAGCGCGAAACCCTCGAGAAACTGGTTTTTGCCACGCTGCGCGAGCAACGCGCCGCGCGGCGCTGGAAAATTTTCTTTCGCCTGCTCTGGTTGGCGGTGGTTTTGTTGGTGGCTGCCATGCTGATGCGCGATGTCGCCACCCGCGCCACGCTGGCGGTGCCGCACACGGCGCTGATCGAGGTGCGCGGGGTCATCGCATCCGACGCCGACGCCAACGCCCGGGCTGTCGTGCAGTCTTTGCGCGCCGCTTTCAAAGAGCCCAGCGCCAAAGGGGTGTTGCTGCTGATCAACTCACCCGGCGGTTCGCCGGTGCAAGCCGGCATCATCGCCGACGAGATCCACCGCTTGCGCGGCCTGCACGACAAGCCCGTGCACGCCGTGATCGAGGAGGTGGGGGCCTCGGCGGCCTATTATGTGGCGTCGGCAGCCACCGCCATACACGTGGACAAGGCGAGCTTGGTGGGCAGCATCGGCGTCATGATGAGCGGCTTTGGCTTTACCGAGCTGATGGACAAGGTCGGGGTCGATCGCCGTTTGCTCACTGCCGGCGAAAACAAGGGCTTCATGGACCCCTTCAGCCCGCCCAACGAAGCCCAGGTGCGG
>BBPE01007122.1_pt1 | contig 16364 bp, 9 predicted proteins | sample 1344301 | NCBI WGS metagenome assembly BBPE01 (sample SAMD00019089, study PRJDB2971) | groundwater metagenome | isolation source: The Cedars highly-alkaline
TAGACTTTATCGGAAATAAGATTCCGTGTATAATCTACTTCTGACAACACTTATTACTGAGGAGTAGAAACCATGTTCACTTACAATAAGGTCAAGAACAGCCACAGCTTTTGCGAGCTATGACCAGTTTGGATCGGGCAGAGTTCGAGGAATTGTTGAAACACTTCCAGACTGCCTGGGAAGCCTGCGTCAAAGAGACTGCCTCCTCTAATCAGAACCGTCAGCGTCAACCAGGCGGTGGACGTAAACCTGCCTTGCATACAACAGCCGATAAGTTACTGTTCATCTTGCACTATCTCAAAACCTACCCCCTTCAGGAGATACTTGCTTTTGAATTTGGCATGACTCAAGGGCAAGCCTGCTATTGGATTCAAACCTTGAGTGAGGTGCTAAAACGGGCGTTGACCTTTATGGGTCACTTACCCGAACGCAATCCAGCCCAGCTTGCGGCAAGTCTCGCCGAGAGTGGTGAAACCAAGTTTGGGATCGACGGCACGGAACGAAAGAGACGACGACCGAAAGACAACGAGGAGCAAAAGCAGTACTACAGCGGCAAGAAGAAGACCCATACGGTGAAAAACAACGTCGTTGTCAGCCTCGGCAGCCGGCAAGTGAAATACCTCAGCGGCACCTACGAAGGCAAGAAACACGACAAGAAGATCTGCGATGAAGAACAACCGACTTTTCCTGAAGAGAGTACCCTGTACAAAGACACCGGCTTTCAAGGATATGAACCTCCAGGGCTCAACATCCAGCAGCCTGAGAAGAAGCCTCGTGGTCGAGAACTGTCTGAAGAGGATAAACAGCGCAACGCGCTTATCTCCAAAGTACGTGTCATAGTTGAGCATGTGATTTCGGGTATTAAACGGTGTCGTATTGTCAAAGACATATTTCGTAACACCAAAGATAAGTTTGTTGACCTGGTCATGGAAATCGCGTGCGGCTTGCACAACTTCAGAACTGCATATCGCTCAAAGTCGACACCGGCAGCCGCCTATTTCCAATAATGTCTACTATATAACAATAGCAGGGTCTGGGGAGGTTTCCACGAGGTGCTTCTCCAGTTGCATTGTACGGAATCTTTCCGTATAATACAATCCCACAAGGAGATTAGATGGAAAGTCTCGGCCTAGTAATTGTCATGTGTTCTTCCTCACAACTCCGCTGCATTGATGGCCCTGAAAATCTGAGGTAATCCTTTGTCAGAAATAAACTTTCAGAAATCCTATCCTTTGGACCAAGAGTATGAAAGTATCAAGGAGCGCGCTACCAAGCTCATAGGCGCTTACCTTGATGAAGATCCTCTGATCTCATTCGACCATGTAAAAAAGGAGGTCAAGTTCACCTCCGAGAGACTTATCCCTCTGATACCAAGTGGGAGGCCGCGAGTCATGCTACTGTTCTCTAATCCTCACCCCTACTCCATTAAACAAGGCATGTTTCTATCGCCAAGCAGGAAAAACCGCGAGAATCTTTTTTGGCCCATCATGGGAAATGCAGGTTGGTTTTCAATTCCAGAAGGAAAACGTAATCCAGAATGCCTTCGCAACATGTTCCTTAGGGTCACATACTCAGGAGCATTTGAATTATGTTTCTATTGTTACTATGCCTTTCCAACACGTTCGCCTGATGACATCCGTAGAATTTTTAAGAAAAGGGTGTTGAGCCAAATCATTGAACCCGACGCACGGGATGAATTCAGAAGTGAGTTGAATAAAATGGATGTCAAGGCTGTAGTCACATTTAACAAAGACATATTCAATCTTGTTTCCGAGGATAAAATTGAAAGATGCCTCGATCGGCTAAACAGGGGTGAGTTGGTTCAATCTCATATCAGCGATCTTGAAAAACAGATCCCCCTTTTCCTAACCTACCCAACGGGATGGCGCTATCACAAGGAATACAGGAGACTTCGTAAAGCTAGCCTTGAGAGAATCAAAGCTGCTATACTTCAAGCTGTATAGATTTCGAGCTCGATGGAAACACATAACAACTCATTGCACCCGACTGCACTAGCTGGCTCGATTTTTCTAGGTTCAACGGCCAAATTGCATTTTGCCAGAATTGGGCGTATTCTGTTAGCGCCGTGCAGCGGGTGAACTCGGGCGTCATGTAGCAGAAAACTTTGTTTGACATTACGAGGAGTCGTAGTATGGCCTCTTATTATTCGGATATCTTTGAAGTCTTACAGCAGCTTGAAAGGGAGAGAGAAAATCGGAAACATTTCTTAAAAAGAATACCTGAAGTCCGTGCCCAATTATATCAAAATCATTTATTTCCTGAGAAAGAAACGTTCATGCCCCAGGAATGGATAGATGGTTCCATAATTTTAGTTCCAGGTAATCAGACACTATTTATTTATCGAGGACAGGTACAAGATTTCCCAAGCTGTGTTCCGAAAATTTATCGAGGTGAACTAACTATTTATGATTTGTTTGAGGCGCGTCTAAAACAGAGAGAATTTGAGAGGGTTATTCAAACTCATCCGGCTGTTCAAGATATTATAAAGTATGGTATTCATATTAGTTTCACTGGATTAGCACAACATTATGGATTTAGAACTGAATTTTTAGACGTAACTTCGGATCCTATGGTCGCTGCATTCTTTGCTGTTTGTCACCATTCAAAAGCAGCAGAGAAATATTTACCTATTGTAGAACAGGATGAGCTTGGTGTTTTTATGAAGACTCCATCGATAGTATACAATATCACTAATCCGACAAATGTTCCCAAATTACAACCAATTGGTTTGCAACCTTTTCCAAGGCCTGGCAACCAGAAAGCATATACAGTGCAATTAGAGAGTCGTGAAGATTACTCAGCCCATAAGATGCTTTTTCATCAGACAAAAAAGAGCTCAGAATACATCTATGACATGTTTGAAGGTGGGGGGAAATTGTTCCCTGCCGATCCCATAAAAGATAAAGCGAAAGAAATATTAGGAGGGAAAATATTTTCAAGGGAAGTATCTGTTGACATTTGTTCACGTTATAAGTTTCCTTTGAAACCTGAATTCTATGTTGATGAGTTAAACTTTGAGATTGTATCCTCATCTCCATATGAGTTTACTTCAGAAGAATTAACCCAATTTCAGGAAGAGTGGGAGAATGGAGGAAAAGCGACTTTTAAGAAACAAATTGGACCGACTTATTTAGCATATACCTGAATCCGTGAAGTTACACCCGCTTACTTCATCTAGGGGGTGAATCTATGTGTATCTATGTTCACGTATCCATGGAATAGACAGACTTTCTAGCCTAGCTTTCAGTCTACCAATGTGACGTTAGCCTTTTCCCCGAAGTAAACAAAATGACGTTTTGTTCACCAGGAAAGAATTCAGCATTTTGCTGGCCCTTGCATTCTGTCGCCTGGTCATTTATACTTTGTTAAAAGAATGGATGGACTGGCTTGATGGATTCAACGCAAAATACGGCGGAGTGGATTCGAGCGTTACGAAAACGGCTGGGGCTGACTCAGGGCCAGCTATCGGAGCGGCTCGGAGTTACCTATGTTACAGTCAGCAGATGGGAGAATAGCCAGGCGCGACCCAGTCGCTTGTCCTTAAAAGCTCTCACTGCTCTTGCTGAAACTCCTTCTAAGTCCGCTCTCACCCAGGCGGGCCCATCGGCTATCCACGAGCGAGGGACAACTTACATAGCCACCTCAACGGTTCCCGCGCTGGACTTCCGCGCCGAAAGCGAAGCGGTGCGGCTTTTTGTGGAAGGTGAGCGCTTGCGCTACGGCCATCTTTTCAGTTCTACCTTTAGCGTTGAGATCGCGTTAATCGACCCGGTGCCACACCAGATCGTTGCTGTCTACCAACACATGCTGTCACAGCCGAGGCTGCGCTTTCTTCTGGCTGATGATGCCGGTGCTGGCAAGACGATCATGACCGGGCTTTATGTTCGGGAGATGCTGAATCGGCGCCTTATTACGCGGGTCCTCATTGTGCCCCCGGCTGGGCTGGTTGGCAACTGGAAACGAGAGATGCGAACTCTATTCTCTCTCCACTTCCGGGAGGTCTCTGGCCAGGATTGCCGCTTAGATAATCCCTTCGCCGATCACGGAAGCGACCTGGTTATTGTGAGCCTGGATACACTGGCCGGGGATAAAGCATTTGAGCGCCTGGCAAACCCTGAGACATCGCCCTATGACCTTGTGGTCTTTGACGAAGCTCACAAGTTGTCCGCCACCCGTAATGCTGACCTGACTTACGACACCACTGATCGCTACAAATTGGCCGAGCTACTTGCTGGGGCCGAACCCCTCCAGGAGACTCGTCCACCCCGTCGGCTGCCCTGGCAGGCCCATCATCTGCTGTTACTCACCGCTACTCCACATATGGGCAAGGAGTTCCCCTATTACGCTCTGTGGCGCCTGCTGGTGCCCAACCTCCTTAGCACACTGGAAGCCTTCTACAAGTTTCCACCAGAGTCTAGAGCCAACCATTTCCTGCGTCGAACAAAGGAGGAGATGGTGCGGTACGATGGGCAGCGTATTTTCCCTACTCGTGAGAGTAACACCGTTAGCTACGACTTCACAGAATCGGAAGGAAAACTCTACGAGGAGATGACCTCGTACATACGCACCTATTACAATCGGGCACGGATGCTCAACCGCTCAGCGGCCAGACTCGCAATGAGCGTATTGCAACGCCGTGCTGCCAGTTCCAGTTGGGCATTGCTCCGCTCCCTTGAACGTCGACTTGTCCGATTAGAGGAGTACATCACAGCCATTATAGCCAACAAGCTGAGTGAAAGGGAAATGCAGGTTCAGCAGGAGCGGCTCAAGGTCTTTGACATTGAGGATCAGATGACCGGTGAAGAGGAGACGGCACAGGAGGGCCGGGAGCAGCGGGATGTTGCCGAAGATGAAGCGATGGCTGCTACTACCGCCACCAACCTGGCCGAACTCCAGGTGGAGAAACTTCAAGTCTTATCTCTGGTCGAACTAGCCCGACGAGTATTCGAAGCCGGAGAAGAGTCCAAGTTCGAGAAGCTGCGTCAGATCATTCAGGATGAACGATTCAAAGGAGAGAAGCTCCTCATCTTCACCGAACACCGGGACACCATGGACTTCCTGGTAAGGCGTCTTGAAGCTCTGGGCTATACCGGGGAAGTGGCGCACATCCACGGGGGAATGCCGTACCCGGAGCGAGAAGCCCAGGTTGAAGAATTCCGCACCAGGTGTCGCTTCATGGTGGCGACAGATGCTGCCGGCGAGGGCATCAACCTGCAGTTCTGCTGGACCACGGTCAACTACGACATCCCCTGGAATCCCGCCCGCATTGAGCAGCGGTTTGGGCGCATCCACCGATACAAGCAGACCCATGATCCCGTGGTGCTGGCAAACATCGTTGCGAATCAGACGCGTGAGGGGCGGGTGCTCAAGACACTGCTGGAAAAGCTGGAGCGTATCCGCAAGGAACTGGGGTCAGACAAGGTATTCGATGTTATCGGACGACAGTTCCAGGGCGTATCCCTGAGCGAGATCATCATGCGAGCGGTAGTGGAAGATCGGGCTGACGAGGAATCCAGAGCCATCGAGGACCTGCTCACAGTCCAGCAGGTAAGGACTATCGAAGAAAGCGACGCTGAACTGCGTGTTGGTGGGGATGTGGCTTGCGAACTTCCTGCCCTGATAGCTCAGCGGGGACGCGACCAGTTCAACCGCCTCCTCCCCGGGTATGTCCACCGCTTTCTGGAAAAGACAGCGCCGCGGCTAGGTATCGGTATCGCTGGAGACTTGGCCAATCGGTTCTACTTCGAGCGGCTGCCGTTGCCCCTGGCACTAGCTTTGGAGGAGGCTACCGAGGGACATCGAATGCCGCTAACAATCTACAAGCCGGAAGACGACGAAGACGTTCTATTCTTGCGTCCGGGCGAGTCTTTCTTCGACTGCTACAGCGCCTACTTCTGTGAGCGTGTTTCCCAGGACGCTCTCCGCGGGGCGACTTTTGTGGACCCGTATGCCACAGAACCATACCTCTACCGTCTGGCCATGGTATCGACAGTCCGCCGGTCTGACCCCCAGTTTCCTGAAGCTTTTGGGTCTGATCAAGTACTGGAGGCGCGGCTGGTAGCACTTACCCAGGCGCTAGACGGTGAACCAGGGGAGTGTCCCGTAGAACTGTTGATGATCCTCCGACCTGCCACCCACGTTACGCCCCTTGCTTTGCCATCTCACAACCAGGTTGATCAGGCCCTCATTCGCGCCAGAACCTATCTGCAGGATGGTGTAGCCCAACCTATGGCAAGGCAGCAAGCAGAGCAACTGGCCGCCTTAGTGAAGGGCAGCGAGACGTTTGTCCAGGCCGGGTTTGACTACCAGGAAGCTGAGCTTCTGCAGTCTCGTGCCAGGCTCAGGGGAAGGGCGCAGGCTGGTGATGCTGCTGCCAGGGCTGGGTTGGAGACTGTGAAGAAAAAACAGCACGCTATCGCTGCACAGCGTACGAGAACACTGGCTGTTCTGCATCGGGAGCCAGAACTGGTAGATGTTGGAGAAATTACCTTGCTGGCCCATGCCTTAGTGTTGCCCTCCACCGACCCGGCGGATCGTCAGCGGCATGACAAGGAGGTTGAGCGCATCGCTATGCAGGTGTCACGAACCTATGAGGAGTCCTTTGGAGCCAGGGTAGATGACGTGTCAACACCGGAGCTCGCCTGGCAGGCTGGCCTTGACAGACATCCAGGCTTCGACCTGTTGTCCCACCGCCCTGGCAGTGAAAAGCGGTGCATCGAGGTGAAGGGCCGCAGAGGAGTAGGAGACATCGAGCTGACAGACAACGAGTGGCCCAAGGCAGCGAATCTGCGTCAAGAGTATTGGCTCTATGTGGTTTACGATTGTGCCACCACCCAGCCCCGACTCCTTCGAGTGCAAGACCCTTTCCAGAAGCTCCTGGTGCGGGCTAGGGGCGGGGTGATTATTGACGAAAGCAGCGTATTTGAGGCTGCAGAATGAAGAAATGAGAATGCAAGGACAGGAGGTAAAGCAATGAAGATTATCGATTTCCGAGTTCAAATGTACAAGTGCTTCCAAGATTCCGGATGGGTCAAAGTGTCCCCCCTTACGACTCTCGTTGGCAAGAACGAGTCTGGTAAGACCGCGCTCCTAAAAGCCCTGCACAAATTCAAGCCCTTCAGGGACGAATCGTATTCCATGGACAGGGAGTGGCCCAGAGCTCACAGGAGCGCGCGAGATCAGAACCAAGTTGCCTGTTGGGTCAGGTTTGAGTTGGAGGACAGCGAAAAGGAGGGACTTTCCCAACTCGTTGGGCGAGACGTCAGTCCAACGCATGTGGACATCGGTCGTACCTATGGGGGTACTTTTGTTATTGAGTCCTTGCATGAACTCGTTCCCGACAAGTGGCCTAGGAAATTGATTGAAGAATCTTTCGGCTCGTTACCAGGGCCTCAAGAGCCTGTTGGAGACACCTTTCGACAGAAAGCCACTGAGCTTCTACGAGAGGCGCGCGAGCTGGCGTTTGGAGGGCGCGCGCCTGAACTTCCTTCGCTCACGTCTGGGCACATTGCGGCTCTGCGGGAGGTTTTCACGCCTGGTGACCCTTCTCCTCAGCATGAGAATGAAGAACAGTACGTGCAGCAATACCTATCACGTCTCAACGCAATAGCGTCCCGCTTGGCGTCGCTTGGCTCACTGCAGCAAAACGTTCAGGACTACCTGATCAATCACATACCAACCTTCATTTACATGTCTGACTACCGTGCATTTACCGGCTCTGCCCAGCTAGACCTAGTCAAGGAACGGATGAATCGCAACCAACTTACTGAGGAAGACAAGACTCTTCTTATGATTATGGAGCTGGCTGGGCTAAATCTAGACGAGGGAGTCCAGAAAGGAAACTTGCCGGACCGCGAACAACGACAGTACGACCTGGATGACGCATCGGCTACGCTTACCAGAACGATTTCTGATCGTTGGAAGCAGCGTAAATATGAGGTTCAATTCCGTGCAGATGGGCAATTGTTCTACACCTTTGTTAAGGATGAGCGAGATCCTTCGCTGATCCGCCTGGAAGAGCGTTCCAAGGGGTTTCAGTGGTTCTTCTCCTTTGACTTGATGTTCATGTACGAAAGTCAAGGGACGTTCAAGGGCTGTGTGATCCTTTTGGATGAACCTGGCCTGCATTTGCACCCAGATGCCCAACGCGATCTGTTGACACGCATGGAGCAATACGCACGCGACAACACACTCATCTACACAACTCATCTCCCCTTCATGATTGACCTGGCTGCGCCAGAGCGAATTCGTATCCTGAGCGAATCCGAGAATGGCAGTGTTGTCTCCGACGATTTCATGCAGGCCCAACCGGAAGCAAAATTTGTGCTTCAAGCAGCCTTGGGCATGAGTGGTAGTACCAGCTACCTCCTGTCCAGAAGGAACTTGGTTGTGGAGGGAGTAGATGATTACTGGATCATCACAGAACTCTCAAACCTGCTCAAACGAGCCGGTGGGTCAGGGCTTCCCGAGGACGTGTTCATAACCCCGACAGGTGGGGCTTCAGAGGCTGCATATATCGCCACCTTTATGATTGGACAACAACTTGATGTAGTCGTTTTGCTTGACTCCGACAAGGCCGGCAGAGAGGCACGAGACGCGCTGGTCAAGAAATGGCTCACCCGTTACCACGCCCAGCCGACACAGGTTCTGAGTCTGGGAGAAGTGGTCGGTGTTCCAGACAAGGAGTTCTCGATTGAGGACCTTTTCCCCGACGAGTTTTACATTGAGCGCGTCGAGAACGTCTATGAGAGAGAGCTAGCGGTGGCCAATGCTAAGAAGCTATCCCTCAAAGGATCTGATCAACTCTGCAAGCGTGTTAAACGTGCGATGGAGGATATTGGAATCGAGTTTAACAAGGGGTCTGTAGCAAAGGTAATTCGCGCGGAGCTCAGCCAGATGAAAGATGCGTCAGAGCTACCTGAGCAGACACGAAGAAAGGCAATGGGACTCATGGCAGCAATCACAGCAGCGCTGCCGGAGGCGTCGTCATGATGCAAGAACGCCGAGATGACCCCCCTCGTCTGATAGAAGTCGCCTTTCCCCTGAAGCAAGCATCGCTTGACTCGGTGCATGAGAAGAACGTGCGGCACGGGCACATTTCCACGCTCCATATTTGGCCGGCACGGCGGCCGCTGGCTGCCTGTCGTGCTGCCCTCATCGCCACCCTGCTCCCCGACCCTGGCAACGACGCCGAGCGCCGGCAGCTGCTAGAGAAGCTAGGTGGCGTAGTCAAGGCGAAAGATACATTCAAGAACGTAGACGGCCGGAAGGTTCCTGTTCTCCAGGAGCACACCGACGGTGGCATCCTTCACTGGGGGCGGGAGGATAGCGCCGACCTGGAGTTCTTCCGCCTGGAGATCAAGAAGGCATTTGGAGGAAGGGCACCCCGGGTCCTCGACCCCTTCGCTGGGGGCGGGGCCATCCCCCTGGAGGCGATGCGCCTGGGCTGCGAGGTTACCGCTATAGACATTAACCCGGTGGCCTGGTTCATCCTCAAGTGTACGTTAGAGTACCCCCAGCGCCTGGCAGGACAGACCAGGCCATTGCCTTCCTTTGCGGTGGAGTCGCCAGAATTCATGAAGCGGTTTCTCAAGAGCGCTGGTAAGGGGACAAAGGCACAGCCGCGGGGCAAGGAGGAAGCTGCTCAGAGCCGGATGTTTGAGGTGCCTGAGAGTGACCTCTCCGGGCATGTGCGCGCCTGGGGCCACTGGGTACTGGAGCGAGCCAGAAATGATCTGGAGCGTTTTTATCCCACAGTGGAGGGCAAGCCCACCGTCGCCTACTTATGGGCACGAACTGTTACCTGTAAGAACTGCCGGGCCACCCTGCCCTTACTCAAGACCCTGTGGCTTTGTCGCAAGGACAACAAGCGCTACCGACTGGACATAAAGAGGCGCCCGGATAAGTCTGGCGTTGATTTTGATGTGGTGGCGGAGCCGGTGGTAGGTGGCAATGCTGCCCAGAGGAGGGCCCATGACCGCAGGGTGGGCCAGGGCACCATGTCCCGCTCCGGCGCTTGGTGCCCTGTCTGTGGCGGGCCTAACACCGTGGCTATGACACGCGACGACATCCAGGCTGACATGAAAGAGCAGCACGCCTCAGGGCGAGTAGGGAGCCAGATGACCGCCGTAGTGGTGCAGGGTCAGCGTGGCAAAGAGTACCGTCCACCAATGCCAGAGGAAATTCGCGCTGCCCATGATGCTGTTGCCGAAATAGAAGATGTGTTCAAAGAGGTGCCTTTCGGGCTACCTGAAGAACAAATACAGATAGATGCAAAAGGCAGCACGTGGTGTGTGCGCTACGGCTTTGATCAGTGGTACAAGCTCTTTACCCCCCGCCAGCTCGTGGCCCTGGGCACCTTCGTGAAGCACACTCGTGCTGCCCGGGAGGCTATGCAGGCCGAGGGATACTCACCGGAGTGGGTAGAGGCACTGAGCGCGTATTTGGCTTGTACTCTGGAAAGGCTCGCAAGTTATAGCAGCACACTTTGCTTATGGGTCCTGAAGGAATTCATCGGGCAAACATTTACTCGTTTCGCGCTGCCTATAACGTGGGATTTCGCTGAGGTTAACCCCTTGGGAAACACGACAGGAAACTTCGCCGGCGCTATTGACTGGGTTGCATTATATATTGCGCACGCCCTAGCCTGTGTAGACCGAAGTCCACGCCCTGAGACGCTCCAACAGTCTGCTACTGAAAAGGTTCGAGGGCTTTTTGAGATAGTTTTGACCGACCCGCCGTACTACGATGCCATCCCCTATTCCGACACCATGGACTTCTTCCATGTCTGGCTCCGTAGAACATTGCACGGTCTATCGCCCGAGATTGATGAAACGTTTCGCCAGCCCATTGGCCCAAAGTGGGACCACGAGAGGAATGACGGAGAGCTTATAGACGATGCCTGCCGGTTCGGAGGGGATAATGACCGATCTAGGGCAGCTTACGAGGATGGTATATTCCGTGCCTTCCGCTCTTGCCATGACGCTCTGACACCCGAGGGACGCATGGTGGTAGCCTTTGCCAACAAGCAACCTGAGGCCTGGGAGACCCTGGTCTCTTCTATCATCCGTGCCGGATTCGTGGTTGCGGCCTCGTGGCCCATCCAGACTGAAAGAACCATGCGAATGCGCGCCCACGAATCTGCCGCACTATCTTCCTCCGTGTGGCTAGTGTGTCGGAAGAGGGCAGAGACGGCGCGGCCGGGCTGGAACACCCAGGTGCTGGAGGAGATGCGCTCCCGCATCTATGACCGCCTCCGCACCTTCTGGGATGCCGGCATCCGTGGACCGGACTTCGTCTGGGCCGCTACAGGTCCCGCTCTGGAGGCCTACAGCAAGCACCCGGTGGTCAAGAAGGCGGATGAGCCTAATGCCGTTCTCACCGTGTCTGAGTTCCTTCATGCAGTGCGGCGTATCGTGGTGGACTATGTGGTAGGCCGAGTCCTCTCTCAAGACGGGGAGAGCACAGAGGCCGAGGCCCTGGATAACCCCACCATCTATTACCTGCTCCATCGTCACGACTTCGGCCTGGCAGAGGCTCCCGTGGGCGCCTGCATCCTCTACGCCCAGTCCTGCAGTCTCCGTGATCGTGACCTGGTGGATCGCTACGACTTGCTGGCCTACGGCAAGAGTCGCGCCGCCGCAGAGGAGCAACTCGAGGATGCCGGGGAGAGCAGCGAGGAGGAGACAGCCACCAGTGGCAGCACCATGAGGCTTAAGCGCTGGGAGCAGCGCCGTCGCAGGGACTCAGGGCTACCGGTCAGCAGCCGTAGGGCAACCCTCATTGACCAGATACACTGCATTATGCACCTGTGGAAGGACGGCGATGCGCAGCGGGTGGATACCTACCTGGAGCAGCAGGGACTGCGGCGCAAACCCGTCTTTCCTAACGTCATGCAGGCACTCATCGAGCTAGCCCGCAAGGACAATCAAGCCGATGAGGTGTCTCTGCTGGAGAGCATTATGAACCACATATCAGCCCGGGGGGTGCACCCCCAGATGCGGCTTATGCACACCGACGATGTGTCGGGAGAGGAGGCCGAGGATGGCTAACAAGACGAATCGAATACCCTGGCATCAGGTGGTAAAACTGCGAGATGACTTGCGCACTGGTGAGCTCAGCCTGTCCATCTTTGCTGCCGACCTGTACGACGTGGTCATGGGCCAAGCCAAGCCTATTTACCAGCGGCCTGATGAGTTCTTTGCCCTTACCTATCCCACCTTCAACCTCCGCGAAATGGTAAAGGATGTGCTTCTCCGCCTGGCAGGTAAGAACGACCGCGCCGTCCGGCAACTGGAGCTAACCTATGGCGGTGGCAAGACCCACTCACTAATCACGCTCTATCACCTGGTTAATGACCCGGAACATCTGCCAAATCTACCTGCGATACAGGAGTTTCGCCAGCATGCTGGCGGCATTGCGCCGCCCAGGGCCAGGGTAGCAGTGCTTGCCTTCGACAAGCTGGATGTGGAGAAGGGTATGGAGGCGCACAGCCCTGCCGGTGAGACCCGCTGGCTTCGCCAGCCATGGAGCGTTCTGGCCTTCCAGTTGGCCGGCTCTGAGGGACTGAGGCTCCTTCACGCCGAAGAACAGGATCAGGAGCGGGAAAGCGCCCCAGCGGAGAACCTGCTGCGAAAACTGCTGGCCCTCCCTGCTAAGGACAACCTGGCGACGCTGGTATTGATAGACGAGGTATTGACCTATGCACGGATGAAGATAGGCCGCGATCCTCACTGGCGACACCACCTTCAAGGCTTCTTCCAGTATCTTACCCAGGCGGTAACCAAGGTAGACAGAGCCTGCGTGGTGGCATCTCTGCTGGCTACAGACCCCCGTAAGAGCGACGAGTTAGGCAAGGAAATTGCTCAGGAGCTCTACGCCATTTTCCGTCGAGAGCGGGAGGAGGGCGTTCAGCCCGTAGAGAAGCAGGACGTAGCCGAGATACTGAGGCGGCGCTTTTTCAAGCCGGACTCAATTCGCCACCGCGAGGCCTTCCGCCAACATGTCGTGGCCGCACTTGACGGTATTCAGGGCCTTGATGAGTGGACTAAAAAGAACCGCAAGGCAGAGGAAGAGCGCTATCTGGCCGGCTACCCCTTCCATCCTGACTTAACCGAGGTCCTCTACACCAAATGGACGCAACTGGAAGGGTTTCAACGAACCCGAGGCGTACTGCGCACTTTCGCCATGGCTCTGCGGGATGCAGAGAAGTGGGACACCGCGCCCCTGGCAGCGGTCAACGTTCTGTTGAATGGGCCGGGGAGGGCAGGCCTTTCTGAGGCATCGCGAGAACTGGCGTCTGTCGTCACATCTGAAGAATACGAAGGCAAACGACAGGACTGGACGCCCATCCTGGAGGACGAGCTGGAGAAAGCCAGGAATATCCAGCAGGAACTCCCGGCACTCAAGGGACGGGAACTCGAACAGGCCGTGATGGCCACCTTTCTCCACTCCCAGCCTATCGGGCAGAAGGCACTCACCCGGGAGCTGCTTATCCTCTTGGGCGCTGCCAAGCCAGATAGAATTGAGCTGGAGAAGGGCCTGCGGCGCTGGACGGAGGTCTCTTGGTTCCTGGATGAGGCAGCAATGGCTGAGGCAGGCAAGGGTGGCGTAGAGGTGAGGGAACTTCCCAAAACCTGGCGACTGGGCACCAAGCCCAATCTGACGCAGATGCACAGTCAGGCGGTGACACGTGTGCCGCCGAACCTGGTCGAGATCAAGCTAGGGGAGTTCATATCGAAGGAGAAGCGTTTGACTGCCGGTGGATCTCAGACTGGTGCCCGAGTCCACAATCTCCCGCAGCGTCCCCGGGATGTGGAAGATGATGGGGAGTTTCACTATGTGGTGCTTGGCCCCGGGGCCGCTTCCGAGGCGGGTAAACCAAGCGCTGAAGCGAGACGGTTTATTAAGGAAACAACCTCTCCTGACCGGCCTCGGACCTACCAGAATGCCATCCTGCTCCTGTGCCCATCCCGAGACGGGCTGCAACTACTACGGGATCGGGTGCGAGACTATCTGGGCTGGGAAGAGGTGAACAATCTTCCTGAAACGAAGGCCTTCGACGAGCTACGGAAGGCACTCCTCAAAGGATACACTGAAGAGGCCAGGCGCAAGATTCCGGACGCAGTAGTCCAGGCATACACTATTGTCGTCACTGTCTCAGTCAAAGGTGAAATTGAAGCCTTCAGAGTCACCCCTGGAGGGGAGCCCCTGTTTGAGACCATCAAAAACGACAAACGGTCACGCATCCAGGAGTCGGCGATTAGCCCTGAGGCGCTTCTACCGGGAGGGCCATATAACCTCTGGCGGGCAGGCGAGACTTCACGGCGTGCTAGCGACTTGGTGCGAGCCTTCGCCCAATTCCCACACCTGCCCAAGATGCTTCGGCGAAGGGATGTCGTGGACACGCTAGCCATGGGCGTAGCGCAGGGGCATTTCGTCTTGCGTCTGACACGTCCAGATAAAAGCGTGCGCACGATCTGGCGATCCCAGCCCGACGGGGTGGATTTGCAGGAGCGCGACCTCGAAGTAGTCCTGCCGGAGGCCGCGGAACTCTCTGGGATGGATAGCAGTCTTCTTGCCCCGGGTGTTCTACCGGATCTGTGGCCCCAGGATAGCCCTTCGATCACCGTTGGCGAGCTGATTCAGTTCTTCGACGGAAAACATGTTAGCAGGGTGCAACGGGAGGGCTATGAGGAGGCTTTCCCCGTACCAAAAGCAGTAAGAGAGGTGGTGGAGCAGGCTAGCTACGAGGCAGTCAAAGCTGGTGTCGTGTGGCTCATATCTGGCACTGCCAGCATCTTCCGCGAGGAAATTCCCCCGGGTTTATTGAGCGACGCTGCTGCACTCAACCCGCCACCTTCCGAAATCCCTGCCACAGCTCTGCTGCCCCAGAACTTGCCAGCGGCGTGGAGCCGGTCTGTTACCACGGCCGCTGCTATAAGTCAAGCATTGTCAGCGGTGCATGGGAAGCCCCTGCCCTGGCCTGTCGTGCGGACTGCTATCGAAGGAGCTATCCGAGGCCGGCTCCTGGAACTTACTACCGACTCTGGGCCATGGCCATGCGATTGGACGGGGGCGACGAAAGTTCGTTTGCAGGTACCGGAGGAAGCACCACCGCTTCAACCTCCGCTACCCATTGAGCGGCGAAAGTGTGCTGAAGCTGAACTTGAACCTGCGGAACTTCAGGACATCGTTGACGGTCTCAGCGATGTTCTAAAAGCTGGCGCTGGACTCAATCTACGCTTCGTGCTTCGATTGGAGCTAGGCGACGGAGTTCAGACAGCCGCCGAGCAAATCGCCAGGCTCAATGAGATTCTCACCCAGCTTTGCGCCAAGTTGAGGTTTGAGGGGTGAACAAAATAGCGTTTTGTTCTATGGGGATATTCACTTGACTCAGGTACTTACAACATGTAGTATAAAGGAGCCATGGAGGATTACCCCGAAAACACTTTCGGAATTCGAGGACAGGTTTTCCTCGAAAGAAGCCTGACCAGCCACCTTGCTACGAAGATGATTCCTTTTAGTCAAAAGTGGGTTGGGGAACAAGTAAAAAGGGGAGTTATCTCAGGAAAAATCATCGGGAACTCCTTCTTTGTGAATAGGGGGGCGGTTGAGGAATACCGCCAGTTAGTTTTTAAATACCGGAAATAAAAAAGGGGTAGGTTGCGAACCTATCCCTTTAGCTCTACCATTCAGATGGTGGGCAAAAAGGAGGAGATGTCTATGGACAGCAATCTCAGACTTAAGGATGGAGAATGCAGTCTAAAGTAACTTGAAAGGAGGACACATGGAACCAGTAATAGCAGGCATAATAGGTATGGTGTTGCTTGCCCCCCTCATTGGGCTGAATTTGGTCATCTCAATGGGGAAGACTCTCTCCAAGAAAGTGGCAGGGCTTGTTTTCAAGTTCAGAACTCAGGACATTGGGGTTGCGGAGCATAGCGGTTTAGTGTGCATCATGCCGACTCAGGCCGGATGGTCTGGATTTGTAGTAGCTTCACACCATGCCTACGGCCACATGGCGAGCCAAAGAAGTGCACACTAAATTATGTTCCATGCCCCGAAGCTGGCCAATGGCCTATGTCCCGAGTTCTGAAGTTCGTGGCGATTGAAGTAGATAGTGATGATTATTTCATCGGAGATACCAGTGTTGAAGCCAGCAGGAAGGCGAGAAGCAAGTATCCAGGCAAGGTATTTTATCTGGGGAGGATTGGTTATAGAGCGGCAGTTTCATTCAAAGGGCGATGATTAGATGATAAAAGGAGAAATAAGTCCGAGTGGGTCACCAACTATAAAAACAAAGTAACTACTCAGGTAGCCCCCTTTGCTACGAACCGGGGGTG
>BBPE01006863.1_pt1 | contig 16305 bp, 17 predicted proteins | sample 1344301 | NCBI WGS metagenome assembly BBPE01 (sample SAMD00019089, study PRJDB2971) | groundwater metagenome | isolation source: The Cedars highly-alkaline
GGGAATAATTTTCGCTATTTTGATTGCCCAATTTTCAGGCAGCTTGCTCGTACTCTATTTTTTCAAAAAGATTTAAAATAATTTCGGGAGAGTTAACTCCAAACTAAGTCTTTAGTGAGTGCTGCCCCCCGGCCCAATTTTAGTATACCAAAAAATAATAAAAAAACAGCAAGTCTTGCTCGAGGAAGACCTGCTGTCGACTTAGTAGAGTTGCGATTTCTCGCGCACTCACTGGCTAAATATTAGTAAATTCAAAAGAGATTGTCAAGTTTTTGCTTTACTTTTCTCCCACCATTCCTTGCCAAAAACCAGAAACGTTCCCATAAATAATCCTAAAATACCAGCTATTGCCATATTGAGCAAAGGTCTCGGCCTAATCGGCTCTTCTGAAACGGTCGGGCTTTTTACTATTTTAGTTGGCCTAATGTCTTCTATTTGCTTTTCTAAAGAATTGATGTGACTTTTCAAATCATTGATTTCTTTTCTCAAAGAATTTATTTGCAGATACCTATTTTCAATTTCTTGTTTTTTTGATTCCAGTTTTTCTTGGCTGTTGAAAAGAACGAATTGAGTGCCGAGATCTCGCTGATAAGGAAGAATTTCTTGCAGCACCTCAACTTTCGCCTCTAAAATCTTTCTTTCCTCTTCCAAAGAAGAAATCTTGATTTTAATCCTCTCAATGTCTTTCCGTAAAACTTTGATATTCTCTTCAGAAAGATAAATCTTGTTCTCCAGATATACCTTTTTTAGTTCAACTTCCTCTTGATGCTCTGTCAGAACTAATTCGTTCTTTTCTTCTAAAATTTCTTTGCTTTGTTGCGGATTCTTAGATTCTATTTTTATATTTAACAAATTTGTATCTTTCGGATTTTCAGCTTTTATCTTTGGATATTCCGCTTCTGAAATATTTAATTTTTTTCTAATTAAAACTCCGTAAACATCGCCCTCAATTTTTCCTATTATCTGGCTTGGAACTTCCACTATATTTCCGGCTACTTGCCCAATTTTTAAGACAGTATCAATCTTATAAACTTTCGGCATTAAAAAACTAAAAATCCCGGCCGCAATCACCGCCGCCAAAAACAAAGCCAAAATAAAAACTTTTCTTTTTAAAATCACTTTTACGTAATCCATTAAATTTATCTCATCTCCCTGCTCTGGTTGAAATTTTTCTTCTTGATCCATACCCCGTAGAAGAATTTCGAATTATTTCTTCAAATTGAAGAAATATTCTTTAAGTCTTCGTTTTAATAATCTTTGACCCTGGGTTGTTTTTAAGTAATGTTCTCTGCGTTTAGCATCTTTTTCATCAAGACAAGCTTCGTAGTATATTAATTTCCAAGGCCTATATGGTTTTGTTGAAAAAATTAATCTTTGATTATGTTCTTTTAACCTTTTTCTTAAATTTGCGGTATAGCCCACGTAGAGATTATTGTTCTTAATACCTTGTAAAACATAGTTGTAGAACATAATCAATTCGAAATTTCTCTACGGGGCATATATTTTTATTATACATTAAACTTTTAAAAAATAAAAGCGCAAATGAAGATGAGAGCTTGTCTCTCATCGCCCTTAATACTTTACACTGTACCATAAAATTCCTAAATATTCATGAATAGCTAAGTCGGATTTTCTGAGATTCTGGGAATCGGGCAGAAAATCAAGAACGTTGTATTTTTCTGTTTTTATCTTAAAATCAGTCGGGGCCGGAATGGGATTTGCCCCCACTTTTTCAAACTCTCTTATCGCCCTTTCCATATGATAAGCGGAAGTAACGAGAAAAAACGGGTTTTCTCCGATGATTTCTTTGACATTCCTGATGTTTTCCCAGGTGTTGCGCGACCGGCCTTCAATAATAATGTTTTTTTCTTCCAATCCTCTGCTGGCAAAGAACCTTTTCACTCCTAAAGCTTCCTCGCTGGTCGGCAAAAGAGGATCGGTCCCGGAAATAATAATTTTCACTTCCTGATTCTTGAGATGTGATATGCGCAAAACCTCGCTCCCTCTTAGAATATTGGCTTCCCTTCCTCCTAAAAGGAGAACCATTTTATCTGCTTTCTCCATATCTTCAATCCCCAAAGGAGAATACTTGCTTTCCAAAGGAGAGAGCAAAAAAATACTAACAGGGGTTGTAGAAAAAAGATAATAAAGAAAAATGCCGGCAATTACCAATGTTTTCCCAAGCTTCTTTCTCCTTGACAACCATAAAAGAATCAATCCTATCAAGATTAAAACCAAAACAAAAGAGCTAGGTAATAATAATTGTTGTCCTACTTTAAAAAATAGCATTCAATGATTTTATTATCCGTTGTTTTCTCCGAGTTGATCTTTAGAATAATAACGATGACCACCAGAACTCTTAAGCGCCTTAAATTTTCCCCTTGAATCCCAACGCCTCAAGGTGTCTATTGAAACCCCTAAAAATTTGGCTGATTCGCTTATAGTTAAAATACTTTTATCTTGTTTCATCGAATTTTTGTTTACAAAAATGAAAATTGAGAAGAGATTTATCTCTTCGCTTAGATATTGTATAAAATCTATGCAAATATGTCAAGAACTATGCAAAATAACTAAAATCTATGCAACAAGATAACAAAAACTGCTGCAATATCTTAAAAAATATCATCTGAAAATAATCCTAATAGTTTTTAAAATAATTCCCAAGTCCAAAAAGAAATTCCGGTTTTTGATATAATAAAGGTCGTATTGAAATTTCTCTTTTGCCTCCTTGGTCGAAGTAGAAGCTAAATAATGTAATTGAGCCCAACCAGTAAATCCCGGCCTGACTAAATAACGTTGATGGTAGAAAGGAATTTCTTTTTCAAAATTTTCAGCTAATTTCGCCCATTCGGGCCGCGGCCCGACGAAACTCAAATCCCCTTTTAAAATGCTCAAGAATTGGGGGAATTCGTCCAAATGCGTTCTTCGTAAAAACTTGCCCACTCTGGTAATCTGACTGCGGTCTCTTTCTCTCCAGGGTTCTTTATATTGGTCTGGACTTTCCTTCATGCTTCTAAATTTATAAAGAGTAAATTGTTTTTCATCTTTGCCAACCCTTTTTTGATAATAAAAAATAGAGCCTGGAGAGTCAAGTTTTATTGCCAAAGCAATAAAAGGAAAAAGAATTATTGTGATTAAAAGTCCGATAAAAGAAAAAACTATATCAAACCCTCTTTTTATTGTTTCTTCAACTCTTTTTTCCGAACGGGCAAGATTCTCTAAAAACCAAATTTCGTCAATAACTTCCAGAGGCATTTTCTTAGTTATTGTTTCGTAAAAATCAGCAAAGCTAATATAATTTAATCTTAAGGGCAAATTGGAAAAAATTTGCTGAATTATTTTTTCATTGCCATACAAAAATCTGGGGAAAATCACAGTTCCCACTTTTTCTTTTTCTATTATCTCTTTCAGCTTATTGATATCGGAAACCACCCCGTGTTTTGCCATACCGGTAAAAGCCAAAAGCTTTTCCGAGAAAGAAGCATCCGGGGCAAAAAAAGCTAAAATCTCATATCCTGCCCGAGAAAGAAAATGCTTGTCGGTCAATTCCTCCAGCCCCGGCCTGAAACCGATAATAACTACCTTTTCTCTGAAATTCTTAATTCTTAAAATGCGGTAAAAAATATATCTCCAAAAACAAAGAAATAAAGAAAATATCAAAACATCCAAAACCAATATCGTTTTAGGGGTAATTCCTGTTTCCGGCTTAAGATAAAAATAGGTTGCCCCTGAAATACTGGCTAAAAAAATGAAAATCAGCAAATTCCTGAAAAAATCAAAAACTTTTTTAAGGGGAGGTATTTCGTAAAAATCAAGAATATAGAGAAATATAATCCAGAAGACAGAAATAAAAGAGAAATGGAAAAAAAAGTTATTGATCTGGGCACCCGTCCAAAAAGAAAAATCGCCGTGCCTTATCGCCAGAGTCAAAAACAAAGCAAGATATACCAAAATGATATCTCCTATGAGTAGTGTAAGTTTAAGAAAATTCTTTTTGCTTTCCATAGTCAGAATTTTTTAGAGATCTTTAGTTAAAAATATTTTTTATATCCTTCCTTCTGCCACCAATCAATCATTTCTCGTAAACCAGTTTTGAAATCAGTTTCAGCCCGAAAACCAAACTCTGTTTCAGCGCGACTAGTGTCAAGCATCCGACGAGGTTGACCATCGGGTTTTGAAGTATTCCAATGAATCTCGCCCTTAAAATCCATTAGTTTACAAATCAATTTCACCAAATCTTTAATTAAAATTTCCATTCCCGAGCCCAAATTTACAGGGTCAGGTTTATCGTACTTTTCAGTGGCTAATATAATCCCCTCAGCCCCATCTTCTACATAAAGGAATTCCCTAGTGGGTTTGCCTGTCCCCCAGGCTTCAATGAAACTTTTACCCTCTTTTTTGGCTTCATAAACTTTCCTAATTATAGCAGCAATGACATGAGAAGATTTTGGATCAAAATTATCGCCCGGGCCATACATGTTTACGGGTAAAAGATATATAGCATTAAAGCTGTATTGTTGGCGGTAGGCTTGGGCTTGAACCAAAAGCATTTTTTTAGCTAAACCATAAGGAGCGTTGGTTTCTTCAGGATAACCATTCCACAAATTTTCCTCTTTGAAAGGAACCGGAGTAAATTTTGGATAGGCACAGATTGTTCCAATTGCTACAAACTTTTCAACTCCAGATTGCCTCGCGGCCTCCATCAACTGAATACCCATTACAGCATTATCATAAAAAAACTCTCCTGGTTTTTCTAAGTTTGCTCCAATTCCACCAACTTTCGCAGCTAAATGGATAACTATTTCCTGACCATCAACTGCTTTCTGGCAATTCTCCCATTTTCTTAAGTCTAATTCTTCAAATGTTGACAAAAACAAATTTTCTTTGGGAACTTTCCTTTTCTCTAATAAATTCCTTACTAAATGCTTGCCTAAGAATCCATGGGCACCAGTAATTAAAATTTTCTTTTTTTTGAGGTTAATCATAGCATTAATCAATTTTCCACCAGCGATTGGGAAATTTTTCTTTTAAAATTTTATCTCCTTCACCGGGTGGTATTAACTCCAATTCTCTAAAATCACCGTCAATCATAATTCTCGCTAATTCTTTAAATTTGATTTTTGGTTGCCAACCCAACTTTTCTCTTGCCTTTGAAGCATCACCTACTAAAATTTCAACTTCAGCCGGCCGAAAATATCGTGGATCAATTTCAACATAAGATCTCCAGTCTCCTAAACCAACATATTTAAATGCTTCCTCTAAAAATTCCCTTACCGAGTGAGTCTCGCCAGTAGCAATCACATAATCATCTGGTTTGGATTGTTGAAACATCAACCACATTGCCTCTACATACTCGGGCGCAAAACCCCAGTCTCTTTTCGCATCTAAATTCCCTAAATAGATTTTTTTATCAAGACCGGCTTTAATTCGAGCAATAGCCCGAGTAATTTTCTTTGTTACAAAGGTTGGGCCTCGCCGAGGCGATTCGTGATTGAATAAAACCCCATTACAAGCAAAAATTCCATAGGCCTCTCGATAAAATCGAGTTATGTAGTAAGAAAAAACTTTTGCGCAAGCATAAGGACTCCTGGGATGAAAAGGGGTATTTTCGTTTTGAGGGGGAGAAGAACTTCCAAACATTTCTGAAGAGTTGTGAGCTAATATCGGCTGATTCCCGCAAAAGAAACACTCTGAGCCAGGAACCTCATAATCCCCGACGGATTCTTCCCCTTTATATATTATGTTTTTTATTTTAATTACTCCTAAATTGGAGTTTATTAATTGGGATAAATTTTTATCAAAAACATTCCTGTTGTTTTCAATAAATCTCTTTATCCGGCCCTTACTAACTAAATTTTTATCATTAATTTCGTTATAAAATGACCCTTGTTGAAAAATTTTAGTTGGAAGGCATTTAGATGAAGGATGTTTAAATTTAGTAACTATTTGAGGAAAGATAAAATTACTATAAGTTGGGACTTCAATATCATAACAAGTGCCTGCCTTAATTAAAGTCCGCTGAGGAGAAAGATGGGCTTTATTAAATCTTTCCCCATAATATGTGCAAATATCATTAACTCTCATAAGATAATTAATGTCAATTGCCAATTCTTTATTTACAGTTGTGTATCGAATTTGGCCTTTCTCTTTAAAATAGGCATCTCCAGCATAACCATAAAGAAATTCTTTTATTAATTCTTTTGGAACCTGCCAGATAAAATCAGGTAATCTTTTATCCTTAGCGTTGTGCCCAAACATTGAAAAAAAAGTATAAAGAGCCTTTGACGAATAATTAATAGTAAAAGAACTTTGGCGAGTCTGGATATTGGAAGGATTGAAACCAAAAATGCTGTCTATTGTCTGAATGGTATCTTGCACTCGTTCATTCTCGTCGCCTCCAAAACAAAATGATACTCGGTAATTTACACTTCCCTTGTGATGACGGCCTTTTTGAATATAAGATGAGCCTTCAGCTAAATAATAACCAGCTACTCGCATTAAATCATCGGTGAGTTCTAAATCAGAAGAAACGAGTTTAGAAGAAATTCTATTAGGATATCCCCACCGACTCGGGATATTATCATTTAACGTGTATTGAAATTTTATTTTCTTAATATTCTCTCTTTCATTAAAAATATCTCCTGAAAAAGTAATCAAAAAATCACCCTCTTTTAATTCAGAAGTTCTTTTTTCAACAATATTGCCATTATCATCAAAGACCATCACCGAATGGTCAGGGGTTAACTTAATTTTTAGCCCTGTTGTCCCAGAAATTTCATAAACTGGTTTTATGCCGTGATTTATTACTTTCTTTACAGGCAAAAATTTTACTTCTTTGCTTTCTTTATTGATACTTAAAACCTCGAAGTTTTTAAAATTCCTTGTCGCTCCAAAAATAGTTCTTTTTATCACCCCATCTTTACGAATTAAAACAGGTGTATCAAAAGTCACGGAAGCAGCCATATAAAATTTTATTGGTAAACCAGAATTTTTTATTGCCTCAAGAACACGAAGAGTCCCCAAGGCATCAGTATTAACGGTATATTCAGGCATATCAAAACTAACTCTAACATGAGACATTGCCGCTAAATGATAAACTTCATCTGGTTTAATTTGATTGATCAATTTTTCAATATTGCCAGTATCAGTAAGGTCGCCATAATGCAAAAACATTCTTACTCCATTAATGTGGGGGTCTTGATAAAGATGATCGATTTTTTGGGTGGTAAAAACGCTATCCCATCTTACAATCCCGTGAACTTCATAACCTTTACTTAATAAAAATTCAGTAAGATAGGAACCGTCTTGGCCAGCAATACCAGTAATTAAAGCTTTTTTTGACATAATTTTATTTTACTTTTTAAAATATTGAGGAATTTCAGACAAACGAAGTTATTATTTTTTAGTCTTTTAGTAATAAATCTTCGACCCTTTTGCCATCTTTTAAACTTTCTAAGACATAAGTATAATAAAATTTATTCAAAACTGCTGTGGTACGGGGCATAAAATTAAAAAATATTTTCTCATCGTTTATCCCTTACAGCGGAAGACATTCCCGGATTAAATGAACCCGATTTTTCAATTAAGTCCCAGTTTTCACTAAACCATTGAATGGTTTTTTTCAATCCTTCTTCAAAAAAAGTTTTTGGCTCGTAGTTAATTAATTCCTTCGCTTTATTAATAGAAGCGCAAAGCCGATTCTTGGTATCCCATTTTCTTCTCTCTGTAAACCTTATCCCAGCTTTATTCCCTGTAAGCTTATTTACCATTTCGGCTAAATCAATTATCTTTGTCTCTCTTCCTGAAGCCAAATTAAAGGCCTGGCCAACAGCTTCCTCGTAAAAACCAGCTCTTAACAAGCCTTCAACTATGTCTTCAACATAGGTAAAATCTCTGGTTTCGTTGCCAGTCCCGGTGATAGATAAAGCCTTGCCTTGTTTTGCCCAGTAAATAAAATTAGGTATGACATTTCTGTACTGGCCTGGTATTTCACCCGGCCCATAAGAATTAAAAAAACGAGCGCAAGCAATTTTCAATCCATATTGATGACTAAAATAATTACAATACAACTCTCCTAGCATCTTTGTAATTTGATAAGGAGAGCTTAAATGAAGAGTAATATCACTTTCCTTGAAGGGCAACGAAGAATTGCTTCCATAAATAGCGCATCCTGAAGAGGCGTATATAAATCTTTCCACTCCTGAAAGACAGGAATACTCAAGCATTCTTAATGTTCCTAACCCATTTACCATTAAATCGCTTTCCGGATGATCAACCGAATTTTGATTGGCAAATAAAGCAGCCAAATGGAATATATATTCTGGCCTCTCGTTAAAAATTCTCTTTAATTCTTCTTCGTCTAAAATACTACCCTTAATAAAAAAAATATTTGATAATGAAGGCACATTCCATTTTTCTGCCGAAGAAAGATCATCTAACACAATAACTACTTTTGCTCCGGCCTCGGCTAATGTTTTGGCTAAATTAGAACCAATAGCTCCAGCGCCGCCAGTAATTAATATTGTCTTATTCTTATAAATTTGTTTATACTCTTCCATAATTTTTTATTCTTTTAATAATTGTCTGAATATATCTTCATATTTATCCAGGCAAACCTCTTTTGAAAAATTATTTTGAGCAAATATTTTTCCTGCATTCCCGAACTGTTCTCTAAGTTTTTGATTGCCTTTTAATTCTAATATTGAATTTATTATAACTCTTCTATCTTCTGGCAGCAAATTAAAACCACAGCCAGCGCTTTTTATGATATTATGACCATCGCTTTCTTTGTTTAAAATAGCTAAAATAGGCAAGCCGACGGCCATATATCCCATTAGTTTGCCTGGCACAACCGGAGTTTTGTTTTTTGAGCTTAAACAAACCAAGCCAACATCAACCTCCTTTAATAATTCTGGATAATCTTCCTCGCTAATGAAGGAACGAAAAGAAATGTTAGCCAAGCCAAAAGATAGAGCTTTACCTTCTAATTTTAGTTTTTCTGTCCCGTCACCAATAAATAAAAAATGAATATCGCTGTTTTCTTGCAATTCTTTGGCAACATCAATTATAACATCTAATCCCTGAGAGGGACCAAGAACTCCGGCAAAAACTATAATAAATTTAGAATCTAACCCGAACTTATGTCTAAAATTTATCCTCTTAGAGATATTCTTAAACCTGGAAATGTTAGCCCAATTAGGCACAACTTTAACTTTACAATCAGATTGTCTCTTTCTCTCAAGTAAGAATTTTTTATTTCCTTCTGAATGAACTGTGATAATGTCCGCTTTTTTATAGATCCATTTTTCAAGCCATTCAAAAAATTTTATTATTAAAGGACTTTTCAAAACTCCTAAATCAACAGCGTTTTGGGGAAAAATATCTTGAACATTAAGAATAAATTTTGAAGAAAAACGTTTTTTAACCCAAAGACCGGCCATTCCCAATGTTAGCGGAGGAGAATAGACCATTACTATATCTGGCTTTTCAATAATTCTTTTTTTTATTATTCTTTTAATCGTTCTGTAAAACAAAAAAGGAGAGATTAGGGTTGCTAATCCTCTTATTAAAAAATTTGCTTTATGAAGAAAAGGAATATCTATCCTAACAACCTTGCCGCTATCTTCTTCTGTGATTAGATTGTATTTGATATTGGATTGTTCTTTTGCCAGATTATAGCGCGGCTTAGTGGTGATTACAGAAATTTTATAACCTCTTGTTTTTAACTCTTTAACAAAATCGTACATAAGAATTGAGATTGAACGGATTTCTGGCGGATAAGAATCTGTAAGTAAAAGGATTTTCATAAAAATTGTTCTAAATTAATTTGTCGGGGTTCGCCAGTTTTGAGGGATTCTAAAATTTTAAAAGTAGTTAGAGTGGTAGCAATATATTCTTTAAAATCAACCGTTATTTCTTTGCCCTCTTTTAAGCACCTAAAAAATATTTCGTATTCATTTTTGTGTCCTCTGTTCACCCCGAAACTCCTTTTCCTCCATTTTTTTTCTGATTCATAAATTTCAGCTTCTTTAAAATTATTTATTACCCCTACTTTTTCCCCGCCAAAAACTTCAATTCTTTCTCGGGAATAAGATTTGTTCCCCATGGTGGTATAGGTAATATTTGCCACTGAACCATTTTTTAATTTAAGATTTATAACAATATTATCTTCAGGTGTTACGTCTTCTCTAAAAGAAGACATTGAATAAGCGCTTACCATTTCAGGTAAAGAGCCGCTGAGATACTGTGCTAAATCAACAAAATGGCAAACTTCTCCGATAATGTTTCCACCCCCAACTTCTAAATCGTGAACCCAGCTTTCTTTTGGAATAAAACCGACATTAACCCGACAATTTATAACTACTGGCGCTTTTCCGCTAAATTTATCTTTTATAAATTGAGAAAAAGGGGAAAATCTTCTATTAAACCCAATCATTAAGCGATTTTTGGATGAATAATATATTTTTATAATTTCTTTTAATTGTTCTTCATTTATACATAAAGGTTTTTCGCAAAAAACATCTTTATTAGATTTAAGAGCTTCCATTATAAATTTAGAATGAAGATTATGAGGAGCAGCAATAATTATAGTATTGATATCCTTATCTTTTAAAATCTTTTTATAATCCGTAGTAATATATTCAAAACCAATTTTTTTGGCTATATTTTCAATTGAAAAACCATTAGCAGTTGCTGCTCCCTTTAAGTTAATATCTTTAACATTTTTAAGAATTGGAAATAATGTTCCTTTAGCAAAAAGACCGGCGCCAATCACTCCGATATTGATTTCATCTTTCTTGACGCTTATTTTTTCTTTTTGAAGTATAATCTTTTTTTCAAATTTTTCTTTTGTTTCCGGATAATCCAACAGCACGCCAATATATTCCTCTCTCTTCCCTAAAACCATATCGTAAGCAGATAGGGCATTCTCTATTTTAAATTGATGAGTAATTAAAGATTGAAGTTCAACTTTCTTCTCTTTCACTAAATTTAAAAACGCCTTCATATTTCTGTTGCTAGTCCATCGCACATAAGAAACAGGGTAATCTATCCCCTTTTTTTCATATTCTTCGTCATAAACTCCAGGTCCCCAGGAGCGAGAAATAATTAATTCCAGTTCTTTCTCGTAAAAAATTTTCCGCGGAATGTTCAAATTTATCATTCCCGGAGCCACGATTTTAGCTCGTTCTCGGGTAATTTCAGCCGCCTGTTCTATGGGTTGATTTGATTTAGTAGAAGCAAAAATAATTACAGCATCTACCCCATTTCCTTGAGTAAATTCTTTTACTTTCTCAATAAGATTTTCTGAATTGGCCACTTCGTCAATTTCAAAACTCTTTGCTAACCGAAGCTTTTGGGGGTCAATATCCATTCCCAAAACATTACAGCCAGCCGCTTTCAGTATTTGAATTGCGATTTGTCCTAAGAGCCCTAAACCTATTATTACTACTTTTTCTCCTATTTTGGCTTCACTTACTCTTACCGAATGAAGGGCAATCGCCCCTAAAGCAACAAAAGAAGCTTCTTTAAAGCTTACTTCATTTGGAATTTTAACGCACAAATTTTTAGGGACTGATACAATTTCAGCATGAGAGGCATAACCCGAGCCAATACAAGCAACTCTATCTCCAGCTACAAACTCACTTACATTTTTCCCAACTTCCCTCACTACGCCAGCTGAAGAATATCCCAAAGGAATTGGCTCTTCTAAACGAGCTATAGATTGTCTATAAGCTTCCATTAAGCCCTCTGTTTTAACTTTGTTAAGCACCTGTTTTACTAAATCAGGTCTTGCTTTTGCCTTTCCTAAAAGACTCTTTTTAGCCAAATCAATCATCAGTTTTTCCGTTCCGACACTTATAAGAGAATTTTTATTTTCAACCAGAACTTCACCTGCGCCGCATAAAGGCATAGGTACGTCAACTAATTCTAATTTTCCTGTTTTGTAATTTTGAATAACTTGTTTCATAGTTTATTAATAAGATTCCTTGCTAAAATCTTTACTATTTGCTCGCCTGCTTTACCGTCGCCAAAGGGATTTCTCCAGTTTCTTTTTTGTTTTAGCATCTTTGAGGAAGATTTCAAAATTTTTTGAGAATCAGCTCCAGCCAAAACATTACTATTCACTTCTAACGTTTCTGTTCTTTCAGTATTATCTCTTAGGGTAACACAAGGCACTTTCAAAATACAGGCTTCTTCCTGAACCCCGCCGGAATCAGTTAAAATTAATCCTGCGCTTGCCTCAAGTTGAAGAAAGCCCAAATAACCAACTGGCTCAATTAATCTGATGCCTTCCGGAATTTTCAATTTAAATTTATTTATCATTTTTTTAGCTCTTGGATGAATTGGATAGATTATGGGAAAATTGAACTTTTTATAAACTAAACTCAATCCTTTAAAAATATTTTTGAATCTTTCTTTTTTATCAACATTTTCTGCCCGATGAACAGTTAATAAAAAATATTTTCCTTTTTCAAGATGCAATTTCTTTAGAATTTTAGATTTATCTTTAGCTAATTTCAAATTTTGATAAACCGCGTCAACAATCGTATTCCCTGTTATAAATATTTTCTTTTTTGGAATGCCCTCGCTCATCAAAATCCTTTTGGCTTTTTTGGTTGGCGCAAAAAGAAAATCTGAACAATGGTCAGTCAAAATTCTGTTTATCTCTTCCGGCATTTCCCTGAAATACGACCTTAATCCTGCCTCTATATGACCAATTTTAATATGTAATTTTGTTGCCGCTAAAGCGCCTGCCAACACCGTGTTTGTATCTCCTTCTATTAAAACTACATCCGGCTTTTCTTTTATTAAAACTTTTTCTACACCGATTAGCATCTTTCCAATTTCTTCGGCATGTGTTCCCGAGCCAACATTCAGGTTATATTTTGGCTGAGGCAAATCTAATTCTTTAAAAAATATTTTATCTAAGTTTTTTGAATAATGTTGATTAGTATGTAAAATAAAATAATCAAAATTTCTTTTTTGGCATTCTTGAACAATTGGTGACATTTTAATAATCTCTGGCCGAGTCCCTAAAATAATAGAAATTTTCATAATTTATTTTTCCTTTAAAACTTTTTGATATAATTTTATCATTTTATCAGCAATCTTATCCCAAGTAAATTTTTCGCTTACCAGCCGCTGGCCGTTAGCGCCCATTTCTCGCCGTAGCCCAGAATCATTCAATAATTTAGTTATAGTGTTTTGTCTTTAAGCATTTGTTTCCTCCTGACCACGACTTTTCATCATGTTTACAGTGTAGTGAAAAAGCTGGCGGTTTTGCTCAACAACCCCATCGTCCTTTGCCACGCCAAGCCCATACATCATTGCCTTTTCAGACCATTTTACATGTTCTTCTTGCTCCATATCCACACATTTCTGCAAAACCTCCCGACTCTTCAACTCTTGACTCATGATTTAAATCGCAGCCATTCAACAGTCCGTTCAACACCAGCCTTAAGGCTGTATGGCAAAGGGCCAGAAACCTCCATAATAGGCTGCATATCAAAGACATATTCGGTGCGAATATTGTTAAGCCTGAAACTTGAAAGTGGAACACTATGCCAACCAGCCGCCTTGCAACCATCGCCAATCCTTGCAGCTAATTTTGCTACCCAGAGCGGAACATGATGAATTTTTCGAGCCCCTACAGCTTGTCTAATCATATTCGCCATATCGTATAGATCAGCGGGCTGGTCATCCGCTACATACATAGTTTTTCTGTCTACTTTTTCTATTGGTGACAGTAATATTTGATGTATTTGGTGAACCGTATTTTCCACATAGCCAAGAGACCTTTTGTAGTGACCGGAACCGATATGGAAATACCAGCCCTGTGCAACCGCCTTAAAAAAACTCTTATAAGGTTCATCATTCCACGGCCCCCAAATTGAGATTGGCCGGATAATTGTCCAGGCATAGGGTAAATCCTTATGTGCCCGAACAATCTTTTCCCCCTCAACCTTACTTTTTCCGTATAGTGTAGTTGGCTGATAATCTGTATCATGTTTCGGTATATAACCCATCTGACATACAAGAAGTGAGGAAGTAAATATTACACGTTCAACGGACGGCGTTTCTTCAAAAGCCCGCAGCATGTTCTCTACACCTTCCATATTTGCCGCAAAATCGCTCAATCTTTTCTCATCCAGTCCGGTCTTTGCCGCCAAATGAACCACATGTGTTGGCTTAAAATCTTTTATTGCACTACATAATTTTTCGCAATCCATTATATCGCAGTGGATATAATATTTCTCGTGTTCTTTTTTATAAGGAGGCTTTATATCAATATTTAAAACTTCTGCATTATTATTTAATGCGTAATCCACATAATTCGTTCCGATAAAACCAGAGCCGCCTGTAATAAGTATTTTCATATTTACCTTCCTCATTTATTTGCTGGCTTTTCACAATACCAACCGATTCCATTGGCAAAAAATTTGAATGGCCACAATACTCTCCAAGGCCAGTCCAGTAAAAGATTCATCGCCTGCAAAAATACCGGATACCGGACATGACTAAATGACAAACCACGATATTGTATACGATCAAAACCAATTTCCTTCAGGTTTTTTGTCAATGCCGGCGGATATATCGGTCTTTCATCATCAACCAATCCAGTTACATTACCCATAAAAACCCTTAATAAAGAAGCGAGTCGCGAAGGCGGGAAAAGCGCACCGGGTTCATGAATAGCAAGTATGCCCCCCCCGCAAAAGGCGATAGTATTCTTCGAGAAATGGGCTAAATCCTACCTTGTGGACATGATGTAAAAAAAGAGGACAGATGATGACATCAAAAGATCCTGCTGCTTCCCCTGATTGTAATATGTCCACCTTTTTTGTGACAATATGAGCGGGGCATTGGGCAAGCGCTCTTTCTGAAATATCCATACCATATATTTCAGCGTATAAACCCTGTAGATATTTTATCTCATGTCCGGTGCCAATGGGCGCAATGAGGACTTTGGCTTTTCGGTAATATGGCTTGCCAGAAATATATTTTGACAAGTACCCATAAAAACGTATTTTCTCTACTTCTCCCGACAACCAATGCCTTTCCCTCGACGCAAATAATGGATGCGATGTCCAATGCCCTGAATCGATATAAAACCGTCCACTGTCATACCATTCGATTTCCGCCTGCAAATCTTGTTTATTAGCTTCATTTTTATTCATGCACATTACGTCCATTCAATTTAAAATTTCCAGCAGCCTTTGCTAACACTGCCACTATTTTTTCAGCGCAAACATCCCAGGAAAATTCTGCGGCACGTTTTCTTGCTTTTTCAGACATGGCTTTTCGTTGATTATCGTCCCAGGCAAAAACTGTTTTGATTGCTTCTGCTAAAGCCTTCCCATCTTTTGGAGGATAATAAATCGCTGCATCTCCGAACAGTTCCGGCAGGCATGGATTGTCAGCGGATATGCAAATACAGCCCTGAGACATTGCCTCGCCACCGATCATGCCAAAGGATTCCATACGGCTGGTCATAACGAAAGCATCACAATGAGAGTAACACCAGTCCATTTCATTCTCATTCAAGCGGCCAGCCCAGCATATTCTATCCGACAAATTGTTCTCTTGCGCCCAATTCTTCAACTTCTTCTGATAGCCAGCCATTCTGTGTCCAGATTCACCTGCAATTACCAATTTAACCGACTTTTCTCCCTGTAGCAATAAATATTTCATGGCCAGCAGCAAATCCTCAAGACCCCTTGCCGGGCGGATTGAGCCAGCAGTGAAGAGAAACTGCCCCTCCCAATCTTTCAGAATAACATAAGGTCGCTTGCATTCTTTAATTCCGACAACATCTATTCCATGATGGACTATGCCAATTTTTTCATTGGGTATTCTCCAACGTGTCACAAGGAAATCGGAAACAAATTTAGAAATGGCAATTACTCTATCAGCTCTTTTTATAGCTCGCTTCCCATCCACATACTGGACCCACTGTCTAAATCTTTCACCAAAGGAATTACCAGCAATACCAGTTGCAAAAGGTTCCATATTTTGAATCATATTAACAACGGGAACTTCCCTAAATCGAAAGGAACGTTCTACAGGTACAAATATGACATCGGGTGAAAATCTTTCCAGTTCTTGCAACAACGCAACATCGCGATGCGGAAGAAAAAACCGAAACGGCTTACAACTCATAAACCTGACATTGGGTAAGGAATCAAACCAATCCTGAACACCGATAGATTCCGGCGAAGCGCAAAGAATGACTTCAACATCATCGTGCTTTGCTATCCGTGGGATAACATTTCGCAGATATTTCTTGTACCCCCCACTCATCCC
>BBPE01000198.1_pt1 | contig 16270 bp, 15 predicted proteins | sample 1344301 | NCBI WGS metagenome assembly BBPE01 (sample SAMD00019089, study PRJDB2971) | groundwater metagenome | isolation source: The Cedars highly-alkaline
CCTGCAATTTCGACGCGGGTTTGTGCGCGGATGGATAGCGTGCTGCCGCCCGTTTTGACAAATGCCGGCAGGTTGGGGTTTGCTTTGTAGAAGCCGCCAAGGGTGCGGGGTAGCACGGGGAAGGCTGAAAAAGTCTTAACACCAGCAATGGTCTGGTCGCCCGTCGTTGAAACGTCCCCCGTCCCAGCCACCCGCCACCCGGTAGCCGGATTGCCCAGCGGCACGGCAATGCACGAATAGCCTGCGGCAGTCGTAATATTTGCGCCACCAGGCAGCACGAGCGTTGCGCTATTGGTCAGCGTGCAAACGCCAGCAAAACGAAGGAAGCGCGGGCCGTTGTAGTTCGTGCCGAATGACGTGATCGTTGCAGCGCCAGTCACGTTGATAAGCGTGGACAGTTGAGCGCCGATATCAGTTGTCGCGGCGGCAGGAACGTCCTGCTGTTGACCTTGGCTGAACAGTTGGGCAAAGGTTAGGGCATCACCCGTTGCAGTGGCATTGCCCAGCCCGGTGACTTTGTTTCCCGCCATGGGCAGGTTGCCGGTCATGGCGGTTTGACCGTCGCGGCTGACCGATTGGGTCAGGGCCGAAACTATGTCATTGAGCACAGCCTGCCAGTCTGAGGCAGTGGCGGGCACACCGTTTATGGCGGGGTTCCAGCTATTATTGGTAGGGGCCGAATACTGGCCTGATCCGTTGCGGGGCATAGTGGTTTACCTTTACACTGTGGGCATGACTGAAGACATTTTACGATCGCTTGCGACGCCTGCTGGGGTTTTCCTATACATGGTCTTACTGGAGTGGTTGCGCCGCCGCTGCGCCAGCAGCCAAAGAGCCGCCGGACAAGATTTGAGAAGCAAGTCGTATTTGTTCGGGCGTAAGCTGGCGAACTGGATTCGCGGCTAGAGCTTGATTGACAGACAACTGATTTGACGCTGAGTTTCGGAGTGCGTTAACCAATGCCGCAGTCATTGGTATGCCAGGAATTGAGTCGGCAAGGCTTGAGATAGCCCCCCAGTTGCCAGATGTATTAGGCCGTGATGCATAAGGCACTGACTCCATGTATCCGGCAACCCTAGAAATACGCTGAAGTTGGGCCACTTCGTCAGGGCTGAAAAATGCCCCGAGTTTTTCCGATCCAATCTCACGCAAGGCAGATGCAAATCGCTCCGGCGATATGCCCTTGTCACCGGCCAGATTTTCACCAAATGCCCTGCGTTGCAAATACGCGCCGAGTTGTGCGCGGGCTTGGCTAAACGCCTCCGGATCATTCTGACGCAATAACTGTGCCAGCTGTTTAACTTGCGGGGTTGTTGCTGTTTTGCTGACGATAAAGTTTTGTACGAAAGTGTCGGGATTGGCGGCACCGCTGGCCGCAGCATCCAATGCGGGCACGGCATCCATAAGGCCAAACCTTTGAGCCGCCAGACGACGAGCCGGAGCGAACACGTCCTCGGTGCCAGCATCTTGGGTAACTGCACGCTTTACCGCCCCACGCAAGGCACTTAATGCGGCATTGGTGGATGGGTTGTTGCTTTGGTTCGCGTTAATGACCTTCAGAAGTTTATCGGCTTCCTCGACCGTAAAAATCCTGCGCTGCGTCATTCCTTGCGCGTCTGCGCCAAGCCCAAACTTAGCGAAGTTTTGACGAACAGCCAAAGGAACGTTATCGGCAAAAGTGTCGATCACCTCTGCAAAATCTTGCGACAACCCCTGTAACGGAACTTCGGCGTCTTTCCCTGCTGACTGCCTAGCGGCCTGATACGCTTGGCGAACACTGCCAGCCATGTCATCATCAATCGCCCGCAATCTCGCAATCAACTGTTGTCCTGCATTTTGTGCCTCATCTGCACCGGCTGCAAAGTTGCCGATTCTGTTTTGGAGCATTGCCCCCTGAGACACAAATCGCTCTCGCAGAGGATCGCCAACACCCGGCACCTGTTGCAGGTTTTTCTCTGTTGCAAATTGCAGCGGGTCACGGGTGATCTGCCCCAACGTGTAGGGCATTTCCAGTTGCTTAAAATCAGCGATGCGTGTGGCAACCCTAGGGTCTTTGCCAGCGTACTCTTGAGCCGCACGTTTGACAGCCTCAAAAAGCTGCTCGCGCTGAGATGGCCCCATGCTATCCCAGTCAAGCCCTGATGACCTGGCAAACTCTTCCGTGGTTTGACGTAACGTGATGGTGTTCGTGCCTTTGTCTGTCAGGCCTGCAAGTTTGCGCCCAACAAAGTCACCCACAGCACCCATGATGGGCGTAGCCACCGCGCCAGTTGCCGCACCCAATGCAATCTGACCAGCCTTGACCGAGGCAAAGTCGCCACCTGTGCGCTCAGTGTTCACGGGCTGCAATCCTCCACCCAGACCACCCATTAAGGCACCACCGCCAACACGCCCCATTGTGGTCGTCAACATCGGCATTCTGGAGGCAATAGCCAAGTTTGCAGGGCTTGCCACGTTCCCGCCCAATCTAGCCCAATCCGTTCCCTCTTGGCCTGTTGCCATGCGTGCAGCATCGTACTCGCGCTCTGCCTCTGAAATGCCTTTGTCTACGCGCTGCGCTTCGGAGCCAAAAAACTCAGAAACACGATTCGGAGCCAAGCCCCCCGCAGAGGTCAAAAATTGAAGTCCACGTGGCAATAGTTGAGCGCCCGCGTCTATCGGATCGCGCATACCCTGCAAAACCCGACCTGGCACCGATGAAACCATCCTTTGCCGCAAAGTCGGTTCAGGTGCAGCAGGCATTTGACTTTTTATAAAGTCGGTCAACCTTTGAGCCGATGCCGTGTCACCGGCTGCATGAGCCTTTCTCAACGCATCGTAGACCTGTTCCATTCCCATTATCGGCCACCTGTTGAGTAAAGCTGAAGGATGCTATTCACGTCGTCAGGAACCTGGATGGGCGAAGGTGTGCCAGGTTGACGCAGCGGCGCACCACGCGAGTTGCTGGTCGGCATTGGCGGGGTAACAACGGGGTTTTCAACATAGAAGCGCTGCAAGGATTGGAAAAACCGATCATCAATGACGCCGTTGTTCTGCTCGGCATACTGTCGCGCAAACTCTGCTGCCTCCAAATCTCGCTGAATGGCGGCGCGCAATGTTTGAGTAATTCGCGCCCGACCTTCTGCCGACTTTGCCAAGCTGGGAACAGTGCGCAGGAAGTTTTCGAAATCCCTGTCTGTCATCGGCCCCGATCCTGGCGGGCGCATCTTAAGCGCCATCTCAACCGCCAATGCCTCAGCCGCCTCTTTTGGCCCAAGTCGCGGGTCAATGGTGATTCCAGCAGAGTTAAGGGCAGATGCCACATCAGCCATTGCGGGAGCCAATCGCCCACCCTCAACCCCTTTAAGGAGTTGCTCCATCCGGTCAAGTTGAGCCAATCGGCGAGGTGCTTCAATGCCAGCGGTTGTAATCGCTGCCCGCTGCTCACCCAACGCACGCCCGTAAACCCTGGACTGCTCCGACTCTTGCGTATTAAAGTTACGCGCATCCACAGTAACCATCGGGCGACCGGCTGCGGCCACCTGTGTTCTTGCCTCTACCAATGGGGCGTTTGGCACAATGCGACCGCTGGCATCACGCACCAGCATATCGCTGAACGGATTACCCGTTTTGTCGATAGGCGAGACGCCTTCTGGCCTGTCGCCAAACCTCGTAACGGGCACCAGTTGACCGCCGACGTCTTGGAAATTAACCTCCTGCCGCCCGAAGTTTGGTGACTCGTGATATGCCTTGACAACATCAACCGGCAGTCCGGCCGCAATGGCCTGCTGGGGCGTTGAAGTTTGCAGGATACGCATAGTCCGTTCGCGGTCAATCGTGGCTTGCTGCGCTTGGGCCTGCTGTTGCGCCGTCTGCATGACGCCCTGCATACCCGCCTGACGAAGCCCCTGATCCGGTGCCTGCAACAGTGCCGAGTATGCACCCCGCATATCGGGAGCCATGGCCGGAAGTGTCGGCCCCATTCCATCGCCCGGCGCGTTTTCCTGTGTGCCTTGCGCTTGGCGAAGGAAGTCGGCCATGGCCTTTTGTGTGCCTTCGGTGCGCTGGCGCGAGATGTCTTGCAGCTCTTGTTCTGCCAGTTGCTGACCGCGCATCCCACCCACGGCCCGAAGCCCTGCGGCCAGTTGTTGCAGGACGTTGGGGGCAACGAAGTGCCGACCGACCATCTGACCCTGTGGGGCTTGGAACTGGGATTGTTGGGCAAACTGATTGCGACGTTGTGCCGCCAGTTGCTGCATGAGATCAAAGTCGGTCATCGGAACAAGCCTCCGAGGAAGTTCCCTCCAAGCGATCCACCGGCGACAGGCAGGCCAGCCACACCCAGCCCAAGCCCAAGCAATCCGCTCATCATTCCGCTTGTTTGAGCGTTGCGGGCATTGGCAGCATCAACAGCCGCGCCGTACTGGGCATTTGCGGCGTTGAGCAAATCGGGGCCTGCTGTGGTGGCTTGCTGGGCAAACTGTTGGAACTGGGGAGCCTGAACCTGGTTGCCGGTTCGCAGGGCGTTGATGAGGTTCAGGGGCCGGTCTTGCAGGTAAGCCTGCTCTTGCAGCGCCGCCGAACGGTTGGCCTGATCCAAGTTGATACCCTGCAAAGCCGCCTGCATGGTTAGGTCGTTGGCTCGCTGACCTTGCGCCATCATCTCACGGTTGTAGGCGTCTGATCCGAGGGTAATGCCTTGGTTTGCCAGTCGAGTGCGGAGAGCTTCTTCTTGCTGCGACAGTTGCGGATTGAGTCGAGACAGAATCGCATCTTGCGCCGTCTGACCCACATTGATGCCCCGCTGCGGCAGTGCCCCTACATCCAGTTCAGGGTTTTCAAAGATCGAACGGGCGCGGTCAAAGCCGATGTTGGCGACTTCGCCGTATTTCTGGTTGAGGTCAAGCTGTTGATTAAGCGCCTGCTGTGCTTGAGGTGTCAGATTCATGTCCTGACGCCAGCGATCATTGCCCAAATCGGTGTATGTCAGACTGCCGTAAGGGGTGAACTGATCTACTCGGTTTGCACGGGTTGCCAGTCTTGCCGACTCAAGATTGCCCGCTGCGGTTTCTTGTGCCGCTGCGCGATAATCCGGTGGAGGTGGAGCGCTGCTACGTTTTCCCATATTTTCCTCTGAGGTATTGACACTCACTCCTGAACATACGATACAGGAGAAGGTTGCCGCTCGGGATTGCCTGCGCTAGTGTGGATTCTAGCGCAAATCCCATTCGGGTGACAAGATGGATAGATTTGATGTTGGTCGATCCGACAGGTACAGTAATTCGCTTGACCTCGAGTTGATTGAATGGGTAGTCAAAGATCACATTCAGGAATCTTCGACTCGCCCAATTCCCCTCACCGGCAATGTGGCACATGATGTTCGCGCCATTCCAATCTTCGTACAAAACCCCTGCAATCAGCTTGCCCTGATCGTCGAGTTTCCCGATTGCAGTACCTCTACCCGGCGACCATGTGCCACCCGTGCGCGAAGCCACCCACGGGCCGACGATTTCAGCATCAATGCAAAGCCTCAAAGGATTCCCCCCACTTGGTGCAAATAGTCTACGTTGGTCAATCGAACATCAGCGCCATTATTCAGCACACGCATACGAATGGCCGCTGAATTCGATACCGCGCCCACGGTCTGCCATTGGTTGACCGGAACGAGCGAGCCGCCCCAAATCATCGAACCCCAAACCATGGAACCCCACGTCATTCCAGTCGGAGGGGTGAAGCTCAACGTGCCCTGCGGTTGCTGAATCGCGTAGTCTACGTTCAGCCCGTAGTCAATGGCTGGATTGCCGTTTGTCAGGATGTTGGGCCGCACCATCGTAAAGAACTTGTTTCGCGCCTCTTGCCCGAACTGACTGAAAGCCGGGAGCACGTCAGCCACAATCCCGACGCCGTTATCGGTCGTGCCTTGCCAAGCCCTGACCACTGCGTTACCCGAGCCGTAGTAAAGTCCATCCACCGCATCCAGCCAGCATCGAGCATCCCAGCCTACAAACTTCGTCCACGCGCCTGTGATCGTGTTTTGGCAGTATTGGAAGTTCTGCCCATTGCCTGCCGGAACGTTCAGGATGAGCATATTGGCATCGGGGAACAATTCGACCTGCCAGCCGGTATTGTTTCCGTATGCCTGAGTCGCCTCGCTCGTGCTGTTTTGAATCTTGTCGGTCAATGCGCCTTGACGGTTGACGTCACTCGACAGCAAACCCCGAGACAAAGGGTATAGCCCCTCTGTGGTGTTGACTGCCAAGTCGCCGCCAAACTTCGTACCACACCGTCTGCCCAATGGCCTGCCCAGCACAAACACGCCCACAATCGACCAGTCGGAGGCAGACGATGGGTCTGTGCCGCGATAGACGGCTACCTCTCCGTTGCTGGAAATGATGACCAAATGGTCGTCCGCACCACTCCCTGCGTCAATCGTCCATGTGTAGCAGGCCTCAACCCGCCCACCTCTGCGGAACACCGAACCCAAGTCAATCAACGAAGCTACGCCGCCGATGCTGTTGACCGGCAGAAACCAGACATTCATCGAGTTGTTTTGCACGAAGAACAGCCGGTTTTTGAACAGCGTGACGTGAGCTAGGGTCGATGTCGTTACGCCCGTTATGGCCGGAGTCGATGCGCCGGTGATCGTTGTCCAAGTTGTTCCATTCCACAGTCGGGGGGAGTCCACCCCGTTGACCATGTAGAGAAACGAACCTCCGGGGGTTGTGATGCCCTGCCATTGCCACTGACTGTTCGACAACCCCGTGACCATTGCAACCCCAATCGGGCCTGGTGTGGTGGCGTCAAAGATCGACCCGCCCGACACGGCAAAGATGCGCGGGTTTCCGGCTGCGGGCAGGTATTCGGCAAGCGTTTCTACGGGATTGGTGAACCCGGTGGCGTGGTTGCTGGAACCCTTGCGAATACCGACAAACGAAGGATAGGGCCACCAGTTGTCAAGGATGATGGCGTCCTTGGGGTTCATGTCCGCGATGGAGTCGACGTCATTGAGGCCACCCACCGGCGCTGGCACAGAGGAAGATTTTGCTGTTGGTCTGACCATAATCAGTTACCCGGCCAATTACCATCGACCACGTTCGCCACACTCAACAGCACCTCACCCGGTTGCGGAGACAGCGAGAGCTTCGGCGCTGATTTGTCTTGTGCTTTGATGGTGTCGAGCATCACCCGGAACTCGGCCAAGTCAAACGTGCCATCGAGTCCTTTTGCTGCCTTCCACTGTGCTTTGAGGCCGGTAATCAGCAGCGAGTCGGGGAAAATCGCTGTATCGGTGTCGTTGGTGAATCGTGGCAGTCGCTGGTTGACCGAGTTGATCACCCAGCCATTCGAGATGTATTCCAGCGAAAACAGCAACCCATTCGGAGGCGGTGGGTTGATGAGAATCTGGTTTTCTTGGATGCGAAACCGCTGACGGGGGCCAGCGTACACAATCCCCGACTTGAACGATTGCCAGTCTTGCGGGGATTGCGGGCCAAGCAGAGGCCATCGGTTTGTCCGATCCCACTCGGTCTGTGGAATCTCGCTCAACCAGTCGAAGGGGAGGTCGTAGGCAACCTGTGAGAATTGGAACGATGCGCCGGTGAGCGTTGCGGTCATCGGCATATTGAGCGTGACCTGATTCGCGCCTACGCTTATGACCTGTGCAAATGGTGTCGTGCCCGGCCCGTTTACACCGAACTGTGGCGTAATACCAACAGTCGATGGTATGCCGGTGATGACGTTGGAGCCTGCAACCGTGTTGCCGGTTTGGTTGATGGCAACGGTCGTGAGGATGTGCTCACGGTTCAGTCGTTGCCATTGGGCCTGGCGGGACAAGTCCACCCCGAGCCGGTTCAGCAGGGCCAGAAGCTGGCGAATCTGCGGGTCTGTCGATCCGGCCACCGTTTGGGGCCGTTGGATCATCAGTTCATCACATACCTGCTGAACAAGCTCTAGGAGTGTCATTGGTAGCTCCGAGAAACCTCCCCCTTCAGGGGGAGGAGGAAAGGAGCGCAGCCGACAGGCTGCACACGGGGTTGGATTTCTTGGTACAATGTGTGTGCATGAAGCGCACACATCTATTTTTGCCAGAGCCGGTATTGCTGGCCCTTCGCGCCCTGTCCGACAAGACCGGGCTTTCCGTGGCAGAACTGATCCGCCGCGCCATCGACGAATACCTCAAGCGCCAATGACCACCAAGGTTTACCGCTACCGCGTCAAGTCCCTCAACGGGCTGCTCAACCAGCAGGCGCGTGCGGTGAACTACGTCTGGAACTTCTGCAACGACACACAGAAGCACGCGCTCAAGTGGCGCAAGCCTTGGCCCACGGGTTTCGACCTGAACAAGCTGACCAGCGGCAGCAGTAAGGAGCTTGGGCTGCACTCGGGCACCATCAATGCGGTCTGTGAGCAGTACGCCAAGTCGCGCAAGCAGTTCAACCGTCCGTACCTGCGCTATCGCGGCCGGCGCACGCTGGGCTGGGTGCCGCTCAAGGGTCGTGACCTCAAGCGAGAGGGCGACGCCTTCCGGTTTGCAGGCAACACCTTTCGCGTCTTCAATTCCCGCCCGCTGCCCGAGGGCAAGATCAAGGACGGCACTTGCTTTTCGCAGGATCGGCGCGGCAACTGGTTTCTCAACATCGTGGTAGAAGCTGCCGATGTGCCGACTCGCACGCCCGAGCGCGGCGTCGGTATCGACCTGGGATTGAAAGACTTGGCCACGCTGTCCACGGGCGAGAAGATCGAGCACCCGCGCTTCTTCCGTGAGATGGAAGCCAAACTTGGCAAAGCCCAGCGGGCGCGCAAGAAGCGGCAAGTGACGAATCTGCACGCCAAGATTGCCAACTGCCGGATGGACTTCCTGCACAAGGCCAGCACGGACATCGTGCGCCGCTTCGACTACATCGCTGCGGGCAACGTCAGCAGTAGCAAACTGGCCAAGACCAAGATGGCCAAAAGCGTTTACGACGCCTCTTGGCATTCCTTCAAGCAGATGCTCGCGTACAAGTCGGTTGCGAATGGCGCGTGGTACGAAGAAGTGAATGAAGCGTTTTCTTCCCAAGTCTGTTCGAGTTGTGGCGCTTTGCCCGACTCGCGGCCGAAAGGTATCGCAGACCTTGGAATAAGGCACTGGACCTGTTCTGCGTGTGGTTGTGAGCATGATCGTGACGTGAATGCCGCAAAAAATATCCTGAACAAGTCAAGCGCCCGCTCGGGACATCGAGCGCCTGCAGGGGGAATCCCCGCCCTTTAGGGCGGGGAGGATGTCAAGCTGCCTCTGTTTCAACCTTGGGAGGCCTTCCGCGCCTTGGTGCGACTTCCTGCACCATCGCCTTCAAAGCCTCGATTTCATCTCGCAAACGCTGATTCTCAGCCGCTTGCGCCGTTTCAGCAGCCGTACCAGCAGCCGCTTTCAAATACGCTTGAGCCTTTTGGCGAAGTTCAGCAAAGCCCATGCCCATCTTTTGGCAGGACATATCCGACAATTCGGCCAGTTGCTCTACTGTGTGCACCTCAAAATACTTGGACTCTTTCACCTGCGACCGGGTGATCTGCGGCCATTGCTCCAACGGTGTACCGAAATGGCCTGTGGCCTGTTGCCGCTGAAAAATCTCCCACTCGCGGGGGTACATCCGAATGTCGTGCTCTTTGGCGACACGCTCGACCACGTTAGACGCATCACCCGGAATCATCTTGCGAATGTGGGGCAGGTCTTTGAAAATCGGACGGCCTTGCTTTTCGGACTCGGCTTTGATTTCTACGGCTTCGGAATAGAACTGAACGAATACGCCAGATTGAGGATTGCTCATCTTTGCTCACTTGGAAAAATACCCCGAAGGGCGGGAAAAAGGGAGGCCGAAGCCTCCCCGGTAGTTTACACGCTTGCTGCGCTCATCCAGCCAAAATCGCCGGTGTTCATGGCGACCGGAGGCGACAGGTACGTACCACCCGAAGCTGTGGCGAGGAAGGTCGTCGCGTTGACGGTGCAAACCGCCGTGCTTGCCGGAATGCTGGCGTTAGCCTGCACATACACATAGCGGCGACCGTTGGAGCCAAAACGCTGTTCACCCAGACGGGCATCGAGCACGGAGCCATCTGCACGCTGTTGGGCGGTCGTGATGGTGTTGAAGTCAGCGCCGATATTGGGCGTTACGGAAAATGGAGCAGCCATTTCAATGTCCTTTCAATGTTTCAAGAAAGGGGCCGAAGCCCCGCTCATCAATCAGCCAACACGCCCATGAACTGAGCGCCCGAGCAGGTCAGTGCACCAGCCCAGCCCATCAGACGCACGATGGCGTCTTGGTTGACCGACTGACGATCACCACCGATGGCGGTGAAATTGCGCTCACGGTGCGGACGGAACTTCAGGTATTTCGTGTTGATGAAATACATCCGGTTGGCAGGAGACGAGCCACCGATACCGCCGTCGAGGTACACGTCGCAGTTGAAGCCTGCGCCGAAATACTTGAGGGAGGTAAAGCCAGAGCCACCCGAGTCGGTCGAACCGATACGCTGGATGGCTTGCAGGCTTTCCAGATACAGGCGGTAGTAGTTGTTGTCGGCCACGATCATGTCGGGACGGTCGGTGCCACGAACCAACTGCACAGCCACACGGTTCATGTAGCTCTGAATATTGGCCGAAGTCGCAGCCGCGCCGCCGTCGGTCGTTGCGTCAAACGCCACGTTGCGCCAGAAGGCCCAAGTTGCGCGGTTGATGCCGCCGTAGGTGCCGGTGGCGGGAGTGGTGGAGATGGCCGAGGCCAAACCCACGATGTCCTTACCGCCGTTACCCGTTCCGTCAGAATACAGGCCTGCGCTGATTTGGTTCATCAGTTGGGCTTCTGCAACCTGCATGCGGCCTTCCAGCAGGTCGATGATCTGCTCTTTGCCCGAGTTTTGCAGCATTTCCAAACCGCTGATCGACACGGCAGCAGCGTACTGCTTGATGTCAAACTGGGCGGCAGAGATGGGGCTGTTGGGGGTGATGTCGATGGTGTCATAACCCGAATACGAACCCGCATTCAGGGTGTTGGCGTCGTTATACATGATCTCTTCCTGGATCACGTTACCACCCGAGAAGGGCTTGACGTTGCCACGCTCGCGCATTTTCATGAGCAGGGCGTTGTTGCGGGTGACGTTATCGGCCAGCGAAGAACCACGGGCCTGAATGGTCGTGGTGATGATGTCGGACAAACCTGCGAAGGTAGTCATGATTCAATTCCTTTTCAATTGTCAGCAAATTGCGCCGCGAGAATATCTCGCAACGAACCGTTTACTGGCTGACTCCCGGCACCGATTGGGCTTGAACCTTTTACCCCGACTGCGGCGGTTTTCGCTCGCTGGGCTTGGGCCTGTTCCAATGCTTTGCGCTGGGCGTCGGCGAGTTGCTGGTCAATGAGGGATTGCCTCACATCCGGCCTCATCCAGACAGCCATGTCATACGCTTCTTGCAACGATTTGGCTTTGCCGGTTTCCAGCAAATCGGCCATGTCGTTACGCACTGCGTCAAAGTGCGGTCTTTCAGCAGTTTGGAAGGATTGCAGCTCTTGTTGCACTCGCATCTGTTCCTGCTGTTGTACCTGATTTTGCCACATTTGCTGTGATTGGCGCAACTCATGGAGTTGTTGCATCAAAAACTGCGTCTGTGGGTCTACGGGTTGCGGGTTTTGCACTTGGGCCAAATCAATGCCGTACTCTTTGGCGAGTTGGGCAAAGTATTGGGCTTTGGTGATGGGGTCTGCCGTGCGGAGGGTTACATCGGCCTTCATCAGCGCATTGATGGCCGTGGGCGCATCGACCCCGAGTTTCTGCAAGTGCTGTTGATACGGGGCAATCGCCGCATCATAGGCCTTTGCACGCTCTGAATGCGATTTGAACTCGCTGACCCCTTTGTGAAAATCAGCCTCTCGCCGCTCTGCTTCGGATTTGAGCAGCTTCAATTCGTCGGCGGTCAATGGCTCGCCACGCTCCGCTTTCATGAATGCCTGCTGCGCGGCAGGTTTCCAGCTTGAAAACGGATTCCGCTCGCCCGTTGGAGCGGGAGCGGGGGCGGCCTCAACCGGTGGCGCTTCTTTTTCGGCTTTGGGCGCAAACCGTCCAGCCTCGTCGCGGGGCTTGGATTCAGCCACAACGGGCTTTTCTGCCTCGGCTGGCTCTACGGTAGCCACTGGCTCGGAAGTCGGCTCCACGGTCGTTGCCGGGGCTTCGTCGGCTTTGCTGAAAGCCTCTTCCAAGGCGCTGCGAATGTCACTCATGAGGATTGCTCACTGGTTGTTGGAAAATCAATAGCCTTTGGAATTGAGCACCTCGGCCAATGTGCGCCGGATGCCTTCACGGTCTGCTTTGGGCTGCGGTCGGGCTGTTTTCAATGCAGCGCCTACCTCATTGCCAATCTCAAAGCAGTTGTGTTGCCGCAAATGCTCACGATGCTGTGACCGTGACGTAATCATCTCGCCCGTGATCATGGATTTGTACGGCTGAATGTCAGGAACGACATAAGCCGATGCAGACGATGATGGGCCACGCCATTCCTCGGCGGGAATGAGTTGGTGGGTTACGGGGTCTTGGATGTAACGCTGTCTCATAGCAATAGAAGTAGGGTTTCCTCTTCGTCCTCAATTTCCTGCCGAATCTTGGCGGCTTGGCGAATCAAGGATTCAATGATCTGAGTCCTTGCCTCAATCGGTGGAATTGGCACCGATTGTAAGACGATTGGCCGACTTGGAACAGGGGCCGATTTGACCTCGACAATCTCGGCCTCAATCTCGGCCAGCTCCTCTTCCAATTCCTCAATGGTTTCGCGCTTTTCCTTTTCGCGCTCGGCCATCTTTCGCCATAGGTTATGGAAATAGCCGTCATGGGTGTCGGCATTGTCAGGCGGTGGCGGTGCCGCACCTTCATTCAGCAAAAATAGCGGTATGAGGTGCGACCACATGATTATGCAAAGAAGAGATCACCAACCACAGCGTTGGCTGCTACGGCAGTTGCATCAGCATCAGCCGCACCCGTCACGATTGTTCGCCCGATACCGGTCGTAAAGCCGATGCCGTGCGGGATGGTGACGGTCACGTAATCATTGGGCGGGATGCCGATGGTCATGACGACGCCTGCGCCAGCAGTCGGTGCCGCGTTGGTGTTGTGCAGCTTGACGTAGACCCACGCAGCAGTGGTGTTTGCCAGGCTCCAGCCGTACAGCCGCCCCGCCGCGATCTTGACGCTGGCCGCGTTGGTCGATGCCGCCGCGACGATGTGGTGAATCGACGCGCCGCCTGCCGACGAGTTTCGCACCTGCATCGACACGTCGCCGATTAAGTTGACGCCTGCGGCCAGCGAGCCTGTACCGATGTTGGCTGTGACCGTGCCAGACACCTGCGCCAAAAGGTTTGTAGATGTGGTCTGCGCGATGCTGGTTACGCTCGCCGTCCACGGCTCCGTCGAGAGACGGGTGAACGCCTGAATAGAACCACCCGTGATCGTGGTTGCGATCCGCAATCGCAGGAACCGGCAACGGATCGGGATCGTGTAGATGATGGCCGATGCAGACGCCGTGATAGCAGCAACGATTGGCACAGCAGTTGCCAGCGCACTGTTGAACACCGGCAGGGCGATCCAGTTCGTGTTGTCGTTCGACTGCTCAAAGATGAACGTCCCGGCTGTGCCTGTGGAAACCACCTGGACAGAGGCCGAGCGATAGCTGGAAACGTTCGTTCCGTTGGCACCAGCGACAGCTTCCAGGATGTTGTTGACCGTGGCCGTCTGTGCAGAGGCCCCAGTTAACAGAAGCGCCGGTTCTGAAACTGTGACAGCAGTGGCGCGAAGCTGCGCGTCGGTTAGAGGCTGAGTCAGACCGGTGTTGGCTGTGACGGTGCCAGAGATAGGAACAGGCGTGGCCCGCAGTTGCGTGTCAGTCAGACCCTGAGCCGCCATGTTTGACACCGCGACGGTGCCGCTCACGAGCTGAGTAGCTGGAAAACTCACATCCACCGGCAGGCGGTTGGCGTCGCTCACATCAGCATAAGCACCATCAGCACCGAATCCCAGCTTAGACCGAGGGAACTTGACGCCAGCAATCTCGTCGGCAGCGAATGTGTCACCGCCTGCGCCGGGGTTAGCAACGAAATTATCAGCCATCAATCATTCTCCGGTTCTTCAATCTCGACTTCGATCACACCCATGGCCCGACCATCGGGGCCGCGCTCCAGCATTCGGCGCTTGGGTTTGTTCATGCGGTTCACTGCGTCGGCAAGCATCTGCATGGCTTGGGCGACGGCTTGGGTCTGAGCATCGACCGATGCGACAGACTGCTCGGCCATTCGGCGCACCTCTTCGCCCACTGCATCGAGTTGCTCCCTGCCTTCGACCTCTAGGCGCACGGCTGGCTTTTCGGCTGCGCTGACGGTCATCTGGGCAATCTGTAGCTTGGTTTCCGCATCAATCTGAGCCTTCATCTGTGCCCGTTGCGTTTCGGCCTCTTGCTTCATGCGCTCCAGCTCCATGGCGGTCTGAGCCTTGAATTGCTCAATCTGGCCTTGTGCTTGAATCTTGGCCTGCTCCAGTTGCATCTTGCCTTGCTCGATTTGCATCTGAGCATGGGCTTGTTGCTCTTCGGGGCTTGGGCCTTGCGGTTGCTGGGGTTGTGGCTGGCTGAGTTGGGCCATGGCCGTATCAAATGCGGCCTCCAATGGGCGAGCGGCACGGAAGGCGCGCACACCAAACAACAGCATTTCAGCCAGCAGAGGGGCCATTTGAGGCGCTTGCATGGCAACAGGCAGGGCTTGTTGCAGGAATCCTCCGGCAGCTTGCAGGAACTCTAAGCGGTTGGTCTTTTCGCTCTGCTCGTCGATCTCCACCAGCGAATCCGATGCCACTTCAATGCGGAAATTGCGGGCGGGCTCGGTTTTCAGCAGCTGTAGAGCAGGTTCGGCATACTTGGCATCTGTCGTGGCCATGATGCCCGACATCTCAATCAGTTGCTCCGAGGGGTAAAGATCGGCCATCATCTGGCCTTTGATCTTCAACAGCTCAGATGCAAACACCGCAACCCCTCGTTGCCGGTCACGCAGGCGAAGGGATGCGAACTGGCTTTTGATCTGTTGGGCCGTGGCCGTCTCAGAGGCCATCGACGCACCACGAACGATGTCAGACAGGCCAGTGACCTCAAAGATGACCTGCTTGGCACGCTCTCGAGCTTCGTAGCACGATTGCAGGGTGGCAACCACCTGATCCATGGGCAGAAAGTCCACCGTACCTTTGATGCCGCCCTTTTCGCTGAATGCGGCCCATGTATCGACGGGAATGAGGGTGTTATCGACCCCCTCCGACATCATGCGCTGCACACCGTTCTGCGACGCATCGTAGACCCCGACCACCTTGAGGGCTTTGACCAGCATATTGATGCGCTGGGTCAGCAGGTCAATCTCGTCGGCTTGGTCTTGGTACAGCGCAAAGTCAGGCACCGGCACGAGTGTGTCGGTTGTCTGCGTGGCGTACATGGGGGTTGGGCAGGGCCAGAAGGAATCCAGCCCATACGGGTCGTCAATGCAGTCCAGGGCCTTTTGGAACCCCTCGGCGACCCAGCACACCTTGCGCGATGGCTTGTCCCAAATCTCCCAGACTTGCGCCTTTTTAAGGTGGGCGACGTCTTCCCCGTTTTTGACCATCTCATCGAGGCCGATGGGTTCATGGGTTAGGGGTACTGCTTGGAACTCTTCGCCGAATCGCTGCAAGCCGTCCTGCTTGCTCATGTAGACGCGACGGGCAACCCATGTCACTTCTTCCCAGTTGCGGGCGGGTGAACAGCGGAAGTCTTCCCAATAGACCGTATCCACTGCGGCCATGGCTTGAGGCATTACCTGGCCGTCAGCAGTGGTGATGTCCTTTGTCTCGAAACGAACCCACGCCACACCTCGACCAGGCAGCAGACGATCCATGACAGCGGATCGAATGGCATGATCGAAGTCGGGATAGTTGTCCAACTCGAAAGCGAGGGCGCGCTCAAGAATCTGCGAGGCTGTGCGACCTACTGGGTCTTGGTCTTTGTGGCGGCGCTCTACCTGCGGCTTGGGCACTCGACCGTACATCGACGGGAAAAGCGTCTGGATGTTCGACCAAAGAATGTTGTACCGCTTGGACGTGTCGCTGTATCCGTTGCGCTCGTCGCGGTAGCGCCGAATGATCCTTTTTCCGCGCTTAACCCACTTCTCGTCGTCCCGCTTGGCCATCTTGAGCTCTTGCAGCCAGCGTTCAGCCAGCTGCACGGGGTTGTAGTCTTTGTCTTCGGCCATCAATACCTCTC
>BBPE01002049.1_pt1 | contig 16200 bp, 11 predicted proteins | sample 1344301 | NCBI WGS metagenome assembly BBPE01 (sample SAMD00019089, study PRJDB2971) | groundwater metagenome | isolation source: The Cedars highly-alkaline
AGGCTTGATAAAATTATATTAACCTGCTATAATTTCAGTATAAAGCAAAAGGGAAAACATGAAAAAATACGAATTAACTTATTTAGTTTCTCCAGAATTAAACGAAGAGGAAATTGAATCAATTCAAAGTGAAATTTACTCTATTATTGAAAAAGATGGTGAAATTTTAAACAAAGGATTTAGTCCCCTAAAAAAAGACCTAAATTCTGAGATAGAAGGTAAAAAAAGAGTTTTTCTAATTACTGTTCTTTTTAACGCTGAACCTGAAAAGATAGCCTTATTAGAGAAACATCTAAAAGAGGAAAAGGCTGTAATGAGACATATCTTCCTTGCTAAGAAAAAGAATGAAAGAGAGCGGAAGAAAAGATCAGAAGAATACAAGACAGAAGAGGTCGTAGTTAAAAATGAAGAGGCTCCAGTTAAAAAAGTTAATATTAAAGAAATAGATAAAAAAATAGAGGAAATCCTTAACGATTAATTTATGAATTTCAACAAAGTCATTATAGTCGGTCGGTTAACTAGAGATCCGGAAACAAAGGCTCTTCCAAGTGGCCAACAAGTATCATCTTTCGGAATGGCAACTAATAGATATTTCAATGACAAAGCTGGCCAGAGACAAGATCAAACCGAATTTCATAACATTGTACTTTTTGGAAAGCTAGCCGAAATAGCTTCTCAATACCTTAAAAAGGGTTCATTGGCTTTAATTGAAGGAAGAATGCAAACAAGGTCATGGCAAGATCAGGAAGGAAACAAGAAATTTAAAACCGAAATAGTGGGAGAAAGCATACAAATGGGACCAAAAGGAAATGAATATCCTCAACAAGAAAAAGGAAACCCTTCTGAAAAAATGCCTGTAATACAGGAAGATGAAGGAGAAATTGATATAAAAGATATACCTTTTTAATAGAAAAATATGGAGTGCTATTTTTGCAAAAACAACATAAAAGAAATTGATTTCAAAGAAACCAGAATGTTAATCAAGTTCATTTCTGGCCTTAAGAAAATAAGACCAAGAAAAAAGACCGGGACTTGCTCTTATCACCAAAGGCATCTTGCGAGATCAATAAAAAGAGCCCGAGCTGTCGGACTTCTTCCCATTACTTCAAAGTAATAAACTATTCAGAGAAAACCTCCAATTAATTGGAGGTTTTTTGCTTTTCCATAAATATATCTCTAATCTCTTGGGTAACTTTTGGGTTTTCTTTTAAAAAGACCTTGGCTCCATCGGTTCCTTGTCCAAGCTTAATATCTCCATATTGATACCAAGATCCCGCTTTTTTGATTACCCCCTCTTTTACTCCGATATTTAAAATATCACCGAAATATGATATTCCCTCATTGTAATAGATATCAAACTCTGCAACTCTAAAGGGTGCCGCAACCTTATTCTTAACTATCTTAGCTTTCGCACGGTTTCCAACAATCTCTTCTCCTTGTTTAATCTGAGCAATTCTTCTTAAGTCTATTCTTACTGAGGAGTAAAACTTTAAAGCCAATCCTCCAGAGGTTGTTTCTGGATTTCCAAACATAACTCCAATTTTCATTCTTGTTTGATTTAAGAATATTACGGATGTTTTAGTTTTAAAAATAATGCCAGATAATTTTCTTAAAGCTGAAGACATAAGCCTTGCTTGGAGTCCAATTTGAAAATCTCCAACTTCACCGGCAATTTCTGCCTTCGGAGCTAATGCAGCTACTGAGTCAATAACTATAACATCAACTTCTTCTGATCTCACCAAAGCTTCTACGATTTGTAATGCTTGCTCCCCTGAATCAGGTTGAGATATTAAAAGTTCGTCAATATTTACTCCAATCTTTTTAGCATAATCTGGATCAAGAGCATTCTCAGCATCAATAAAGGCTCCGACACCACCCATCTTCTGGGCTTCAGCTAAAATATGAAGGGCTAGTGTAGTTTTTCCGCTTGACTCTGGTCCAAAAATTTCAATTACCCTTCCTCTTGGAATTCCACCAACCCCCAAGGCAGCATCTAAAGAAACGGCGCCAGTTGGAATAACATCAACATCAACTGCTCGAACATCTCTCATTTTCATAATAGCTCCTTCTCCGAACCTTTGCTTAATTTCTTCAATTGACTCCTTAAGACCCAACTTCTCTTCTTTTGATTTTTGTTTTTTTGCCATAAAAAAATTAGATTATAAAATTAAATTTTATGCCATTCCTCATCGTTATCTTCATCTTGCCCATATACTTCTCTTGCTTTAGCACCATCTCCAGAACCAACCACACCCCTCTCTTCCATCATATCAATTAATCTAGCAGCTCGAGCGTAACCAATTCTTAGTCTTCTTTGTAAAAATGATGCGGAAGCTTTTTTATTCTCGAGAACAAGCTTCTTGGCTTCATCATATAATACGTCGTTTCCATCCTCAGATGAAGATGAAAATGGGCTAAATGATTCTTGTGATGAAACTTCTAGCTCTAGCTCTAGTCCTCCACCAAGATCGTCTTCCTCATCAAATATGTCTTTGTAGTTAACTTTCATCCACTCAACAACTCCTTTAATTTCTTTTTCTGAAACATAGGGTCCTTGCAGTCTTCTAGGTTTAGCGACATCTCCAGTTACATATAAAAAGTCACCGGCTCCAATTAATTTCTCGGCTCCGGAAGTATCAATTATGGTTCGGGAATCAATTTGTGAAGCAACTTGAAATGCTACCCTTGAGGTAACGTTTGCCTTGATTAATCCAGTAATTACTTCAACAGACGGCCTCTGAGTAGCTAACACTAAATGTATTCCAGCGGCTCTAGCCATTTGAGCAAGTCGCACAATACCAGCCTCAACATCTCTTCCCTTCGTTGACATAAGGTCGGCCAGCTCATCTACAATTAAGACGATATAAGGCATAGGGTCCATCTCTTCCCCCTTCTTGGACTCATTGTTTTTTGCAACAATTACATTATAACTCTTAATGTCTCGAGCTTTTACCACGGACATAGCTTTTAATCTTCTTTCCATTTCTCCTGTTAGCCATTTGAGGGCATTACATGTTTTATGAACATCATGAATTACTGGTGTCAATAAATGAGGTATTTCCTCATAATGGGTAAACTCAACTCTTTTAGGATCAACCAAAATTAATCTTAAAGTCTTAGGAGAATTCTTAAATAAAAGGCTCAATATAACTGTGTTCAAGAATATGGTCTTACCCGCACCAGTGGCTCCGGCAATCAAAAGATGAGGCATTTTTTCAAGATGAGCATAGGTTGATTCTCCGGAGACATCTTTACCCATTCCAATTGTTAGTCTAGTTTCTGGATCAAAGAACCTGGGATCATCGACGATTCCTCTTAGTCTTACTTCAGATCTTACCTTATTTGGTATTTCAACACCAACCAGTGACTTTCCTGGAATTGGAGCCTCTATTCTAACAGAGTGGGCCGCAAGAGCTAAGGAAAGATCATTAGAAAGAGTTGTAATCTTTGAAAGCTTAATTCCTTCAGCTGGCTTAAGCGTGTACTGAGTAACGGTTGGTCCGGTATAAGCCTCTCCCATCTCAACCGGAATATCAAAGTTTTCTAAGGTTTTCTTAATCATTGCCTTGCTTATTGTGGTATCTCCGGAATTAGGAACACCTCTGTCTTTCTGAAGAAGTTCTGGAGGTGGTAATTTATAAGAAAAATGTTCTTTTTCAGGTGCCTTAGGCTTTGCCTTATCTCCTTCTACAGGCTTCTTAGGATCTTCTTTTGCAACCTCTTTGACTGGTAATGGCTGCTGTTGTGATGTCTTACTATCGTCTACATTCTTAATTGTAAATTTATTTTTCTTACCTATTACTTTCTTGAATATCTTTAAAGGAAGTGATTCTCGATGAGCATTGAATTCTTCTCTCAAAGAAGGTGGGAGCTGAAGAAGTTGAGCAAAAATCAAAGAACCTGCAATCATAGAGCAGGCGAATATGGCAAAGCTAATCCAAAAATCAAAAAGACTCAATAAAGGAGAGCCTATGATATTTCCAAGCCATCCTCCTTCATTAGTTCCATTGGGAGATGGAAAATAACTTGATTCTGATGTTAATATTTCAAAAATTCCGGATAACCCTAGGACAACAAGAATTGATGCTATTATTAAAGGTAATAGAAATCTCTTATACTTTGTTTTGATAAAGATAAGGCCAGCAATAAAAAATACTACCGGAATAATAAATACCGACCTTCCAACTAAAATAATAAATATATTTTTAAGATACCTTCCAGCTAATCCAGAAAGATCTAGAAAGGAAAAAAGAAGTACCACACTAGCTAAAAATAACGATGTGCTAATGATTGTTTTTTTGACCTGCTTGGGAAGAGGGAAAAGTCCCCCCTCCTTTTTAGGATCTTTTTTAGCTGGTCTTTTTTTCTTCTTTCTTTTAGCCACAAGGTTTATTTATTCTTTTTATATCCTGTACCTGCTGGGATTATCTTTCCAATAATGACATTTTCTTTAAGACCTCTTAGCTTGTCTTCCTTTCCTTCTAGGGCGGCCTTAATTAAAACTCTTGATGTTTCTTGAAATGACGCAGCTGAAAGGAATGAGTCCGTAGTTAACGCAACGTTAGTGATACCAAGAAGAACTGAAGAGGCAACTACTTTTTCTTTACCTTCTTTTTCTAGCTTTTCATTGATTTCATGTAGCTTCTCTTTCTCAATTACTTCTCCGGGAACTAAAATTGATCCACCTGGATTCTTAATTTTAACTCTTGAAAACATTTGCCTAACAATAAGTTCAATATGCTTATCATGAACATTAACTCCTTGAGAAACATAAATTCTTTGGACTTCTTGTAAAATATGCTTTTGAGTTATTTCCATTCCATCTAATTTGAATACATCTCGAAGGTCTAGATTGCCTTGGCAAAGCAAATCACCTTTCTTAACATCTTGGCCTACCTCTACTAGAATCTCAGACTTAAGAGATGTTTTATAATCAATAGTTTCTGATTTTTTCTTGGTTTTAACAACTTCACCTTTTGGCTTTATCTTAATTACTCCCTCAGGAGTTATTTCTATTACCTTTCCATCAGTTCTAGATATTTCAGCCTTTCCTCCAGGAACTCTAACTTCAAATATTTCTTGAACTCGAGGTAAACCTAAGGTAATATCTCCACCTCCCGCAACTCCTCCAGTATGAAAGGTTCTCATGGTTAACTGTGTTCCAGGTTCACCAATTGCTTGTGCTGCAATGACTCCAACCGCATCTCCTATCTTAACCATATCATTTTGGCCTGGATCCCATCCATAGCAATTTTTACAAACTCCCCTTGCTGTATTGCATGTAAGTGGCGACCTTACTCTGAAGCTTTTTATTTCTTCTGACTTTGAAATTATCTCTGCTTTCTTCCAATCAATTATATCGCCTTTTTTGACCAATAATCCTGATTTATCCTTAATATCTTCCATTGCTAACCTTCCTACAATCTTGAAGGTCATGTCTTGATCTATTTCATCTACGTCTGCCCTGTTTACTTCTAACCCTTTGTGATCTTTACAATCATCCTCTAGAATAATAACCTCATGAGAAACGTCAACTAGTCTTCGGGTTAAGTATCCAGCAGTTGCTGTCCTAAGAGCCGTATCAGCAGTTCCTTTTCTAGCACCATGAGTTGAAATGAAGTACTCAAGAACACCAAATCCTTCTTTGAAAGAACTTCTAATGGGTAACTCAATAGTCTGACCAGCAGGATTAGCTACCAATCCCTTCATTCCCGCCATTTGAACCGGTTGAGACCAAGAACCTCTTGACCCAGAATCAATAATGGCAAAGACTGATCCATCATTTGGTAGAGTTTTTGGAACAAGTTTCTCAATTTCTCTTTTTGTTTTATGCCAAGCTTCAATAATTTTCTCTGTCTTTTCTTCTTTAGAAAAGAATCCTTTTTTGTAATAATCTTCTATTTTTTCAACCTCTTTATTAGTCGTTTCAATAATTTCTTTCTTTTCTTCAGGAACTATTAAGTCTCCCATTCCCCAGGAAACACCTGATTGAGTTGCATACTCAAATCCAAGATCCTTTATCTTGTCTAGGGTTATTTGAGCTATTTCTTTTCCATAGTCTTCAATGATCTCTCGAGTAAGCTTTCGAAGATTCTTGGAATTCATAAGTTCATTCTGAAATTCGTGACCCTCTGGTATCACCCCATTAAAAATGATTCTACCTGCACTAGTTTCAACCATCTCGTTGTTCATTCTTACTTTTACTTTTGCTCTTAAATCAATGTGTCCAAATTCTTGGGCTAAAAGAGCTTCTCCGGCTGAGCCAAAGACCTTGCCTTCGCCCTCTTTTCCTTCCATTACTTTTGTAAGCCAGTAGCAACCCAAAACGATATCCTGAGTTGGTGATACAATTGGAAGTCCTGTAGCTGGTTTTAATAAGTTCAAAGAAGACAACATAATATCTTTTGCTTCTTTCTGAGCTTCTTCTGATAATGGAAGATGGACTGCCATCTGATCTCCATCAAAGTCTGCATTAAAAGCACTACAAACTAATGGATGTAGTTGAATAACGTTCTCTTCAATCAATAGAGGTCTAAAGGCTTGAAAACCTAAACGATGAAGGGTAGGAGCACGATTAAGTAAAACAACTTTATCCTTGACCACCTCTTCTAATATTCCCCAAACTTCGTCTATTCCTTCTTCAATTAATTTAGTTGCACCCCTCACATTATATGCTAGCTCTCTTTCTAATATTTTATTAATCACAAAAGGCTTAAAGAGTTCCAGAGCCATCTTTTTAGGTAGTCCACACTGATAAAGCTTGAGTTGTGCACCAACCACAATAACTGATCTTCCAGAATAATCCACTCTTTTACCAAGAAGGTTTTGTCTAAATCGTCCCTGCTTTCCCTTAAGCATATCAGCTAAGGACTTAAGAAGTCTTCTTCCTCCGGTTGTAGCCTGAGTTATTACTCCCTTTCTCATATCATTATCAATAAGAGCATCGACAGCTTCCTGCAACATTCTCTTTTCGTTTCTAACAATTACATCAGGTGCATTAATTTCTAACAAATATTTCAATCTGTTATTTCGGTTAATGACTCTTCTATAAAGATCGTTAAGATCAGAAGAAGCATAGCGTCCTCCGTCAAGTTGAACTATTGGCCTAAGATCTGGTGGTAAGATAGGAAGTGTAGTCAAAAACATCCATTCTGGTCTAATGCCAGCCTTTTTCATGCTTTTAAGTAATTGTAATCTTTTTTGAGCCTTCTTTTTTTCAATAGCAGATAATCCCTCCACAACTGCCTCAACTTTAGTTATTTCATCTTCAAGATTAACTCTTTCGAATATTTTTCTTAAGGCCTCTGCTCCAGTTCCTGCTTCAAAAATTTCTCCATACTTTAAAGAAAGATCATAATATTCAACCTCTGACAATATCTTAAAATTCTTGATACTAGAAACTTCCTCTAGTGCTTTTGATCTTGCGGACTTTAATTCTTGTGATTCAGTTTTCTGCTCAGTTCCTTTTTCTTTTGCTTCTATCAATTTTATTCTTTGCTTGAATTCCGCTTCTATTTCCTTAATAATTCCTTCTTTAGCTTCATTGTTAACATGAGTTACAATATATGCGGCAAAATAAATAACCTTTTCTAGTTTTTGCATCGGAATATTTAAAACCATTCCAATTCTTGATGGAACTCCTCTTAAAAACCATATATGAGAAACGGGACAGGCTAATTTAATGTGGCCCATTCTTTCTCTTCTGACTGATGATCTAGTTACTTCAACACCACATCTATCACAAATTATTCCCTTATAACGTATCTTTCTATATTTTCCGCAGTAACATTCGAAATCCTTTTCGGGACCGAATATTTTTTCACAGAATAATCCGTCCTTTTCAGGCCTTTGATTTCTGTAGTTTATTGTTTCTGGCTTTGTCACCTCACCGTGAGACCACCCGAGAACATCGTCGGGTGAAGCAATTTTTATTCTTATAGATTCTAAATTTTCAACCTTCATGGTTTTTAAATTAAAGGTTAGTTAAATTACTCTGTTTTTTCGCCCTTGATCTCAATACTAAGAGAAAGCGATTTTAATTCGTTGACTAATAGGTTAAAAGAAGAAGGAATGTTTGGGGTCTTAATAACTTCTCCTTTCAAAATGGATTCATATGCAGCTGCTCTTCCAGTGATATCATCCGATTTAATGGTTAACATCTCTTGCAGTACAGTTGCAGCTCCATACCCTTCTAATGCCCATACTTCCATCTCTCCAAGTCTTTGCCCTCCGAACTGTGCCTTTCCTCCTAAAGGCTGTTGAGTTATTAGAGAGTATGGTCCGATTGATCTCATATGAATCTTATCTCTTACCATATGTATCAATTTCATCATGTAAATTATTCCAACGGTAATTCTTTCAGGGAAAGCTTCTCCGGTTCTTCCATCAAATAGTTTAACTTTTCCATCTTCGGGAAGACCTGCTTTCTTTAGTTCTTCTTGAATGTCTTTTTCATTAGCACTGGATAGTGAAGGAGTTACTGCGATATAATTCAATTTCTTAGCAGCCCAACCTAGGTGAGTTTCAAGTATTTGTCCAATATTCATTCTAGAAGCTACGGATAAAGGATTAAGAACAATATCTACAGGAGTTCCATCTTCTAGATAAGGCATATCTTCAACGGGAAGTACTTTTGAAATAATGCCCTTGTTTCCATGTCTTCCAGCAAGCTTGTCTCCGGCTTCAATTTTTCTTATTTCAGCAATATCTACTTCAACTCTTTTTATAACGCCTGGGTCAAGCTTATGCCCCATATCTCGAGAAAAGATTTTGACTCCAATAACCCTCCCTTTCTTTCCGTGCTCCATAATAAGGGAAGTATCTTTGACTTCCTTAGCTTTTTCTCCAAAGATAGCTTTAAGTAATCTTTCTTCAGCGGTCATATCAACCTCTCCTTTAGGAGAAATCTTTCCAACCAGGATATCATTTGGTCCAACTTCGGCGCCAACTCTTATAACACCCTCTTCGTCTAAGTCTTTAAGTTTCTTTTCTGAAACATTTGGTATGTCACTAGTAATAATTTCTGGTCCAAGTTTTGTTTCACGAACATCACAAGTCAAGCTTTCAACATGAATAGATGTATATGTATCTTTCTGAACAAGTCTTTCAGAAACTATAATAGCATCTTCAAAGTTAAGCCCTCTCCAAGAAACAAAAGCTACTAAAACGTTTTGACCCAAGGCCATTCTTCCTTGTGCAATACTTCCTCCATCAGAAAGAATTTCTCCTTTCTTAACTTTTTGACCCTTACGAACTGTTGTCCGTTGATGGAAGCAAGTATACTGATTAGTTTTATTAAATGTCTTAAATTTATAAGTAACGTCTGACCTATTATCTTTTTTTCCTTCTGGTCTTACAACGATATGTAAAGCATCAACTTCAACAACGTTCCCATCAAAAGGAGAAAGAAAAACTTGTCCTGAATCTTTGGCAATTTTATCTTCAATTCCAGTTGATACTAATGGTGGCTCAGGATTAATCAATGGCACTGATTGCCTTTGCATATTTGATCCCATAAGAGCTCTGTTAGCATCATCGTTCTGTAGGAATGGGATACATGATGTAGCAACTGAAATAAACTGCTCTGAAGACACGTCAATGAAATCTATTTTATTTTTTTCTATCAAACCAGGTTCTCCCTTTACTCTAGCTTCCACTTTTGCAGCTAAAATTTCGTTCTTATCGTTTATCTCAATTCCTGCATGAGCAATATTATATTTCTCTTCCTCATAAGCATTCATATAATAAGCCTCGGAAGTAACTTTTCCTTTTTCAACCTTAAAATAAGGAGTTTCAATAAATCCATAGCGATTAATTCTGGCAAAGTTAGCTAAGTGAACAACCAATCCAACGTTTGGACCTTCTGGAGTTTCAATCGGACAAATTCTTCCATAATGAGATGGCTGTACGTCTCTCGCCTCAAATCCAGCCCTTTCGCGAGTTAATCCTCCGGGTCCTGTTGCGGTCAATCTTCTTTTGTGTTCTAACTCAGCTAATGGATTTTCATTATCCATAAATTGAGAAAGCTGAGAAGCAGTAAAAAATTCTTTAACCGCAGACATAAACGAACGAGGATTAATAATCTGTGAAGGTGTCATAGAAAATGGTTCTAGAGTTGACATTTTATCTCGAATATGTCTTTCCATCCTCATAACTCCCAATCTTAGTTTATTCTCAAGAGTTTCTGTAAAAGTTCTGACTCTTCTGTGTCCAAGGTGATCGATTTGATCAGGCTTTGCATCAGGATCATTGTTTAGTCTTACCACCTCTCTTAAAGTATGAATGATGTCGTCCGATCTTAAAACCCTGTCTTCAATATTGATTTCATCGGTTGTAGAGTCATATGGAAGCCTTTGAATCATTCTCCATCTTCCAACTTCTGAAAGGTCGTATCTTGTAAAATTAAAGAAAGTGTTTTCTATTAGCTCTGTGGCTGTTTCAACGGTCGCAATGTCTCCAGGTCTTAATCTTTTATAAATTTCAATCAATGCTTCGTCTCTAGTCTTAAAGGGGTCTTTTTTAAGAGTCTCTTCAATATATCTTAATTCTCCCTTATCAACATCCTTAAACATTTCAAGGATCTCATCGTCAGTTAATCCGGTTGCATTTTTTTTAGGCAAACAAAAAGCCCTTAATAGAATAGTTGCGGGAATCTTTCTCTTTTTATCAATTTTAAGAGCCATAAAGCCGGAAACTTCGGTCTCAAACTCTAGCCAAGCTCCTCTGTTTGGAATAATTTTTCCACCAAAGAAATGTTTCCCTTGAATAATTTGAGATGTAAAGAAAACACCAGGAGATCTTATTAATTGTGATATGGCAACTCTTTCAACGCCATTAACAATGAAGGTCCCTCTCTCGGTCATAATCGGAAAATCAGTCAAAAAAACCTCCTGTTCTTTAACGTCTTTGGTCTTAAGATTAACTAACTTGGCCATCACCCTTAAAGGCGCTTCATAGGAGTCGTTATTAATCTTTGCGTCTTCGTCGTCTTTATACTTAGGAACGTCCATCTTGTAATCCAAGAACCAAAGTTCCCATTCTTTTCCAGTATAGTCTCTTATAGGAGAAACTTCTTTGAATAAATTCTTTAACCCCTCTTCCCAGAACCTTTGCCAACTTTCTTTTTGAAGAGAAAGAAGATATGGCCTCGGAAAAGAAACCTTTGACTTACCGAAATTTTTGACTGGGAGTTTTTGCATAATATTTAAATTATTCGCTACGCACAAAAGATGCGTTGCATTTTATTTTAGGCTAAAAAGCAAAATGACCCTGAGTTATCTAACTAGGGTGATTGACGTTTTTATAATAAGATTTCTGTTAAAGACAATTTTAACAAGATGTATTATGTGATTAACAACGAAACTCAAAAAACAAAAGTCCACTTTAGTTAGTTTACGTTTATTTCAAAATTTGTCAATGCTTACCTTAATACTTTGAATTATTCCTAGTCCTATGAAAGTAAAAAAAAGACTACTTCCCCCATAGCTCACAAAAGGGAGTGGGATTCCAACAATAGGCAAAATTCCCTGATTCATCCCTATATTAACAAAAACTTGAGCAGCTAGCATGATTACAAACCCCGAGCAGAATAAGCGCGAAAAGTTATCGGGTGCCCTTAAGGCTAATTTAAGTATCCGAAAAAATAACAAAGAGAATGCTCCTAAAATTGCAATTACTCCCAAAAGACCTAACTCTTCGGCTATGGCTGAAAAAACAAAGTCTGTCTTAGCTTCGGGCAGAAACCCATTTTGCGTCTGGGAACCCTTGCCAATACCCTGGCCCAAAAAACCACCACTACCTATTGCTATTTTAGCTTGTTCGGGATTCCAATTAATTCCTTGCGGGTCCATCTTCGGTTCAAGAAAAGCCGTTATACGAACTTTTTGATAATCTTTCAATAGAAAAAGCCAGCCTAAACTAAGGACTAGGAGACCGATCATACATAATGCGATAAAATGCTTGGTTTTTATACCGGAAACAATAAGAACCCCAATCCATAAAAAACCTAATATTATCGCTGATCCGAGATCAGGCTGAAAGAAAGTAATAACTGATGGTATTAAGATATAAATACCCGATAATACAACGTGGGATATCTTATACATTTCGGCATGTCTTCCGGAAAAATATTTAGCCAATAAAACTATCAAGACTATTCTAATAAACTCAACTGGGTCAAATGATATTGGGCCAAGTGCATACCAGCGCCTTACATCTCTTATCTCTGGAGCAAATACAAATAATCCAAGCAAAAGTATTACTCCGATAAAATAAAGTGTTAAAACAAAATAAGGGTTTTCCTTCAATGCCCTCCAGTCAAAAAAACTCAGCGCAATCATTACGGATATTCCAAGAGCAAAGAAAATCATTTGCTTGAAAAAATCTGACATATTCCCACCAACTGAGGATGCATAAATAGATATAGCTCCTAATGCAAAAAGGAAAGAAGAAGAGGCTATAATAAGCCAATCCATTGATTTAAAATGTTTTAATACTCCGTTCATATCAACCCTTAATAATATTCTTAAATTTTTCCTCGTTTAGTTTTTTAATTTTAAGCTTCCCAGCCTTTACAGCCTTTGATCCGGGATCTTTCCCTACAACGATAAAATCAATCTTAGATGATACGACATCAGAAACCTTACCGCCTAAAGCCATTATTTTCCCCCTTGCCTCATCTCTTGTAAAGGAATTTAGACTCCCTGTCAAAACAAATGTCTTACCTTCTAATAAATCTTTCTGTTTTCTTGGCTCCCTAATTATTTCAACGCCCGCCTTTTTTAATCTTTCAAGTAATATAATATTTTCCATATCTCTAAACCATTGATGTATGTTCCTTGCAGTTACTTCTCCAATATCCTTTATTTCAATTAGTTCTTCTAGCGAAGCCCTTCCAATCTCATCTAGACCCCTAAAGTTCTTTTTTAATAAAAAAGCTGTTTCTTCTCCGACGTTTTCAATACCAAGCGCACAAATTAATTTTTCAAACTTTACCTTCTTTTTCTGATTAATCGCTTCCATTATATTATTAATCAACTTCTCTTGAAAACCTTCTAAAGATAAAAGGTCTTCTTTTTTAATAAAAAACAAGTCAGCTGGTGAAGAGACTATTTTATGGTCAATCATTTTCTCTATAATCCTTTTTCCTAACCCAGAAAAATCAAACCCTTTTTTTGAAACGAAGTAAGAAAAATGCTCTCTTTTTCTGTCTGGACATTTTTTATTCGGACAACGGAATATAGTTGCCTCTTTCTTGATCTTTTCTATATCAGAATCACACGCTGGACATTTTTTAGGAAATATAAAATTTTTCTCGCCACCTGTTCTAGCCTGGGGTATAACTTTAATAACATCAGGGATAACATCACCGGCCCGTCCGATAATTACTGTGTCTCCAATTTTTAAACCGAGTCTTTCAATTTCATCACGATTATGAAGAGTTGCTCTAGTTACAGTCACTCCACCTATCTTTACTGGCTTTAAGTGAGCCACTGGAGTTAACACGCCGGTTCTACCAATCTGTATTTTAATATCTTCAACCATAGAAGTAGCTTCCTTGAGCGGGAATTTATAAGCAATGGATCCTCGAGGAGCTTTTCCTATAACTCCAAGTTTTTTAAAGGTCTTATTGTCATTAACCGTAGCAATAACTCCGTCAATTTCATAATAAAGGCTATCTCTTATCATCTCTATCTTTTTATAAAAACTAAAAACTTCTTCCAAGCTCTCACATTTCTTATCGTAAGAATTAGTTTTAAATCCGAGAATCTTTAAAAGTTCGTGCTTTTGTTCGTGAGTAGCGGCGCCCAGATCAGTAACTAAATCATAAGCAAAGGAATCTAATCTTCTAGAGGCTGCGATACTTGGATCTAATTGCCTAATAGATCCAGCTGCAACATTTCTGGGATTAGCATATTCTTGTAATTCCTTTCTTCTTTGCTCTTTATTTAATTTTTCAAAATCATCTTTAGAAATAAAGACTTCCCCTCTAATAACAATATCTTGCTCATAAATAATATTGATTAAGTCCTCCAAAGATTGACTCAATTTCATTTTTTTAAGATCTTTTAAAACACTTTCTTTTTCACGGATTTTCAATGGTATGGAATTAATTGTTTTAAGGTTTTCGGTAACTTTTTCACCAACAATTCCATCGCCACGAGTTGATCCTATTTCTAAAATTCCTTTCTTGTATATCAATTCAAAAGCCAATCCATCAACTTTTAGTTCGCAAAAAAAAACTGCTTTATGACCTTCCATTAGCTTACTGATTCTCTTTAGCCAATCTTTTACATCTTCTTCAGAAAAAACGTCATTTAACGAAAGCATGGGTTCTATGTGCGCAACTTTTTCAAATTTCTCCAAAGGCTCACTACCCACTCTTTGAGTTGGAGAATCAGGGGTAATTAATTCAGGATATTTTTGTTCTAAATCAAAAAGTTCGTTCTTCAAAGAATCAAGGGCTGCATCAGATATCTCGGGCTTATCTAAGACATGATACAAATAACGATGGTGAAAAATGGTCGCCTTTAATTTTTCTATTCTTTTTTTTGCTAGATTCTTGTCCATAGAATTAATTACCAGCCTTAATGACCCTTCTGACCTCTACAATTCCTCCAACGGGAGAATGAATTCCGGTAGATGTTATGCAATAATGAAAATATCTTGCCTCACATGGATTGACGATTCCTGGGGTAACAAGCCCTATCAAATATGTATAATTAGTTTGATTTTCTAAATTTCCACCTCCTTCCGTTATTGTGCCACCTCCCATAATAATGCTTAAGGCATGCTCTATTCCTGTATCAGCTGCATAAAAAGCCGCCACCGAACGCTCCATACCCCTTACTATTCTAATTTGAGATATTAAAACAGTACTCAAGGCTAAAGATGCTCCAACAATTAATGTTAAAACAACTAGCGCAAAATACATTATTGATCCTCTTTGATATTTTTTAATCATTGAATGGTAGTTAAAGAAATTATTCTATTTAACTTTCTTTGGGAAACTAAAGTTTGAATCCTTATTGGTATTCCTAAATCTCTTGATCTGCCATTAATAACTATAAGTACTTTCGGCTGGTTGGATCCTTGCCCATGATTACTGCCCGCATTATTAAAAACAAGCCCTTCAATATTTATACTTGATGAAGTCATTCTAAGTGTTGAGGGAAAAACTGCTTGGTTGTTATTCGAAATTCTTTCTACAATTGATCCGTGTTCAAGAGCAAATTCCTGGCATTGACCATCCCAATTTAAAAACCTTATTCTACTACCATTAGGATCAATAAAATAATTATTTCCTCGAGCAATGCAGTTGCCCGTTAAATCTTTTTGTGCAAGCCGTAACTGTCTTCCCATATATTCCAGGCTATAGCTAATTTCTGAGAACATTTTTTGTTCAACTAAAATGTGCCGTTGAGTTTTTATTGTTGTAATAAAAGAGCTAGTGATCGCCCCGACCATCAAGGAAAATACAAAAAGAGAAACCAAAACTTCAACTAATGTAAAACCTTTTTTATTCATCTAATTCCAATTATATAGCCTTTGAATAATAATCAAACTATTGTCTCCATCCCACGAAACCGTTGATTTAACCTCAACACAACGATTTAGTGGTAGTCCCTCTGGGCATACCGATAAATCAATCCACCTCCGAAAGGGGGAAATTGCCCCTGCTGAATGAGAGTAAAATCCGCCTATATCCGTATTAAGACGCGTTTCTCCGCAAGGCATTAAATTACTTGAGTTATAGGAAATAATATAACATCCGGCTGATATTCCTAAAAACCAATTCACATCATTAACCCAAGCAGAGTCTCTTACATTTCTTACCAGTTCTATCCCCTCTTGAGCTAAATATGCTGCCTGAAATCGAAGAGATGCTGTTCTCCCATAAGAAATAGTTCGTTGCATTAGAGCAATAGATCCAGTTATGCCAAACATTACAATGAATATTGTAATCATTAGCTCTATAAAAGTTACTCCTTTCTTTTCTTTTATTTTTTCTAAAAAACTATTCATGACTAATTATTAATTTCAATTAACCCTGACTTATTAATTGTTATTCTTTTTACATCCCCCGCTTCAGATCTTAAAGTTATAATAGCCTGATTAAAATAAGGCCCGCCATTAATAAAATCAATATTTCGCATTATATATATTCTGGGATGAGGGGGAACAAAAACAATTCCCAAAGAA
>BBPE01000864.1_pt1 | contig 16157 bp, 11 predicted proteins | sample 1344301 | NCBI WGS metagenome assembly BBPE01 (sample SAMD00019089, study PRJDB2971) | groundwater metagenome | isolation source: The Cedars highly-alkaline
GCGTGCCGTGCTGCTGGCGCGTGCCGCCCGCTTGCTGGGTGTGCCGGTCTGGGGCACAGAGCAAAACCCCAGCCGCCTAGGGCCCAACGCACCCGAGTTGAGCGCATTGTGCCAGCAAACCTTCAGCAAAATGCATTTCAGCGCCTGCGAATCGGGCCTGCTGGATGCGCTGCGCCCGCCCGCGCGGCCGGCGCCCAAACCGGCGGGCAACGCGCGCAGCCTGCCCAAGCACCTGCAAAAACCCGCCGCCGCGCCCGAGCCCGAGCGCCAAACCGTGCTCATCGCCGGCTGCGAAACCCATGTGTGCCTGCTGCAAAGCGCGCTCGGCCTGCTGGAGCAGGAGTTTGAGGTTTGGGTGGTGACCGACGCCTGTGGCTCGCGGCGCGAGCGCGACCGCGACGCCGCCTTCGACCGCTTGGCCAACAACGGCGTCGAGCTGGTGACAAGCGAAATGGTGCTGTTCGAGTGGCTGCAGCACTGCGAGCACCCGCAGTTTCGCGAGGTGCTGGCGCTCGTCAAGTGAGCCCATTGTTGCTTTTTTGTGGCTGCTAGGCGGGCCGGACTTTGCCCCACCTCCTAAAAGAGGCTCCGCAGGCAATAACCCGCCACTCAATAATGTTATAAGCATATCTGCATTTGGTGTTTCCACCAATGGCGCCGCTCTGCTGGAGCCGCTAAGCTCCAACTGCGTAGCAGGAGAACGTGAAATTTTCACGACAAACAGGAGACATGCAGATGAAAAATAGAATTCGAATGGCGGCTGCCTTGGGTGCAGTTGCGGCTTTGGGTGTGGCCGGTTTTGCGCTGGCGCAGGCGCAAGCCCCGGCTCCGAGCATCCAAGACGGCATCGCCGAATACCGCGAAATGCTGGCCGACGGCAATCCCGCCGAGCTGTATATGATGAAAGGCGAAGAGTTGTGGCGCACCGCGCGCGGCCCCCGCAATGCCTCGCTGGAGCGTTGCGACTTGGGCAAAGGGCCCGGCGTCATCAAGGGGGCTTTTGTCGAGTTGCCGCGCTTCTTTGCCGATACCGGGCGGGTGCAAGATTTGGAAAGCCGCATCCTCACTTGCATGCAAACCCTGCAGGGTATTGACACAGACCGCGAGGTGAGTTCTCGCGGTTATCTGCGCGGTGAGACCGCCAACGTGGTGGCGATGGCGACTTGGGTGGCATCCGAATCCAAAGGCATGCGCTTCAATGTGCCGCAAGCGCACCAGGCCGAACGCACCATGTACGAACTGGGCAAGCGTGCCTTTTTCTGGCGCGCTGGCACGCACGATTTCTCCTGCGCCACCTGTCACGGCGTGGATGGCAAACGCATACGGCTGCAAGAGCTGCCCAACCTAACGGGCAACCCCGGCGACGGAGTCGGCTTTGCTGCTTGGCCGGCGTACCGGGTGTCAAACGGGCAGATGTGGAGCATGCAGCACCGCCTGCACGACTGTTTCAGGCAAATGCGCTGGCCCGAACCCAAATTTGCCAGCGATGTCACGATTGCGCTGAGCGTCTATATGGGAGTCAATGCCAAAGGGGCTGCGTCCGCCATTCCCACCATCAAACGCTAATTGGAGCCATAGACCATGAATAAATCCCTGCTCTTGGCCTTGAGCGCCCCTTTTGTTCTGCTGGCCTTGCCCTCTTGCTCGGTTCAGCCCACCGCGGCCGATTACGACCGCATGGCGCAGGAAATGATGAAAAATTCATTTGTGGCGCGTGGCATTGCCACCATGGATAGGCTTAACCCCGATCAGGCCAATGACTTGTGTGCGCAGGCCGAAGTGGCCGGCCAGCAACTCGACGACAAAACCGCTCAAGCGATTCAGGCCGCGCAGATGAAAACCATCGTGCCCCCAGCCGACGGACGTTTTCTGGGTGACTGGCGCGAAGGCGAACTGATTGCGCAAAGTGGTCGCGGCCTGACTTGGACCGATGTCGCGACGGCCGCCAGTGGTGGCAACTGCTTCAACTGCCACCAGATCACCAAGGCAGAAATTTCGTTCGGCACCTTGGGGCCCAGCCTGCTCAACTACGGCCGCTTGCGCGGCGTCACCGACCCCAACAGCCCCGAGGCGCGTCCGATCGTGGAATACACTTGGGGCAAGCTGTCCAACCCGCGCGCCTACAACGCTTGCTCCCAGATGCCGCGCGCCGGGCACAAGGGCATCCTGACTCAAGACCAGATGCGCCATGTCATGGCTTTGTTGCTCGACCCGGAGTCGCCGGTGAACCGCGAGGTGGCCAACTAAACCTTGCGGGGGTCTCGTGCCCGTACAGACCCGGTGCAAGGGCGCTTGGTCGGCCTGTGCGGGGCTGTTGGAGGAAGCCGGAAACCGTTTTGGGGCTGCAGCGCGTGTCTGGACTCGGCACGACTGGGGGCCGGTAAAATCAGCCCAAGCATCCTCTTTTTGGCCCACACCGTGACCCCACACCTGACCCCGATCGAGGGCGGCGACGCCCTCAGCCGTTTTCGCGCCCAACAACTCCTGCCACGCCTGCAAGCCGTATCGGATGCCATCGTGGGCGTATCGGCGCGCTACCTGCATTGGGTGGCCACGGACGAGCCCCTGACTGCGGCGCAGGGGCAGGCCTGGCAGGCGCTGCTCAGCTACGGCCCACCCAGCCCAGCCCAGCCCAGCGAGCGCGACAGCGTGCTGGTCGTGGTCACGCCGCGCCTAGGCACCGTATCGCCCTGGGCCTCCAAGGCCACCGACATTGCGCGCAACTGCGGTTTTGCTGTGCGCCGCGTCGAGCGCTGCACCGAATACCGCCTGCAACTGCGCAGCGGCCTGTTTGGCCGCGCCCCCGCCAGCCTGAGCCCAGCCCAGTGGCAACAAGTGGCGGCGCTGCTGCACGACCGCATGACCGAAAGCGCACTGACCACGCGCGAGGCGGCGCAGCAATTGTTCAGCGAGCTGGCCCCGGCGCCGCTGGAGCACGTCGATCTGCTCGGCGCGGGCCGCGCCGCACTGGAGCAGGCCAACCGGGCCTGGGGCTTGGCGCTGGCCGAAGACGAAATCGACTACCTGCTGGCGGCCTTTAAGGCGCTGGGGCGCAACCCGAGCGACGTCGAGCTGATGATGTTTGCGCAGGCCAACAGCGAGCACTGCCGCCACAAAATTTTCAACGCCGAATTTGTGATCGACGGCGTGGCGCAGCCGCACAGCCTGTTTGGCATGATCCGCCACACGCACCAAAGCCATCCGCAGCACACCGTGGTGGCCTACTCAGACAACGCCGCCGTGATGCAGGGGCACCACCTGGAGCGCTTCGTGGCGCGCATGGAGCAGCCAGATGCGGTGCCGGTTTACACCGCCGAGGCGGGCGAGCAGCACATTCTGATGAAGGTGGAAACGCACAACCACCCCACCGCCATCTCGCCCTTTGCCGGGGCCGCCACTGGCGCTGGCGGCGAAATCCGCGACGAGGGTGCCACTGGGCGCGGAGCCAAGCCCAAGGCGGGCCTGACCGGCTTTAGCGTCTCCAAACTCTGGGGTGGCTGGGCCGACCTGCCCGAGGGCAAGCCCGAGCACATAGCCAGCCCCTTGCAAATCATGATCGAAGGGCCGCTGGGCGGGGCCGCCTTCAACAACGAATTCGGCCGCCCCAATCTGCTCGGTTACTTTCGTGAATACGAGCAGGTGGTGGGCGGGGTGCGGCGCGGCTACCACAAGCCGATCATGATTGCCGGCGGCATCGGCCAGATCGACGCCGCGCTCACGCACAAGGTGCAGTTTCCGCCCGGCTCGCTGCTGGTCCAGCTTGGCGGCCCCGGCATGCGCATCGGCATGGGCGGCGGCGCGGCCAGTTCCTTGGCCAGCGGCAGCAACGCCGCCGAGCTCGACTTCGACTCGGTGCAGCGCGGCAACCCGGAGCTCGAGCGCCGCGCTCAGGAGGTGATCAACCACTGCACCGCGCTGGGTGCGCACAACCCGATTTTGTTCATACACGACGTGGGCGCAGGCGGGCTCTCGAACGCCTTTCCCGAGCTGGTCAACGACGCCGGGCGCGGTGCCCGCTTCGATCTGCGCGCCGTGCCGTTGGAAGAAAGCGGCTTGTCGCCCAAAGAAATCTGGTGCAACGAGAGCCAGGAGCGCTACGTGCTGGCCATCGCCCCCGAGTCGCTGGCGCAGTTTCAGGCTTTTTGCGAACGCGAGCGCTGCCCCTTTGCCGTGGTGGGGGTGGCGACCGATGAGCGCGATCTGGTCGTAACCGATGGCGGGGAGGGAGGCAGCGCAGCCGCGCCAGCGGCAAGCGTGGGGGCACCACCACCAGTCCAGATGCCGCTGGATGTGCTGCTCGGCAAGCCGCCCAAAATGCGGCGCGATGTGCACACCGTGCCGCGCCCGCGCACCGAACTCGACCTGAGCGAGGTGCAACTGCAAGCCAGCGCGATCGGCGTGCTCAGCCACCCCAGCGTGGCCTCCAAGCGTTTCCTCATCACCATAGGCGACCGCAGCGTGGGGGGCCTGACGCACCGCGACCAGATGGTCGGCCCGTGGCAGGTGCCCGTGGCCGACTGCGCCGTCACCCTGGCCGATTTTGCTGGCGTGGCCGGCGAGGCCATGAGCATGGGCGAGCGCAGCCCGCTGGCCGCGCTCGACGCCCCGGCGGCGGCGCGCATGGCGGTGGCCGAAGCCATTACCAATTTGCTCGCGGCCCCGATCGAGCTCGGGCGCGTCAAGCTCTCGGCCAACTGGATGGCCGCTTGCGGCGAGCCGGGCGAAGACGCCGACCTGTACGCCAGCGTGCGCGCCGTGGGGCTGGAGCTGTGCCCGGCGCTGGGCGTGAGCATCCCGGTGGGCAAAGACAGCCTCTCCATGCGCACCCAGTGGCGCGCCGAGGGCCAAACCCTCAAAGTCACCTCGCCCGTGAGCCTGGTGGTGAGCGCCTTTGCCACCTTGGCCGATGTGCGCGGCACCCTGACACCGCAACTGCAAACCCACGAGCCCGACACCGCCTTGCTGCTGATCGACCTAGGCAAGGGACAAATGCGCCTGGGCGGCTCGATTTTGGCGCAGTGCCTGGAGCAAAGCGGCGACGCCGTGCCCGACCTCGACCAAGCGCAAGACCTCATCAACCTGGTGCAGGCCGTCAACGCCCTGCGCGCCCAGGGCCTGCTGCTGGCCTACCACGACCGCAGCGACGGCGGCTTGCTGGCGGCAGTGGCCGAAATGGCCTTTGCGGGCCAGGTGGGCGCAGCCCTCAACCTCGACGCCCTGCTGCTTGAGGGCGACGGCGTGAGCGACAGCCGCATGGACGCGGGCGATAGCAAAAACTGGGCCTCCCAAGTGGCGGCGCGGCGCGAAGAGCGCAGCCTGCGCGCACTGTTCAATGAAGAACTCGGCGCGCTGCTGCAAGTGCGCAGCGCCGAGCGCAGCCAGGTGATGCAGGTGCTGCGCGCCCACGGCTTGGGCGCGCACAGCCACTTCGTGGGCAAGGTGCAAAGCCCGGCCTGGCCCCAAGCAGGTGGTGCCAGCGCCGCCGAAGCAGCACCCGAGCAGCGCCTGCAAATCTGGCGCGACGCACGCAAGGTATTCGACTCCAGCCTGCAAGACCTGCAACAGGTTTGGGACAGCGTGAGCTGGAAAATCTGCCGCTTGCGCGACAACCCGGTCTGCGCCGACGCCGAACACGCCGCCCTCGGCCAGCCGGGCGATCCGGGTCTGCACCTGGCGCTCAGTTTCGACCCGGCCGACGACGTCGCCGCCCCCTACCTAAACCTGGCGCGCCCCAAGGTGGCGATCCTGCGCGAGCAGGGCGTGAACTCGCAGCTCGAAATGGCTTACGCCTTCCACCTGGCCGGCTTCGAGGCGCACGACGTGCACATGAGCGATTTGCAAAGCGGCCGCGCGCGCCTGCAAGACTTCAAAGGCCTGGTGGCCTGCGGCGGCTTCAGCTACGGCGACACGCTGGGCGCGGGCATAGGCTGGGCGCGCTCCATCACCTTCAACCCGGCGCTGGCCGAGCAGTTCCGCGCCTTCTTTGGCCGCCCCGACACCTTCGGCCTGGGCGTGTGCAACGGCTGCCAGATGTTTGCCGAACTGGCCGACCTCATTCCCGGCGCGCAAGCCTGGCCGCGCTTCACCAGCAACCAGTCGGAGCGCTTCGAGGCCAGGCTCTCGATGGTCGAGGTGCAAGCCAGCCCCAGCCTGTTTTTCCAAGGCATGGCTGGCAGCCGCTTGCCCATTGCGGTGGCGCACGGTGAGGGCTACGCCAACTTTGCCCAGCGCGGCCAGGCCGAGCAGGCCATCGCGGCGCTGCGCTTTGTGAACCACCACGGTGCCGCCACCGAGGCCTACCCCTACAACCCCAATGGCAGCCCCGGCGGGCTGACTGGCGTCACCACCGCCTGCGGGCGCTTCACCGCGCTCATGCCACACCCCGAGCGCGTGTTTCGCAACCTGCAACTGAGCTGGACCGACCCGCGCCACAGCGGTGCGCTCGAAGGCCCCAGCCCGTGGTTGCGCATCTGGCGCAATGCGCGGCGCTGGGTGGGCTAGACTAGAGGCATAAAACCCCACCCGCAGCCACAGCCACACCGACCATGCGCCGCTTGCTATTCATCTGCTTGTTGTTGTGGCTGCCGCTGCTGGCTGCAGCCTCCAGCGCAGGCGCAGCCGCTGGCCCAGCCACGGCCACCGAGCGCTTCGTGCTCGGGGTGCTGGCCACCCGGCCGCTAGCGCTGGTGGAGCAAGAGCACCAGCCCCTGGCAGACTACCTGGCAGAGCAACTGAATGCCGAGGTGCGCCTGCGCGTGCTCGATTTCGCTGCATTGCAACACGCACTGGAACTCGGGCAGATCGATTTTTTGTTCACCAGCCCTGGCCACTACCTGATCGTGCGCCGCCAGTTCCCCCTAGCGGGCTTGCTGGCCACGCTGATCCGCCAAGAAAGCGGGCAGCAGACCACACAACTGGGCGGCGTAATTTTTGTGCGCGCCGAGCGCACCGATCTGCGCACCTTGGCCGACCTCGAAGGCCAGCGCATCGCCGCGCTGCCACCGCGCACGCTGGCGGGCTACCAAATTCAAGCTTATGAACTGCTGCAAGCCGGCTTCAATGTGCAGCGCGACTTTGTTTTTACCCACTTCGAGCGCCACGACGAGGTGGTGCAAGCGGTGCTGGCCGGGCAGGCCGATGCCGGCTTTGTGCGCACCGGCATTCTTGAAGCGCTCAAAAAAGAAGGGCGGCTGCAGGCGCAGCAACTGCACGTCATCAACGCGCATCAGCACCCAGGTTTTCCCTTTTTGGTTTCGACCCGGCTCTACCCCGACTGGGCTTTTGTGGCCATGCGGCGGGTCGATTCCACCGTGGCACGGCATGCGGCGGCCGCCTTGTTGCTGCTGCCACCCAGCCACCCGGCTACGCAAGGCACGCAAATAGCGGGCTTCGCGCCGCCGCAGGTTTATATCGAAGTCGAAGACGTGGCGCGCGCGCTGCGCCTGCCGCCTTTCGATGCAGCCCCCGAATTCACCTGGGCCGATGTATGGGAGCGCCACGAATACCTGCTGCTGGCGCTGGCGGCGAGCGTTTTGGCCATCGTCGCGTTGCTGGGCTTGAGCCTGTGGCACCGGCGCGAATTAATGCGCCAGCGCGACGCCCTGAGCCGGGTGATCCAGTCTTGGCCGCAACCCATGCTGCTCATCAGCCGCTCCCGCTTTACGCAGACCAACCAAGCTGCGCTGGCGCTGCTTGGGCTGGAGCATGAAAGCGAATTGCTGGGCCGCACCCCGTGGGACATTTCGCCGCCACAGCAAAGCGACGGCCGCGATTCGCGCCAGCGCGTGCAAGAGGTGCTCGATGCCGTGCAGCACGGCCAGGTTACGCGGCTGGATTGGGACTTGATCCAGCGCGATGGCACTTTGGTGGCGGTAGAAGTCACCTTGCTGGCGCTGGAGCAGCACGCCGAGCAGCGTGGCGGCCCGCGCGTTTTGTGCAGTTGGCACGACCTCACGCCACGCAAGCAAACCGAGGCTTTGCTGCTGCAGCACGCCGACAAGCTGGCGCGCTCCAACGCCGAACTGGAGCAGTTCGCCTACGTGGCCTCGCACGATTTGCGCCAGCCGCTGCGCATGGTCAACAGCTACGTGCAGTTGTTGGAGCGCCGCCTGGCCGAGCAGCTAGACGAGGAAACGCGCCAGATGATGGGCTTTGTCACCCAAGCGGCGCAGCGCATGGACCAAATGCTGGTCGCGCTGCTCGAATACTCGCGCGTGGGGCGCATGGGCGAGCCCATGGCGGCGCTCTCCCTGCGCGAAGCGCTAGACGAAGCCTTGCGTTTCCTGGCCCCGCTCAGCGCCGAGACGCAGGCCCAGATCCGCATCCTGGGTGACTGGCCCGAACTGCTGGCCAGCCGCAACGAAATCACGCGCCTGTGGCAAAACCTGGTGGGCAATGCCCTCAAATTCCGCGCGCCAGACCGCGCACCGCAAATCGAAATCCGTGCCGCGCCCGATGCACAGGGCTGGCGCTTCGAGGTGGCCGACAACGGCATCGGGATCGACCCTGGGCAGTTCGAGCGCCTGTTTCGCGTGTTTCAGCGCCTGCACACCCGCAGCGAATTTGAGGGCACCGGCATTGGGCTGGCGCTGGCGCGCAAAATCGTCGAGCGCCACGGCGGGCGCATCTGGGTCGAGTCGGCCGGCTTGGGGCAAGGCAGCCGCTTTGGTTTTTTCCTGCCTGCGCAGCGCCCTGCCGCTGCGGCCCCGGAGGCCCAAGCATGAAACCGCGCAGAAAAAATAACTGGGCGCTGCCGCTGCTGGCCTGGGCGCTGTGGCTGCTCGCCGGCCCCGCTTGGGCGCTGCCGGGCGGGCCCACTTTCACGCACTTTTTTAACACCCACACCAACCCGATGCTCATCATCGACCCGGCCAGCGGCCAGATCGTCGATGCCAACCCGGCGGCGGCGCGTTTTTACGGCTACCCGCAGCAGCAGTTGCGCCAGTTGGCGATTCAGCAGATCAACAGCTTCACCCCCGAGCAGGTCGCGGCCGAGCGCGAACTGGCGCGCACCGAGGGGCGCAATTTCTTCATCTTCAGGCACCGCCTGGCCACTGGCGAGCTGCGCACGGTCGAAGTCTATTCGCACCCCTACGCCTTCAACGGCCGCACCTTGCTGGTTTCGGTCATCAACGACATCACGCCTGGGCGGCACCAAGCGGTCGATCTCTGGCACTACCAGCAGCGGCTGGAAGACAAAGTCGATATTCAGACCGCAGAAATCGAGGCGGCCAGACAAAGGCAGATGCTGATCATGACGCTGGCCCTGCTGGCTCAAGCCGTGGCCATTGTCTGGCTGCTGCTGGTGATGCGCCAGCGCAAGCGCCTGGCCGGGGAACGCCAGGCCCTGCTGGATACGCTGCAAGGGCGCAACGCAGAACTCACCCGCTTGGGCCAAGCGCTGTCGCACCACTTCCAAGAGCCCACGCGGCGGCTGCGCAGTTTCGCGCAGCGCCTGCAGAACAAGCCCGAGCTGGCGCTCGACGACGACAGCCGCCTGGCGCTGCACTTCATCGAGGAGCAATCGAACCGCCTCTCCAATTTGGTGCGCGATGTGCAGCGCTACCTGCTGCTGGAACAGGCCCCCATCGAGCACAGCGCCGGTGCCGACGCACTGGATGCCCTGCGCGCAGCGCTCGAACCCTTGCAAGCCGATCTGGCTGGCTGCACCCTGCGCCTGCCCGAGCAGACCCTGCAGGTGGCGATGGACGGCCAGCGCCTGAGCGCGGTATTCCAAATTTTGCTCGACAACGCCCTGCGCTACCGCCACCCCGAGCGGCCTTTGCGCATCGAGGTGCGCTTCGAGCGCCAGCCCAACGGCTGGGCGCGCCTGAGCTTAAGCGACAATGGCTGGGGCATCCCGGCAGCATACCGCCAGCAGGTGTTCGAGCTGTTCTCGCGCCTAGTAGGCAGCGAAATTCCCGGCAGCGGCATGGGCTTGGCCTTGGCGAGCAAAATGCTGCAATCTGCCAAAGGTCGTATGCGCATCGAAAACGGATTTGACGGCGGTGCGTGTTTTGTCATTGAGCTTCCATTAAAATCGCAACCATGACCGAGCCGCACCCCATTTCAATCTTGCTGGTCGAAGACGAACCAGCCGACGCCTACTTGGTGCGCACCGCCTTCAAAGAGGGCAAGGTGCTGGCCCAGTTGCACCACGTGCGCGACGGCGTGGAGGCCTTCGCCTTTTTGCACCGCGAAGCGGGCTACGCGGATGCGCCCCGCCCCGACCTGATTTTGCTCGACCTCAACATGCCGCGCATGGATGGGCGCAAGTTCCTGGCCACCATCAAGCAAGACGTGGATTTGGTCCGAATCCCGGTGGTGGTGCTCACCACCTCCGACGCCGAGAGCGACCTCATCGCCAGCTACGAGCACAACGCCGCGGGCTACATCGTCAAACCCATCGACATCGACGAATTCGTGCGCTTGGTGCGCGGCCTGAGCCACTATTGGATTTCGATCGTCAGCCTGCCCGATCACTAACAGGTCCCATGACCCGCCCACCCGCGCTCCCGCCATCGCCCGTCGTTCTATTGATAGAAGACGAGCCCGGTGACGCGGCCCTGATCAAATACCTGCTGCTGGAGCATGACCCGCACGCCTTTGTTTTGCACACGGTGGACTCGTTGGCGGCGGCGCAGCGCGTGCTCGACGCCGACACGGTGGCCCCCGACGTGGTGCTGCTCGATTTGAACCTGCCCGACTCCTTCGGGGTTCAGACCGTGCAGCGCTGCCGCGCACTCACCGATGCGCCCATCGTCGTCCTCACCGGCCACGACGACGTGGTGGCGCAGCAAGCTGCGATCCAGAGCGGTGCCGAAGATTTTTTGGCCAAAGGTGCCGAGGGCAACGCCCTGCGCCGCGCCGTGCGCTACGCCATGCTGCGGCACCAGCGCGAGGCCGATGCGCGGCTGGCGGCCTCGGTTTTTAAGCACGCCCACGAAGGGGTGCTCATCACCGACGCACAAGGTTTGATTTGCGATGTGAACCAGGCCTTCAGCCACATCACCGGCTACACGCGCGAGGAGGTGCTCGGGCGCAAACCGAGCCTGCTCAGTTCCGGCCGCCATGCACCAGATTTTTACCAGGAGATGTGGGACACCCTGCTGGGCAGCGGCCAGTGGAGCGGCGAACTTTGGAACCGCCACAAAAGCGGCGAACTGTATGCCGAACACCTCACCCTGAGCGCGGTGCGCGATGGACGCGGCCGCATCCGGCACTTGGTGGGCTTCATACTCGACATCACGCGCCAAAAGGAGCACCAGGGCCAGCTCGAATACATGGCGCATTACGACCGCCTCACCGGCTTGCCCAACCGGCTGCTGCTGAGCGACCGGCTGCAACAGGCCATGGCACGCAGCCAGCGCAATGCGCAGCAGTTGGCACTGGCCTACCTCGACCTCGACGGCTTCAAGGCCATCAACGATGCGCACGGGCACGATGTGGGCGACGAGGTGCTGCAGGCGGTGGCGCTGCAGATGCGCGCCACGCTGCGCGAGGGCGACACGCTGGCGCGCCTGGGCGGAGACGAATTCGTCGCCATTTTCGAAAACCTGCAACACGCCAACGACAGCCAGCCCTGCATCGAGCGCCTGCTCAAAGCGGCCAGCCAGTGCATGCAGACCGATGAACGGCGGCTCAAGATCTCGGCCAGCATCGGGGTGGCGCTGTACCCGCAGCCCGATGAAGTCGAGGCCGATCAACTGCTGCGCCAGGCCGATCAAGCCATGTACCAGGCCAAGCTGGCGGGCAAAAATTGCTTTCATTTTTTCGATCTGGAGCGCGACCTGGGCTTGCGCGGGCACCATGTAGAAACGCAGCGCATCCGCTGCGCGCTGGTGCAGTCCGAAATGGTGTTGCACTACCAGCCGCGGGTGCAAATGCGCAGCGGTGCCGTGATCGGGGTCGAGGCCCTGATTCGCTGGCAGCACCCCGAGCGCGGCTTGCTGGCCCCCGGTGTTTTTTTGCCCCTGATCGAAAACGACCCGCTGATCTGCGAGCTGGGCTGCTGGGTGATCGACGCTGCGCTCAAGCAAATCGGGCACTGGCAGCGTGCCGGGCTGAACCTGCCGGTGGGGGTCAACGTGGCCCCGTACCATTTGCAACACCCGCGTTTTCTGGAGCAGCTCGGCGCGCTGCTGGCGCAGCACCCCGAGGTCGATCCGGCGCTGCTGGAGATAGAAATCGTCGAGACCAGCGCCTTGACCGATCTGGATCGGGCCTTGGCCGTGGTCAAGGGCTGCCACAAGCTCGGTGTGCGCCTGGCGCTGGACGATTTTGGCACCGGCTATTCCTCGCTCACCTACCTCAAGCGCCTGCCGGTGCAAACGCTAAAAATCGACCAGAGCTTTGTGCGCGACATGCTCTGCGACCCGGACGACCTGGCCATCTTGGAAGGCGTGATCGGCCTGGCCAAGGTGTTCCGGCGCGACCTGGTGGCCGAAGGCGTAGAAACACACGAGCACGGCCGCTTGCTGCTGCAACTGGGCTGCGACAGCGCACAAGGCTATGGCATTGCCCGGCCCATGCCCGCAGCCGATTTTCTGCCTTGGCTGCAGCGCTGGGCTGCGCCCACCTTCTGGCAAAACACCGCCACACTGGAGCCCCAGTGGTTGCCGCTGCTCTACGGCATGGTGGAATGCCGGGCCTGTGTGCTGGCACTAGAGAATTTTCTGCACGGCCTGAGCAGCCACGAGCCTGTGGAAGATGCCCTATCCTGTGGGTTTGCGCGCTGGTTGCGCGACCTGGCACCCCCGCAATTGCAGGCCATGGGCATCGAAGGGCAGGGCTCGAGCTGGCTTGCCTTGCTGGGGCTGCATGAGCAGTTGCACGCCCACATAGTCGAGTTGCTGCAGCTTTACCGAGCGCAAGGCCGCAGCGCCGCTCTGGAGCGCTTGCCAGGCCTGTGGGTGCTGCGCGAGCAACTGTTGCTGGCGTTGCAAGGTTTTTTGCCCCACGAAGTGGCGCTGCTTGCAGGCTGAAAGCGCCCACCGCTTGGGCGCTCACGGGCCACACCCACGGGCCTCACTCACGTACTGCAGCGGTGCTTGCTCTAGAATCCAGCCACCACCCTGCGGAGAATGCCATGAGCGCTGCACCACACCACCCCAGCAAAGCCGACGAGGAACTGCCCTTGCTGGATTTTTCGGAATGCCACAGCGGCATTCTGAAAAAACTCGATTTGCTGGGCGAATTGCCAGCCTTGCTGGAACCGGCAGCGCGAGCGCGCCAGATCGCCGAGCAGGCTTATGAGTTTTTCCGCGCCGTGATCTTTGAGCACCACCTCGACGAGGAACGCGAGTTGTTTCCCGCCGTGCTCGAGAGCGCGCAAGCGGGCGAGGAGCTGCAGCGCGTCAAGGCCATGATCCGGCGCCTGACCGACGAGCACCGCGAGCTGGAAAACCTCTGGAAAACGCTGGAGGTGGGGCTCAAAAAGCTGGCCAAGGGGCAGCCCGTGGAGCTCGACGGCGCGCTCATCGGCCGGCTGGTGATGCAGTACCGCGCCCACGCCTGGTTTGAGGAGCAGGAATTCCTGCCGCTGTCGCAAACCATTTTGAGCCGCAACCCCAACCACATGGCCGCCTTGGGCTTGTCGCTGCATATGCGGCACCAGCCGCACGCCGCCCAAAACTGGTACGTGTGAAGCCCCTAGGGGTAGGCAGCCTGTGGGGCAGCCGTGGCGCGCGGGCGACAGGTCTGCGGCCGGGCGCTTTGCATAATGCGCACTGGCTCAAGCTTGGCTGCGATGGTTTATGAACCCACAAGATTTTCGTTTTTCACACCGCCTGCGGGTGCGCTGGTCCGAAGTCGATATGCAAAAAATCGTCTTCAACGCGCACTATTTGGCGTATCTCGACCTCGGCGTTTCGGAGTACTGGCGCGCCCTTGGCCTGCCCTACGAGGACGCGATGGCACAACTCGGCGGCGAGCTGTACCTGAAAAAAAGCACGCTCGAATTCAATGCTTCGGCGCGCATGGACGACCAGCTCGACGTGGCACTGGCCTGCCAGCGCTTGGGCAACAGCTCGATGACGCTGCGCGCCGCCGTGTTGCGCGCGGGGCAAACGCTGGCGCTGGGCGAAATGGTGTACGTGTTTGCCGACCCGGCTACGCAGCGCCCACGCCCCTTGCCACAGGTGTTGCGCGCGCTCATCGAAGGCTTTGAGGCCGGCCAGGCGGTGCTGGAGCTGCGCACGGGCGGCTGGAGCGAGCTCGGCCCCGACGCGCAGCGCGTGCGCACGGCGGTGTTCGTCGAAGAGCAGGGCATTGCGCGCGAGGACGAATGGGACGCCGCCGACGCGGGCTGCCTGCACGCAGTGGCCTACAACCGCCTGGGCCAGCCGGTGGCCACGGCGCGGCTGCTGCCCACCCAAGCTGGGGTGGCCAAGCTCGGGCGCATGGCGGTGCACCGGGTGCTGCGCGGCACCGGCGTGGGCCGCAGCCTGGTGCGCGCGCTCACGCAAGCGGCGCAAACCCGTGGCGACCACTGCCTGCGCCTGAGCGCGCAGCGCAGCGCCCAAGGTTTTTACCAGCGCCTGGGTTTTGAGGCCGTGGGCCAGCCCTACGACGATGTGGGCATCCCCCACATCGATATGCAAAGGCTGCTGTAGCCGCTTGGGGCCAGCGGCCCGGGCGGGTGCGTCCACTCCTGCAATTCGAGCAAGCTGCTGTCCGCCGTGGGGCGCAGCCAGCGCGCAATCAGGCTGCTGCGGGTGCCATAACCGTGTTGCGGCAGCTCCACAAAGGGGCTCGAGAGCATCCGCTCATGCGCCAGCGGCACCCCGGTGGCGGGCAGTTGCGCCTCGGGGGCCGGGCGGCGATCCAGCAGGGCTTGGAGCAGCAACGCATTCCAGCCTTGCTCTGCCTGGGCCTGGGTAGTAGGGCCTGCGTGGCAGCCACTGGGTACGGCTTCTGGAGCAGGCAGCGCTACCCCGAGGGTCGGGGCTGGCAGCGCGGCGGCGATGGCCGCCTTGAGACGCAGCAGCTTGGGCCAGGGGCTGTCGAGCGCGGCGTTGGACAGGCCATAGACGCCGGGAGGCAGCACCGCGCCGCACCAGCCCGGCGGCAAGGCCAGCGGCAGCAAGCGGGCCACGGTGCCGTCTGCGCCGGTGTGGCCCATGCCCGCCGGTTTCTGCGGCGATTCCGATCCCGATTCCGCTGCGCTGGGCCCATCGCGCTCTGCGCTGCGCGTTCGGTTCGAGAGCCAGCACCAGTGGCCGCTGAGGCAGTCGCCCAGCACCAGGTTGAAGCCGTTGTAGGCGCTGGGGTCGGTTTGCTGCAGCAAGGCCGGCACATCGGGCACCGCAGCGGGCCCGGCCAACCAGCGCGTCACCAGTTCGCCACGGCTGCGAGCGGCGCGTTCGGGCAGGCCGTCGCGCACATTGGTGAGCATGGCCACCCGGCCCGCTGCCGAAAAGCCCAGCCACGTGCCGCCTGCGAGCAGATCGCGCCCCGCATACACCGTCTGGCCGTGCGCCAGCGCCCAGGCGGCCAGCGGCCGGGTAGGGCGCTGCCAGTATTCGTCGCGGTTGGCCGCCAGCAGCAGCGGGCAGTCGGCGCGCTGGCCGAGGGCAAAGGCGATCAGGCACATGGGCTTGGCGTGCAGCGAGCCAGGGCGGGCGGGAGCATGGCGAGCGGGGCTTGGGGCCTGGGCTTAGGCTTGGGCATGCGCTTCAAACATCGGCCAGAAGCTCGTAGGGCAGGGGCAGCAGATGCAGCGCTGCCCCATCGGGCGCACCCAAGCGCAGCGGCTGGCCGTCGGTGGCGCTGGTTTGCACGCTGAGCAGAGCGTCGAAACCCCCGGCGGGGTGCGCGGCGGCCTGCACCACCACGCCGCAAGGCTGCTCGGCGTCGCTGGGGTGAAACACGGCTTGCCCGGCAGTGGGGGCTGCACCGGTGCAGTGCGCCAGGAAGGCGCGGCGCTTCAAGGTGCCGCGAAACTGGCTGCGCGCCACCACCTCTTGGCCGGGATAGCAGCCTTTTTTGAAGCTCACGCCGCCTACCGATTCGTAATTGAGCATCTGCGGCACCAGTTGCTCGACCAGCGGCTGGCTCAACAAGGCCACGGCGCTGCGCACCTGCAGCCAGTCCCAGTGCGCTGGGAGCAGGGGGGTGGCTTGGGCTTGGGCTTGGGCTTGGGCTTGGGCTTGGGCTTG
>BBPE01000527.1_pt1 | contig 16146 bp, 12 predicted proteins | sample 1344301 | NCBI WGS metagenome assembly BBPE01 (sample SAMD00019089, study PRJDB2971) | groundwater metagenome | isolation source: The Cedars highly-alkaline
GCGCGCCGCCGCCGCCAGCGGGCAGCCCAAGCTGGCCAGCAATTGGATCATGGGCGAGCTTTCGCGCCGCCTCAACGAGGCGCAACAGGGCATGGAGGCGGCCGCGCTGGGCCCGCTGCAACTGGCGGCGCTGTTGGTGCGCATTGCCGACGGCAGCTTAAGCCACAACGCCGCCAAACAGGTGTTCGAGGCGCTCTGGAGCCAGGCCGAGGGCGCAGCGGTCGAATCGCTACCCGCCGCGCTGGCCCAAGTCGATGCGCTGATCGCCGCCAAGGGCTTGCAGACCCTAAGCGACAGCGGCGCGCTGCACGCCATCGCCGAGCAGGTGCTGGCGGCGAACGCCAAAAACGTGGCCGAATACCGCGCCGGCAAAGACAAGGCCTTCAACGCCTTGGTTGGGCAAGTGATGAAAGCCAGCCAAGGCAAGGCCGACCCGGCGCGCGTGAACGCGCTGCTCAAGCAGCTTTTGGGCGCCTGAATCAGCGGGCGGGGCCCTGCGCATCGCGCTCCGCCCACAGGCGCTGCAGCAGTTGCAGCTCGGCGTTGAAGCGCTCCTCGATGCGCTCGAGTTCGCGTTGATGACCCCGCACCAAGCCCTCTTGCGACACCATTTGCTGCTCAATATCGGCCTTGCGCTGCAGCAAGCGCGCGGGCGCGGCTGCAGCAGGATCGGCGCGCTGCAGGTGGGCCAGTTCGTCGGCAACCGCTTGCTGCTGCCGCCCCAACTCTTGCTGGCGCCGCTCGGCCGCCGCCAACATGGCTTGCACCGGCCGCAGCGCCTGCGTGCGTTCGCGCTGGTGGGTGGCTGGGTCGGCATAGCGCATCAGCAGCGCCTGTTGCTGGCGCCGCTCATCGGTGGCGCGGTCGCGCGCTTGCGCCTCGGTGCGGGCGCGCTCTTGGGCACGCAAGCGCTCCTCGTTGCTGAGGGACGGCGCGATCACGCGGCGCACCACCCCGCTGGGGCTGAGTTCGCGCTGTTCACGGTCCAAGCAGGCCATGATGAGCCGGTCCGAAGTCAGCTTGCGACCCTGCGCGTCAGTGCAGGTAAAAATGCTGCCGGTTTGCGCCAGCGCAGCGCCACCCAGCAGCGCCGCCGCCACCACCAACCCCACCCGCACCTTCAGCACGTTTCGTGCGCACCGCATCGGCACCCCCTAAAAAATCTTTATCCCCTCAGTCTACACCGTAACGCTGGCGGTAGGCCTGCACGCGCGCGCGGTGCCCGGCCATCTCGGGGCTGTGTTGCTGTTGCAGATAATCGAGCAAATCGTTTAGGCGCGCAATCGCGCACACCTGCAAGCCGAGCTGTTCGCGCACGTACTGCACCGCGCTGTGCGGCAGGTCGCGCAGCGCGCCGTCGGGGCCGGTTTCGGTGGCGCGCTCTTGCCGATCGAGCGCAATCGCCACCGCGTGCGGCGTGGCCCCGGCGGCCCGAATCAGATCGATCGACTCGCGCACCGCCGTGCCCGCGCTCATCACATCGTCCACGATCAGCACCCGCCCGCGCAGCGGCGCGCCCACCAGCGTACCGCCTTCGCCGTGCGCCTTGGCCTCTTTTCGGTTGTAGGCAAAGGGCCGGTTGTGGCCCAACCGCGCCAACTCCACCGCCAGCGCCGCCACCAGCGGTATGCCCTTGTAGGCCGGGCCAAACAGCAGGTCGAACTCGATGCCGCTGGCAATGATGCGCTGCGCATAGCACTGCGCCAGTCGGCCCAGCTTGGCGCCGTCGTCAAAACCGCCCGCGTTGAAAAAATACGGACTCAGGCGCCCGGCCTTGGTCTGGAACTCGCCCCAGCGCAGCACGCCCGATTCAACCGAAAATCGCACAAAGTCCTGCGCCAGCCCATCGAGACCGGCGTCGGCCTGGGCCATCTTGGCCACCTGTTGCACATCTGCCATGGAGAAAATCCTTGTTACGCTTGACCCGTCTGAACCCCAGCAGCCCCGCTGCGCCACCCGCAAGGGCCTGCAGACATGGGTGCAAGAAGCCGCGCCCGGATTGTAGGGGGCGTGCAGGAGCTGCGCGCCCAACCTGGTGCTGCAGCGCTTGGACGCCAGCCTGACAGAGGGCCGTGTGCGCTGCGCTTAGGCAGCGCATCCACAAAATTTCACATAAAATATGACTCATTTTTGAATATTTTCTGCAATAATTTAATACTTGTTTATAAGGAGACGGCCTATGTTGCTTGAGTTTCGGGTTCGAAACTACCGTTCAATCCGTGACGAGCAGGCTCTCACCCTGATCGCGTCTGGTGACAAGGAAATGGCCGCAACGCACTTGGCGCCTACCGGGCTGAAGGCGGCGCCACATGCCTTGCGCAGCGCAGTGGTCTATGGGCCCAACGCCAGCGGCAAATCGAGCCTGCTGCGTGCCTTGGACTACCTCCGTGCCGTGGTGGCCGAGTCGGCCACCACCATCCAGCCGGGCCAAACCTACAATGTTCAGCCCTTTAAGCTGGACGCAGCCAGTGCCCAGCAGCCCACCGAGTTCGAGATCACCTTCCTGCTGTCTAGCGTGCGGCACCAGTACGCGTTCTCGATGACGCCCCAGCGCATCGTCAGTGAGTCGCTGCTGGTGTATCGAAGCAGCAAGCCCACCCAGCTCTTCAGCCGGCAGCACCTCGAAGGCGATGGCTACGACTACGAGTTCAGCACCTACCTGACGGGCCCGCGCAAACTCTGGCAAGAAAGCACGCGCCCCAATGCCCTGTTCCTGTCCATGGCGGCCCAGCTCAACAGCGAACAACTCAGCCCGGTGTTCAACTGGATCGTGCGCAACATCCTGTTCCTGCCGGCCGGCGCCACCGTGTGGCCTGACTTCACCACGGCGCTGCTGGCCACCGAACCAGGGCGCGCCTCGATTCGCGAATTCCTGTCGGCAGCCGACATCTCCATTGCTGACGTTCAGGCGGTGCCCCGCAAGGGCATGCACGCCCAATGGGTGCTGGGCGCCAGTGGCCTGCAAGCCAGCCAAGAGGAGCGTGAGTTCCTGCTGCCGGTGTTCGAGCACAGCACGCCCAAGGGCTCGGCCAAGTTCGAGCTGCATGACGAGTCCGAGGGCACACAGCGCCTGTACGGCCTGATCGCGCCCGTGCTGGATTGCCTGCGTGACGGGCGCGTGCTGGTGGTGGACGAGCTCGACAGCAGCCTGCACACCCTGCTGGTGCGGCGCTTGATCACCATGTTCCAAACGCCCGAGCTCAACCCCAAAGGCGCGCAGCTCATCTTCAGCACCCATGACACCTCGCTGCTGGACCACACCCTGTTCCGGCGCGACCAGGTCTGGTTCACCGAGAAGGATGCCGACCAAGCCACCCGCTTGTACCCCTTGACCGACTTTAGCCCCCGCAAGCAAGAAGCTTGGGAGCGCGGCTACCTAACGGGCCGCTACGGTGCCGTGCCCTTCTTTAGCGATTGGCCGACCTCAGCCAAGGCCGGGGTGCTCTGACGCGATGGGCAAGGACAAGCAGCCCAAACACCGGCAGGCCGCCCGCGACCTCAAGCGCCGAGCGGCCGTGCGCCAGCCCTATGAGCGCCTGCTTATCGTCTGCGAAGGCGCGCAGACCGAGCCGCAGTACCTGCGCGAAATTCAGCAGACCTTTAGGCTAGCAACCGCCCATGTTCAAGTGCTCCACAGCCAGATCGGTACCGAGCCACAGCAAGTGCTGGAGTACGCCCTGACCGTTTTCAAGGAAGGTGACCGCGAGCGTGGGGTTCATGCCGGCGAGTTCGACCGCATCGTGGTGGTGTTTGACCGCGACGAACACAAGACTTATCACGCGGCCTTGGCACAGGCAGCAGCACAGAGCGGCAAGATTCGGAACGACAACCGTGCCGCCGTGCCGGTGGACGTGGTGGCCTCGGTGCCGTGCTTCGAGCTTTGGCTGCTGCTGCATTTTGAAGACGTGCATGCGCCGCTGCACCGCCACGAGGCGCTGCAGCGGCTGAAGAGGCATCTGCCAAGCTACGAGAAGGGCAGCGGCGGCCACTGGGCCGCTGCGTTAGACCGCATGGAGCTTGCCACCCAGCGCGCGCAGCGCCTGGCCAAGGCCACCACCGCCCACGATGGCACCCAGCCGTACACCGCGATGCACGAGCTTGTCTCGCGGCTCGTGCACCTGAAAGACTGATCTGGTAGCAGCTTCAAGCCAACGAGGCGGCTGCTCGCCCCCGTTCCGTAGCCACAAGCCTCGTGACCACCGAGTTCAAAAAATGAAAATCATCACCGCCAACCTAAACGGCATCCGCTCTGCGGCCAGCAAGGGCTTTTTCGAATGGCTGCATGCACAGCAGGCCGATGCGCTCGGGGTGCAAGAGATCAAGGCGCAAGCCGACGTGGTGGAGGGCACTTTCAGCCAGGTCGCGGGCCTGACCGGGCATTTCCACTGCGCCGAGAAAAAGGGCTACTCGGGCGTGGGGCTGTACACGCGGCTTGAGCCCAGCGACGTGCTAGTCGGGCTCGGGGTGCCCGAATTTGACGCCGAAGGGCGCTGGATAGAAAAGCGCTTCGACCAGCCCGGCCGCAAGCTCAGCCTGATCAGCTGCTACTTCCCCAGCGGCTCATCGGGCGAGGAGCGCCAGCAGGCCAAGTTTCGCTTTCTCGATGTGCTGGCCCCGCATCTGGCGGCGCTGCGCGCTGAGCGCGAATTCATCCTGCTGGGTGACGTAAACATCGCACACCAAGAAATCGACCTCAAAAACTGGAAGGGCAACCTGAAAAACAGCGGCTTTTTGCCCGAATAACGCGCCTGGATGACGCAGCTGCTGGGCCGCGAGCCAGGGCAGGGCGGCCTGGTGGACGTGTATCGCCACCTACACCCCCGTGAGGAGGCCGCCGCCTACACCTGGTGGAGCAACCGCGGCCAAGCCTGGGCCAACAATGTGGGCTGGCGCATCGACTACCACCTGGCCACCCCGGCGCTGGCCGCCACGGCGCGCCAAGCCAGCGTGTACAAGGCGCAGCGCTTTTCCGACCACGCCCCGCTGAGCATAGCCTACGATTTTGGGTTGTGAGGGCTTGGGCGAATATCTGCCGGATGCCATTTTTGCCAAACCGATCTGTCGCACCTCAGACCCAATCCAGCGGCTGCTGGGGCAATCGAATAGCGCGCGCGTGCCCATTCCGAGATTGCCGCTTTCGCCTTGATGGTGGATGCCAAGGACGAGCCGGCTGCGGCCTTCTATCGGCATCACGGCTTCCTTGCCTTGCCAGATTCCCCATTTACCCTGTTTTTGCCGCTGGCAAGCGTCCAGCCCTGACACAAAGCCGTTTGCGGAGTAGAAATTGATTTCTGGGCTCCGCTAGTGCCCCGTCGGCTACCCAAGCTGCTCCACCCGGCCACGGGCGACATGAGCCATTGAACCTTGATGGTTGGTTGCCCGAAAGGCCGATCGGCAAGCCCTTGTTATACGATGGTGAACTGCCTTGTACTCCCTTACACTGTGTTTCAGTTTCTTCTCACCATTGCCCCATGCAAGCCGACATCACCACCGTTATGACCGTACAGGAGGTTGCCGACCACCTGCGAGTCAATCAACGGACGGTTTATCGACTTGCGGCCACTAGGAAGCTGCCCAGCGTCAAAGTGGGCGCGCACTGGCGGCTCAAGCGAACCGACATCGAAAGGTGGATGGCTGGGCAGCTGGAAGAAAACGCGTCCAAAGAAACGTGCGGGGGTGGGCAGAAAGCGAAGGAGAGCAAGCCGTGAGACTGGTCCAAAACAGCGGCGCAGACCGCGTAGTTGACTTGGTGCGCCCGCACCTCAAGCCGGGCAGCCAGTTGGGGTGCGTTACCCCGTCGTTCTCATTGTTCGCTTTTGCTGAGTTGCGCGATGCGCTGACCAAACTCGAACAGCTCCAGCTCATCTTGCCGCTCCAAAACGACGCGTTGCAATGCCTAGGCGGCGATGGCGACCGCGCCAACCGCAACCGACTCCAGGCACGATGGCTGGCCAACCAGTGCGCCAACTGGCTCACAGGAAAAGTAGAGCTGCGGCGCGCACACGGCCTCGTGCCACAGGGCACCGCCGTGATGCGTGATGCCCAAGGCAACGCTGAGCAGGTGGTGCTGGGTTCGTTCGCTTTGAGCACGGACGGCCTAGGTCTGACGCCAGGCAACCCTTTGAGCCTGATCCAGGCGTCTGAGTCGCCCGCTGAGGCGGCCCAGCTCGCCCGGTGGTTCGACCAGCAGTGGAATGCACTTCAGACCCAGCCCGAGAGCCTCGACGCCCTGGTCCAATCTCTGCGCGGCATGGGGGCTCACCACGCTCCCTTCACCGTCTACGCCGCAATCCTGAACTACCTCTTCGGGAACCGCGATGATGAAATGGACGAGGAACGCATCGTCAAGTCGGCCACCGGCATTCGCAACACCGTGGTGTGGAAAAAGCTGTTCAAGTTTCAGCGCGACGGTGTGGTAGGCGCCATCGACAAGCTGGCCCGCTTTGGCGGTTGCATCATCGCCGACAGCGTGGGCTTGGGTAAGACCTTCGAGGCGCTGGCCGTCATCAAGTACGCCGAGCTGCGCAATGACCGGGTTTTGGTGCTGGCCCCCAAGCGCCTGCGTGACAACTGGACGCTCTACAAGGCCAACGACAAGCGCAACATGCTGGCCGCCGACCGCTTCAACTACGACGTCTTAAACCACACCGACTTGTCGCGCGATGGGGGCCTGTCGGGTGACATTGACCTGTCGCACGTGAACTGGGGCAACTACGACCTGGTCGTCATTGACGAGTCGCACAACTTCCGCAACAAGAAGTCCCCGCGCCAAGGCACCGAGACGCGCTACGACCGCCTGATGCGCAAAATTATCAAGGAAGGCGTCAAGACGCGGGTGCTGATGTTGTCGGCCACGCCCGTCAACAACCGCTTGGCCGACCTAAAGAACCAAATCGCGTTTGTTACCGAGGGCGACGACACCGCGTTGGTGGATCACGGCATCGACAGCATTGAGCAGACCACTCGCAAGGCGCAAATCCAGTTTAACCGCTGGCTGACCATGGATGAAGCCGAGCGCACCCCTGGGACACTGGTCGAAATGCTCGGCTTCGACTACTTCACATTGCTGGACCACCTGACCATCGCCCGTTCGCGCCGCCACGTCGAGCGTTATTACGGCACCGACGAAACCGGCAAGTTTCCTGGCCGGCTGCCCCCCATCAACATCAAGGCCGACGTGGACTTGGCGGGGCAGTTCCGCGCCATCAAGGACATCAACCTTGAAATCCGGCGCCTCAACTTGGCCAGTTACGCACCGTTGCGCTACGTGTTACCGCACAAGCAAGCCGCTTACGACGCCAAGTACAGCACCGAGATTCGGGGCGGCGAGAGCTTCTTCCGCCAGGCCGACCGTGAGGAGAGCCTGATTCACCTGTTGCGCGTGAACGTGCTCAAGCGCATGGAAAGCGCCGTATCGTCCTTTTCACTGACGGTTCAACGGCAGCTCAAGGACGTGACAGCCGTGCTGGCCCACATCGAGAACCGCGACGCCGACATCGAGGAAATCGACATCGCCGACGTGGACATCGACGACCCGGCGTTTGAGTCGCTGCTGGTTGGCCGCAAGGTTAAGGTGCTGCTCAGCGATGTGGACCTCATCCGGTGGAAGCAAGACCTCATCGAAGACCGAAACCGCCTAGCCACTCTGATGGCCGCTGCCCAGCAGGTAGACGCAGCACGCGACGCCAAGCTGGCCAAGCTGCGCGACATGATTGAGCAGAAGTGCCGCCAGCCCATCAACGCCGGTAACCGAAAGATCATTGTCTTCACGGCGTTCTCAGACACTGCCCAGTATCTGTACGCAAATCTAGCGCCCTGGGTCAAAGCCACCCTCGGCGTTGACGCAGCACTTGTCACGGGCAGCGCTGGCATTCAGACCACATTGCCCGGTCTTCGTAAGAACATGAGCAGCGTGCTGTCGGCGTTCGCCCCTCGTGCCAAGGAGCGCCCGGCAGACCTAGCGGCTGAGGGTGAAATCGACCTACTAATCGCCACCGACTGCATCTCTGAAGGCCAAAACCTGCAGGACTGCGACTGGCTGGTCAACTACGACATCCACTGGAACCCCGTGCGGATCATCCAGCGCTTTGGTCGGATTGACCGTATCGGCTCGCCGAACCAAAACATTCAGTTGGTCAACTTCTGGCCCAACATGGAGCTGGAGGAATACATCGGCCTGGAGCAGCGCGTCAGCGGGCGCATGGTTCTGCTGGACGTGTCGGCCACGGGCGAGGAAAACCTCATCGAGCAACAGTCGGGCAACCCGATGAATGACCTTGAGTACCGACGCAAGCAGTTACTCAAGCTGCAAGACACGGTCATCGACATGGAAGACCTGAGCAACGGCGTGTCCATCACCGACCTGACGCTCACCGACTTCCGTATCGACCTGGCGCAGTACCTCAAAGAACACCCTGGCCAGCTCCAAGGCCTGCCATTGGGCACTTACGCCGTTACTACCAGCATCGACGCGGATATTGCCCCTGGTATCATCTTCTGTTTGAGGGCCGAGGGTGCGGTGGCGGCCAAGGGCAAGCCATCCGACTACCCACTGGCACCGATTTACCTGGCCCATGTGGGCGATGATGGCGCCGTGCTGCTGCCTTACCCCCAAGCCAAGCGCATCCTAGACCGGCTCAAACGCCTAGCCCTCGGCCGTGAACTCCCCGACGACGGCGCTTGCGCCAAGTTCGACAAGCAGACCCGTCAGGGCGAGGACATGCGCCACGCCCAAAAGCTGCTGGCCGCAGCCGTGGCGTCCGTGGTGGGAAAGAACGAAGAACGCGCCGTGGCGAGCCTGTTTGCCCCAGGTGGCACCCATGCCATGAAGGGCGAGTTCGCCGGCAGCAATGACTTTGAAGTGATGGCATTCATGGTGGTCCTACCTAGAGGCGCGGCGTGACGGTTCAGGCGCTAACGAGCCTGCTGGTTTCGGCACTGGGCCTGCCCGCCAGTTGCCATGTAGACCAGCGCGTGCCCAAGAAGCTGGTGGTGGAGAACGGCGCACCAACCAGCGCAGACAAGCGCCTCATCAACGACTGCATTGAAGAGGTGCAGTGGGTGGCCGCCCTCAAGCCCAACACCGTGGGCGTGGCCGAATACCGAGACGACGAGCGTGAGTACCTAGAAATCGCGGTGTTGTGCGTTACCGCGCGCCCTGCGCCGCAGGCCGAAGACGGCGCCGTCGCGAGCAAGCTCGTCAACACCGCTCGCTTGGCCGGGTTGGTGCACCGCGCCGTGCCTTACCCCGTGCTGCTGCTGCTGGCCACACCGCAGGGCTTGTTCATGTCCGTGGCGCACAAGCGCTGGGCGAAGAACGAGGCGGGCAAGGTGGTGCTGGACAGCGAGCCGACCACGGTGGGCCTAGCGCCTGATCTGAGTGCAGAACACCCCTTCGTGCAGGCCCTAGCCTTGACCCGCCAACCCCGGGCTAGCTTGCAGGCCCTGTATCAGGGGTGGATGGACTGCCTGACGGCCTGGCAGGTGGCCCAATTCACCGGCAGCTTTACCACGGCCGGCACGCCCGCCAAGGCCGCAGCGCGCCGCGAGGCCTTGCGCACCTGCCAGCAGTTGGAGTTGGAGAGCGCCCGCCTGCGCGCCCTAGCAGCCAAGGAAAAGCAGATGGCCAAGCAGGTGGACCTGAACCTCGCGCTCAAACGTATAAGTGCCGAGCTGTCATTGGCACGCGAACAACTTTGAATACACCCGAATGAACACAGACAAGACAGCGGAGCAGCACATGCGGAAACTAGAAGCCAACAGCCCACAGGCCCAGTCAGCCGACTTGGTGGCCGCCAACATCGCACAGCTCAGGACTTTGTTCCCTGAGCTGATCACCGAAGGCCCCAACGGGGTGGCCGTGAACGTGGACGTTCTTAAGGCTTTAGTGGGCGACCATACTGCGACCGACGTCGAAGAGAAGTACGGCCTCAACTGGCACGGCAAGCGCCGTGCGCGGCAACTGGCGCTCACGCCCAGCACCGGCACCCTGCGCCCCTGCCCCGACGAGAGCGTGGACTGGGACACCACCCAGAACCTGATGATCGAGGGCGACAACTTGGAGGTGCTCAAGCTGCTGCAAAAGAGCTACGCCGGCAAGGTCAAGCTGATTTACATCGACCCCCCGTACAACACCGGCAAGGACTTCGTATACCCGGACAACTTCCAGGACAACATCAAGAACTACCTGGAGTTGACGGGACAAGTCGAAGGTGGCTCAAAGATCAGCAGCAATACGGAAGCCAGCGGACGGTTCCATACCGATTGGCTGAATATGATGTACCCGCGCCTGAAGTTGGCGCGTGCGCTGCTAAAACGCGAAGGCGCAGTGTTCATCTCCATCGACGACCGGGAGCTGAACAACCTGCGCACCTTGGCCAACGAAATCTTTGGCGAAGAGAACTTCGTCGCCACAGTCACCGTTGTCAACAACATGAAGGGACGGAACGACAAGAAGCATGTCGCTGCCTGTCACGAGTATGTTGTCATCTACGCAGGACCAGACTTCGTATCGAAGGGCTTGCCTTTGACCGAAGAGCAGCGCGCAGCGTTCAAATACACCGACGACAAGGGCTTCAAATACGCTCTGCGCGACCTACGCAAACGTGGCGGTCCTGATAAGCGGGAAGATCGTCCGAACATGTATTTCCCAATTTATTGGGATGAGAAAACTGGGCGTGCCTCAATTGATCGGATGGCCCCGACCGACGCTGAAATCTTCCCCATTCGTGGCGACGGTGTTGATGGCCGCTGGCGCTGGGGCATCGACAAGGTTACGAAGCACTTGGACTGGATGCATCCGAAACGCTCGGAGAGAAGTGGCCGACTTGACGTAGAGCATCGCGTCTACCTAGACACTTCGATTGCCATCGACGATGAACCTGAGGACGACGACGATGACGACGACGAAGGCACCGTCGAGCGGACCTCAAAGCCCAAGTCCGTCTGGATCGGCGGCGAGTTTTCGACGGACAGTGCCAAGCGAGCGTTAAAGGAACTATTGCCAGGCGAGGTCTTCGACTTCCCAAAGTCCATCGACTTCCTGCGAACCTGCATTCTACTTGGCACTGGCGGCACCGACATGGTTCTCGACCTGTTTGCCGGATCGGGTGCCACGGCGCAAGCGGTCATGCAACAGAACGCTATCGATGGTCAGTCTCGCCGCTTCGCGTGCATCCAGCTGCCCGAGCCACTTGATCCATCCGAAAAGAGCCAGAAGGCAGGGGCAGCCCTTTGCGACAAGCTCGGCGCGCCTCGCAATATCGCTGAGCTTACGAAAGAACGATTGCGTCGTGCCGGGGCAAAAGTGCGAGCGGATAACCCGTTATTCGACGGTGATACCGGGTTTCGCGTGTACAAGTTGAGCACATCCAACATCCGCGCGTGGAACCCCAACCCCGCTGACCTAGACCAGACTCTGTTCGATCATCAGGATCACCTACTCGCAGGCCGCAGCGAGTCGGATGTTCTTTATGAGCTGCTGCTGAAGCGAGGCCTTGATCTTTGCGTGCCGATGCTCTCGCGCTCGGTGGCGGGCAAAAAAGTCCATGCCATTGGCGGCGGCGTATTGTTTGCTTGCTTGACGTTAGCCATCGCCGCCACCGAAGTGGAAGCCGTCGCGCTGGCCATCGTCAACTGGCACAAAGAGCTGGAGCCTGCTGGCGATACAAGCTGCGTGTTCCGCGACAGCGCCTTTGCCGATGATGTAGCCAAAACCAATATGGCCGCCATCCTCCAGCAAAACGGCATTGCCAACGTGCGCAGTCTGTGAGGCCGACATGCAAGCCTTTAAACCCCATGCCCTGCCACTGACCGACCTAGACTGGCGCCTGCTGCTTCCACTGGTGGGCCGGGCCCATGCCGCACTGGCCCGCTACGACGGCTTGTTGGCCGGCATCCCGAACCCGGCGGTGATGCTCTCGCCGCTGACTACGCAGGAGGCGGTGTTGTCGTCCAAAATTGAAGGCACACAGGCCACGGTGGACGAGGTGCTGGAGCAGGAAGCCGGATGGTTAAAGGAGGGCGAGAAGTTCAAGGATATCCAGGAAATCTCCAACTACCGAACGGCGCTTTACCAAGCCCGCGAGTACCTCAAAGACTACCCCATCCGCTTGGGCTTCGTGCGCGAGTTGCACCGAACTTTGATGAGCAGCGTGCGCGGCCAAGACAAAACACCGGGTGAGTTCCGCCTAGACCAGAATTGGATCGGCAAGCTGGGGTGCACCATTGAAGATGCAACCTTCGTGCCGCCAAACCCGGTGCAGTTGCCAGACCACCTGCGCGCTTGGGAGGTCTACCTCGATTCGGACGATGTGGACTACCTGATCCAGACAGCCGTGGTGCACGCCCAGTTCGAGCTGCTGCACCCGTTCAAAGATGGCAATGGCCGGATTGGGCGCATCCTGATCCCGCTGTTCCTCTACCAGAAGAAGGTGCTTTCGCAGCCCATGTTCTACCTGTCGGAGTACCTAGAAAACCACCGCGACGAGTATTACCTTCGGCTCAAAGGGATCTCGGCCGAAAACGACTGGAACAACTGGATTGCGTACTTCCTGCGGGCCACCGCCACCCAAGCAACGCAGAACGCCCAGCGGGTGGCTGCCATCCAGGCGCTGTACGAAGAGATGAAGCTGGCGATCCACGAGACCACCCACTCCCAGTACACGGTACACCTGCTGGATGCCATCTTCTCCAAGCCGATTTTTCGCACTTCGGACTTGGCCCAGCGGCTCACCGACGAGCATGGCATTCATGAGAAGACCGCGCCTGCCCTGCTTCGGCAGCTGCGCGATTCCGGCATCTTGCGTGAGATTCAACCAAGCGCCGGACGCCGTTCGGCCACGCTGTGCTTCCCCCGGCTGATCAACTTGGCAGAAGGGCGCAACGTGGTCTGAAGCAAGGCCATGCGCTTGTGGAGTGGCCAACCGACACAAACCCATTTGCGGAGTCTAAATAGATTTTTGGGCTCCACTAGCTGGCTTGTGCAAGCTGTGAACTCCACAAAATTCCCCATGGTCGGATCGGCTTCTAGCTAAGACGCTAGTGTAACCTATTGTTTTATATATTTTCTTTCCCTGAAAAGAAAACGTCTCTAGAAATGGTTCCATTATGAAACTCCACTTCGAGCCCAACCTCGACTATCAGCTCCAGGCCATCGAGGCCGTTTGCGACCTGTTCCGGGGCCAAGAGGCCTGCCGCACCGAGTTCACAGTGACCATGAAGCTGCCGGACCAGCAAATGACGCTGGGCGTGGCCGAAACCGACCTTGGCGTCGGCAACCGGCTGACGCTGCTGGACGACCAGCTCTTGCAGAACCTGCGCGACGTGCAGTTGCGTGGTGGCTTGGCGCCGTCCAGCGTGCTGGCGTCGGGCGACTTCACCGTCGAGATGGAAACCGGGACCGGGAAGACCTACGTCTATCTGCGCACGATTTTCGAGCTGAACAAGCGCTATGGCTTTACCAAGTTCGTCATCGTGGTGCCGTCGGTGGCCATCAAGGAAGGCGTCTACAAGTCGCTGCAGATCACCGAAGAACACTTCAAGAGCATCTATGCCGGTGTGCCAGTGGACTTCTTCCTGTACGACTCCGGCAAGCTGGGTCAGGTGCGCAATTTCGCCACCAGCTCGACCATCCAGGTCATGGTGGTGACGGTGGGTGCCATCAACAAGAAGGATGTGAACAATCTCTACAAGGACAGCGAGAAGACGGGCGGCGAGAAACCCATCGACCTTATCAAGGCCACGCGCCCCATCGTTATCGTGGACGAGCCGCAGAGCGTGGACGGCGGCCTGACCGGCGCCGGGAAAACCGCACTGGACGCCATGAACCCGCTGTGTACGCTGCGCTACTCGGCCACGCACGCCAATAAGCACCACATGGTGTACCGCCTCGATGCGCTGGACGCCTACGAACGCAAGCTGGTCAAGCAGATCGAGGTGGCGGCTGCCACCATTGAGGACGCCTACAACAAGGCCTTCGTGCGACTGGTATCGGTCAGCAACAAGCGCGGCACCATCAGCGCCAAGGTGGAGCTGGATGTCAAGACAGCCACGGGCGTAAAGCGGCAGGAGGTGACGGTCAGCGATGGCGACGACCTGCAGCAGACCACCCAGCGCGACATCTACGCTGACTTTCGCGTGGGCGAAATCAACACCGCCAAGGGTGAAGAGTTCCTGGAGCTGCGCTACCCCGGTGGTGAAGTGATGCTGGCCGTAGGCCAAGCCTACGGTGATGTTGATGCCTTGGCGGTGCAGCGCGAAATGATTCGCCGCACCATCCGCGAGCACCTGGAGAAAGAAAAGGTGCTCCGGCCCAAGCGCATCAAGGTGTTGTCCCTGTTTTTCATCGACGCGGTGGAACGTTACCGTCAATACGATGCTGAGGGCAACGCAGTGAAAGGGGACTACGCCCGCATCTTCGAGGAAGAATACAAGCGGGCAGCCAAGCTGCCCGCCTTCCAGAGCCTGTTCACCGAAGTGGACCTGGCTCACGCAGCCGAGGACGTGCACAACGGCTATTTCTCCATCGACAAGAAGGGCGGGTGGTCCGACACGGCCGAGAACAACGCTGGCAACCGTGACAACGCCGAGCGGGCCTACAACCTCATCATGAAGGACAAAGAAAAGCTGCTGGCCTTTGACACGCCGCTGAAGTTCATTTTTTCGCACTCGGCGCTGAAGGAAGGTTGGGACAACCCCAACGTGTTCCAGATTTGCACCCTGCGGGAAATGGGCACCGAGCGCGAGCGCAGGCAGACCATCGGCCGAGGCCTGCGCTTGTGCGTAGACCAGGACGGCCAGCGCGTGCGTGGGTTCGAAGTCAACCGGCTGACCGTCATCGCCACCGAGTCTTACGAGCAATTCGCCGAGAACCTGCAGAAGGAGATTGAAGCCGACACGGGCATCCACTTCGGCGTGCTGGAGCCGCACCAGTTTGCCGCGATCGCCATCAAGGCGGACGACGGCACGCTGACCCCACTGGGCGTTGACCAGTCCAGGGCCTTGTGGGAGCACCTGATGGCGGTCGGGCATGTGGATGCCAAGGGCAAGGTGCAAGACTCGCTGAAGCTGGCCCTTAAAAATGGGACTCTGGTCCTGCCCGAAGACTTCGAGTCGCAGCGCGGTCAGATCGTTGAGGTACTTCGCAAGGTGTCGGGCAGACTGGAGGTCAAGAACGCCGACGAGCGCAAGGCGGCTCCACTGCGCAAGGGCGCGGACGGCAAGGCGATCTACTTGTCCGACGAGTTCAAGGCGCTGTGGGACCGCATCAAGCACCAAACGACCTACCGCGTGCAGTTTGACAACGCCAAGCTGTTGCAGGCCTGCATTGCAGGGCTGCAGAAGGCGCCCGCCATTGCCAAGGCGCGGCTGCAGTGGCGCAAGGCCGACATTGCCATAGGCAAAGCTGGCGTGCAGGCTACCGAAAAGGAAGGTGCTGCCACCGTGGTGCTGGACGAGTCGGACATCGAACTGCCGGACCTGCTGACCGACTTGCAAGACCGCACGCAGCTCACCCGCCGCAGCATCATCACCATCCTGACCGAGAGCGGTCGGCTGGACGACTTCAAGCGCAACCCGCAGCAGTTCATTGAGCAGACAGCCGAAATCATCAACCGCTGCAAGCGCTTGGCACTGGTGGACGGCATCAGGTACCAGAAGATCGGCGACGAGCATTTTTATGCCCAGGAGCTGTTCGCCAAGGACGAGCTGACCGGCTACCTGCGCAACATGCTGCTCGACACGAAGCGGTCGATCTACGAACACGTCATCTACGACTCGGACACTGAGCGCCAGTTTGCCGAGGCTCTTGAGACAAACGACGGTGTGGTGCTCTACGCCAAGTTGCCGAGCTGGTTCAAGGTGCCCACGCCACTGGGCCCGTACAACCCTGACTGGGCCATCCTGTTTGACCAGGACGGCAAGCAACGGCTGTACTTCGTCGTGGAAACCAAGAGCAGCCTTTTCACTGACGACCTTCGCAGCAAGGAAGACGCGAAGATCAAGTGCGGCGAGGCGCATTTTGCGGCCTTGGCCGTGCAGGAGAACCCAGCCAGATACCTAGTCGCCACAAGTTTTGGCGATGTGCTCAAGGCCTTGGCGTAACGTAATGAAAATCATCACCGCCAACCTAAACGGCATCCGCTCTGC
>BBPE01000458.1_pt2 | contig 16126 bp, 10 predicted proteins | sample 1344301 | NCBI WGS metagenome assembly BBPE01 (sample SAMD00019089, study PRJDB2971) | groundwater metagenome | isolation source: The Cedars highly-alkaline
GAGCCAGTCGTCGCCCGCGCGCAGGAGGTTCAGCGCCGCCTCGCCCCGCTGGACCTCAATCCGCGCGGCGTCGGCCAGCCCTGGCGCGAGGCCGGGGAAGGCCAGCTCGCCCGGCGCGAAGCCGGTTCGCGTCTCGCCGTCCTCCGGCGCGAAGAGCCACGCCGCGCCGAGGCTCGTCGCCGCGCCGACGGAGAGCAGGAGCACCGCCCGACGGCTCATTGGGGGCGGTTCATGCGCGGCGCGCGGCCGCGCGGCGGCGCGCGCGGGCGACACCGATGCCGACGGCCGCGACCGTGAGCAGCGCGGGCACCGCGGCGATGTTGAGCAGGCGCAGCGCGGCTTCGATTCCCTCGATCTCGCGGCGCAGCTCGAACTGCACGGCGCGCAGTTGGCGCCGGATGGCGAGGATTTCCTCGCGCGCGCGGTCGATCTCGGCGCGCTGCTCCGGCGTGATGACCGCGGCCGCCGCCGCGCCCACTTGGCCCCCACCTGCCTCGCCCCCTCCCGCTTGGGCCGCGCCCGCCTGAGCCATGTTGGGGCCTTGGCGGAGTTCGCGAAGGCGGCGCTCGGTCTGTTCCAGCCGCTCGGTCAGCTGCCGCTCGGTCGCGCGATACTCGGCATCGGCGCGGCGCCGGATGTCCTCGATGAGCTCGAAGGGCCGCTGGCTCTCGCCGCGCGAGCGCAGCGAGATCATCGCGTCCGAGCCGGCGAGCGTCTCCACGATGTTCACCACGAAACCGCCATTGCCGGCGAAGGGGGTGGCGACCTGCTGCCCGAAGAAATCCTGCACGCGGACCCAGAAGCGGTCCTCCAGCAGGTCGGTGTCGTTGACGACGACGAGGTTCGCCGCGCCCTCGGAGCGGGCGCGGTGCGGCGGCAGCCCCGCCTCGCGCGCGACGCCCTCCGGCGGCTCCGGCGGGCCTGCGAAGGCGGAGGGCAGCGCGCCCCGGACGCGCGCGGCGAGCACCCGCCGTTCGCCGTCCGCGCGGAACTCGGCCAACAGCCGCACCGCGTCGGCCTGGCGGCGCACCCGCTCCGCCGCCACCGTCATGGACTGCGCCGAGGAGGTGACCAGCGGCACGAACTCGACGCTCGCTCCATCGCGCCGCCGCACCTCGCCCGCCGTGCCGAACGACACCTGCTCGATCTGGCTCACCGCCACCTCGTCGCGGCTGATGCCGTCGCCTTGCGCGGTGAACCAGGCGACGAAGTCCACGGCCTGCACGCGCTCGCCGGCCGGCGCGCGGATCCGCGCCGCGCCGCGCAGGTCGAGCACGACCCGGTCCGACGGCGCCTCCAGCCCCCACGCGTGCAGCAGGCGGTCGAGGCTGGAGGAGGTGTCGCCGCGCCGCGGCTCGCGCACCGATTGGAACTCGCTGTGCGGGTCGAGCAGCAGCAGGAGCTTGCCGCCGCGCATCACGAACTGGTCGAGCGCGTATTGCGTGGCGTCCGGCAGGCCCTGCGGGTGTGCGACAACGAGCACGGTGATGTCGTCGGCGATAAGCTGCGCGTCGGTCGGCACGTCGCGCAGCGTGAACGCCTCGCGCAGCAGCGTGACGACCTGCTGCGGCCGGGCGAGCGCCGGGTTGCGCAGCATCATCGCGCGCGGGTCGCCCTGCAGCGGCAGCGGCGTCATCAGGCCGACGACGGGTCGTGGCGCGCCGGAGAGGTCGAAGACGATCCGCGTCAGATCGGCCTCGAGGAACCGTTCGCGGTCGGGCTGGAAGAACGGGATCGTGCGCTCCTCGTCGAGCATGTTCACCGCGGCGAGGCCGAAGAACACCTGCTCCCCGCCGCCGTCGAGCGGCACGCCCTGCAGGCCGAGCGCGAGCGCGCGGTCCTCCACCTCGGAGAATGGCTCCGGGTCGAACACTTCGAGGCGCAGCCCGCCGCGGGAGGCGGCGACGTATTCGCGCAGCATGGCCCGCACGCGGTCGGCGTAGGCACCGTATTGCGGCAGCGCCGCGCCGAGGCGGCGCGAGTAGAACAGGCGCAGCGTCACCGGCTCATCGAGCCCAGCGAGCACCTGCCGTGTGCCGGGCGAGAGGGTCCACAGGCGCTGCTCGGTCAGGTCGAGCCGCGCGGTGGCGAGGTGCCGCTGCGCGAGCAGGTTGACGCCGAGCGCCGTGAGCGCGGCGAGCGCCACGCCGAGCAGCGACAGGGCGAGACGCCTGGTCATCACGCGCCCTTCCGGTGCTCCACCACCGCCGCGTTCACGAACAGCCAGAAGGCGATGAAGGTGACGAAGAAGACGACATCCGGTGCCTCCACCACGCCGCGCGCGAAGCCGGCGAGGCGCTCCGCAACGGAGACGGCGCGCGCCGCCTCGGCCAGCCACGGCGTGTTGGCCGAAAGGAAGCCGGTGACGACGGGCGAGCCGCTGGCCGCGAACAGGAAGCACGCGGCGACGCCGAGCACGAAGGCGACGACCTGGTTGCGCGTGAGCGCGGAGACGGCGGAGCCTATCGCAAGATACGCGCCCGCGACGAGCAGGCAGCCGAGATAGCCCGTCAGCGCCGCGCCGTTGTCCGGCTCGCCGAGCAGGTTGATCGTGAGCCACATCGGGAAGGTGAGCACCAGAGCGATGGCGCAGAACGCCCAGGCGGCCGCGAACTTGCCCAGCACCGCCGATCCGGGCTGGATCGGCAGGGTCAGCAGGAACTCGATGGTCCCGCTGCGCCGCTCCTCGGCCCACAGGCGCATGGTCAGCGCCGGGACGAGGAACAGGAACAGCCAGGGGACGAAGCCGAACAGCGGCAGCAGGTCCGCCTGCCCGCGGGCCAAGAAGCCGCCGAGGGTGAAGCTCAGCGCGCCGGCGAGGACGAGGAAGACGACGAGGAACACCAGCGCCACCGGGGTGGCGAAGAGGGCCGCGAACTCGCGCCGCGCGACGGCCCAGGCGGCGAAGCTTCCGGCGCGCATCTCAGGCCCGCCCCAGCGTCAGCTCGCGGAACGCTGCATCCATCGAGCGGCCCCCGCGCGTGTAGGCCGCGGGCGGCGCGTCGCGCAGCACGCGGCCGCGGGCGATGACGATCGCGCGGGTGCAGACCGCCTCGACCTCCTCCAGGATATGCGTCGAGATCACGATGGCCTTCGCGGGCGCCATGCGGCGGATCAGATCGCGGACCTCGTGCTTCTGGTTGGGGTCGAGGCCGTCGGTCGGCTCGTCCAGCACCAGCGCCGGCGGGTCGTGCAGCAGGGCGGCGGCGAGGCCGACGCGGCGGCGGAACCCCTTGGAGAGCGTCTCCACCGGCTGCAGCCGCACCTCGCGCAACTGGGTCAGCTCCATGGCGCGCGCGACGCGGCCCTCGTCGCACCGGCGCACGCGCGCGACGAAGCGCAGCAGCGCCTCCACGCCCATCTCGGGGTAGGTGGGCGCGCCCTCGGGCAGGAAGCCCAGCGCCGCCTTGGCGGCGAGCGGCGCGGCCTGCACGTCGTGGCCGCAGATGCGCGCCCGGCCGGAGTCGGGGGGCAGGAAGCCCGCGAGCATGCGCATCGTGGTGCTCTTCCCCGCGCCGTTCGGCCCGAGGAACCCCACCACCTCGCCGCGCCGCACCGAGAAGCTGACGCCGTCCACGGCGGTGAAGCCGCCGAAGCGCTTGGTCAGCCCCTCGATCTCGATCAGCGCGTCCCGGGTCATTGGCCGATGTGATACCCATTCATCCGGCCGCGAGGAAGCTCGCCGGCTCGCCCTTCCCGAACAGGTCGAGCAGCAGCCGCGCCGCCCGGCCGCGCGGCGATTCCAGCGCCGGGTCGCGCTCCAGCAGCGCCTCCGCGTCGCGCCGCGCGATGGCGACCAGCTCGCGCTGCCGCGCGCTGATCCGCCGCTCCCCGTCGCGCAGCCCGAGGCGGAAGAACTCGCCGGCCTGACGCGTGCCCGCCGCGTCGCCGCCCTTGCGGATGGCGAGGTCGTGCTCGGCGATGGCGAAGCCGTCCTCGGTCTCGCGCAGGATCGTGAGGCGCCGGCGCTCGGTGTCGGTGAGGCCCGCGGAGTGGACGAGCAGGCAGGAGGACGGCCTCGCGCCGCGCCCGACGCGGCCGCGCAGCTGGTGCAGCTGCGACAGCCCGAATAGCTCCGCCTGCTCGACCAGCATGATCGTCGCCTCCGGCACGTCCACGCCGACCTCGACGACGGTGGTGGCGACGAGCAGCGGCGTCCGCCCCTCGGCGAAGGCGCGCAGCGCGGCCTCGCGCACGTCCGTGTCGAGCAGGCCGTGCGCGATGGCGACGCGGCCGGGGAAGCGCTTCGAGAGCCGCGCGTGGCGCTCCTCCGCCGCCGCCTGGTCCTCGCGCTCGCCGCCGGAGATGCTGCGCACGACCCAGTAGGCGCGCTCGCCGCGCTCCAGCGCCGCGCCGATGCGGGTGATGATCTCCTCGAGCCGTCCCTCGTCGGCCAGCCGCGTGGTGATCGGCTGGCGGCCGGCGGGCTTGCCCTCCAGGCGGCTCGCTTCCATCTCGCCCCACTGGGTGAGCTGCAGCGTGCGGGGGATGGGCGTGGCCGTCATCACCAGCACGTCGGCATCGCGGCCCTTCTCGGTCAGGTCGAGCCGCTGCCGGACGCCAAAGCGGTGCTGCTCGTCCACCACGGCGAAGCCGAGATCCTGGAAGATCACCTTCTCCTGGAACAGCGCGTGCGTGCCGATGGCGATGCGGATCGTGCCGTCCGCCAGCCGCTCCAGCACGCGCCGCCGTTCGGCGCCCTTCACGCTGCCCGCGAGCAGCGCCGCCTCGACGCCCGCCGCGGCGCACAGCCGGCCGACGCTGCGCGCGTGCTGGCGCGCGAGCAGCTCCGTCGGCGCCATCAGCGCGGCCTGCGCGCCGCTCTCGACGGCCTGGAGCATGGCCAGCACCGCGACGAGCGTCTTGCCGCTGCCGACATCGCCCTGCAGCAGCCGCAGCATGCGCCGTGGTGCCGCGAGGTCGGCCGAGATCTCGGCCAGCGCCTGTTGCTGCGAGGGCGTGGGCGCGTGGCCGAAGGCGCGCAGCGCCGCCGCCTGCAGCAGGCCCGTGCCGGGCAGCGCGCGCCCCGCCTCCGCGCGGCGGCGGCGGCGCAGCAGCGCGAGGGCGAGCTGGCCCGCCAGCGCCTCGTCGTACGCCAGGCGCTCGCGCGGTTTGCGGATGTCGTCCGAGGCCGGCGCGTGCAGCGCGGCCAGCGCCTCGGCGAAGCCGGGCCAGCCCTCGCGCGCGACCAGCGCGGCGTCGGCCCACTCGCCCACCGCCGGGACGAGGGCGAGCGCCGCGCGCATCGCCAGCGCCATGTCGGCGGGCCGCAGCCGGTCCACCAGGCCCCAGACCGGCTCCAGCAGCGGCAGCGCCTCGGGCGAGGCGGCGACCATCGGGTTGAAGCACAGGAAGGTGTCACCGTCGGAGCCGTCGGGCTTGATCGCGCCCGAGATCCAGCGCGTCTCGCCGAGCGGGAGCTGCCTCTCCACCGTCGAGAGCCAGCCCTTCATCACCCGGATCGTGAGAGCCGCGTCCGTGCGCACATCCACGTAGCGCGGCGGGACGGCGCGGTGGCCGCGCGCGACCACGGGCAGCCGCGCCTCGCCCTTCGCCGGCGCGTCGCGCGGGTGGAGGATGTCGGCGCGGCGCTCGATGCGGTCGGGCAGGTGGAACAGCAGGTCGAGGACGCGCCCGCCGCCGCACGCCTCGGCGAGCAGCGCGGCGCGCTTCGGCCCCACGCCGGGCAGCGAGGAAAGCGGTTCAAGCAGGGGTGCCAACGCGGGCACCTGGGTTACGGGCGTCGGCACACGGACATATATGGGCGCATGATGGAGTCCCCCGAAGACCCCGCGCCGCCGGATCCCCAGGAGGACACCCGGCGCCGCCGCCTGCTGTTCCGCGCCGAGCATCGCGGCACGAAGGAAGCCGACCTGATCATCGGCGGCTTCGTCCGCCGCGGCCTTGCCGCGTTCACGGAGGGCGAACTGGACGAATTGGAAGCGATCCTCGACATGCCCGACGTGGACCTCACGGAGTGGCTGATGGGCCGCAGCCCCGTGCCGGAGGACGCGCGGGTGCCGCTGCTCCTGCGCATGGTGGCCGAGACGGGGCCGCGATGAGCGCCGCGCTCAAGCCGCGCAGCCGACAGCACTTCATCGACGTCCACGGCGCGCCGGAGGGCTTCGACGCGCTGCTGCTGCGCCGCCGCCGCGCGGAAAGCGCGGCGCCCGTCCTGCACGTCTGTCGGGACGATGCCCGCATGGCGCGCATGGCCGACGCCCTCGCCTTCTTCATGCCGGAGGCGGAGGTGCTGCGCTTCCCGGCCTGGGACTGCCTGCCCTACGACCGCGTCTCGCCCAACCCCGAGATCGTGGCCGAGCGCATGGCGACGCTGGCCGGGCTGCAGGAGAAGCCGGCACGGCCGCGCATCGTGCTGACCACGGTGCACGCGCTGGTGCAGAAGGTCCCGCCGCGCGCCGTGTTCCGCGGCTCCGCGCTCACGCTCGGCAAGGGCGGCCGCGCCAGCCAGGAGAGCATCGTCGCCTTCCTCGAGGGCAACGGCTACGGCCGCACCGGGACGGTGATGGAGCCGGGGGAGTACGCCGTCCGCGGCGGCATCCTCGACCTGTTCCCCGCCGGCGAGGCCGAGCCGGTGCGCGTGGACCTGTTCGGCGACGAGATCGAGAACCTCCGCCGCTTCGACCCGGCCACGCAGCGCAGCGGTGCCAGGCTCGAGCGGCTGACGCTGCGCCCCGTGGGCGAGGTGTTCCTCGACCCCGCGAGCCTGGAGCGCTTCCGCACAGCCTATCGCGAGCTGTTCGGCAACGCGGCCGCCGAGGACCCGCTCTACGCCTCCGTCTCCGCCGGCCGCCGCCACCCGGGCATGGAGCATTGGGCCGGCCTGTTCCACGGCGAGATGGAGACGCTGCTCGACCACCTGCCCGGCGCGTCGGCGAGCCTCGACCACCAGGGCGAGGAGGTGCTGGCCGCGCGGCTCGAGATGATCGAGGACCACTACCAGGCCCGCCGCACGCCGAACCGCGCGCTGGAAGAGGTGCCCTACCGCCCCGCCCCGCCGCGCACGCTCTACCTCGACCGCGCGGCGTTCGAGGTGGCGCTGTCGGGCGGTCCGGTCTTCCGCTTCTCGCCGTTTCACAAGCCGGAAGGCGCCCCCGGCGTCGAGGCCGGCGGGCGCGTCGGGCGCTTGTTCACCGAGGTCCGCCAGGCCGGCGAAAACGTCTTCCGCGCCTTCGCCGCGCACGCGGAGACGGAGACGGGGAGGGGCCGCCGGCCCGTCCTCGCGGCCTGGACGCGCGGCTCGCGCGAGCGGCTCGTCACGCTGCTGCGCGAGAACCGCGTGCCCTGCGAGCCGGTGGAGGACGGCTACGCCGCGCAGCGCCTGCCGCAGGGCGTCGTCGGCGTGGCCCAACTCGGGCTGGAGCGTGGCTTCGTCTCCGACGAACTGTCCGTCACCGCCGAGCAGGACCTGCTGGGCGAGCGCATCGCGCGCCCGCCCCGCCGCCGCAGGGCCGCGGCGCAGTTCATCGCCGACGCGACGCAGATCGAGGTGGGCGACCTGCTCGTCCACCAGGACCACGGCATCGGCCGCTACGACGGCCTCGCGCCCATCGAGGTGAACGGCGCGCCGCACGATTGTCTCCGATTGATCTACGACGGCAACGCCAAGCTTTTCGTCCCCGTCGAGAACATCGAGGTGCTGTCGCGCTTCGGCGCGGAGACGGTGGGCGTCGCGCTCGACAAGCTGGGCGGCGCGTCGTGGCAGGCTCGCAAGGCCAAGGCCAAGCAGCGCATCCAGGACATGGCCGCCGCGCTCATCCGCATCGCCGCCGAGCGCAAGACGCACGAGCTGCCCTCCATCGCCCCGCCCGAGGGCGCCTACGACGAGTTCTGCGCGCGCTTCCCCTACGCCGAGACGGACGACCAGGCCCGCGCCATCGCCGACGTGCTGGAGGATCTGGCGAGCGGCCGGCCGATGGACCGGCTCGTCTGCGGCGACGTCGGCTTCGGCAAGACCGAGGTCGCGCTGCGCGCCGCCTTCTCGGTAGCCATGTCGGGCTCCCAGGTCGCCGTGGTGGTGCCGACGACGCTGCTCGCGCGCCAGCACTTCCGCGTCTTCTCCACGCGCTTCCAGGGCCTGCCCGTCCGCGTCGCGCAGCTCTCGCGCCTCGTCACCGCCAAGGAGGCGAAGGAGGTCCGCGCCGGCCTCGCCGACGGCTCCGTCAACATCGTCGTCGGCACCCACGCGCTGCTCGCCAGAAGCATCGAGTTCGAGGCGCTCGGCCTCGTCATCGTGGACGAGGAGCAGCACTTCGGCGTGAAGCACAAGGAGCGGCTGAAGGAGCTGGAGGCGGGCGTGCACGTCCTCACGCTCACCGCCACGCCCATCCCGCGCACGCTGCAGCTCGCGCTCACCGGGGTGCGGGAGATGAGCATCATCGCCACGCCACCGGTGGACCGGCTGGCGGTGCGGACCTTCATCACGCCGTGGGACGGCCTCGTGATCCGCGAGGCGATCCAGCGCGAGCGCTTCCGCGGCGGCCAGATCTTCTGCGTGGTGCCGCGGCTCGAGGACATGCCGCGGGTCCGCGAGCGCCTCGCCGGGATCGTGCCGGAGGCGCGGGTGACCGAGGCGCACGGCCAGCTCGCGCCGACCGAGCTCGAGCGGGTGATGACGGAGTTCGGCGACGGCAAGCACGACATCCTGCTCGCCACCAACATCGTCGAGAGCGGGCTCGACATGCCCGCGGTCAACACGCTGGTGATCCACCGCGCCGACATGTTCGGCCTCGCGCAGCTCTACCAGCTCCGCGGGCGCGTCGGGCGCGGCAAGCTGCGCGGCTACGCCTACCTCACCTGGCCGCCGCACCACCGCCTGTCGCCCACCTCGCAGAAGCGGCTCGAGGTGATGCAGACGCTCGACGCGCTGGGCGCCGGCTTCACGCTCGCCTCCCACGACCTCGACATCCGCGGCGCCGGCAACCTGCTGGGCGAGGAGCAGTCGGGCCAGATCCGCGAGGTGGGCATCGAGCTGTACCAGGAGATGCTGGAGGAGGCGGTCGCCAACCTCCGCCACGGCGCGAAGCAGCGCCGGCGCGAGGCGGAGCGGGACTTCACGCCGCAGATCAACCTGGGCCTGCCCGTGCTGATCCCGGAGGACTACGTGGGCGAGCTGCCGGTGCGCCTCGGCCTCTACCGCCGCATCGGCGCCTTCACCTCCGAGGCGGAGATCGAGGCGATGCACGCCGAGTTCGCCGACCGCTTCGGCCCCGTGCCGGAGGAGGTGCGGAACCTGCTCGAGACGGTGACGATCAAGCTGCTGTGCAAGCGCGCGGGCGTGGACAAGGTGGACGCCGGGCCGAAGGGCGTCGTCGCCGGGTTCCACCAGGGCCGCTTCGCCAACCCCGCGGGGCTGGTGCAGTGGGCGCAGGGCCAGAAGGGCAAGGTGAGCGTGCGGCCCGACGGCAAGGTGGCGTGGCTCGGCGAGCTGCCCTTCGACCAGCGCGTGCGCGCCGCGCACCGCCTCGTCGGCAATCTGGCGAAGATCGCCGAGCAGGGGCAGAAGCAGGCCGCCTGACAACCCTTCCTGGAGACCGCGACACCATGCGTTTCATCCCCACCCGCGTCCACGGCGTGCTGGACTATGTCTTCGGCGCGCTGCTCATCGCGACGCCCTGGCTCCTGGGCTTTGCCGACTGGAAGGCGGCGCACGCCGTGCTGTTCGTGGTCGGCCTCGGGTCCATCGGCTACGCGCTGGTCACGGATTACGAGCTGGGCGTGTGGAAGATCCTGAAGGTGCCGGCGCACCTCGCCATCGACGTGCTGGCCGGGCTCGCGCTCGTCGCATCGCCGTTCTTCCTCGGCTTCAAGGACGCGGTGTACTGGCCGCACATCGCGCTCGGTTTCGTCGCGATGGCCGCCGGCGCGTTCACGCAGGCCGCCCCGAGCTACGCCCCGGCGCACGTCCTGCGCGTCTGATCAGGCCGGGGCGAGGGAGGCGGCGCGCACGAAGTCGGCGCAGCGCTCGCCGATCATGATCGCGCCCGCGTTGGTGTTGCCCGACACGACCGTCGGCATCACCGAGCAATCGGCGACGCGCAGCCCGTCCACCCCGCGCACGCGCAGCTGCGTGTCCACCACGCAGCGCGCGTCGCCGCCCATCCGGCACGTGCTGGTGGGGTGGTAGATCGTGCCGCCGGTGCGGCGCGCGAAGTCGAGCATCGCCTCGTCCGTCGTGGGCACCTCGTCGCCCGGCGCGTGCTCGCGCTCTATCCACGGCCGCATCGCCGTTGTGCCGGCAAGGCGCCGGGCGAGCTTGAGGCCCTCGACCACGCATTGCCGGTCCGTCTCGGTGGAGAGGTAGCGCGCGTGCATCAGGGGCTTGGCCAGCGGGTCGGGCGAGGCGAGCGTCACCGCGCCGCGGCTTTCGGGGCGCAGCTGGCAGACGCTGATGGTGAAGCCGGGGAAGCGGTGCAGGCCCTGCTTCACGCTGTCCGCGCTCCAGGGGATGAAGTGGAACTGCACGTCGGGCGTGGCGCTCTGCGGCAGCACGCGCGCAAAGAGGCCGGTGGTGCCGGCGGCGAGCGTCAGCGGGCCGCGGCGGGCGAGGCCGAACTCGATCCCCATCCGCGCCATGCCGAGCAGCGAGTTGACGCGCTCGTTCAGCGACACGCGCTGCGACGCGCGGTGCATGGTCCGCGCCTGGAAATGGTCCTGCAGGTTGCGGCCGACCTCGGGCGCGTCGAGTTGCACGTCAATGCCGTGCCCGCGCAGCTGCTCGGCCGGGCCGATGCCGGACAGCATGAGCAGCTGCGGCGAGCCGATGGCGCCGGAGGCGACGATCACCTCCCGCCGCGCGCGGATGGTCCGCGCCGCGCCGTCGGGCCCGCGGTACTCCACGCCGGTGGCGCGGCGGCCCTGGTCCAGCACCACGCGCGTCGCCTGCGCGCCGGTGACGACGGCCAGCCGCCCCGTGGCCATCGCGGGCTTGAGGTAGGCGGTGGCGGCGGAGCAGCGCAGGCCGTTGCGCACCGTCACCTGGTACCAGCCCGCCCCCTCCTGCACCGGCCCGTTGAAGTCGGGGTTGTCGGGGAAGCCGAGCTCCAGCGCCGCCTGGTGGAAGGCGACCGCGAGCGGGTTGCGGTCGCGCAGGTCGGAGACGCCGAGCGGCCCGTCGCCGCCGTGCAGCTCGCTCGGACCGCGCTCGTTGCCCTCGGCGCGCCGGAAATACGGCAGGCAGTCCTCGAAGCTCCACCCGGTGCAGCCGAGCTGGCGCCAGTGGTCGTAATCCTCGCGTTGGCCGCGGATGTAGATCAGGCCGTTGATCGCCGAGGAGCCGCCGAGCACGCGACCCCGCGGCCAGGGCACGCGCCGGCCGCCCAGCTCCGCCTCCGGCTCCGTCTCGAAGTTCCAGGAGAGGGTCGGGTGGTACATGGTCTTGGCGTAGCCGATGGGCACGTGAAGCCAGGGATTGCGGTCGCGCGCGCCGGCTTCCAGCACGGCGACGGTGAGGTTGGTGTCGCGCGCGAGCCGCCCCGCGACGGCCGAGCCGGCGGAGCCGCTGCCCACGACGACGACGTCCACCTCCTCCGGATGCTGCGGCATCGTGCGTGTCCCTCCCTGGTCTTGCGGGGGCTACTCTGCCACCGGCGCGTCGGCCGTGGCGATGCCGAGCCCGCGCGCCGCGCTCGCCGGCCGCGCGTCAACCCAAGCGGCCGAAGTTCCTACCTGCGGCCCGCAGGGCCGAGCGCCCGAATGGGCGCCGCGGCTCCTGCCGCGAAGGCAATGGCCGCGGATGCGGACCGCCCGCCGTTCGAGGGGACGAGGGTGAAGCCTTCGTCCGTCAGGTATGATACCGGCCGGCTTTGTGATGGACTCATGGAAGACGAGAGGCCTCCGGCGGCTGGGGCCATTGGCCGCACCCGCCGGAAGCTATCCTGCTTCGCCAGAGGTCATTTCCGTCAGTCAAAGGCAAGGCGGGTTGGTATGAGACGGCCGTGGCCGTCCGCTCGTCCCGTTGCTGACCGAAGGCCAGACGAGCGACCATCGCGGCGCCGCCCTCACGCTGGACCGGCTGCCGCCAACCCGGGGGCTGATCGGCGACCGCGGCGGCGACAGCGCCCCGTTCCGCGATGCCTCGAAGGCGCGCGGCACCACGCCCTGCATCCCCTCGACCCGCAGCCGCAAGGTCGCGATCCCGCACGACACCAGCCTCTGTTGCCAGCGCCATCGCATCGGGACCAACTCCGGCCGGCCGAAGGACTGGCGCCGCATCGCCATGCGCCACGACCGCTGCGCCCACACCTTCCGCAGCGCCATCGCACCCGCCGCCACCGTCCTCTTCCGGCTCGGGCAATCGGTCCTGGGCCTGGGTGCCGGGCGTCGGGCGCCCAGGCCAAGGTCGAAGCGGCCGACGAACGCTGGGGCGGCGCGAACACCCCCCGGCTCCAGGGCAACGAGCGCCGTGTTGGCGGCCGGCCAATCGTCGTGAACCGCAAGGAGACGGTTCGCGCGATCGGCGGACAGCTCGCCCAGCGGGGCGCGGCGCGCGGTGGCGGAGGCGAACTCGACGCCGGTGAAGTCGCTCACGGCGAGCGGCGGGCGACCGCGGCGGATGACGTCGCGCGCCGCGCCGGCGTGCGGGTCGCGCGCGAAGAGCGAGGACAGCGCGCTGGCGTCGGGAGAGATCAGGCCCCGCGATGCGGCCCCGGCTCGCGCGGCGCGTCGAGCTGCGCCCCCGGGTCCTCGCCCGCGGGCGGGATGCCGGCCAGCTCCGCCACCGCGCGGCCGTCGCGCCGCCCTCGCGCGTGATGACCGCGCGCTCGCCGCGCTGGGAAGCGGGAAGGAGTTCCGGCAGGCGCTCCCGCGCCTCGGCTTCGCTGCGCAGGCGGGTGGGGCGGCCTCTTCCGTCACGCGAACACCACCCCCAAGCGCGTCCGCCGCCAACGCCGGCGGCGCTTGACGCGCCCCCCGCGCGGCCGACGATGACGTCGCCATGAGCCCGCTCGACAGCTTCTCGGACGTCCTTCCGCCCGCGCAGGTGCTGCGCGCCGGGCACGAGGTCGCGCCCTACGCGGTGGACTGGCGCGGGGCCTACAAGGGCACGCCGGTCGCGGTGCTGCGCCCCGGCACGACGGAGGAGGCCGCCGCCTGCCTGCGCCGCTGCGCGGAGCTGGGGCTGGCCGTGGTGCCGGCGGGCGGCCGCACGGGCCTCGCGGGCGGGGCAACGCCGCTCGGGCAGGGGCCGGCGGCGGTGGTCGTCTCGCTGGAGCGGATGAACCGCATCCGCCTGGTGGACGCGGCCGGCATGGCGCTGGTGGCGGAGGCGGGGTGCACCGTGCAGGCCGTGCAACAGGCCGGGGCGCAGGCCGGCCGGCTCTTCCCGCTCTCCTTCGGCGCGCAGGGCTCGGCGGCCATCGGCGGCGCGATCTCCACCAACGCGGGCGGCATCCGCACGATGCGCTACGGCAACACGCGCGAGCTCGTGCTGGGGCTGGAGGTCGTTCTGCCCGACGGCCGCGTCCTCGACGACCTGCGCCGCGTGCGGAAGGACAACAGCGGCTACGCGCTGCGGCACCTGTTCGTGGGCGCCGAGGGCACGCTCGGCCTCGTCACGGCGGCGAGCCTGCGCCTGTATCCCGCGCTCGCGGTGCGCGAGACGGCGCTGTGCGCCGTCGCCTCGCCCGCCCACGCCCTGGCGCTGCTCGCGCGCTGCCAGTCGAGCGGGGCGGAGCTGGTCGCCTTCGAGCTGATCCAGCGGATCTGCTTCGAGATCACGCTGCGCCACGGCGCGAACCTGCGCCGGCCGATGGCGCTCGACGCGCCGTGGTACATTCTGGTGGAGGCCGCGAGCGCGCGCCGCGATGCGCCCGTGCGCGCGGCGCTGGAGGCGGCGCTCGCCGACGCGGCGGAGGCGGGCGAGGCGCTCGACGTGGTGGTGTGCGAGAGCGAGGCGCAGCGCGAGAACCTGTGGACCATTCGGGAAACCTTTCCGGAGTGCTCGCGCCACGAGGCGCCGGGCATCCCGACCGACACCTGCGTGCCCGTCTCCGCGGTGCCGGAGTTCCTGGCGCGCAGCGAAGAGCTGATCGCGCGGGATTGGCCGGAGGGGCGGATGGTCGCCATCGGCCATCTCGGCGACGGCAACATCCACCTCTCGCTGCAGGCGCCGCCCGGCACGAAGCTGGCCGATTGGTGGCGGCGCGGCAGCGGCTTCGACGAAGCGGTGGCGGCGTTGGCGGTGGAGCTCGGCGGCTCGTTTTCCGCCGAGCACGGCATCGGCCAGTCGCGGCTGCCGATGATGCGCGGGCTGAAGGATCCGGTGGCGCTCGACGTGATGCGCGCGGTGAAGGCCGCGCTCGACCCGGCGGGCCGGATGAACCCGGGGAAGGTGCTGCCGCCGGCCTGAGGGCGGCGGAACCGCTTGACGCAGGCGTAGGAAAATGTGACTAATCCCGCGCCAACGGGAGAGCCGCGTCTGGCGCGGTTCCGCCGGCGCCGCGGGATGGGGAGTTTGTCCGTTTCCCGCGAAAACGCGTCCGCCGTTCTTCGGGGCGGGCGCGATCTCGGGGCGGCGGGATTCGAACCCACGACCTCCTGTACCCAAAACAGGCGCGCTACCAGACTGCGCCACACCCCGGCCGGACCGCGCTTCTAGACGCGCGGGCCGGCCGGTTCAACTCACGCCGTCCGCGCCTCCGCGCCAACGCGCGACACGCCGTCGCCGCGCCGGCCCGCGCGCGCGCCGAACCACGCCGCGAGCGCGCCGAGAAGCAGCGTGCCGAACAGCCACAGCGCCGCCGTCGCCACGCCCGTCGCGGCCGTGTTGGCCGCCTCGCGGGCCGCGCGCTCGGCCTGCGCCGCGCGGGCCTGCGCCTCCGCCTCCAGGCGCTGGATGCGCGCCTGCGCCTCCTGCGGCGCGATGCCGGCCTCGGCCGCCACGATCCGCGCGAGGCGGTCGCGGTCGGGGCCGGGCAGGTCGCCCTCGGTGATGCGGCGGCCGACCAGGCTCGCGATCTCCGCCGCGCGCTGCTCGGCGTTCATCCGCGCGGGGTCCTCCGGGCGGGTGAGGGCCAGGCGGGCGCGCTCGACCAGCTGCTCCGGATTGGCCTGCTCGGCCGCGGCGCCCGCCGCCTCCTGCGCGCCGCGCGCGAGGCCGCCGAAGGCGTTGCCCACCAGGCCCGCCGCGCCCGAGGCCGCGCCGGCCGCGAGGTTGCCGAGCAGCGTCGCCGACACCAGCGCCGCCGTCGCCCACACGCCAAGGCCGTGCAGCCCGGCCACCGTGCCGTCGCCGGTGTTGGCGAGCCGCGCCGCGGCGTAGCCGCCGAAGGCGAGGCCGATCAGGTGCGCGACCAGCATCCACACCCCCGCCACGGCGGCGAAGGTGCCGGCCGACGGCGTGTCGCCCTCGACCGCGTCCACGCTCAGCATGCCGACGCCCACGCCGAGCAGGTGCAGCCCGGCGGTGGTGACAAGGGCGAGCAGCGCGCCGACCAGGATGGCGCCCCAGGACACGCGCGAGGGGCGGGCGGGGGGCTCCGCCGCCGGGTAGAGGCGGTCGTCTTCGACGGTGGTGGTGGACATGCGGGCAACCTCCGATGGGCCCGGCGCGCGGGGCGCGCGCCGAAGTCTCGCCCGGGGGAACCGCCGAAGCGCCTTCGGGTTGCGCTCAGCGCGCGGCGACGGGCCGGGTCGCGGCGTAGGTCGCCCAGGCTTCGAGCCGCCCGGGCACGGCGCGCCAGTCGCCGGGCCCGATGGCCGGGAAGGCGGACGCGTCGTCGACCACGTAGGTCTGCGCGCGCGTCTCGACCCCGTCCTCGTCCCGCGCGGCCAGCACGGTGCGGCGGTAGTGGCCGCCCGGCGCGCCGAAGGGGAGCGCCCCCTCCAGCCGGTCGAGCTCCGGCAGGCGCCTGGGGTCAAGCGGCACCAGCTCGCCCCAGACCCGCGCGGAGCCGAGCGCCATCGCCGGGTAGGGGCCGCAATCGTGCAGCGCGCCGGCGACGGTCGCGCGCCGCCGCGGGAGCCCGTCGAGCAGCGCGGCGTTCGCCTCGCCGGCGAGCAGCGTGCCGTACACGAACAGCCACGGCACGGCCGGCTCCGGCGGGCGGCGCGCCGCGGCCAGGCGCAGCGCCGCGTCCGGCAGCCCGCGCGCCGCCAGGCCGCGCGC
>BBPE01001513.1_pt4 | contig 16008 bp, 21 predicted proteins | sample 1344301 | NCBI WGS metagenome assembly BBPE01 (sample SAMD00019089, study PRJDB2971) | groundwater metagenome | isolation source: The Cedars highly-alkaline
CCGCTGCCGCAAGGTGGCGGGGTTTTTTGTGTCTAGCTGCCCATACACCTACGCGACTTCCCACCAGCTTGTAAGCTGGTGGATATCATCCTGATGTGAAGGGATCTTCACACTCCATGTTACTTTTCCGCGTGCTATCGGCCTATCGGCTAATGAATGGCGTCGCCATGTGGAATTAATTGTCAATTAATTTATGGAGCGTGGTACGGTGGTATGGTAACTCGCTCTATGGTGGCAAGGCGGGTTTGCGGGCGTTCACGCGCAGCACGGGCACGGCACAAACAACTAATGCGGGGTTTTGGGGTGTTGCAGTCATGGCAACTAGGTATACGCTGCCCGTTCAATCGGGCAGAGGCCTGACAGTTTTTCGGGGTGGCGGGGTGCTAATAGCGGCAGCGGATGAGTGACCGGCCCGATTTTAGGGTATTATTATTATCTATTCTAATCTAGTAATTAATAATACCCCTATTTTTGGCGGCACCCCATGTAACGACCAGTGCTATAAATAACGATAGCTACGCGCGAGAAACAAACAAGCTGGTGGATATCTTATGAGATGAAACCCCCCAACCCCCCTAGGGGGCTCTTGTTTTTTTCCTCGGGCAGCGGGCAGCGCATAACATCTGACAAATGTTGGGCATACAAAAATGCCAGACGACTTAATCAGCGATTAAACCCGACCCCAACACCCGCTCACCATTTAATAACTCGCCCTAGAACGCTAAAAGGCCTTGCCAGCGGGGTCTGTCAGCACCTAACATCCTACCATGCCGCAACACCCCATTTTCCCCACATGAACTCACCGTGCTGCGCTTGCCCCCGCTACAACCCGCGTCTTTGTTAGGCACCATCGAAGGTTGGCATGGCATAACGTTGTATTTTGGGATAGACAAGTGTTAGGTTTTGTTTAATAAAATACCATGTGACTAAGCCTTGACAACTAGCTCTATTACTACTATAATGCTCATGTGACAGGGACAAATGCGTCTGCTGCTCACAGGTGCCGCACCTAGCGACGCGCGGCGCCCCTCATCGGTCGATTTGTCGCTATCAACTCATTTAATCACCAATTAAAAGGAACCTTGCCATGAATGACGCCACGTTCAACACCCTCGTTAACCGCGTGCTGTTGGCGCTCCTCTGGGGTGGCACTGCCGCTGCCCACCGGGCCGCTCGCAGGGCCGAGCGCAAGCTCGGGTTTGCCAACGGCTCGATCCGCATCGAGACCCTGCTGGAGTCGATCCCATGACCGACACCCGCCTCGACCCGCTATGGGTCTCCGACACCAACGGCAACAAATGCTCCATCGCGTACTTCGGCTCGCTCGAAGCGGCGCAAGCCGCGCTAGACAGCCTATTGAACTGCACCCACTGCACGAACTGCACCGACTGCACCCACTGCACCGACTGCGCTTACTGCAGGGTATGCACGAACTGTAAGCACTGCGTGGGCTGCGGGAACTGCACGGGCTGTACGGGCTGTACGGGCTGTACGGGCTGCGACGAATGCACTGACTGCGCGGACTGCACGAACTGCACGAACTGCACCGACTGCGCGGACTGCACGAACTGCACGAACTGCACCGACTGCGCGGACTGCACCGACTGCGCGGACTGCACGCACTGCACCGACTGCGCGGACTGCACGCACTGCACGAACTGCACGAACTGCACCGACTGCGCGGACTGCACGCACTGTACAGACTGCGTGGACTGCGTGGACTGCGTGGACTGCGTGTACGGCGCGTACTGCGTGGGCTGCGCGGACTGTACCCGCTGTACCCGCTGTACCAACTGTGCGGACTGTTCCCGATGTGTAGGTAGCAACAGCAGCAAGAGCGCTGTAGGAGAAAGGCCGTGACCGACACCCGCCCTGCCATCGCCCGCGCTTGGGTGCAGTTCGTCGACTCCTGCCGCGCCGCCGGGCACTCGCTCCCCGGATCGTACGTAGACATCGCCCTCATGGCCCGTGACGCGCTCGACCTGCTCGACCCCGACTACGAGGGGGAGGACGACGCGCTCATAGACGACGACGACGACCCGCTGCACCTGCTCCTGCTCGACACCCTCAACCACGCCGTGGATGGCTGCGCCTTCGGCCTCCACCGCGACGCACCCGAGGAAGCACCACCCACACCCACACCCACACCCACTGGAGAAACCCCATGAAAGACCTAACCATAACCGATATACTAACCCCGTCTGAACAGCAAGACCTCGAAGATACCGGATACGCTCTTGGTGCGATCCGAATTATGGGCGTGTACATGCACGTAATTGTTGTGCGAGTTGTCGCCATGCGAGTAACGATGGACGGAACTGACGACGAGAGTAACTGGCTTGAACTTGCGGGAGGAGTGCCAATCAGTGCGTACGCTGATCTTGATGCCATCACTGCGCTAATGGGCACTGGCGCGGGGACACCCAAACTGGCCACTCACAACGGCCACACGTACCTGATCGGCTGCGCGCCTTACGGCAGCTAACCAACAATTAACCAACGATTAAAGGAGCACGCATGAAAGCGTACCATTTTAACTTCGGTAACAGTTACGATACTGGCGTCGGTGCCACGGCGGTGGTCGTGGCGCACACCCCCGAGAACGCCCTACAAAGACTCCGGGAGTTATTGCCCGGAGAAGTGGAGGTGCCCCTTGATGGGGTGCTCCGCGAAGGGGAGTATCTCACTTTGTATTTCAACGAATCGGGAATAACAGAGGCGGATATAACCGCCTCTTGGGTTGTTGTTAGGAACTAGCCCCGTCCACGAGGCGGGGGGAACCTGTTTCTCTTATCATCTAATTGAGGGCTTTGCCATGAGTAACTTTCTGCGAGTGATGACGCGCGTGGCGATCCACGCGGCGACGGTGACGACGTACGCCGTGGCCGTGCTTCTGGTGGTAGCGCTTCTCTGGGCGATGTTTGCCGTGGAGCCGGGCGTGGGCTGGTCGTGGCCGATGTAGGCTTGCGCATACGCGGTTGACCGACGTTGTGCTCGGTGTTACAATACGCATCGTGAGCACGGGGTGCTACACGAAGTTATTAACCACTAATTAATTGGGAGTTGAATATGTGTACTGTCGTTCTAAAGATTGGCAAGCAGGGTGTGGCGTTCCATGTTAACGAGCGGGGTAAATACCCCACATGGCGCGACCCCTCGGAGCCAGTAATAACCGAACTAGACGCCGACCACTGGCGGGTGGAGACGGTGATCCGCCTCGGCTTGCGCTACGGTAGCAACTTCTTACGGAAGCGCGTGCTGGCGGAAGCGCGCAAGACCCACCCCGACACCCCCAACAACGCGTCGATCGTGTTCGCAGCGACAATCGGGTTCGACTATAAGGTGCTGGATAATGAGCCGCACCGGGAGTCTCGACTATCGTGCCCAGAGTTCTGGGTTGGGATAGGGGGGCGTACCGCGTACTGGCGCGGTAGCAACCACCCCAACAAGCGGCGACTTCAGCGGCTGGTTGAAAGCTGCGCGTTCGGGTTGGGATACTGCGACCGGATCGCGGGTTGTTTCGAGGAGTTTCAGTACGATGGGTCTACGGATCTGGAGCGGGCGGCGAACGCGCCAGACATAGACGATTACTTGGCCAAAATATTACACGCGTTGGCTGATCCCCCGACGCAGGCCCCGGCGTTCCCGGGTGCGTTCCAAGCGTACCTCATCGAGAACCGTAGGAGGTGCGGGTATGAACCCGATGAGTGGGACTACGAGCACATAACCTCCGAAGCGTTAGAGGTTCTGGCGACGCTGTCGCTCGACCCCGAAGAAAAGTCACTACGGTGGAGCACATACCCTGCGGAGATGGCGTGTACCCTACGGGTGCGCACTTTGTCCGACGTTATACAGGGCGCGCTGTCTAGCGAGGTAGACGCGTTTGTGGGGCAAAACCTGTACTTTGCGGATGTTATCGCGGACTACAGGGCGGAGTTACTGACGCCTAAGACGATGCTCTTGCAATGCGTGCCGTTGTACGCGTCGGCGTTCGAGCTTGTGGACGTTACGATGAGCGGGCGGAGCACGCGCGGGTGCGACATGTCTATCAGTCATGAAGTGTCGAGAGATTTAGACGATGAGCTACGTAATTATGGCGCGGAGGACAAAGAAGATGAAGTGATCGAGGTTATAGACAGTATTATGAGCAACGTAGAGGACGCCGTAGGGGTAGTGATGAGCTACTTCGCCAGCAAGATTGACGATCACGCCAGCTACTTGCGTTCAGACGACGGCATTTGGGAAAGCATCGAAGGTGCCAACAACTTCGATGAAGACTTTTACCGATTCATTAACCATGATTAATTAGGAGAACTACGATGATCGACCATAACAACCCGGGCATCGCCCACCTACTGATTACACTGCGGGCAGCACAGGCCGTGCAGGGTCCGACCGCCGTGCTGGCCGACGCGCTGGCGCTATCCATGAAAGACACGGGGCTCTACGCGGTGCAGCACTCCGGCGTAGCGACTACGGTAGCCCCGACCGCTATCGCGGCGGCGTTCCACCCACATGTGCTGGCCGACACACTGGCCTTGCTTCGCGTCGTGCGCGGCGAACCGGCACCGGCGCTTCTGGTGTACACCGACCAGTGGCGTGGCGTTGACTCGATCCCGGTCAACGCGGAGGATATTGAACGCTTTGATGTGGCGTGGGCTAAGCCTACGCCCAAGGCTCCTCCCGCTCCGCCCGCTCCGCCCGCTCCTCCGGCCATCCCGCAGCCGCCCGCACCCCCGGCCACCATCGCGGTGCCAGACACTGTCCTGAGCGCTCTGGCGGCGGTTAACGCGTTGTCCCCCACGCTGGCTGCGGAGATCTACCCCAACGCCAACGAGACTGTTGTGGCCGAGGCAGTGGTCATCCCAACCACGGGGCAGCCCGCGCCGATTCTGACGTTGGTTACGGGGCAGCCCCTACCGCCCGAGAAGGAGCACCCCGGCACCCCGGCACCCGTTGCGTTCGTTGCGCAGGAGCCGACTAGGCGGTACCCCGGCGTCCCCGCACCGGCGGACATCGCTCCCGGTAGCAGCCCCGGGAAGGGGCGACCGAAGTTATCGCCGTTTGCCAAGGCCCACCCGCCGCGCAAGAAAGTCGGTAGCCCGTCGCCGTTCTGGCGCGACATGCAGCCGATGATCCCTAGCCTGTTCGTGCTCGGTCCGGCGAACTGTCCGCCCGACAACACGCTCGGCACACTCGAGGCGTTCACTCAGTTGGTGCATGTTGTACGTGGTGCGATGGCGGGGCTCGACAACGGTGCCACGGTTCGCGATGTCAAGGACTGGCTGGACGATGTGTGGTCGCAGATCGCGGAGTCGCCCGCGTGGCCCGCCATCGAGGCGTCGCTGGAGAAGTACAACGCCGCTGGCTCTGGCGAAGGAGAGGGCGAATGAACCCCGCAGCTACTGCGTTCGACTTCCGTCGCCAGCCGAAGGAGCTACAAGACCGCGTGTTGAGCGTGATCGACGTTTGTAGGACAGCGAGCCTTAGCATTCGTTGTGAGATGCACGGCAATGACTTCGCCATCATCATCGCTCCGGGTTATGGGGCGGCGTCGTACTGGATGGAACGCCTGACACAGCCTGCGCCTACGTCGTCAGGGGCACGCCCATAACCTATTGACAACACCCTTCGGATGTAGTACAATGTTACACGGTGGGAGAGCGGCCTTCGCCTCCCACTGATTTAATCACTGCCTAATTACTCACAGGAAATTACTCATGAACAGCATCAAGTTTTCCGCCATCGCTGCTTGTATCCACGCTTGCCGTAGCGCTGGCATTACCCTCACCCTTCTGGGTGCTCCGGGCATCGGTAAGACCGCCGGGGTACAAGAAGCCGCCCGCCGCCTGCATGCGATGACGGGCATCGAGCACCATGTAAAAATCGTGGAGCTTGCGTCGGTCAGCGAGGTCGATGTGCGGGGGTACTGTGTACCCGACGGCAACAAGGCGATCTTCACCCTGCCGCCGTTCTGGCCCACACCCGAGCAGACGCACGGTATCTTGTTCTTAGACGAACTACCGCAGGCTGCACCGGAAGTGCAGAAGGCCATCGCCTCGCTCCTGCTGGAGCGTAGGATCGGCGACAACGTGCTACCCCCCGGCTGGCAGGTTGTCGTAGCAGGTAATCGCGTCAACGATAACGCGGGCGCTAACTCGTTCCTGTCCCATATCGTCAACCGACTGTGCATCGTAGAGGTCGAACCCCCTACCGTGGACGAGGCTGTCACGTACCTTATCGGTAAGGGGTACGGCCCCGAGGTTCCCACGTTCCTTAAGCTGCGAGGCGGAGAGCTACTGGGCAAGATCCCGGATCAGGACAACACGCCGTACTTCACGCACCGCTCGGCGGAGGCACTGGCTAAGCTGATCGAGTCGTGGCCGGGGGGACGCTCGGACTTCGCGGCAGGTGGCGCGGCGTTCGCGCTGGCGTGCGGCCTGATCGGTACTGGTGCAGCAGTAGAGTTCCGCGCGGCTGTCGAGATGTTCGGCAAGTTGCCGTCCTATGCAGACATTGTGTCCGACCCAGAGCGCGCCAAGGTTCCCGCAGAGTTGGACCACCAATACGCCGCGATCATGCTCTGCGTGACCCGTGCCGTGTTGAATGACGCGGGCGCGGTCATCAAGTACCTGAGTCGTTATGACGCGAACTACGCCATGGTCGGCGTAGCTGGCCTGTTACGCCGGGACACTAAGTTCGGCAACACGGCGGAGTTCGCTACATGGGGTGCCGCTAACAGCGATGTTATCGCTCGCCTCGCCAAGTTTGCAAGCAAGTGAGGCCCGCCATGTTTACCAAGATGCCACCCCCTAACGGCAAACTATTGCACTCGCAAGAGTTTCGGGACACTGCCGCCGTGCTGATGATGAACTCCCCGTTCTTCGCCAGCTTGTTCATGCGTTACAAGCATGTGGCCACCGACTCTATCAGCACGCTCGCTGTCGGTGTGCGTACATTCGTGTACAACCCCGTGTTCCTCAAGAGCCTACCGCCAGAGGGGCGACTAGCAGCGTTCGCCCACGAAGTTATGCACGGGGTGTTCCAGCACGTCCCCATGCAAGCGGAGTATTACCGCACCAGTATCGGACCGGACGGTAAACCGTTCGACCGCGAGCGGTGGGAACAGGCGATTGACTATTGTGTCAACGGGCAGATCAAAGAAGCTGGCGTTGGCACGGTGCAGGAAACGTGGTACTGCGACACCGCAGAGTTTCCTACGTCGATGACGCCGCAGGAAATCTACGCCAAGCTGGAGAACATGCCGCCGTCGCCACCGGGTTCGCTTGATGAGCACGGGCTCGACGAAGACTCAGACGTGCTAGACGATGGCATGGAGCCCGCTATCACTCCCGGCGCTGTCATCAACGCGGCGCGCGTGGCTAAGGCGCTAGGCAGCACGGTGCCCCCGGCGGTCGAGCGCATGATAAAGGACATGACCAAACCCCCACACGACCCGTGGCGCGTGTTGCGCAAGCGCGTGTCAGAAGTGTCAAACGGCAGGGACTCTACGTCCTGCCGCAAGCTCAACCGCAAGCTCATCGTTCGCGGCATCGGTGCTCCCGGTCGCGACGGCTACCGCCTCGGCACAGTGGGTGTGGTGGTGGACTTGTCTGGGTCTATCGGCCAGCCCGAACTGGACGTGTTCGGTGGGCACTTGGCGTTGATCCTGCAGGAGTACAAGCCACGCGAGGTACGCATCGCATGGACGGATACTCGCGTGCATCGACTCGACTCGGTGAAGGACATGGCACAACTACGGTCTGCGTTCAGTCGGCCCGTATCCGCCGGCGGTGGTACGGACTTGGAAGTGGCGTACGACGACCTTGGCCGCTGCGACCTCGTGGTGGTGTTCACCGACGGCTACACCCCGTTCAACAAGCGCCCGAAGTTCCCGGTCATTTGGGCAATGACCACATCGCAAGTTGCTCCCTACGGTTCCACCATCGCCCTCAAGGGCCACATTTAATCAGAGGTTAATTCATATGAGCACTAACATCACACAACGCGCCATGCTGGCTTATGTCTGTATCTCCGCGTGGTCTGGCATGAAGCTTGACCGCAAGGCGAGCACCAAGGTGACGGGCGACGCCGGTGCCATCGCGGATTCCGCCCGTGTCAACAAGCGGCTCCTTGCCGGGGCCGATGCGTTGCTGACGGCTATCCGTAGAGTTGACACCAACGTCCGCCGTTACCTCGACGCCGAGACCCTGCCTTGGGATGACGCAGGCAACCGCCTGCTACCCAACACACGGGCGTTCGCAGTCATGGCGAAGATCGCAGAGTTCCGTGCGGAGTTCGACGCGGCGGTCGACGCGTTCGTAGCGGAATACCCACTGCTGCGACAGCAGGCGTTGGCGTCGCTCGGGGATCTAGCGGATGCGTCCGACTACCCCCCGACCGATCAGGTACGTCCTAAGTTCAACTTCCGAGTGACGTTCTCCCCCCTACCGTCGGGCTTCACCGATGACGTTCGATACGGACTCACCGATGAGCAGGTCGCCGCGCTCGAAGCCGCAGGGGAGAGCCGCGCCCGCGAGCAGGTGGAGAACGCACTGCGCACCGCCATCGAACGGCTGCTCACGGACGTGAAGCACCTCGCTGAGAAACTCAAGCGTGGAGACGACGGCAAGTTTCCGATATTCCGTGACACCACCGTGGACAATGTGCGGGCTACGGCTGAGGCGTTGGGCCAGCTCAACGTGTTCGGTCACGTTGAGTTGGAAGCGATCCGCCAGCGCGTGCTGACGGAGTGCTGCCTGTACAGCCCGACGACGTTGCGCACCATGGACACCGCGCGGAGTGACGTGGCGGAAAAGGCGCAGACGCTGGTCAACGACATGATGGGCTTGTTGGGGGAGTAACCACCATGCGCGCGACCACACAGAGCGAGTTCACATGGAGCGGGTTCAGAGATTTACTGGACGAAGCCCTTAGCCAATTAACCTACAAGGTGCCAGCACATCCGATGAAATCACCACCGTTGTTCCAACCGTTCCCGACCGTCCAGTATTACGGCGAACAATACGTGTGCGTCATTGACACTAGGAGCGTCGAGGCAAGCGGGGACATGGAACCTAGCATGTTCCCCGAAACCCCACCCGGATGTAGCCTCGCCGACGAGTTCGGCATGATGCACCACACGACTGCTGTAACTACGCGCGACGGCGACGCCCTCGTGTTGGGCGTTGACCCACTGTACGTCGCGTGGTTGATGAGGCTCACTTACACCGCAGTGCAGTGTGACCAGTCGCTACCCCAGACGTTACCCATGCTGCAGATCGTTGGCAGAACAAAAGTTACGGACGCGGTTAGCGCACTCCCCGGCATGGGTGGGGAAGGGTGGGGAAGACTGGTTAGCCACCTGATGTTCGGCACGCAGCCATGGTGTACCCAGTTTCAGCGGGGGCTACGTGCGGCGTTAGACCCCCTTGGGATGGTGGACACGGCCAACGTGGACGACCAACGCTTGGTGTATGTATCACGGGATAAGCCTTTGGTTCCGCTACTGCAGATGGTTACGGGGTGCTCACAAGGACAGTACGTTCGCAAAGTGCGAAACATCACTGCGTTCTGGCGCGAGGCACACCCCGTCGCGATGGACTGGGGCGCTGTTCTCTAACTACTTAGGAGACACCACATGCAAACAACACTTGCTCTCATTGAAAAATGTATAGCCCGTGGGTGGCTCAACATGGCGCATCTATCGGAGATACGCGACACCATGATCGACGAGGTAGGGCATGAACTCTATACCGTTGAGGAGAAAGCCAACACGCTGGAGCGCCAAGTCGATGATCTACAGCAGTGGCACGACTACTACGCTACCTTGGTACCCGGCGAGGAGGCTGTTACCACAGTCGAGATGTGCGTCAAGGTTTACGGTGACGAGTTCGACTGGAACGCGTGGCAGGTTCTGGCGCGTTCCATCACGACCACCCGCGCCTTGTTGTGTGCGCTACAAAAAACCGGATGCCCCTAACCCATACTGGACGATGCTCATGATGCCTACACACATTAGGACTTCCCCCGAACCACCTACGTTTTCGACGCTTACCACGTTCGCCGCCATATTGGTGATCGCCATTTTGGTGTCGGTGGTGGCTGGGGGAAACGTCGTACACAACAACATCGTCGACCAGTGCAACAAGTACGAGCGTTTCCACGACGGTGAACTACGGTACTTCTGCAGGGCGTGGCCGCATGATGAACCCGCCGAGGAAGCCGAGGAAGAACCCCGGTCTTTCCTTGCCACCACGTTATAATCGTGATACAACGTTGCACCCCCCGACCCCAACCGAGGAACAACCATGAAGAAAAATGATTTTCACAGCGTAGCCAGACTGGCTTACGTCGCCATGCGTAGTCGCAGTCTGTCCATCCCGGAACTTGTTGACGCCACCAGCATCGACCCCGACTACGCACGCGTGCTGGTAGGCCGTTGGCTCCGTAAGGATGTGTTGCGACGCGGTGCAATCCGCGATGGTCGCATGACGTACACCGCACGGGGGGCAGCCAACACCCCGTCGTTCATTAGCGGGCGTGGCCAAGGGGAGTTCATGATTACGGAACTCTGCCGTAAGAAGTGGCGCACCGCGAAGCAACTTGTAGCTGCAACGGGCCTGTCTGATAGCTGCATCCGTAAGCACCTACCTAGCCTCGTTGCGCGGCGTAAGCTGATCGTTGAGGTACGCGATGGTGGCCTGTACCACTACTGCTGCACCAAGTAATTACCCAGTGATTAATTTCCGGTACACAACCAATGGTGGGCGATATGACCCTAGTCACGCTGGACTTTGAAACGTACTATTGCAGCAAGACGTTCTCGCTATCGAAGATGACCACGGAGGAGTACGTCCGGGACCAGCGGTTCGAGGTCATCGGTGTGTCCATCAAAATCGCCGATGGCCCTACGCGCTGGTACGCAGGGGCCGAAGTGGGCGTAGCGCTAGCGGCTATTGACTGGAGAACTGTCATCGCTGCCGCACACAACGCGCTGTTCGACGCGGCCGTGCTGAGCTGGCGCTATGGACACAAGCCGGCGCGCTGGTTCTGCACGCTCAAGGCAGCGCGTTCGTTGTTTGGTCTGGACTCCAGCATGTCGCTGGCGTCCGTCGCTGAGCGACTGGGGGTAGGCGTCAAGGGCACCGAAGTTGTCATGGCCGACGGCAAGCGACTGCAGAACTTCACGCCGGCGGAGTTAGCTGCGTACGGTCGCTACTGCTGTAACGACACGGAGTTGACGTTCGCCGCGTTGAAGAAACTCTGGCCGTCTGTGCCACCAACAGAGCGCAACATGATCGCGTGGACGGTGGAGCAGTTCGCCGACCCCGTGCTGGACCTCGACCTCCCCATGCTACGAGGGGGCTTAAGAGTTCTACAGGCGTCACTGGAGAAGGCACGGCAGTCCGTCGGTATGACGCAGGCGGCGTTGCGCTCAGACGCCGCGTTCGCCGAGGCGCTGGTGCTACGGGGTGTTGCACCCCCGGTCAAGATCAGCCCCGCTACGGGCGAAGAAGCGTGGGCATTCTCGAAGCAAGACGTTGAGTTCATGGACCTCCTTGAACACGACGACCCGCATGTGGTCGCGCTGGTCGAGGCGCGGCTAGGTAACAAGACCAGCATCAACGAGTCGCGGTACACACGCCTCATCGGCATCGGTGAGCGAGGGAAGTTACCAGTACCGTTGTCCTATGCAGGGGCGATGACAACGAAACGGTGGGGAGGCACGGACAAGATCAACATGCAGAACTTCCCCAAGAAGGGGGACATCCGGGCGTCGATCCGCGCGCCCGAGGGGTACTTCATGGTGGTCGGCGACTTGTCGCAGATCGAACTTCGCGTTAACGCATGGCAGGCGGGGCAGTGGGAGATCCTCGATGAGTTGACCAAGCCCGGAGGCGACACGTACTCGGCTATGGCGACGGACATCTATGGCTTCACCGTTACAAAGAAGTCCCACCCCGTCGAACGCTTCGTGGGAAAGACGGCAGTTCTCGGCTGCGGCTACGGCTGCGGGCCTGTCACGTTCCAAACGATGCTCAAGGTAGCCGCACGCAGGGACAAGATCGTGTTGCCAGACGAGTCCATCGACTTCGCGAAGAAAGTAGTGTACGCGTACCGTGACAAGTACCCCCGGATCAAGAAGATGTGGGAGGTTGCGGACGCAGCTATCTTGAAGTTGGCGACGGGGGAGACAGGCTCCGTTGGCCCGTACGCGATCACTGACGGGCGCGTCATGTTGCCCAACGGCCAGTTCCTGTACTACCCCAACCTCCGGCGTGCGACCCCCGACGCAGCACTGACTAACCGGCCAGAGTGGGTCTACGATAAACGCAAGGGGCGCGCGACAATCACCACGCGAATATACGGACCCAAGTTGGTGGAGAACTTCACGCAAGCGGCGGCACGGCTGCCGATGTGCGACGCCATCGAGAACTTATGGACCACGCACGCGCAGTGGTGCCGCCCGGTATTCACTGTGCATGACGAAGTGGTAACGATATGGCGTAACGATGTGCCCCGCGACGAGGCAAAGGCCATCGTCATGGAGTCGCTGACCCAACCCAAGAACCCCCGCATCCGCGACTTCTTCGCTGGCTTACCACTAGCGGCAGATGTGGAGTGCGGGGAAACCTACGGAGATTGTAAATGAGTAAGCCTGAAATCGCGTGGTCATACTCACGCATTAGCACATACGAGAACTGCCCGCGAAAGTTCTGGGAACTCAACATCGCTAAGAGCGTTCCGTATGTGCAGGGAGATGAGGCTAGGGACGGCGACCTGCAGCACAAAGAGTTCGAGGCGTACTTCAAGATGGGTAAGCCGCTTTCCGAGATCAACCTGCCGTTCCTGCCGCTGCTTGACCGCTTCAAGTCGCTGCCCGGAGAGCAGTACGTCGAGACAGACCTAACGTTGCGTAGAGACTTCGTGCCGTGCAAGACGAACGACTGGAACAATGCGTGGTTCCGCAACCGCGCGGACTACGTCAAGGTCAACGGCCACCACGCTCTGTCAGTGGACTGGAAGTTTGGTAAGCCTCGCGACGACGAGCAGCAAGGTGAACTAACGGCGCTGTCTATTTTCCAGTACCACGAGAAAGTCACTGAGGTCACGTTCCTGTACGCGTTCCTCCGGCACAACCAAGTTCTGCCGCACAAGTTCTACCGAGCCAACATCTCGCGCATGTGGGGTGGATGGCTAGAGAAAGTGAAGAAGCTGGAGAAAGCAGTGGAAAAAAACGAATGGCCCGCAACCCCCAACCCGTTGTGCGGGTGGTGCCCGGTTAAGAAGTGCCCCCACAACAAAAACCCGAAGGCGTAACCATGGCCGCTACCCCCGAAACAAAAGTAAAGCGCCGTGTTCAAGCGTTACTCCGCCACTACGCTGACAAAGGCGTGGCGATGAAGCTGACGTGGAACGCAGGCGCGGCGTATGGATCAGCCACGGTGGACTGTACCGGTGTGGTTAGTGGTATCCCGGTGGCGATAGAAGTGAAGCGCGTCGATGGCAAGGGTAAGTTGACCGCCCGCCAGAAGGCGGATCTTACCGAGTTCCGCAACGCAGGCGCGGTAGCCATGGTGATCGACTCGGAGGAAGCGATCGTCCGCTTAACCGAGTTCCTAGAATCACGCCTACAGTTTCCGCTGACTGCGGTGTACTACGACTGGAGCAACTTCTAGTGAGTGGCTTTGTAATTCACCGGGATCACGTCATCCTGCCGAAAGACGGCAGGTTGTCTACGTTGTTACCCCATGCCAAGACATTGCTTCACTCGGACGGTAACGAGTACGTCATCGTCCCACACAATCTTGACGAGACAAAGGTACTGCACAACCTCGGCATCAAAGTCCCGCCGCCGATCTTGTCGCAGTACCAGTGGCCGGGGCCAACACCGTTCGACGCGCAGCGCGTAACCGCAGCACACATCACGCAACACCCGCGCTGCTTCGTGCTGAACGGTATGGGTACTGGTAAGACACGCGCACTGTTGTTTGCGTTCGACTTCTTGAAGCAGCAGGGGGGCGTCAACCGAATGGTGGTGACCGCCCCGCTGTCCACTCTCCGTCAAACGTGGCAGGCGGAGCTACTGCACTTCCCGCACTTGACCTCCATCGTGTTGCACAAAGGTAGCAAGCCACCAGCGTGGCGCCGGTCGGAGCTTGCTAAACCAGCGGACATATACATCATCAACCACGACGGCGCGAAGGTGATTATCGACGACCTCATCGCACGCAAAGACATAGACATGCTCGTGCTCGACGAACTCACGGAGTACAAGAACACGAAGTCAGACATGTGGAAGGTAGCCAACAAGCTCGCGCGCAGGATGTCGCGCGTGGTGGGCATGACGGGGTCGCCCATGGCGAAAGACCCCACAGACGTGTACGGGCAAGTGAAGTTAGTAGACCCTACGCGTGCGGGGCGTAGCTTCACGGACTTTCGCGACAGCGTAATGAACAAGTTTTCCGCGTTCCAGTGGTTGCCCAAGGCCGACCACGTCGAGACGGTGTACAAGTTTATGCAGCCGTCCGTGCGGTTCGCTCGTTCCGACTGCTTCGACCTACCACCGGCGCAGTACGTTCGTCGCGAAGTAGAGATGACTCACCAACAAGCAAAACTGTACAAACAACTTTCTGCGGAGTGCGCAGCGGAGTTAGCAAGCGGTTCTATTAAGGCGGTGAACGAAGCAGACCGGATAAACAAGTTGGTGCAAATCTGCACGGGGTTCGCATACGACACACAGCGCGCCGCGCAGTTCGTTGATTGCGCGTACCGACTCAAGGCGTTGGACGAAGCCATCGAGCAGTCGGCGAGCAAAGTCATTGTGTTCACCCCGTTCAAAGCGTCGCTGTCACTCCTGCAGGAACATGTTGCTAAACGTTGGTCACATGCTATAGTGTCAGGGGATGTTAGTCCGAACCGTCGAGAGCAAGTGTTCACCGCGTTTCGTCACTCGCAAGACCCACACGTCATCATTGCCCACCCAGACTGCATGTCGCATGGGTTGACACTGACGGAAGCAAGCACCGTTGTATGGTTCGGCCCACCCAATTCGCTTGAGACTTTCGAGCAGGCGAACGCGCGGATCACCCGACCGGGCCAGAAGCACAGCCAGCTAATCCTCATGCTGGTGTCATCCAGAGTTGAAGCCGCCATATACAAGCGGTACGAGCGCAGGTCTGAACGGCAGGGCCTGTTACTCGAACTTTTTGCCGGACAAGATCATTTAGGAATTGACCCATGAGCACAACGTGGACCGCCGCCCAACTCACCGAAACGTTCATCAAGTTGCGAGACCGCAAGAAAGCACTGGAAGCAAAACACAAAGACGAGCTTCGCCCCATCGTCGACGCCATGGACCAACTGGAGATCATGGCAATGCAGCACCTGCAGGGTAACCAGATGACCTCGATGGCAACTGAGAGTGGTACGGTTTACCTCGTAACCCGACGCAACTACAAGATCGAAAACCGCGAGGAGTTCCGTGCGTGGTGCGAAGCTAACGGGCGCACTGACTTTTTCGAGGCCCGTCCGGCTAAAGGCACGATTGACGAGTACGTCGAGGCAGGCAATGCTCTCCCCCCCGGTCTCGGCACCACTGCCGACATCGCCGCTCAGTTCCGCAAATAACTCACCTCTCGGAGTAGCCCATGTCCACAGCCATTTCCCCGTTTGTTCCGGGCTTTAACCTGTCCGCAGCAGTCCTCCCCGAAGCGCTCCGCCAGTATGGTGTAAGCGACGAAATGCAACAGGGGATAGGTGCGTCCTTCGCCGTTGTCTCTATCAAGGGTAAGACCTTCACCATCAAGTATGGTGGCACCGACTACCCACTTATGGTCAACGCGAACGGCGTCCAGTTCGCCGCTCCGTACTTCGACGTGGTCATCGTCGCAGCCTCATCCAACCTGACGAAGACCTACTATAAGGACGGCTACGTTGACGGCTCCGACGCCTCGCCAGACTGCTGGTCGGAAGACGGCTCCCGCCCCGCCGCCACGACACCGG
>BBPE01000792.1_pt5 | contig 15962 bp, 15 predicted proteins | sample 1344301 | NCBI WGS metagenome assembly BBPE01 (sample SAMD00019089, study PRJDB2971) | groundwater metagenome | isolation source: The Cedars highly-alkaline
TCGGCGCGCGAGTACCGCTTGGGCCAGGATGTGTACGTCTTGCTGACACTGCCCGACGAAGCCCAGCGCTACCCGGTGGCCGGCAAAGTGGCTTGGATCACGCCGGCCGGCGCCGCCCACGCCCGCAGCCAAGGCATAGGCGTGCGCTTTCCGGCCGATGACAAATCCAAACAGCTCAAGGCCCGCATCGAGGCCATCCTCGGCGCCCACTTGGCCTCCGAGCGCCCCACCCAAACCGTTTAACCCCACCCAAAGCGGATGTATATCGATTCCCATTGTCACCTCGATTTTGAGGAGTTGCGCTCCCAGTTGCCTGCGCTCCTGAGCGCCATGCGCCAAGCCCAGGTCGGCGGCGCGCTGTGCATCAGCACCACCTTGGAAACCTTTCCGGCCGTGCTCGATCTGGCGCAGCAGCACCCGCAACTCTGGGCCACGGTGGGCGTGCACCCCGACAACGAGGGCGTGCGCGAGCCCAGCATGCCCGATCTGCTGGCCGCCGCGCAGCACCCGCGCGTGGTGGGCATCGGCGAAACCGGGCTCGACTACTACCGCCTGGGCGAGCGCACGGTGGCCGATATGGAATGGCAGCGCCAGCGCTTTCGGGTGCACATCCGCGCTGCCCGCCAAAGTGGGCTGCCGCTGATCATCCACACCCGCTCCGCCGCCACCGATACGCTGGCCATCCTGCAAGAGGAGGGCGGCTTCACACCCGGTGCCGACCCCACGCCCCACCTGCCCGCGGCGCGGGGGGTGTTTCACTGCTTCACCGAAAGCGCCGAACTGGCGCAGGCCGTGCTGGAGCTGGGCTTTTACATTTCCTTCTCTGGCATCATCACCTTTCGCAACGCCGCCGATCTGCGCGAGGTGGTGCGCCAAGTGCCGCTGGAACGCTGCCTGATCGAGACCGACAGCCCCTACTTGGCCCCCGCACCACACCGTGGCAAGCTCAACACCCCCGCCTATGTGCCGTTCGTGGCGCAGCAACTGGCTTCAGTCAAGGGCCTGACGCCCGAGCAGGTGGCGCAAGCCACGACAGCCAATTTCGCGCGCCTGTTCAGCAAAGCCCGTCTGCCGGCCGAGGGCTTGCTGGCCGCCTGAGCGCCCGCTTGGCCGCTTGCACAAACCGCCAATAAATCTCGAAAACACATGAATAAATACTTTTACTTCATTGTTTTTTCGATAATACTTGCATCAGCCTCGGGGTTCGTCCATGCCCAAGCCGGCTCCTTCGAGCGCTTCTTCATGGCCATCAGCCGCGACGACGTGGGCCCGATCATCGAACTGCAAGGGCGCGGCTTCGACATCAATGCGCCCAACCCCGATCTGGTGCCACCGCTGCCGCTGGCCATCCAGAGCGACTCGCTGCGCGTGGCGCGGCACCTGGTCGAGCAGCCAGGCCTCAACCTAGAAGCCAGCAACCCAGCCGGCGAAACCGCGCTCATGTTGGCCGCCATTCGTGGTCACCTCGATCTGGTGCAGCGTTTGATCGAGCGCCGCGCCCAAGTCAACCGCCCCGGCTGGACGCCGCTGCACTACGCCGCCAGCCACGACGGCGAGCAAGCCCTGCCCATCACCACCCTGCTGCTGGAGCAGCACGCCTTCATCGATGCGCGCTCCCCCAACGCCAGCACTCCGCTGATGCTGGCCGCGCACTACGGCCGGCGCGAGGTGGTGCAACTGCTGCTGCGCGAGGGCGCCGAGCCGCTGGCGCGCAACCAGCAGGGGCTGAGCGCGATTGACTTTGCCCTGCTGGCGCGCCGCCCCGATGTGGCTGAAATGATTGCCGCCAGTGTGCGCGCGCAGCAGGGCAGTGGGACCTGGTAACACCAAGGCCCTGCCTGCACAGCGCCACGCCAAGGCAAAGGGGTACGTGCAATTACTTAAAACGCAGCCCCGCGTTTGCGGTTCCAATCGGGGGCAGCATCGAAACCCGAGACAATTTCAAGGCTACCCCATGCTCAATAAAGACCTGCAAGACATCATCGGCGGCTTGGCCATGCTGGCCATCGGCGGCTTTGCCGCCATCTACGCCTACCAAAACCTCGAAATCGGCGAGCTTGCCCGCATGGGACCGGGCTTTTTCCCGCTCGTGCTGGGTTCGGCGCTGGCCGTGCTGGGCCTGCTGATCGCCCTGCCGGCGTTTTTCCGCCCCGGTGCTGGCCCGCTCGATATCGACTTCAAGGCGCTGTTTTTCGTCACCGTGGCGCTGCTGCTGTTTGCCTTTTTGCTGCGCCCGCTGGGCATTTTGATCACCAGCGTGCTGATGGTGATGGTCTCGACCCTGCCGCTGTCGCTCGCGACCGCAAGCTGGAAAACCCGCATCTTTACGGCGCTCGGCGTGGCCGTGGTGACCTGGGTGGTGTTCATCCTGGGCCTAGGCATGAACCTGCCCACCTGGCCTTGGAGCCACTAAAAATACAAGCATAAAGAGAGACTTGCACCATGGATATTTCCACCGGACTGATGCTGGGCCTGCAAACGGCGCTGCAACCCGAAGTTTTGCTGTTTTGCTTCATCGGCGTGTTTCTGGGCACCCTGATCGGGGTGCTGCCCGGTATCGGCGCCCTGGCCGCCATTTCGCTGCTGCTGCCCATCACCTTTCACCTGGAGCCCACGGCCGCGATCGTGATGCTGGCTGGGGTCTATTACGGGGCGCAGTACGGCGGATCGACCGCCGCCATTTTGCTCAACCTGCCCGGCACCCCGTCGTCGGCGGTGGCCTGCCTAGACGGCTACCCCATGGCCAAACAGGGCAGGGCTGGGGTGGCGCTATTTATGACCACCATCGCCTCCTTCATCGGCTCCATGCTGGGCATCGCGGTGCTGGTGGCATTTGCGCCCAGCATTGCCGAAGTTGGCTTGCAGTTCGGGGCCGCTGAGTATTTCTCGATCATGCTGCTGGGGCTGGTGGCCGCCGCCACGCTGGCTGCGGGCTCGCCCATCAAAGGGCTGGCGATGGTGGTGTTCGGCCTGTTGCTGGGCACCGTGGGCACCGACGTCAACTCGGGCGTGCCGCGCTTCGACTTCGACATCCCCGAGCTGATGGACGCCATCAGCCTGGTGGCGCTGGCCATGGCGATTTTTGGCGTGGCCGAGCTGATCGCCTCCATCAACTTCAAGCGCGACGGCACGGTCAAATCCAAAATCACGCTGCGCTCCATGACCCCGACGGGGCAGGACATGAAACAGTCGATCATGCCCATGCTGCGCGGCACCGGCATCGGCAGCTTTCTGGGGGCCTTGCCGGGCACCGGCCCGACCATCGCGTCTTTCATGTCGTACGCAGTAGAAAAACGCATCGCCAAAGACCCCAGCCGCTTTGGCAAAGGCGCCATCGAGGGTGTGACCGCACCCGAGGCGTCCAACAACGCCGCCGCGCAGACCGCCTTCGTGCCCACGCTCTCTCTAGGCATACCGGGCGACGCCGTGATGGCGCTGATGCTGGGCGCGCTCATCATCCACGGCATTCAGCCCGGCCCCATGCTCATGACGGCCCAGCCCGAGCTGTTCTGGGGCCTGATCGTGAGCTTTGCCATCGGCAACATCATGCTGGTGATCCTGAATCTGCCGCTGGTGGGCATCTGGGTCTCGATTTTGCGCATTCCGTACCACGTGCTGTACCCGGCCATTCTGGTGTTCATCTGCCTCGGGGTCTATAGCGTCAACAACAACGTGTTCGACATCTACATGACCGCCGGGCTGGGCGTGATGGGCTATTTGATGCTCAAGCTGCGCTTCGAGGCCGCGCCCTTGCTGCTGGGCTTCGTGCTCGGCCCGATGATGGAAGAAAACCTGCGCCGCGCCTTGTTGCTCTCGCGCGGTGACCCCAGCACCTTCATCGAGCGCCCGATCAGCGCCGTGGTGCTGGCGCTGTGCGGCGCCTTGCTGCTGTGGACGCTGTACGCGGCCTTCAAACGCGGCATGAAACGGCGCGAGCAGGAGCAAGACCGCATTCCTGAGTGAGAACCGACTGGGCGCACAAAGCGCTTAAAGCGTAAGGTTTGCAAGGCTGCCGTGGTAAAAGGCCATGCCGTTCAGGTTTGGCCAAAAGCTGGACGGCTGCCGTGACCGCCCAGATTGAGTTCCACAATGTGTATTATGTTAAATGAAGAATCCGCTGCCGCCAACCCTGCCGTCCCCGAAACCCTGGTGGAGCACATTGAGCGCGTGCTGGGCGCGCTGCCCGAGACCCATCTGAGCCTGCACGACATCGTCGAGGCTGTCGGGCCTGACAGCCTGATGCTGCTCACCATCTTTTTGTCGCTGATCTTTCTGGTGCCGGTCTCGATCCCCGGCGTCAGCACCGTCTTTGGCTTGGCCATTGTGCTGATCGGCCTGACGCGCACCATCGGGCGCAAGCCCTGGCTGCCGCAGCGCATCGCGCAACGCCAGTTGGCAGCGGCGCCGCTGCGCGCGGGTTTGCAGCGCGCGGTGGTCTGGTTGCACCGGCTCGACCGCCTCAGCCGTCCGCACCGCTGGCCTTGGCTGAGCAGCCACGGCCCGGCCACTTTGTGCAATAACTTGGCATTGGTGTTCGCCGGTCTGCTTTTGATGATGCCCTTTGGCCTGATCCCCTTTAGCAACACCTTGCCGGCGCTGGCGGTGATCTTTTTGTCGGCTGGCATGATGCAGCGCGACGGGCTGGCGCTGCTGCTGGGCTACCTGGCGGTGTGCCTGACGCTGCTGTATTTCGCCCTGCTGCTCACCGCGGGCGGGGCTACGCTGCTGGAATTGTGGAATTGGATCGGTTGAGCACAGTTGCCACGGCATAATACGCATTCTTACAATTTTTTGACAGATCTTTCCCCATGAAGCTCAAACTCTTTGCGCTCTTGCTGGCGCTTGTTTCCCCTTTTGCCGTGGCCCAGTCGCCAGCGGCCAGCGCATCGCCCCCACCGCCGGCCGCGCAGCCCGCGCAAGCCGCCAATTGGCCGGTGTTGCGGGTGGCGGTGGATGCCACCTACAAGCCCTTCACCTACAAAACCTCTGCCGGCCAGCTCACCGGCTTTGATGTGCACATCGCGCAAGCGCTCTGCAACGAGCTGCGCCGCCGCTGCGTGTTCGTCGAGCAGGTCTGGGACGGCATGATCCCCGGTCTGCTGGCGCGCAAGTACGACGTCATCATCAGCTCGATGTCAATCACCGACGAGCGCCGCCGTGTGGTCGATTTCACAGACAAATACTACAGCACCCCAAGCGGCATCGTGGTGCGCACCGGCACCCCCTTCACCGGACCGGCCTCGCTGAGCGGCAAGCGCATCGGCGTGCTCAAGGGCAGCACCCAGGAGCGTTATGCGATGGGTGAGCTGCGCCCGGCCGGGGCCATCATCGTGCCCTACGACGCCCAAAACCAAGTCTATCTGGACATTCAGGCTGGGCGCCTAGACGGCACCGTGGCCGACCGGGTCGAGGTCACGGCCGGCTTCCTGAGCAAACCCGAAGGGCGCGGCTTTGGCTTCGTCGGCCCCGAACTGCGCGACCGACGCTACTTTGGCGACGGCATGGGCATTGCGCTGCGCCGCGGTCAAGACGAGCTGCGCACCCAGTTGAACAACGCCATCCGCGCCATCCGCGCCAACGGCACCTACGACCGGATTGCGCGCCTGTACTTCGACTTCGACATCTACGGCGACTGAGCCCGCTGCTGAGTGGACGGCTACGTCATCTCGGTTTTGTGGGGGGCTCAACTGACGCTGGCGGTCTCGCTGGCGGCCTTGGTGGTGGCCATTGCGCTGGGTCTGCTCGGCGCATCGGCCAAGCTCTCGGGCCGGCGGCCGCTGGTGGCCTTGGCCGGGGCCTACACCACGCTGGTGCGCGGCGTACCAGAGCTGATCTTGCTGCTGCTGGTGTATTACGGCGGCACCATCGGCCTCATCACCCTGCTGGAGCGCCTGGGGTGGGAGGCCGAGGTCAATATCGACCCCTTCACGGCGGGCGTGCTCACCATCGGCTTCATCTACGGCGCCTTCATGACCGAGACCTTTCGGGGCGCCATGCTGGCCATCCCCAAGGGCCAAGCCGAGGCCGCTTGGGCCTTTGGCATGAGCCCGGCGCGCACCTTTTTTCGCATCACGCTGCCGCAGATGGTGCGCTACGCCCTGCCCGGCTTCACCAACAACTGGCTGGTGCTGATCAAGGCCACGGCGCTGGTGAGCCTGATCGGGCTGCATGACGTGACTTTCCACGCCATGCAAGCCGGCGCCGCCACGCGCGAGCCCTTTTACTTTTTGCTGCTGGCGGCGGCGGTGTTCTTGGCTTACACCAGCGTTTCGCTGTGGGCACTGCGTGCCCTGAGCCGGCGTTATGCCCTAGGCAGCACCCAGGTGAGCCTGTGAACTGGGACGTGCTGCTGCTGCCCGAAACCCTGGCGCTGTACGCCGAGGGGCTGGTCACCACGCTGTGGCTGCTGGCGGGCTCGCTGCTGTTTGGCGGGGTGCTGGCGCTTTTGCTGGCCCTAGCGCTCACCAGCCGGGTGGCGGCGCTGCGCGGGCTGGCCGGTGCCTACACCTATTGCATCCGGGGCACCCCGCTGCTGATCCAGATTTTTTTGATCTACTACGGCATCGCACAGCTGGAATGGATACAGGCGCGCTGGGACACGGTCTGGCCCTGGACCCTGTTCAAAGACGCTTTTTTCTGCGCCCTGCTGGCGCTGGCGCTCAACAACGCCGCCTACACCGCCGAAATGCTGGCCGGTGCCATGCGCGAAACCAACCCGGGCGAGCTCGAAGCCGCGCAGGCCATGGGCATGAGCCGCTGGCAGATTCAGCGCCGCATCGTGCTGCCCAGCGCCCTGCGCCGCACCCTGCCCGCCTACGGCAACGAGGTGGTGATGATGCTGCACAGCACCAGCCTGGCCAGCACGGTGCCCGCGCTGATCGACCTCACGGCCGCCGCCAGCCGCATCTACGCCGATTTTTTCCTGCCCTTCGAGGCCTTCCTGTTCGCTGCCGCGATTTACCTGTGCATCACCTTCTTGCTGGTGGCGGTGTTCAAGGGCCTGGAATGGCGCTACCTCGGACATTTGCGGCCGCGCCGCCACTGAAATCCCCATTCCCCCATGTCGCTCGCCACCCCCTCCAAGCTCGAAGTCATCGACTTGCACAAGCGCTACGGCAGCCACGAGGTGCTCAAGGGCGTCTCGCTGGCGGCGCGCGCCGGCGATGTGATCAGCATCATCGGCAGCTCGGGCTCGGGCAAGAGCACGCTGCTGCGCTGCATCAATCTGCTCGAAAAACCGCACCAGGGGCGCATCATCGTGGCCGGTGAGGAACTGCACCTGCGGCCCACGCGCAGCGGCGAACTCGAAGCCGCCAATGCGCAGCAGTTGCAGCGCCTGCGCACCCGGCTGGCGATGGTGTTTCAGAGCTTCAACCTCTGGGCCCACATGACGGTGCTGCAAAACATCATCGAAGCGCCGCTGCACCTGCTCAAAGTGCCCAAAGAGCAAGCGGTGCAAACGGCGCGCCTGTACCTGGAGCGCGTCGGGCTGCACGGGGTGGAAGACCGCTACCCGGCGCACCTGAGCGGCGGCCAGCAGCAGCGGGTGGCGATTGCGCGCGCGCTGGCGGTCGAGCCCGAGGTGATGCTGTTCGACGAACCCACCAGCGCGCTGGACCCGGAGCTGGTGAGCGAGGTGCTGCGCGTGATGCAGCAACTGGCGCTGGAGCACCGCACCATGGTGGTGGTAACGCACGAGATGGGCTTTGCGCGCGAAGTCTCGAACCACCTGATTTTTCTGCACCAGGGGCGCATCGAGGAACAAGGCGCGCCGCGCGAGGTGCTGGCCAGCCCCAAAAGCGAGCGCCTGGCGCAGTTTTTGGCGGGGAGTTTGAAGTAGAAAGCCATACGCCGCTGCAACGCCCGCCCTGTGCAGCGCTTTGGCGCCCATGGGGGCAGCATTTTGATGCAGCGCAACATTCACGTGTTAGGATGCCGCGCAGCACCCTTTGCAGAAAGTTCAAATCATGGCAGTTCAGCAGCAAACCCAACGCATGCGCCACCCAGGCGGCCTAGGGGCTGAGGCATGATCGGGCTGCTGGGCGTTGTGCTCGCGCTCGGGTTGCTGATCTTTTTGGCCTACCGGGGTGTGTCGGTGCTGTTGCTGGCGCCGCTGTGTGCGCTGCTGGCGGCGCTGTTTGCTGGCGCGCCGCTGCTCGGGCTCTACACCCAAGTATTCATGGGTTCGGCGGGCAGCTTCATCATCTCGTTCTTCCCCTTGTTCCTGCTGGGCGCTATCTTTGGCCGTCTGATGGACGACAGCGGCTCGGCCAAGGCGATCGCCCAGGGCTTGGTGGCGCAATTGGGCGGCGGGCAAGCCATCTTGGCGGTGGTATTGGCCTGCGCCATCCTCACCTACGGCGGCGTGTCGCTGTTCGTGGTGGCCTTTGCCATCTACCCGATTGCGGCCAGCCTGTTTAGGGATCAAAACATCCCCAAGCGGCTGATCCCGGCGACCATTGCCTTGGGGGCCTTCACCTTCACCATGACGGCGCTGCCGGGTACGCCAGCCATCCAAAACGCGATTCCCATGCCGTTTTTTGGCACCTCGCCCTTTGCCGCACCCGGCATCGGCATCCTGGCGGCCTTGATCATGTTTGGCGCCGGGCAGTGGTGGCTGATGCGCCGCGCGGCGGCGGCGCGTGCGCTCGGCGAGGGCTACGGTGTGCACCCCGACGCCTTGCCCACGGCCGACAAAGCGATGCGCGAATGTGCCGCCGGTCAGGGCTACGACGTGACCGACTTGGTCTGCGAAAAAGCAGCCACGCCCAGTCGCCCGCTGCCGCCTTTTTGGCTGGCGGTGTTGCCAATCGTGGTGGTGATCGTGGCCAACCTGCTGTTTTCCACCTTCGTCATTCCGTCGTGGGACGTGGCCTTCTTGGCCGAGCCGCAGTTTGGTGCCGTCGGCTTGCCCTCGGTGCTGGGCGTGTGGTCGATCATCCTGGCGCTCACGCTCGCCATTTTGGTGTTGATCGCCACCAACTGGGCGCGGCTGGTGTCGCTGACGCGCTCACTCGACGACGGCGCCAACGCCTCGGTGCTGCCGATCTTCAACACCGCCTCGCTGGTGGGCTTTGGCGCAGTGGTCGCCGCCCTGCCCGCCTTCGAGATCGTGCGCGTGGGGGTGCTGGGCCTGGGCGGCGAGAACCCGCTGGTCTCGCTGGCGATTGCGGTTAACATCTTGGCCGGCATCACCGGCTCGGCCTCGGGCGGCATGAGCATCGCGCTCTCGACCTTGGGCAGCACCTACCTGGAAATGGCCACGGCGGCCGGCATCGCGCCGGAGGTGCTGCACCGCATCACCGCCATTGCCACCGGTGGCCTCGACTCGCTGCCACACAACGGCGCGGTGGTCACGCTGCTGGCGATCTGCGGCCTGACGCACCGCCAGTCCTACGGCGATCTGGCCATGGTTGCGGTGGTGTTCCCGATCGGTGCGCTGGTGGTGGCGATCGTGGCGGCGACTCTGTTTGGGGCCTTCTAAAAATGAGCCGCCCCCTGATCCTCGGCTCCAGCTCGCCCTACCGGCGCGAGCTGCTCGGGCGCTTGCAACTGCCTTTCAGCGTGGTGGTGCCGGACGTCGATGAAAGCGCCCAGCCCGGCGAGCCACCAGCCCAATTGGCGCAGCGGCTGGCGCTGGCCAAGGCGCAGGCGGTGGCGCTGCAGCACCCGCAGGCGCTGGTGATCGGCTCCGATCAAGTGGCTGAGCTCAACGGGCAGGCCTTGGGCAAACCCGGCAGCCACGAACGCGCCCGCGCGCAGTTGCAGGCCATGAGCGACCAAAGCGTGTGCTTTCACACCGCCGTGGCGCTTTGCTGCCTCGACAGCGGCTACAGCGCCAGCGCCTTGGCACAGGTGCGGGTGCAGTTTCGCATGCTTCAAGACGATGAAATCGAACGCTATTTGCTGGCCGAGCAACCCTATGATTGTGCCGGGAGTGCCAAGAGCGAGGGCTTGGGCATCGCCTTGCTGGAGCGCATCGAAAGCGACGACCCCACCGCCCTGATCGGCCTGCCCCTGATCCACACCGCCCGCCTGCTGCGCGGCGCCGGGGTGCTTCTGCCATGACCCGCAGCGCCCTGCTGGGCACCTTGTACCTGGTGCCGACGCCGCTCGATTTCGGGTGCTTGGACGCGGCTGCCGCCACCCCATCCCTAGAGCACAGCCTGCCCTTGCACACCATTCAGACCGCTGCCCGCTTGGCGCACTGGGTGTGCGAAAACGCCAAAAGCACGCGCGCCTTTCTGAAACGGGTCGGGCTCGTGGTGCCGCTGGCGCAGCCGCTGCAGGCCCAGCAGATCGTCGAACTGCCGCGTCAGGTGCACAAAAAGGGCGATCACGACCCCCATGACGGCCACGACGCCACCGCCCTGCTCGCCCCGGCCTTGCAGGGGCACGACATCGGGCTGGTGAGCGAGGCCGGCATGCCCGGCATTGCCGACCCTGGGGCATCGGTGTTGCGTGCCGCGCACCAGTTGGGCCTGACCGTGGCGCCCTTGGTGGGGCCGGTGTCGCTGATGCTGGCGCTGGCCGCCAGCGGGCTCAACGGGCAGCAGTTTGCCTTTGTGGGCTATCTGCCGCAAGAAAGCAGCGCCCGGGCGCAGCGCATCCGCGAGCTCGAAGCCCTGGCCCTGCGCAGCGGTCAGACGCAGATTTTCATCGAAACCCCGTACCGCAACCAGGCGCTGCTGCAAAGCCTGCTGGAGTGCTTACAGCCCCACACGCGCTTGGCCCTAGGCGTCGGCTTGAACCTGCCGCAACAGGCCATCCACAGCGCCCAGGTCAGCGTCTGGAAGCAACAGCGCCCCGCCCTGCCGCTGGAGCTGCCCACGGTTTTTTTGCTGGGACGCTAGGGCGGCTTTCTGGGCGGCTCTGCCTTGCGCCCTCACTCCATCGCGGCGCGCAGCTCGCGCGAGGTCGCCCCCAGGCGCCGGATGCCCATGCGCGCCAGCGCGGTGACGAACAGCAACGCGCCCTCGGGGTCGCTCTGGCGCCACGCCTGAAACTGCTCCCAGCTCAGGGTGTTGAGCAGTGCGCCGGCGCTGCCAGCGTGCGCGAAGGCGGTGCGGGCCATGCCATTCAGGAAGGCCATTTCGCCAAACACCGCCCCGGCACCGATCACCGACAAGCGCACCCCTTGATCCGGCACTTCGGAGGTGGAGAGCGTCACCGTGCCGGCTTGGACCCACAGCAAGGTGCGGTCTAGGTCACCTTGGCGGATGATGACCTCACCGGGGGCGAAGCGCAGGCTGCGCATCAGCGCTTGCAGCGCCGCACACTGGGCCGCCGTCAGTTCAGCGCCCAACTCCCCCAGCATCGACGCCTGCTCCGGTTGCGCTTGCAACTCTGGCGGACGGTTGGCCAAAATCTGCTCCTCGGCCCATTCGAGGGCACGATCGAGGTCGGTGCGGGTGTGCAGCCCGGCCATGCGCTGCGCCGCCAAACCGCGCACACCGCACAGCAGCAGCGCCACGCCTTTCTCATGCAACTCGTGCGCCAAGGCGATCAGGCGCAAGCAGCCGGTTTCATCCCAAGAGGGCACGCGCGAGGCGTCCAGTATCACGCAGCGGTGCCCGTTCAGCTGCGAGTGCACCTGCTCCACCACCTGAGCCGCCACCCCAAAAGAGACGATGCCTTGCAGCTCAAACACCGCCACCGTGGCCATGCGCGGGGCCAGCCAGCTTTCGTCCTGCGGCCCTCGCACATGGCGCGAGCGCAGCTTGCCCTCCAGATGAACGCGCCGGATGGCGTGCGCGCCCGAAGCCCGCAGCAAATCCAACGTAGCCACCAACAGACCGGCCAGCAACGCCAAGGCACCGCTGGAGCCCACGAACACCAGGGCCACCACCCAAGCCTGCACGCGCGAGCTGCGTCCCTCGCGGACGCTGAACAACTCCCACAACGAGGGCGGGATCATGCGCACCCCAGCGATCAGCAGCGCCCCCATCAAAACCGCCATCGGCACCCAGGGCAGCCACAAAAAGCCGCTCACGGCCACGCCGATCAGGCCCAGCGCGTGCCACTGCCCGGCCCTTCGGCTCGGTGTGCCGGTGTAAAAAAGCGCGATGCGCGAGCGCGACAGGCTGGTCGAGGCCGGTATCAGGCCCAGCAGGGCGCAGCCCGCGCCCACCCAGCCCTCGCGCCCCAACACCAAGCCGGGCGGGCTGTGTTGCCCGTGTTCATGCTCCAGCTGCTGATGGTAGACCAGCACCTCGAGCGAGTTCACCACCGCCATCAGCAAGGCCAGCGAAGCCAGTTGAAAACCGACCCGATCCAGCACCAGCCACCACGGCGCGGCCCACCAGTCGGGCACGATGGGCAGCAAAAAAACCGCCTCCTCGGCTGCCATGCTCAATTCCACCCCGGGGGCCCAGAGCAGCCACGGCAAGGCGACCAAGATGACCGCCAGCAACAGCGTAGGAAAACGCGGCCATAGGCGCTGCAACACCAGGCTCAGGGCCACCACGGCGAGCGCGATGGCCGCGTGCCAGCCCAGCAAGGCGCCCCACTGCCCGCCACTGATGTAATGCAGCCCCTTGATCTGCGCCACAATGAGCGACAAACCCACCCCGGCCGCAAAGCCCTGCGTCACGGCAACCGGAATGAAGCGCGCCAGCCGGGCCAAGCCGCTCCAGGCGATCACGGCTTGCAACACAAAACCCAGCGCCGCAAAAACGCCGGTAATGGCCAGCGCCTGTGCCGCGGATATGGAAACCGCGGCGCCGGCCCCGACCACCAGCGACAGCATGCCGCCAAAGAGCAGCGCCACCGCCGTCGAGGGGCCATAAATCACCCCCTTGCTGCGCGCCAACAGGGTGAGCAAGGCCCCCGGCAGTGCCGCCGACCACAGCGCCAGCGCACTGGCCGAACCCAGATAAGCCAGCGGGGCAAAAGCCAGCAGTCCAAGGCCAATCGCGTGGGGAATCGAGACCGACAGCGCCGCCGTTGCCCCGACGATGGGCTGGTTGGTGCGTTGCTGGGGGCGACTGCCTACTCCCGAAGAAAGATCGAATTCTGTAGGTTCTGGTGCTTGGTTCACCAAAACATTATCGCTTGGGAAAATGACAGAAACAGCGCCTGCGCCCTGCGGGCGGCAGCCGATAATAGGCCGCACCCAAGCAGAGGTCTGCTCCAGCACCATGAACCACATACCCGCTCACCCCAGAACCGTGCTGCTGGCTGGCGCCACCGGCCTGATTGGCGGCTTGTTGCTGCAAGGTCTGCTCGCCCACCCCGCCGTCACGCAAGTGCATGCCTTGGTGCGCCGCCCCCTAGACGCAAGGCACGCCAAGTTGCACCTACATGGGGTGGATTTCACCGCGCTGCCTGCCCTGCCCGATGTGGATGAGGTCTATCTGGCGCTGGGAACCACCATCAGGCTGGCGGGTAGCCAAGCGGCCTTTAGAGCCGTTGATCTGCACGCCAATCTGGCCGTGGCAGAAGCGGCCGTGAAGGCCGGGGCGCGCCGCTTAGGCTTGGTCAGTGCTGCGGGCGCCAGCTCGAATTCGGCCGTTTTCTACAACCGGGTCAAGGGCGAGCTCGAGGATGCGCTGATGGCCCTAGAGCTGGATGCGCTGGTGATCGCGCGCCCCTCCTTGCTGCTGGACAGCCGCGCCCATCTGGGGCAGGCCCCGCGGCTGGCCGAGCAGCTGAGCATCCCCATCGGCAGGCTGATCGCGCCCTTGGTACCCGGCGCTTACCGCCCGGTTTATGCCCAATCGGTGGCCACTGCCCTGCTCCGGTACGTGCCCGTGGCCACAGGACTGCTGGTATTGCCTTCAGCCGATCTGGCAAGGTCGGGATGATTCAATTCATCCCCCAGCACGCCCCTAAAACGCAACAAGGGCCGGAAGGCCCTTGTTTTACTGCAATTTTTTGGGGTGGCTGATGGGACTCGAACCCACGACGACAGGAATCACAATCCTGGACTCTACCAGCTGAGCTACAGCCACCGCTAGCTTTTGATTATAGCCGGGTTTGCGAGCGAAAAATACAAAAAGAGGGCTTAGGACGCGGCTGCGGCATCGGCCGCCGGGCGCGGCTGCAAGATCTCGACCTCGAAGCGTGCCCGCAACAGCCGCAGGTAGGCTTGGGTTTCGGCCTGCGCCCACAACTGCGCGAGCTGATTGCGCTCCAGCCCGGCGCGCACCGCATCGGGTGCCTCGCGCTCGAGCACGCGGTTGATTCGGATCACGGCGTAGCCATCGGGGCCCATGTCAACCCCCACCCACGATGGGGCATCGGCGGCCGGCGCGGCCGCGCTCAAGACGGCGCGCAGCACCTCTTGGGGCGCCCCTTGCGGCTCGGTGCGTGACAAGGCCACGGCGGGAGACAGCCGGCCTTGGGCTGCGTCCGGGTTTTGGCGCCAGTCGGCCAAGCGGGCTTGGCCTTCGGTGCGCGACGCCTCCAGCGAGCGGCGCTGCAGCAGCTGCTCGCGCGCTTGGGGCCGCACGGCATCCAGCGGTTGCAGTTGCGCCGGCCGGTGCGCGAGCACCCGCGCCGACACCAGTTGTTGACCGGCACTGACCTCGATGGCTTCGGTGTTGCGCTTGAGCGCGAGCGAATCGCTGGCAAACAGGGCCTCCAGCAGCCGCTCATTGCTCAAGGCGGGCGCCAGGCCGGCGGGCTGGGTGCCGCCGCTGCGCACCACGGCTTGGGCGCGCCGGACCGTCAGGCCCAGCGCCTGCGCGGCAGGCGCCAACGAGTCGGCCTGCTCATAGACGAGGTTGGAGAAGGACTCGGCCGCTTCGGCAAAGCGCAGTTGCGCCTGTTGCTGGCGCAGTTCGGCTGCCAAACGCTCGCGCACCGCCTCGAAGGGCTCGGCTGGCGGCTGGCGCACCTCGACCAACTGGATGATGTGAAAGCCGAAATCCGATTGGACCAAGTCAGAGATGGCGCCGCGTTGCAGCGCAAACACCGCCTGCTCAAACGGGGGCACCATGGCACCACGGGCAAAAAAGCCCAGATCGCCCCCGCGGGCCGCAGAACCGGGGTCTTGTGAGTGCGCCTGCGCCAGTTCGGCAAAACGGGCCGGGTTTTGGCGCAGCTGGGCCAGCAGTTCTTCGGCTCGCGCGCGCACCTGGGCTTGTTGTTCGGGGCTGGCACCCGGCTCCAGCGTGAGCAGGATGTGGCTGGCGCGGCGCTCTTCTTTGGCCGCCAGCTGGACGCGGGTTTTCTCATAGTGGGCGCGCAAGTCGGCCTCGCTGACGGTGATGCGCTGCGCCACCGCCTGCAGGTCGAGCACCAGGTATTCGACATCGACTTGTTCGGCCGACTGGAACAGGTTCGGATTTTGCTCGTAGAAGGCCTTCAGGTCGGCCTCGGAAATGGCGATTCCGGCACGGAACGCATCGGGCCGGAACACGGTGAACTGAATTTCCCGGCGCTGCAAGAAGGGCTGCAAAGCCTGCTCGGCCAGCTTCGGCGGGGCCAAAGCGGTGACGGCCAAGCCCTCGATCAACTGGCGGCGAATCAGGTCGGCGCGCACCGATTCCTCGAACTGCTCGGGGGTCAAACCCTGCCCAGCCAACAATTGGCGGTAGCGCTCCAGATCAAGCGTGCCGTCGGGGAGGCGCAGCTGGGCGATGGTGGGGTCTTGCGCCAGCGTGGCGGCCAGTTGCTGGTCGGTGACGAGGAAACGGCCTTCTTGGGCCGCCAGCAGAATCAGTTGTTCGTCGATCATGCGCTCGAGCGTGGCAAAACGGCTGGCTTCGGTGTCGAGCTGGGCGCGCTGCAAGCCCGGCGTTCGCGCCAGCAGTTGATCGATCTGGTTGCGGTGCCGTTCTTCCCACTGGTTGCGGGTGATGTCGGTGCCGCCGACGCGCGCCACGGCGTTGGGGTCGTCGCCCAAAGTGCCATAGCCTTCGACGCCCACCAGCACAAAGGCCGGGATGATCAGCAACATCAGGACCGCCATCAGAAACTTGATGTTGTTGCGGAAAAAATCAAACATGTGGGCGCTG
>BBPE01000594.1_pt2 | contig 15719 bp, 22 predicted proteins | sample 1344301 | NCBI WGS metagenome assembly BBPE01 (sample SAMD00019089, study PRJDB2971) | groundwater metagenome | isolation source: The Cedars highly-alkaline
GAGTGCATGTAGCGGATCAGCCAGCCCCAGGGCACGTCGCGCATGATGTACTCGATCGACGCAAACGCCACCGGCACCCCGGCAGCGTTGAGCGATGCGTCGGGTTTGTAGTGCATGGTCAGGAAAATACCGGTGACGATCTGGATCACCAGCACCAGCAGCGACAGCGAGCCGAAAACGTACCACCAGTTGAGGTTCTTCGGCGCATAGTAGCGCGCCATGTGGTCGTTGAAGAGCTTGGAGAGCGGAAAACGGTTGTCGATCCAGTTGAGCGTTTTATGGCTCAGGGGCGCATCGGGGGAAATTTCTTTGAATTCAGCCATGGGTTGCCTCGGATGTCAGGTATCTGCTTGCGCGGTCAGGCAAGGCGACTCAGGCCTGTGCGTCTTCCCCGACCAGCAATCTGGTCTCTGATAGGTAGTGGTGCGGCGGCACCGCCAGGTTGTCGGGTGCCGGCTTGTGCAAGAAAACCCGTCCTGCCAAGTCGAAAGTTGAGCCGTGGCAGGCGCAAAAAAAACCACCCGGCCAGTCATCGGGCAGCGATGGCTGCGGGCCCGGATTCAATCTGGCACCCGGCGAGCAGCCCAGATGGGTGCAGATACCCACCAGCACCAGGTATTCGGGCTTGATCGAGCGGTGCCGATTGCGCGCGTATTCGGGAGTCGGGACGGCGGTGCGCACCGAATTCGGATCAGCCAACTGAGCATCGATATTTTCCAGAGAAGCCAATTGCTCGGGGGTGCGGCGCATGATCCAGACTGGCTTGCCGCGCCACTCGACCACCAGTTTCTCGCCCGGCAAGATGCGTGAAGTGTCAACTTCTACGGGCGCACCTGCGGCCCTGGCCCGCTCGGACGGTTGAATGCTGCTGGCAAATGGAACGGCGACGCCAACCGCACCGACACCGCCAACGGCGCAGGTAGCGATCAGCCAGGTTCTGCGGCTGTTGTCGACAGCCGGCTTCGTGAATGCTTCGCTCATGACAAACTTTCTAGCTGGTTCGAGAGGAGTTTTTGGGTGTCTGCGGATTGTACTGGAGCCCAAGATGCGATCTGTGGCTCACAGATGCGATCTGTGGCCTGGCATTAACGTGAAAGTCGGACCGCGACTCACTTCGCTCCCATCTCCCGTGCGCAGGAGAGGGGTTGGGGGAGAGGGAGAACGGGCAGGACTTTCATTTTTTGGGCGGCTTTCAAAGTCATACCCGTTGGAGGCAGGCCACAAATGCAAAGTTGCGTGTGCTGCAGCCAAAACTCGACGCCTGCACGCCGGCGCCGCACCACGTGCCGCGGGCAGTGAAACGATCGGACAAGTCGGCGGCTCTCATGGTCGATCCGATCAAGCGCATCATGAAAAACCAGCCGCCGACACCTGCGGCGCCGCCCGCACCAAGCGAAGAGGTGCTGTTGCTGCATCAGATACGCGACCAGTTGCGCCGCTGAAGCAGCCCTCAGTCGGGCGCAGCCTGCAGCGCGGCGTCGATGGCCGCCAGCAGGCTGGCCGGGCTGGCTCGGCCGCTGCCGGCCAGATCGAAGGCGGTGCCATGATCCGGGCTGGTGCGAACGAAGGGCAGCCCCAGCGTGGTGTTGACCCCGTGCTCGAGCCCGAGCAGCTTGACCGGGATCAGACCCTGGTCGTGGTACATCGCCACCACCACGTCAAAAGCACCCTGTCGCGCGCGCATGAATACGGTATCGGGCGCATGCGGACCGCTGCAATCGATGCCCTCGCTTTGCGCCTGTCGAATCGCCGGGCCAATGGAGTCGATTTCTTCGCGACCGAACAAACCCCCTTCGCCGGCATGCGGGTTGAGTCCGGCCACCGCAATGCGCGCCGAGCTCGGACCAAAACGGCTCAGATGCGCGTGCGTGATGCGCAGGGTTTGCAACACCTGCTTCTGGGTGACGGCATCGAGCGCCTGCCGCAGCGAGACGTGGATGCTGACCAGCACGGTGCGCAGGCCCGGACAACTCAGCATCATGCGCACCGGCAGCGCAGCCGGCGCCAGCCCCTGATGCGCCGCCGCCAGCGCCTGCAGCATTTCGGTGTGGCCGGGGAATTCGAGTCCGGCGGCGGCCAGCGCTTCTTTGTGGATCGGCGCGGTGACGACGGCGCGCGCCCGGCCATCGAGGGCCGCCTGGGCTGCAAAGCGAATGCAGTCGGCCGCCGCCAGGCCGGCCTCGGCGCTGACTCGGCCCAGAGCGACTGGCTGCTTCAGAGCACACGCTTGTACCAGCGGCAAGCCAGCGGGCGGGGTTTGCGCAAAGTCTGACCATTGGTTCAATTCGACCAACATGATCGGCGCGGCCTGTGACGCCAGTCGCTGCGAGCTCAGCCGCAGCGCGCGGCGCAGCACCGCCACGTCGCCAGCGACCAGCACCTGACGGCCCAAATCGGGGCGCTGTTGAAAGGCGCTGGCAATGATTTCCGGGCCAATGCCGGCCGGGTCGCCCATGGACAACACCACGGGCCGCGCTGTTCGCCGCAGCGGTTGCATCGCAGACGTCTCAGGCCGGATTGTCGATGTCGATGAAGCTGTGGCGCAGGCCCAGTTCGGCCGCCACATGCGCGCCCACCGCTGCCACGCCGTAGCGCTCGCTGGCGTGGTGGCCGCAGGCGATGTAGGCCACACCGCATTCGCGTGCGTAGTGGGCCTGCGGTTCGGAAATTTCGCCGGTGATGAAGACGTCGGCGCCGGCGGCGATGGCCGCCTCGAAATAGCTTTGCGCGCCGCCGCTGCACAGCGCCACGTGCTCGATCGGTCGGTCCGGCTGCGCCACCAGCGTCACCGCTCGGCCCAGCGCTTGCTGCACCTGCGCTGCGAGCGCCGCAGCCGAATCGGCGCGCCGCTGGCCCATGAAACCCAACGCCTGTTCGCCAAAACGACCGCGCACGCCGTCGTACAAAGCCACGCCCAGCAGTTGCGCCAACTGGGCGTTGTTGCCCAGCACCGGGTGCGCGTCAAGCGGCAAATGGTAGGCCAGCAAGCTGACGTCGTGCGCCAGCAGGCGTGCCAGCCGCTGTTTGAGCCAGCCCGTCACGCAGGCGTCCCGGCCGCGCCAGAACAACCCGTGATGAACCAAAATCGCGTCGGCCCCGGCATCCAGCGCGGCGTCGATCAAGGCCAGGCTGGCCGTCACCCCCGTGACCAGATGACGAATCTCAGCCCGCCCTTGCACCTGCAGGCCGTTCGGCGCGTAATCTTGCAACAAGCCCGGTTGCAGCAGGTGATCGAGTGCCCGCACCAGGTCGGATCGGGCAAGAGCAGCTTGGGGTTCGCAGGGCATGGCAAGCAGGAACTAAAGAATCGGATGCCCCGCCAACGCTGCCAGGCAGCGCAACACCAATGGGTCAACCGTGCCCTATTGTGACAGCGTGGCATGCCCCTGCGCGCTGCGCCGCGCGTCTCAAGGCCAACCGATCAAGAATTCCGCTGGTCCGCGTCCGATTCCTCGACCTTGCGCTTGAAAAAGCGGTAAAACCAGATCGCCATCGCAATGACGCCCACAATGGTGGCCAAGCTAAAGAGACCGTAAGGGGTCGTGAAAAGGTCTACCACTGCAGTCATGATGCACTCCGTCGCTTGATTTGAACAAGACCTGATTGCAACTGCTTACACGATTGGCCGCCTTGATCTGGGTCAAGCACTTGAAACAGCGCTGACTGCTTGCATTTAAGCTCACAATTAGGGCTGAGGGGCGAGTCCCGCTGAACGCCTCCTGAAACATACCCCTGACCCACCTTTTGTCACCGCCTCCCATGCAACGCCTCTGGCTCATATTCGCCCAAGCCGTCACCCTTTTGCTGGCGGTGTTTTTTGTTGTCGCCACACTGCAACCGCAGTGGTTGCAGCGCTCTGCGCCGCCGCCGCTGGTGCTGGCCCCAGCGCCGCCCACCGGAGCGGCTCCAGCCTTGCTAGGTGCAACGAGTTTTCGCCTTGCAGTCCAGCACGCCGCTCCAGCGGTGGTCAGCATCAGTACCCGACGGGCAGCGGCCGTCAACCCGCACCTGAACGATCCCTGGTTCCGATTTTTCTTTGGCGACCAGGCCCGGCTGCGGCCTCAAACCGGTCTGGGTTCGGGCGTGATCGTCAGCTCGGCCGGCTACATCCTGACCAACAACCACGTGATCGAGGCCGCCGCCCAGATCGAGGTGCTGCTCAACGACGGCCGCAAAAGCTCAGCCCAGGTGATCGGCACCGATCCCGAGACCGATCTGGCGATCCTCAAAATCAAGCTGCCCGACTTGCCCGTCATCACGCTGGGCGACTCCAATGCCTTGGCCATTGGCGATCAGGTGCTGGCGATCGGCAACCCCTTTGGTGTCGGTCAAACCGTCACTGGCGGCATCGTCAGCGCCTTGGGTCGCACCCAGTTGGGCATCAACACCTTCGAGAACTTCATTCAGACCGACGCTGCCATCAACCCGGGCAACTCGGGCGGCGCGCTGGTGGACGTCAACGGCCACCTGATGGGCATCAACACCGCCATCTACTCGCGCTCGGGCGGCTCACTTGGCATCGGCTTTGCCATTCCGAGTTCGACCGCGCGCAGCGTGATGGAGGCCATTGTGCGCGATGGTCAGGTCACGCGCGGTTGGATCGGCGTCGAGCCGCAGGAACTCGACGCCGAACTGGCGCACAACCTGGGCCTGCCTGCAGGCGGTGGCGTCATCATCACCGGCGTGCTGGAAAATGGCCCGGCGGCCCGCGCCGGCCTGCGTCCCGGCGATGTGATCACCCACGTTGCCGGGCAACCGGTGCGCAACGTCTCGCAATTGCTGGCAGCGGTTGCCGCGCTGGCGCCTGGAACACCATCGACCGTCGAGGTGGTGCGTCGCTCGGGCAAGACCGAGCTTGACATTACCCCCGGTCGTCGCAGTCCCCCGCCGCAGCGGCCGCGCTGAGAGGGCTGCGCTTACTTGGCGCTGCTGGCTTCGCTGGCTTGCTCGGGCACCGCCGCTGGCAGCTTGATGAACCACTGAGCGCCCCAGATGCCCAACTGATACAGCAGGCACATGGGCAGCGCCAGCGCGAGCTGCGAAATCACGTCGGGCGGCGTGATGACCGCCGCGATGATGAATGCCACGACGATGAAGTAGCCGCGAAAGTCCTTCAACTGCTGGATCGTGACCATGCGCAGCTTGACCAGCAATATCACAACCACCGGCACCTGAAACGCCAGACTGAACGCCAGATAAAGCGACAAAATGGCTTCGACGTAGGAAGCCACGTCGGGCGTGGCCGCCACGCTGTCAGGCGTGAAGTGCTGAATGAAGGCGAACATTTGGTCGAGCACGAACAACTGCACGAAAGCAATGCCGCCATAGGCCAACAAACTGCCGATCATGATCATCGGAATGGCAAAACGCTTTTCCTGGCTGTAGAGCCCGGGCGCCACAAAAGCCCAGACCTGGTACATCCACCACGGCAGCGACAGCAACAAGGCCGCCATCAGCAACACCTTGATCGGTACGAAAAAGGGCGAAAACACACCGACCGCGATCAGCTTGGCGTCGGGCGGCATATGGGCGCGAATCGGGATGGCGATCAAGTCGATCAGACCGGCCGGGCCGGGCCAGATCGCCAGCAACACCATGCAGGCAGCCAGACCCATCAAGCCATAGAGCAGGCGATCGCGCAGCTCCTTGAGGTGCTGAACAAACGGCTGCTCGCTGCCGGCGAGTTCGTCCTTGGAGTCTTTTGCTGAAGCCATTAGCGGGGCGTGGAAGTTGGCCGGGGCCGAAAACGCGCCACCCGGGCGGCACCCGACTGGGTGTGGGTGCGCACACCGTTGCGCATCTTGTACCACTGCGGTATGGCTTTTTGCTTGATGCGCCAGTTCTTTTTTGGTCGCTTGTAGGCGGGCATGGCATCAAAGCCGATACCGTCTGACAGGGCCGACCCCGGCGTGGCAGCAGCATCGAGACCGGCCGTGACGTCCGACCAGGACTTTTCGAACTCGTGCGTACTGCTGTGCACCGATGCCTCGACGTCGCGCGCCGCGCCTTCCATCGACTCCTTCATTTTCTTGAGTTCTTCGAGATCCATGCTGCGGCTGACCTCGGCCTTCACATCGGCCACATAGCGTTGCGCCTTGCCCAGCAAGGCACCCACCGTGCGCGCAACGCGCGGCAGCTTCTCGGGCCCGATGACCAGCAGGGCCACGGCTCCAATGACAGCCAGTTCAGAAACGCCAAAGTCAAGCATGGGTCAGGAATTCAGGACACGTGGCGCGCGCCGCAAAGACTGCACGCCTGACCCGGTCAGACAGAAAGATCGCGTCAATCGGATCGAGCGATGATCATATGCGGCCAAGGCTCAGCTTTTTTGCCTGGCTTCGACGTCGATGGTGTTTTTGTCGGCCCGGGTTTCCTGCGTGACTTGCGCTGCCGCAGCCGTGCTGGCGTCAGCGTCGCTCGCACCGCTGTCTTTCACGCCGTCCTTGAAACCCTTGACCGCGCCGCCGAGGTCGGCGCCGATGTTCTTGAGTTTCTTGGTGCCAAACACCAGCACCACGACCAACAAAACGATTAACCAGTGCCAAATTGAGAGCGAGCCCATGATTTTCTCCAGAGGTGGGACGAGACGGCAAGTGCAATTTGTAGGATTCTAAGGCCGGCTCAGAGTTCACAGGCAAGACTGCGGCGAAATCCAGGCTGGCAACGCAGACACGCCGTCGGCCTCAGCCGCGCAGCCAGGGACGCGCGCCGCCCATGACGTGCAGGTGCAGGTGCTGCACCTCCTGCCCGCCTTCGGCTCCGGTGTTGCAGACGATGCGAAAGCCACCCTGCGGGTAGGGGTTGCAACCTTGCTCCAGCGCCAGCCGGGGTGCCAGCAGCAGCATGCGCCCCAGCAGCCGCTCGTGCTCGGGCGCAATCTGCGCCATCGACGCAATGTGCAGCTTGGGCAGCAGCAGAAAATGCACCGGCGCCCAGGGCTTGATGTCGTGAAAGGCGAGAATCTCGTCGTCTTCGTAGACTTTTCGGCACGGAATGTGGCCAGCGATGATCTGGCAGAAAATGCAACTCGAATCAAACGTGCTCATGTTCAGCCCGGCATGGGTTTTTGATCGCTCCAGTAGAGCAGGCCTTTGACGATGCGGTAGATGAACCAGATTGCCGCCACAAACCAAATGAGGAAGCCGACCAGAATGAACATGGTCAACGCGCCCAGCACAGCCCACAGCAAGCTCCACCAGAAGGTGCGAATCTGCCAACTGAAGTGGCTCTGGTACAAGGTACCGGCAGCGTCTTCGCGTTTGACGTAGTTGATCACGATGGCAATGATGCCAGTGATGCCAGCCAGCCAGGACAAGGCGTACAGAATATAGACCACCAGCGTGATCTGGCGCAGGCTGGCGAGTTGCTCGGGCGTTTTTCCCGCGTCTGGCGTCACGTCGAATGCGTTCATGGCCTGACTCCTTGTTGTTCGGATTGTTTTTGCAGCGCTTGGCGCAAGGCCATTTCATCCAGCCCGCTCAGACCCTCGCGGCGCGCGAGTTCGCTGAGCACGTCGGCGGGCGACTTGCTGTAATACGCCAGCGCAATCAGGCAGTGAAACCAGAGGTCGGCGATTTCGTTGACCAGTTTTTGCGCATCGCCGCCGTGCTCGCAGTCCTTTGCCGCCATTACCGCTTCGGTGGCCTCTTCGCCTATTTTCTTCAAAAACGCATCCGGCCCTTGGTGCAGCAGGCGTGCGACGTAACTGGTCTGCGGATCCCCTCCGTGGGCGGGCTTGCGGCTTTCAAGTACGGCCGCCAGTCGGGCCAGGGTATCGGTTTCAGTCATGAGCGGCTTGCGTGTAAATGGATTCGGGGTCTTTGAGCACCGGATCGACCGTCACCCATTGACCATTGTGAAGACGCTGGAAGAAACAACTGTGACGCCCGGTGTGGCAGGCGATGCCGGGCTCGTGGCCGTGCTGGGTGACTTTGAGCAGCAGCACGTCGTTGTCGCAATCGATCCGGATCTCGTGCACCGTTTGCACATGGCCCGATTCTTCACCCTTGAACCAGAGCTTGTTGCGCGAGCGGCTGAAGTAGACCGCACGGCCGAGCTCGGCCGTCTTTTGCAGCGCCTCGCGGTTCATCCAGGCGAACATCAGCACGTCGCCGCTGCCGACCTCCTGCGCAATCACCGGCAGCAGGCCTTGTGCGTCCCACTTGATGGCATCGAGCCAATTGCTTGTCATGCTCAAAGTCTCACGGGTATGCCGCGTTCGGCCATGCGCTGCTTGGCCTGTGCGACGGTGTATTCGCCGTAGTGGAAGATGCTGGCAGCCAGCACCGCGTCGGCACCGCCTTGCTGCACCCCGTCGGCCAGGTGATCCAGTGTGCCGACGCCGCCGGAGGCAATGACCGGCACGTCCACCGCGTCGGCCACGGCACGTGTCAGCGCCAGGTCGAAGCCGCTCTTGGTGCCGTCACGGTCCATGCTGGTGAGCAGAATTTCGCCCGCGCCGCAGTCGGCCATCTGCCGCGCCCAGGCCAGTGCGTCGAGCCCGGTGTTCTGGCGCCCGCCGTGGCTGTAGACGTCCCAGCCCTGGCCGCGGTGGAGCAGGTCCTCGCCCTGACGGCGCTTGGCGTCGATGGCGACCACGATGCACTGCGAACCGTATTTGTCCGACGCAGCGCGAATCAGCTGCGGGTGGGCAATGGCTGCCGAATTGAAGCTGACCTTGTCGGCGCCCGCGTTGAGCAAGCGGCGCACGTCATCGACCGTGCGCACGCCGCCGCCGACGGTCAGAGGAATGAAGACCTGCGAGGCCACCGCTTCGATGATGTGCAGGATCAGATCGCGCCCGTCGGAGGTTGCCGTGATGTCCAAAAAGGTCAGCTCGTCGGCGCCCTGCTCGTTGTAGCGCGCCGCAATCTCTACCGGATCGCCCGCGTCGCGCAGCTCAACGAAGTTGACACCCTTGACGACGCGACCACCGGTCACGTCCAGGCAGGGGATGATGCGTTTGGCGAGCATGTCAGGCCGCCGCGCAGCAGGTCTTGCGGTGCTTCATGGCTCAACCGTTCAAATCATCGGCGAGCTGCTGCGCAACCTGAAAGTCCAGGTCGCCGCTGTAGATCGAGCGGCCGCAGATGACGCCTTCGACGCCCTCGTCTTCCACCAGGCACAAGGCCCGGATGTCGTCCAGGCTGGACAGGCCACCGGAGGCGATGACGGGGATGGACAGCGCCTGCGCCAGCTTGACGGTGGCTTCGATGTTGATGCCCGAGAGCATGCCGTCGCGGCCGATGTCGGTGTAGATGATTCCTTCGACACCGTAGTCCTCGAACTTTTTTCCCAGGTCAAGCACCTCATGGCCGGTCAGCTTGCTCCAGCCGTCGGTGGCGACCTTGCCGTCCTTGGCGTCCAGGCCGACGATGATGTGGCCGCCGAAGGCGGTACAGGCGTCTTGCAGAAAGCCGGGGTTTTTGACGGCGGCGGTGCCGATGATGACGTAGCGCAGGCCGGCGTCCAGGTAGCGCTCTATGGTGTCGAGGTCGCGGATGCCGCCGCCCAACTGCACATCCACCTCGGAGCCCACCTCCTTCAGGATGGCGCGGATCGCTGCCTCGTTCCTGGGCTTGCCGGCGAAGGCGCCGTTGAGATCGACCAGGTGCACGCGGCGCGCGCCCTTGTTGACCCAGTTGCGTGCCATGGCGGCCGGGTCTGCACCGAACACCGTGGATTGGTCCATGTCGCCCTGCTTGAGGCGAACGCATTGGCCGTCTTTGAGATCGATGGCGGGAATCAGCAGCATGATGGTGGTCGGTAGCGGTTGGTTCAGGGGTTCCAGGTCAGAAAATTGCGGTACAGCGCCAGGCCCTGGTCGGCGCTTTTCTCTGGGTGAAACTGGGTCGCGAACAGGTTGTCGCGCGCAATCGCCGCCGCAAAGCGGCCGCCGTAGTCGGTCTCGCCCACGCAGTGCTGTGGGTGCGTTGGCTGGGCGTAGTAGCTGTGCACGAAGTAAAAGTAAGCGCCATCGGCAATGCCAGACCACAGCGGATGCGGCGCGCCTGGGCCCAGTTGATGATAGACCCGATTCCAGCCCATCTGCGGCACCTTGAAGCGGCTGCCGTCGGCCTGCAAGCGACCCGCGAGCTGAAAGCGCAGCACCTGGCCCGCAATCAAGCCCAGGCCATCGGTCGGGCCTTCTTCGCTGCGCTGCAACAGCATCTGCATGCCAACGCAGACGCCAAACAGCGGCTTATGGGCAGCAGCGTGCAGCACGGCATCGAGCAGGCCGCAGGCGGCGAGTTCGCGCATGCAGTCGGCCATGTGCCCCTGGCCGGGCAGCACCACGCGTTCGGCCTCCCGCACATCCTGCGCACGCGCGGTGACGCGCACGTCCACATCAGCGGCCTGCGCCGCGTGCGCCACCGCCTGCGACACCGAGCGCAGGTTGCCGCTGCCGTAGTCCAGCACGGCGACTGTCTTGCGTCTCATCGGGGTAGGCAGAAAGGCAAACTCAGAGCGAGCCTTTGGTGGAAGGAATCACGTCGCCCAGGCGCGCGTCGCGCTCGAGCGCCATGCGCAGCGCGCGGGCAAAAGCCTTGAACACGGTCTCGGCCTGGTGGTGGGCGTTCTCGCCGTGCAGGTTGTCGATGTGCAGCGTCACGCCGGCGTGGTTGACAAAGCCCTGAAAAAACTCGAAGGCAAGCTGGGTGTCGAAGCTGCCGACCATGCCGCTCTTGAACGGCACTCGCATGTGCAGGCCCGGACGGCCAGAAAAATCGACCACCACGCGCGACAGCGCCTCGTCCAACGGCACGTATGCGTGGCCGTAGCGGCGAATGCCTCTTTTATCGCCTACCGCTTGCGCAACGGCCTGCCCGAGCGTGATGCCCACATCTTCCACCGTGTGGTGGCCGTCTACGTGCAGATCGCCCTGGGCCTGGATGGCGAGATCGATCAGGCCGTGACGGGCGATCTGATCCAGCATGTGGTCAAAAAAACCGATGCCGGTGGCCAGCTTGGCCGCGCCCGAGCCGTCGAGGTTGACGCGCACGCTGATTTGCGTCTCGGCGGTGTTGCGCTGCACCATAGCCACGCGGTCGGCGCTGGGGGAAACGGATGCGGCAGTGGTCATAGGGCTTGTTGCAGGGCACAGATCAATTGCGCGTTCTCGGCCGGTGTACCCACCGTGATGCGCAAACAATTGCTCAACAGAGGGTGCATTTTAGAAACATTTTTGACCAGAATGCCGTGCTGTTTCAAATGCTCGAAGCAGCGTTGCGCCGCGTCCACATCGGCGCTGTCGCGCCCGGGCAGGCGTACCAGCACCATATTGGCCTCGCTGGCAAACGGCTTGACGCCAGGCAAGCGCGCCAGCGCACCGATCAGCCAGCCACGCTGCTGGCGAATCTGCGCCGCCTGCTGCGCAAACACGTCGGCGTGTTCGAGCGCGAACAGCGCGCATTCGGCGTTGAGCACGCTGACGTTGTAGGGCGGGCGCAGCTTGTCCAGCTCGTGCACCAGCGCCTGCGGCCCCAGCAGGTAGCCCAGACGCACGCCCGCCAGACCGAACTTGGACAGCGTGCGCAGCAGCAGCACGTTGGCGTTGGCGAGCGGGTCGGCGCGCATCTCATCGATCCAGCTGCGACTGGAAAAGGGCTGGTAGGCCTCGTCCAGCACCACCAGGCCGTCGAAGCGGGCAGCCTGGGCAATCAGACGCCGGATCACCCCCGCGTCCCACAGGTTGGCGCTCGGGTTGTTCGGGTAAGCGATGTAGGTGATGGCGGGCTGGTGCGCGCACAGGGCGGCCAGCATGGCGGGCTCGTCGAGCTCGAAGTCGGCCGTCAGTGGCACGCCGTGAAAAGCCAGACCCTGCAACTGCGCGCTCATGGCGTACATGACAAAGCCGGGCAGCGGCGCCAGGATGGACGCACCGGGCACGTCGCAGGCCAGCGCCAGCAGCGAAATCAGCTCGTCCGATCCGTTGCCCAGCATCAGCGCGCAACCCGCAGGCAGGTCGACGTAACGCGCCAGCGCTTGTCTCAGGTCTTCGATGCGCGCACCGGGGTAGCGGTTGATCGCCACCGCGCCCAGGCGCTGCCCGAGCTTTTGCTGCAGCCCGGGTGGCAGCGCAAACGGGTTTTCCATCGCGTCGAGCTTGACCATGCCCCCCGCGTCTTGAATGGCGTAGGCGTGCATGGACTGCAGGTCCAAGCGAATCGGGCCCAGCGGCTTGGCACTCATGCGGCACCCCGCATAGCGGGCACCTCGGTCAGCCGCAGTTCGGCAGCGCGGGCGTGGGCCTGCAAGCCTTCACCGTAGGCCAATTCGGCCGCCACCCGGCCCAACTGCTGCGCACCGGCGGCGCTGACTTCGATCAGGCTGCTGCGCTTTTGAAAGTCATACACGCCCAGGGGTGAAGAAAAGCGCGCCGTGCCGCTGGTGGGCAGCACGTGGTTGGGGCCAGCGCAGTAGTCACCCAAGCTCTCGCTGGTGTAGGCACCCAGAAAGATGGCGCCGGCGTGTTGCAGCAACGGCTCCCAGCGCTGCGGCTCGCGGCAGGCCAGCTCCAGGTGCTCGGGCGCGATGCGGTTGCTGATGGCGCAAGCCTCTTGCATGCTGCGGGTGTGAATCAGCGCGCCGCGGTCGTTCAGGCTTTTGGCGATGATGGCCGCGCGCGGCAGGGTCGGCAGCAGACGGTCCATTTCGCGCTGCACCGCGTCCAGGTAGGCGGCGTCGGGGCACAGCAGAATGCTTTGTGCCAGCTCGTCGTGTTCGGCCTGGCTGAACAAGTCCATCGCCACCCACTCGGCCGGCGTGCTGCCATCGGCCAGCACCAAAATCTCGCTCGGGCCAGCGATCATGTCTATGCCCACGGTGCCGAAAACGTGCTTTTTGGCGCTGGCCACGTAGGCGTTGCCGGGGCCGGTGATCTTGTCCACCTTGGGCACGCTGGCGCTGCCGTAGGCCAGCGCGGCCACCGCCTGCGCGCCGCCGATGGTGAAGGCGCGCGAAACGCCGGCCACAAAGGCCGCCGCCAGCACCAGCGCGTTCTTGGCGCCCAGCGGGGTTGGCACCACCATGATGATCTCGGACACGCCCGCCACGTGCGCCGGAATGGCGTTCATCAGCACACTCGACGGGTAGGCCGCCTTGCCGCCCGGCACATAAATGCCGACGCGCTCCAGCGGCGTGACCTTTTGCCCGAGCAGGCTGCCGTCTTCGTCTCGGTAGCTCCAGCTCTGGCCGCAGGCTTGCAACTGCGCCTGGTGGAAGCGGCGCACGCGCTGGGCGGCAAATTCCAGCGCTGCACGCTGGGCCGCCGGCAAGCCCTCAAAAGCCGCCTGGAGTTCGGCCTGCGTCAGCTCCAGCGCCGCCATGCTGTCGGCACTCAGGCCGTCAAAGCGCGCCGTGTACTCCAGCACCGCCGCGTCGCCGCGCCGCTGCACGTCGGCCAAAATGTCGGCTACGCGCTGCTCGATCGCGCGGTCGGTGGCAGCCGACCAATGCAGCCGCGCTGCAAACTGCGTCTCAAAGTCGGGCGCGCTGGTAGACAGTCGAAGAGGCGCTGCAGCAAAGCTCATGATGCGTCGGCGGGGTTGGCGATGGCGTGGGCGAAAACGTCGATAAGCGGCCGAATGGCGGCCCGCTTGAGTTTGAGCGCGGCCTGGTTGATGACCAGCCGCGAACTGATGTCCATGATGCGCTCGACCTCGATCAACTGATTCGCCTTGAGCGTATTGCCAGTCGAGACCAAATCGACAATGGCGTCGGCCAGGCCGGTCAGCGGCGCCAGCTCCATGCTGCCGTAGAGCTTGATCAGGTCTACGTGCATGCCCTTGTCAGCAAAAAATTCACGTGCTATGCGGGTGTACTTGGTCGCCACGCGCAGCCGCGCGCCCTGGCGCACGGCGCTGGCGTAGTCGAAATCAAGCCGCACCGCCACGCTCATGCGGCACTGCGCAATGCGCAGATCGAGCGGCTGGTACAGACCTTGGCCACCGTGTTCGAGCAAGATGTCTTTGCCGGTCACGCCCAGGTCGGCGCCGCCGTATTCGACATAGGTCGCAACGTCGCTGGCGCGCACCAGCAGCACGCGCACGCCGCTGTGGCTGGTCGGCAAAATCAGCTTGCGCGAGCGCTGCTGGTCTTCCAGCACCTCGATCCCGGCAGCGGCGAGCAGCGGCAGGGTTTCGTCAAAAATGCGTCCCTTGGACAGTGCGAGGGTGATCAATCACCTGCTCCTTAAAAATTGATTCTGCCCAGCACAGCGCACGGCTGGCAACGCCCCAAGGCGGCAGGGACCTGCTTCACTTCATCCGCTCGATGTCGGCACCGAGTGCGCGCAGCTTGTTCTCCATCTGGTCGTAACCCCGGTCGAGGTGGTAGATGCGGTCAACAATGGTTTGCCCATCGGCCACCAGGCCGGCAATCACCAGACTGGCCGAGGCACGCAGGTCGGTCGCCATGACGGCAGCGCCCGAGAGCCGGTGCACGCCTTCGACCACCGCCACCCGGCCCTCGGTCTGGATGCGCGCGCCCAGACGCAGCAGTTCGTTGACGTGCATGAAGCGGTTTTCAAAAATCGTCTCAGTCACCCTGGCGGTTCCCTGCGCGATGCAGTTCAAAACCATGAATTGGGCCTGCATATCGGTCGGAAAACCGGGGTATTCGGTGGTGCGAAAACTCTGCGCCTTGAGCTGCCCGCTGGCGCGCACGCGAATGAAGTGACCCGCAGCATCATGCCCGGCCTCGATGGCGGCTCCGGCCTCGTGCAGCTTGTCGATCACCGCGTCCAGGTGTTCGGCGCGACCGTGGCGCAACACCACGTCGCCCCCGCTGGCCGCCACCGCGCACAAAAAAGTGCCGGCCTCGATGCGGTCGGCCACCACCTGGTGCGTGCAGCCCCTGAGTTGCGGCACGCCCTGAATATGAATGCGGCTGCTGCCATGACCTTCGATTTTCGCCCCCATGGCGATCAGCATCTCGGCCAGATCGGCAATTTCAGGCTCTTGCGCGGCGTTCTCCAGCAGCGTCTCGCCTTCGGCCAGCGCGGCGGCCATGAGGAAATTCTCGGTGCCGGTGACGGTCACCATGTCGGTGGCGATGCGTGCGCCATGCAAGCGTTGCTTGCCCCGCGCCAGCGTGGCCACCAGGTAGCCGTGCTCGACCTCGATGGCCGCACCCATCGCCTGCAAGCCCTTGACGTGCTGATCGACTGGACGCGATCCGATGGCGCAGCCGCCCGGCAGCGAAACGCGGGCACGGCCAAAACGCGCCAGCAAGGGCCCCAGCACCAGCACCGAAGCGCGCATGGTCTTGACCAGCTCATAGGGCGCCTCGGGCCTGATGTCGTCGCCCGCCTGCAGGGTGATGCCGCCGCGCTCGCCGTGGGTTTGCGACTGCACACCCATGCTGTCGAGCAGGTGGCGCATGGTGGCCACATCGCGCAGGCGCGGCACATTGGTCAGCGTGACCGGCTCGGCGCTCAGCAAGGCGGCGCACAGCTCGGGCAGCGCGGCGTTCTTGGCGCCGGAGATGATCACCTCGCCATTGAGTGGGCGGCCACCGGTGATTCGCAGTTTGTCCATCGGGCGTGCTCGATTCAGGCTTGGTCTGCCCATTCGGCGGGGCTGTAGGTTTTCATCGACAAGGCGTGTACTTCATCGGTTCGAATCCGCGCGCCCAAGGTGGCGTAGACACGCTGGTGACGCGCAATTGGGCGCAGGCCCTCGAAAGCGGACGAGACGACCACGGCCGCCCAGTGGCGG
>BBPE01000469.1_pt1 | contig 15631 bp, 19 predicted proteins | sample 1344301 | NCBI WGS metagenome assembly BBPE01 (sample SAMD00019089, study PRJDB2971) | groundwater metagenome | isolation source: The Cedars highly-alkaline
CCACCCCCGCCCCCGCCGCGAGCAGCGCCTCGACGGCGGGGGCGGTTGTTCAGCACTGCCGCATGCAGCAGGGCGGGGCGCGCCCCTTCTCTGCCGTCGGGGTTGGCCCCGGCGGCAAGGAGGCGGCGCAGGATGGACGTGCCGCGCAGCGCGGCGGCGTGCACGGGGGCAAAGCGGGGATCCCCGTCGGGGTGGGCACCTGCCCGAAGGAGTCCCTCCACCGCCTCGCGATCCCCGATCAGGGAGGCGAGGAACACCGGGGTGAATCCGGACGCGGACACGGCACCGATCGCTCCCGCCCCGGAGAGGGCGCGAATGGCCGCCTCGGCCTGCCCGACGAGCAGGAGCCTCACGCCTTCCCGGGCGTGGGACGGGAAGTCGGCAACGAACTCGGCGGCGGAGAACGCCACGGGTGCGCGGACCGGGCCAGATTCAGTTCAGCGCCGCGCTGGCCGGCGCGGTGCCGCCCAGGCGCAGTACGCGCACGGTGTGCGGTCCGACAGGTCCGCCCCCTCCCGCCTCGTCCTTGGTGTCGATGCTGAAGTTGGCACCCTCGCCGCCCTGGAGGAGGATGGAGAACACCGCAGTGGCCAGGGACGAGGCGAGGCGCAGGCAGTTGAGCGGCCCGTAGGCGGCGACGAGCGGGCGCGCGGCGGAGGAAAAGGCCGCGCCGATGCTGCGGAAGTCGGACTCCGATGGCATCACCTCCCACATCTCGCCCAGGCGTGCGGACTGCTCGTCCGCCAGGAAGGGCAGCGGCCCGTCCAGCCCCGCGTCGCGGACCGCATCGCCGTCGCGGACGGCGGGCCAGCGCGCGAAGCCCGACGCATCCTGCTCCTCCTCCGCCTCGCCCGGCACGACGGTGAGCAGCCAAGGACCGTGCGAGTCGAGCATCAGCGTGAAGGCGGGCAAGTCGATCCTCGCAGGCTTGCCCGCCGCGCCGATGGCGAGGTTGAGCGCGGTGTGCCCGATCACGGCGGGGAGCGTGGGCGACAACGTCTCCAACATCCCCCGCATCGCCAGGTAGGCCCCCAACTCCGCCTCGCGCCCCTCCGCCAGCAGCTCACCCGCCCGCATCGACAGCAGACGCTCCCAGCCCTCGCCCCCGGACAGATCGATGTCCATTCCCGCCGCCCCCTTGTGTCCACCGCGAATACCAGATGCCCTTCTTCGGGTCAAGACGGCGTGGCAGGTATGGGCACGGCCCCCTTACCCCGCCACGCCGTCGGTCACCGAACATGGTTGACAAATATGGCTCGGTCCTCTAGGGCGTGCGGTGGTCGTGGCGGAGGCTTTGGCCTTGTCGCAGGTTCCCTTCAAGTCGGTTCGGCGCGCGTCTGGGGCGTTCCGCGCCTCGGCGCGCGTCCGTCCGTCCCCGACCGGTCCTTGGCCGGACGGAAGGGCGAACCCGCGCGTCCCCTGGTCGTGTCCATCCGTCCGCGTCCCTTCCTCCGCGCGCCCCGCCCCGCTGCCCATATCCCCCGCGCGGGACGACCGCGCCGCCTCCTGACCGCGTCCCCGGACGCGCGGGTCGGCGGCGCTGGCGCGCCCCGCGCCACACCCACCCCCTGCCGACACGGTCTCGTGTTCCTTCGGGCGAAACCCCGAGGACCGCGTCCGTGCCTTGGCGGGTCCATCGCCGCGCCTGGACCGCCCCCTCCCGAAAAACCATCGGAAGGGGGAACGGGAAAGGCTTGACTTTCGATCCGTGTGAGTATAAAAGCTCATACAGATCGAACTCGGGAGACCGTTGCCGTGGTTGTCTTGGATCGCAGGTCGGGGACGCTGTCGCCGGAGGAGCGGATGTCCGTGGCTTCGGAGCTGCAGGCCATCCTCCTATCCGAACTTTCGGCCCACCGCCCGTGGCGGCGCGAGGAGATCGTGCTGCACGGCGGGTCCTCGCTGAAGTACCGCTGGGGGAGTCCCCGGTTCAGCGAGGACCTCGACTTCATGGTCGCCCCTGCGCACTTCGCCGACCTGGAGCGGGTCGGCGGCGCGTGCGTGGAGCGTCTGCGCCGTGCGGCCGCCCCGCTTTGGCCGGGCTGCGAGATCGCCTGGAGGGCGGTCGCGCGCGGCGGAGAGGACGAGGGGGGCGACGCGCTGCACCGCTGGGACATTCGGTGGTACCACCCCATGCGGCAGGGCAAGGTGATGGTGAAGATGGAGTTCTGGCGCACCGCGCCCGAGCACCTCGTGGCCTACGCCTCCCGGGTGCACGTCGGCGAGGGTCGGGTGGGGCGGTTCCGCCTGTCCGCCCCCTTCCCCATGCCCGAGTTGGCGGGGTTGTGGGGCGACAAGGTCAAGGCGGTGGCGACGCGACCGGCCATGAAGTGGCGCGACTGCTACGACCTGGCCTTCCTGCGCGACGCGATCGAGGCGCGCGAGCTGGACGATCTGCGCCTGCCCCCTGCGCGGCGGACGGACGTGCGCGGGGGCCTGCTGCGCGCGCTGGAGACCAGCGCGGCGATCTACGGACACGAACCCTCTGACATCCTGCCGAAGCTTCGCTCCGTTTTCGATTCGGGGGTGCTGGACGACTACGCATCCTTTGCGGAGAACATGCAGGAATGGTTCGACCCGTCCACCCGCGCTGCGTGGTCCGACCAGGGTTACGTCGCGGACCGGCTGGACGCGGCGCGGATGGAGATCGAGCGCGGCGCGGAATTGCTGGAGATGGCATTGTCCCCCGCCGAACCCGGCGCGGCTGGGGTCGCGCCATGAGTGCCGGCGCGGCGGCACGCTGCAACATGTCCGCCCGCGAACGCCTGCTGGCCCTGCCTCCCGTGTTCCGCACGACGCACATGGTGTCGCTTTGGGGGCTGGGGCGGAACCACGCGGACGTCATGGTAAAGCAGTGGAGGGACAAGGGCCTTGTCCGCACATTGGGCAGGCGCATGGCCGGCGTGCATTTCAACCTCGTCCGCGAGCCGTCCGCCCCCGAGGAGCGCCTCCACGACGCGGCCTGGCTGCTCCTCGGCGCGCCGACCGTGCTGGTCGGCGGCATGGCCCTGAACGAGGGCGAGTGGACGACCCAGTTCCACCGCCTGCGCGAGGCGTGCGTGGGCGTGACTCCGCGCCTGCCCACGGTGCCGACGGGGATGGAGGATTCGGGCCTGCGTGTTCTCCCCCGCCCCGGCGCGTGGATGCACGCGCTGATGGAGGACGCGGATCGCGGTGGACGCGTCTCGGGGGGCTTTCCCATGGTCTCTCCCGCCATGGCACTGGCGGACGCGCTGCTCGCCGACGCGCGCGACATCGGGCCGAAGGTCAACGCCCCCAAGCCCTGGCTTCCCGACCCCGACGACCTGGAGATCCCCGACGAGGAGGGATTCGGGGACGTACTGCGGGCGCTGCGCTCCCTGGGCGCGTCCGAGGGGGAAATGGAGCTGGCGGAACCGTACAGGGAGAGCGTGTTCGGCAACGACGCGGGTTGGCGGCGCTGACGGCCCCGTCGGCGGAGGAATTTCCATGCCCGTGATCCGACCCCACCACGCCCGCGAATCCTGGCGGCCCCTGCTGGACAGGAGCTGCGGCTTGCCGCCCAGGAGGATGTCATGGTGGCGAACGTCCTCTCCTGTCAGGCGTTCGGATTGTCGTCGATGTTCGTGGTGGCGGTTCTGACGCGGTCCGCCACGAAGGGGCTGGGTATCCCCTCGCGCGCGGGGGGGGGGATGCGCGCGGGGGGCTGTCCGAGGCGCGGGCGGGCGAGCACCACCAGACACTCGCTGACCACGCCGAGGCGCTGCGCGTGGCGGCGGAATGGGGGGCGGAGGCCCACGTGCCTGGAGATCTTGCGGACGAGATCGCCCGGATGCGCGAAGCGGTGCTGTCCGCGTGCCGCGACGGGCGCGATCCTGCGCCGCCTGCGTCCCCGCCGGATGCGGATCCTAGCACCGCGTTGGCGCTGTATCTGGTTCTGCGCGGCGATCTGGTCCGCGGATAGGGAACCGAGACGGCGGATCGGACGGGTCCGCCTTTCAATGCCCCGGCGCGGGTTCGACACGCATCCGCATGGAGCGCAGGACGACCTCGACATCCTCGAAGGTCAGGCGGCGGTCGGCCTGGACGGACACGAAGGCGGCGACCGCCTGCGCGGCTGGCAGGGGTGGCGCGTCGTTCTCCGCGTCGATGAGGGGCTGGACATCCGGGCCATGCTCGCTGCTTCCGCCGAAACGGATGGTCATCCAGTGGGGGCAGGCGTTGGGGAAGGAAACCACATCCCCTGGCGAAAGCTCGAATTCCCGAGCCAGCCGGCGGATGGACTCGGGTATCCTGCCGATGGTCCGCCAACTGTCGATGTGGTCGTTGTCCGCAACCACCCCCGCGACGCGGAGGACGTGGGTGGCCGCTTGGGAACCGTCCCACGCGCCGAGGTAGACGAGGTGCGTCACGGCGAAGCCGGTGTGGTCGTCGGTGTGGGCGGGGATGTGCGAGCAGACCAGCAGGTCGGCATCGATATCCTCGCCGCCCCTGTCCACCGCGGTGTCGGGGAGCAGGTCCACGCCGCCCAGCCCCGAGGAAATGTCAGCGCCGCTCCGTTCCGCCGCCTCCCCCGCCACCCCGCGCAGGGCGGACAGCATGTCCTCTTCGATCCGCCCCATGGCCTCCCCGCCCGCGACGTTGGGGAGCAGGTCGGGGGAGGGATGGAAGGGAAGGACGGCCCAGGACACCTCCGAACCCCGATCTCTCCAGGTGCGGAGCAGGCGCTGGCGCAGGCCGTCGTGGCTGTCCGGCACGAAGCCGCGCTCGAAGGAAAACATCACGGCGTTGTCGAGGTCCCACCAGAAGTCGGACTGGATGCCCTTGCGCGGCTCGGGGGCTGCCGGGAGTTCTCCGACTGCGGCCCGCCCATCCGGTTCCGGACCCCACCCCGTCCCCATCCGTCCCAGGGCCTTGGCCTGCCACTCCCGAACCAGCCCATGGGGGTTGCGGGCAAACGGCCCGAACGCCAGCAGGGGCCGCCCCCCTGCGTCGGAGAAGGCGGGCATCTCCACGACGCACAATTCGCCCGCCGCGTGGAACGCGGCCAGCGCGTCCAGGCTTCGGCCCGAAACCGCCTCCAGGGATTCGGACGCGGACGCGCGCCGAAAGGAAACGGCCTGGAACAGCCCCAGATCGGGGTGGCAGCCCTCGGCGATCCTGCCCCGCAGGGTGCGGCCAGGGGTGCGAAATCGGACGGGCGGCGACGGCTGCGCCGCGTCGGCGACCTTGTCCATGCCCGGCTCGAAACCGCCGACACTTTCCAGGCTTTCGAATCGAACGCCCATGCCCATGCACCTTATGCCGTTCCGCGCGTCGCCCTGCAGGATAGGAGGGTTAGCGGCAAGGCGCGGCGCGTCGCCCCTTGCCGTTAACGCGCGCCGCGCCGCGCCAGCACGGCAGCGGGGGTGGCGAGGAGGATGGCGAGATCGTGGAGAAAACTGGGAGAGCGGGCGTACTCCGCGTCCATCCGCACCCGCTCCTCCCAGCCCACGTCGCTGCGGCCCGACACCTGCCACGGTCCGGTGAGTCCGGGCCGCACGGACAGGTAGGCGGTCACCGCCGCCCCGTAGCGTGGAAGTTCCTCCTTTGTCACGGGGCGGGGACCGACAAGGCTCATGTCGCCCGACAGGATGTTGAGGAATTGCGGCAGCTCATCCAGGCTGGTGCGGCGCAGCCAGGCCCCAAGGGGGGTGACGCGCGGATCGCGGGAGAGCTTTCCCGTCGCCTCCCATTCCCGCGCCGCCTCGGGATTCGAGGCGAGGTGGTCGCGGAATTCCCCGTCGCCCCAGTCGCGCATGGTCCGAAACTTGGCGCAGCCGAAGACGCACCCGCCCCGGCCGACGCGCGGGTGAAGGAAAACGACGCGCTGCCAGGACACCCCCGTGGCCACCAGCGACAGGGCCACAAGGGCCATGGCCGGCCACAGCAAGGCCAGAGCCAGAAGTGCGGCGGCGATGTCCACGGATCGCCTCGCCGCCCCGGGGCGGCGGGACGGGACGGCGAAGGGAGCGGCGAGAGTGGGGGGATGTGCGGCCATGTTCGTGTCCTGTATCCACGATCATGTTCGCCCAGGCCTTTGTCGAGGGCGTGTCCGCGCCGTGGCGCGGGCGTGGCACGCCTCACGCGGCGCGCACCTTCCTTTCCCCCACCTCCGCCCGGGCCACCCACTTGGTCATGGGGATGGACCTTGGGTCGGCGGAGTGGCTGGGCCACCAAGAGGGTGCCCATCCCAGGCGGCGGTAGAACCCTTCCGCCGCCCCCTGGGCGTTCAGGCACAGCCGCCGCACGTCCAGGGAGGCAGCCTCGGCTTCCAACCCCTCCATCAGCGCGCGGCCCAGGCCCCGCCCCTCCGCCTCGGCGGCCACGGCGACCAGGCGGACCACGGCGTGACTTCCCCTCAGGTCCAGGCGGGCCGTGGCCAGGACGTGGCCGCCTCCCCCTTCCAGAACATAGACGGGCTTGCGCGGGGCGACGTCGTCGGGGTGAGCGCGGTCGTAGGGCACGAACCATGGCGTGTCGGGAGCGTGGTAGATTCGGAAGAGCCTGTCCTGCCTCAGGGCATGGACGGCATCCCGGTCCTCGGGACTCCGCACGGGGCGGAAGATCGTACTTCGGGGTTGCACAGGGCACCCATGGTCAGTTTCGCACCCCGCCCGGGCGGGCGGGCCTTGTCGGTCGGCCTCGAAAAGCCAACGGGATACATTCTAGCATACTTCGGGAAGATCGTGGAGGCGGGAGCAGGCTATTTGCCGAACCAATGCCATACGGCCACCGACAGCGCGTCGCCGTTGGACAGGCCCACATGGGCGATCTCCACCTTGGAACTCCCGTCCGACGGCAGTGCCTGGGCGGTGTGGCCAGAACCCATCATGGCCCTCTGAAAGGGATCGGGCAGACCGTCCAACTGATGCTGCCCGAACGCCGTTCGCCACCATTCCGCGTCCAGGGGCATGTCCCGCACGGGACGGGGCAGGCGGGCGACCGCCCCGTAGGACAGCGCGGCCTCGACACTATTCGGGTGCAGGCAGACGGGTACGCAGGCGTGGAAGGGCAGGGCGGTGCCGCCGCATCTGTAGGCACCCGCCGTTTCCATGCCCACGGTGTCAATGGCCAGTTCCGCGCAGGCCAGGAAGGGCTGGAGGCGAAGGAAGCTGAGAGGTACGGTCACCCCCTGGGGGGGGAATCCAAAGCGGAGGTGCCGCTCCATCCAATCCGCACCGCACAGGAGATCGAGGTGTTCATCGCGGTACGGCCACCCGTTGGGGAGGATGGTGATCAAGCGACCCGCCCGCGCGCTGCTGCCGGGTTCACCGCCGCCGCGCGGGCCATCAGGTCCGCCGCGCACAGGACCATGGCGGGCGGGGCAGCGCGTGCCTGTTCGGCGCGCCCGCCACCCAACGTCGGGGTGGCGAGAACACGAACAGGTGGTCGAGGCCCACCCCGTCCAGGGGACCACGCTCGACGCAAACCGCCTCGGGTTCCAGCGCCAGGACGATGCGGATGTCGAGATCGCGAAAGGGGCGGCCTGCCCCGGCAAGGCTTGCGAGCAACGCGTCCATGGGGAGGCAGGGCGGCATTCCGTTGTCTCTCAGGGACGGAACAGGTGGGGCAGGATGCGGTCGCCATCTCCCAGGACAGGGGTGCGACCCTCGCGGAAGATGATCCCACACGGCTCGTCGGCGGCGAACCACGACCCGACCATGGTGTGCCATCCTCCCTGCTCGGGCAGGACGACGCGCCGCTGGGAAACAAGGCTGTGGTCGCCGTAGCCCCCTGGCGTGGCGAGGATGGGTTTGCCGTCGGCGACCAGGCGGATGTTGGCCCCTCCCCGGCCGATCACCGGCTTCTCCACCCAATCCCCCGTTGCGGGTGCAGGCCCGAAGCGCGCCTCCAGGAGGTTGGGGTGCCCCTCGTGGAGGTTCCACAGGACGGCCAGAAGGCCCTTGTGGCTGAGCACGATCTTCCAGGGCGGTTCGACAACACCCACGCCGTCGCGGGCGAAGTGGCGGCCGAATTCGTCCTCGACGATGTGTTCCCAGGGATAGAGCTTTTGGAGGAAACGGATGACGTTTTCGTCCTCGTCGCGGAACTCCCCGGCCTTTTCGTTCCAGCGCACCTCGCCCAGGTCGATGGGGCGCGTCGGGATGCCCGCCTGCTCCGCCAGGTCGCGGAAGTAGGTGGAATGGGCCCATTCCTCCCCGTCGGATCGGTACGCCGCGAAGTGCATGCCGCGGCCGCCCGTCAGGAGTGCGATGCGTCGGAAGCCCTCGATCAGCCGCTCGTGGAGCGAATTGAACTGGTCCGCGTCGGGGTGCGTGTCCTGCAGCCAGTGCCACTGCGCCACCGCCGTCTCGATGGCCAGCGTGGGGGTGTCCCCGTTGCACTCGATGAGACGGATGTCGTTCGCGTCTCGGGATACGGCCAGATCCAGCCGGCACATCAGCGCGGGGTCGCCGCGTCGCCAGGAACGGATGACATAATCCGCCATCCACTCCGGCAGTCCCAGCGTCTCGGTCAGCAGGTGCTGCTCCCCGTTCACGGCATGGTCCACCGCACCGAGGCACAGGCCGTGCAACTCGCGCGTGACGTCGTCGATGCTGTCGACCTCCTCCGCGGAGAGTTCATAGTGTTCCGATTCGTCCCACAGGAGGAGATCTTTCCCCTCCTCCCCCGAGGAGTGGTAGTCGATGCCCGCCTCCTCCAATCGACTCCAGCGGTTGGCCCTGGGTTCGGAGGGAACACGCCTCACGAGGACACCCCACCGCCGCGTGCAGCGCCGCTCACCCCCAGGCCGCCCGCGCGGGACACGGAGGAGGATGGAGGTGACAGGGACACCCCCCGCCCCGAGACGGGCGCGTCGGCGATGAGTGCGGACCTGGAAGGGGAAGGGACGAAGCCCTGGACCGCCTGCCTGGAGCGCGTATCGGAACCCACGAAGGTGCCGCCCCGCACGCCCTCGTTGTGTCGCCTATCCGCGACGCGCGGAGTGCCGGAACCCACGAAGGTGCCGCCCCGCACGCCCTGCCCCGAATAGAAGAAAGCCGAGCCGCCGCCCCCGCCCGGGCGGCAGTCGGGACGGGACGCGCGCTCCTGGGGGTCGGGCGGGCATGGACGGGACTGCGGCGACAGTCCGGAGTAGACAGGCAGGGCGCTGCGGCTGCCGTCCGACAGCGCGCGTCCGACCAGCACGCCCGCCATGATGGGGATGAACGAGGAGGCGGCGGAGCCGAACCATGGCGAACCGTCGGGCGACGGCTCCGCCGCCAGCGGCACGCAGCCACCTCCCGTGGCAAGGTTGCACTCCTCGCGGCTGCCGTAGCGCGGCGCGTCCCGGGCATGCGCGCGCCGCGCGTCGGCGAACATCGCCGTGCAGTTGTCCAGACTTCCAGGACCGAACGCCTCGACGCAGGACCAAATGCCTTGTAACACGGTGTCCTGCGGCACGGGGTCCTTGCCGCAGCCCGAAAGCGTCAGGGCGGCGAGGCCGGCGGTGGCGAGCGTCAGGGTGACGTGGCGGGAGCGGCGCATGGGGTTCATTCCGCAGGGCGGGAATGCGCGACGAGGTCGAGCAGGCGGGAGATCTGCCCCGAATCATCGGGCACCATGGTCGCCGCGTTGAGCAGGCCGAAGGAGACGGACATCCCCGCCAAGACGATGCCCACGACGATGTCCCCCCGCGCCATCCGCTCGCGCATGTCCTTGCCCACCAGGACGCGGGCGACCAGGAAGGCCAGGATCTGCACGAGGAGTCCGACCAGGGACCAGGTCAGCATGTCCGCCCGCGACGTGGAGGACTTGATCACCGAAGCCAGGACGATCGCGTAGCCGACCGTGGTCCCCATGAGCGACACGGCCGCAGCGGGATTGCCCTCGCGGATCAGGCGGAACTCCCGCCACGGGGTGATGGCGACGTAGACGAACATGAAGGCGAGGAGCATGCCTGCGGCGATCCCGAACCACGCCAGGAACTCGGGGAGCGTCGCGAGATAGGAGACGGACAGGTTCATGGGGACCCCCAGGGTAGATTCCGAAAAGGACAACGAATTGGGAGTTTCGTCAACCCCCTCCAGCGCCGCCTACCCCCGCAGCACGGCCAGCGCGACGGCCGCCGCCTCCTCCAGGGAGGTGGCCCGGAAGCCCGTGGCCTCGGCGATCATGGGGTGCTCGTGAGGGTTGCCGGACGGTTCCATGACGACCACGAGCGGCTTGCGGTAGGCGTGCGCCCAGGCGATCTCCATCACCGTGCCCACGCTGACCCGCCCGGCCCCGAGCAGGTTGGCGACGATCAGGTCGCAGTCCATGCAGTCCCAGTGGTCGCGGGTCATGATGCCCCGCGGCGCGGACAGAGGGCCAAGGGCGGCGTATCCCTCCGTGGCGATGCTGCCCTCCTCCGCCAGGTAGCCCTTGGCCCGCATGGGCGAGGCGCACTCGATGCCGGATTCGGCCATGCGCGACGCGAAGTCCTCGCGCCATCCCGTGGCCGCGTCGTAGGAGAGCAGGCTGATCGGCCCGGCCAGGTAGATTCGACGGGTTCGCATGCGCGCTGATTCCCTGCTCTGTTGCGCCGTCCGCGCTCAGGGCGTATGGCCGAGCCACAGTGCCGAAGCAACCCCTCCGAGGATTCCCGCCATGCGCCCCGTCCGCATCCCCGACGTCTCCCTGCAGATCGTCGTTCTGCCGCTGCACGAGGCCGAGGCGCGCGGCCCCGTCCCCGGCGAGGGGGCCGTGTCCATCACGGGCGGCGACCCCCTCGTGTGGAGACCCGCCGAATTCCCCGAAGGCGCTTTCGATTCCGGCGTGGTCCGCGTGGCGGTGGACGACATCGGGAGCGGGCTGACCGCCGACGCGCAGGCCGCACTGCTGCGCGGTTTCCGCGAGGCCGTCGCGCTGGCGCGGTCCCTGGCGGGAAGAGGGACACCCGACAACCCCTCCACGCTGGTCCTGCACTGCCTCGCGGGCCGGTCCAGGTCCACCGCCTTCGCGATGGGCATCGCCGCTGCGCTGGGCGGCGTGGTGGCGGTGCCGGGTTTCGCGGGAGGGCTGGCCATGGCCTTCGCCGAACGGGAACGGCAAATGCAGCCCAACCCCCTGTTCCTGTCCATGTTCGAGCGGGAATTGGGATTGCCCGAGGACTGGCTGGCGCGCGCGCTGCGGCCCGTCGCGCCAGACTTCGTGACGTGGGAGCGGTATTGGCGGCGGAAGGAGGGCGGTCCGAAGGGGGTCACCGCCCTCGCCGCCCTTCTCCTGGCCGCCGCGCTGTCAGCCGCCGCGCCGACCGCTCTGGCGCAGGACCCGTCAGCCTCCCTTCCGCCGCCGTGCGGGCGCGAGTCGCGCCCCCCACCCGAATGCGGGATGGACATCAACTCCGCCTCCTTGGAAGCCCTGGCCGCGATCCCCGGCATGACCCGAGTCGAGGCGGAACGTATCGTCGCCGGCCGGCCGTGGGTTCGGGTGTCCGAGCCGATGGAGCGAGGGGCGATCTCGACGGTCACCTGGGACGGGGTGCGGGCCTACGCGTATGTGCTGCGCGTCTCCGTGAACCACGCCACGGCGGCGGAGATCGCCGCCCGATCCGGGATCGGGGCGGAACGCGCGGCGCGGGTGGTGTCGGGACGTCCATGGACGGCGCTGGACGACCTGGCGCGGTCCGGCATCCTGTCGCCCATGGAACTCGACCGGATCAGGCCGCTGCTGGCGCTGCGCTGACCTGCAGGTCGCCGGCAACGGCGGCCCACTCCGAACGCGAGTCGGGCCACCGTCCCCCGTTGCGGAGTCGGAAGCCGCGCAAGCGGTCCAGGGCGGCGGCTATGTCCCCAGGCCGCGCTGCGGCGAGCAGGCCGGCGCGGCCCGCACCGATGCCCTCGGCCAGCCCCTGCGCGTCGCGCACGCGGCTGGCGACAGACCAGGAGGATGGGCCGCCACGCCCGACGGACCACGGGTTGACCAACGTCCCCCCGCATGCCCCCCACGCCATCCTCCGATCCGCCGCCAGCCTTCCCCAGGCCGAGGGTCCGGGCCGCCCTTCGGGGTTCGCATCCGGTCCGAGGTAGGAGGACAGCGCGGCCACCAGCGCCGCGACCTCGCGGTCAAGAGACAGGGGATGGATGTGCAGCAACTCCGCGGCCAGGAACAGGCGGCGGCGGCCCTCGGGGTCTGCGCCGCCGCCCCTGGATAGTTCGGCCAGGATATCGGTTGCCATCGCGTCCACCCCCGCCAGGGCGGCCTCGGACACGGCCAGTGCCCCGGCCAGCGCGGCAATATCCGGAACCAACACCGGGAAGGCCATGGCCGTCCTTCCCCACACGCCCAGGCGGCGGAGCGGGTGGGATTTCGATCCATCCGCCAGATCGCGCAGCAGTGCATCCTCGGCGTGGAGCCGTACGGCCAGATTGGGGAGGCGTTCCGAACCAGGCAGTGTCCAGGACATGCCGCGCCATCCCAGGAGGCGGGCGGCCTGCGCACCCACGCCCTCCAGAAGGGCTTCCCGCGAGGCCCGGGGCGACGCGCCGCGCAGGAAGGGCAGGGATGCCTCCTCGGCTGCTGGGGTCACCACCGCGTCCTCGCGCTCGGGCGGGCGGGCTGAGCCTCGAAGGTCGAGCGCCTCCTCGGCGTGCAGGCGCGGGAAGCCGCCGCCCCCTGCGGCACGCCCGACCTCGGCCAGGAGCAGCCCCTGGGAGGAGGGGAACAACAGGGCGTGGAAGGGCCTGTCGCGGTCGTCGCGCGACACCGCGACGGGGATGGCCGCCCCGCCCTCCGGCAGCGGTATGGGCAGGGCGGCGCGCGAGCGCAGCACCTCGCCGGCGCGCCGCGCCAGGACGGCGAGGCACAGGACGGGCAGGGCGTAGGCGAAGAGAAGTCCGCCAACCCACCCCGCCGCGAGGTCTGACCACGCCAGCACGGCGGCGCAGAGCGGCGACGTGACGAACAGGGGCAGCGTCTCGAAGGACGTGCGGGGATTTGCGGCGACAAGGGCCAGGAAGCCCAAAACGGTGATGGAGAATGCCTGTGCAAATCCCGCAGGGTGTCCCGAGACCAGGGGCAGGATGCCCGTCGCCAGGGCGGCGACGAAAGCCGCGGCGAGGAGGATGGACGGGCGCATGGCGGATCTCCTAGATTGCCCCATCCTCTGCGGGCGCGCCGCGCCGCATCAAGACGGAAGCGAAACCCGATGCACCCCCGTTCCGCCGTCCTTCGCGCCTTGTTCCTGGCGGCGGCCATGCTGGCCGTTGCCCCTGTGTTGGCGCGTTCCTCCGAAGGCGTGTTTTTCGAGTCTGCGGGCGAGGGATGGCGGGTGACGGGCGTATCGCTGCCCGACGGGGTGGTCGCCTGCGCGGCGCGGACGGGTGAAGGCGCGGCGGCGCGCACGCTGGGGGCGGCGGTGCGCGCGGCACCCCCGGGCGGTTCGATATTCCTGCTGGCCCCTTCGGGGCTTCCCTCCGTCGAACGAACCCACGCATTCCACGAGAACGCTTCGACGAGAAGGCTGGGGGAGGCGCTGGCGGCGCGGGTGGAGAACGGAGCGGTGGCGGTGGAGTTGAGCCTCGCCGCACTGACGGAGATGCGGCGCGACGCGGACGAGGGGCGGACATCGTCACGCTTCCGGCTGGCCCACCCCTCGGGGGGCAGCGAGGACGTGGACGTCCCCCTGGCCGGCCTGTCCTGGGCGGCGGCCGAGCAGGCGCGGTGCATGGAAGCCCGCCCGCGCGGACCCTCCCCGCCCCTCGGAGGAGGCTAGGCCCTCACCAACCCCCGCGCTGCGGCACGAACCCCTGGCCGAGCGGCGGCTGGCCCCAGCCCTGGCCCTGGCCCTGGCCCTGGCCCTGGCCCTGGCCCTGCCAGGACGCGGGGGGGGGAGCGCCCCAACCCTGGGGCTGGCCCCAGCCGGGCTGCTGGCTCCAGCCGGGGGCATGACCCCATCCCTGCTGAGGGACGGGCGGTCGGGGGGGTTCGAACTGGTTGCCGAGGATGCCGCCGATCGCCGCCCCTCCGATCGCCCCGAGCGTGGTCCGCGTGCCCCGGCCGTCACGCCCGCCCAGGGAACGACCGATCAGGCCGCCCACCACCGCGCCTCCGGCGGATCCGAGCACGGTGTTGGTGCCGATGTCCCCGCCCGCCTGGGGTTGCAGGGGGTTGCCGAAGCGGTCGAACGCCTGCGGCTGCGCGCACGCGGCGAGAAGGGCGAGAAAGGAAAGGACGGCAAGGACGCGGGGACGGGGCATCGCGCGGGTTCCTTCATGACAGGAGGTGGCATGCACCAAAATGGGACATTTGTCAACCGTGTTTTGCCGTCGCGCGTGGCGGCAGCAGGTGCGAGTCGCGCAGGTAGAAGCCCGCATGCGCGCGGGAATCATCCAAGGCCACCTCGAAGCATGCGTGTTCGGCGTGTTCGCACGGTTCCACGGAGAGCACCCGCGACCAGCTCGCCCCCATCTCCAGGCGCGGGCCGTCCCGCAGCCCACGGGCTGCGGGGCTGACGGAATGGAGCGTACGACCGCGCTCCAGGTCTTCAACCGCGTCCACCCGCGCCGGACGCAGGGTCAGGGAACGCATGAGGCGGACGATGGAAAGAGCGCATCCAGGCAGTGGGGTGTAGGCCCCCGGGGTCTCCATCCACCCCCGGAGGGCGGCGGCGCGCCGCTCCGCGTTCCAGGATTCCAGGCCCAGGCCTCTGCTGGAGATGGTCCCGGCCTCCTCCACGACCGCAGGAGCGGCTTTCCAACCATCCTCATCCAGCGCGAGGAGTCCGCTGCGGGCGGCGGCGGAGGCGACGATCAGGGGCATCCCGAACGCCGAGTCGCCGCCTGGGATAACAGGTTCCAGGTCCAGGCCGTCCCAACCCGTGGCGCAGAGCATGCCGGCCGCGTAGGCACGAATAATGTCCAGGGACCCTGGATCGCCACCAGGGGGTTCCGTGCTCCTCCCGAGGTCGGCGGGCGACGCGGCGAAGTCGCCGCGTCCGAGGTCGGCGACCCTGCGCCATCCCGGCTCGGACACCAGCCGTCTTTCCGACAACCTGGTTTCCACCACCCACCAGGCGGCGCGCGGTCCGCGCGCCCACACAAGGCTTTCGGACGGAAGCAGGGCGGGCGGCATCCCCGCGACGGACACGAGGGACATGGGAAGTCGCAGGCACGCGGAACGGAGGATGTCCGCACGGCGCTTCCGGTGGGTGAGCAGCGATTGCATGTCAGTCCAGCCTCACGCCTTCCTCCAACACCGAGGGCTCGTCACCATGACTCTCACGGTCGTGTTTCTGGAGGAACGGGAGCGGTGGCAGGTTCTGTCGCAGAAGAACGCCGCCCCAAAGGGTTCCCGCGAACACCGCGACGAGGATGAACACGATCCAGTGCCCCTTGATTCCCCCCCGCTCCCTGCGGCGGCGGTAGTTCTGAGCCGCGCCGGAAACGAAATCATCCTCGTCCATCCCGCCCTCCCTGCCCAGGAGTATGCGTGCGCGCGCAACGGCGCGCCACCGCCATTCCCGCCCCGTCAATCCTCGGAATCGGGGCCGAGCGACCTGGCCAGCCGATCCCACGCGTCGGGCGGCCTGCGGAACCTTTCCGCGCGGCGCGACACGAACCTTCCCCGCCCCTCGGACAGCGGCGGCTGACCCGCCAAGGGGGGGGGATCCTGCGGGACGGCGGCGGGC
>BBPE01000829.1_pt1 | contig 15587 bp, 11 predicted proteins | sample 1344301 | NCBI WGS metagenome assembly BBPE01 (sample SAMD00019089, study PRJDB2971) | groundwater metagenome | isolation source: The Cedars highly-alkaline
ACCGTAACAAGATAAGCTGCGTCGACCGCGCCATCCCGGCGCAGTAATGTACGCCAGTAGCTCAATTGGCAGAGCAGCGGTCTCCAAAACCGCAGGTTGGGGGTTCGAGTCCCTCCTGGCGTGCCACCAACAAGGTCGTTGCTCCACTGGGCAGCGGCTGGGAAACCCATGAACACCAAGGTCGAATCGACGAATTCCGCGCTAAACCCGCTGGATCTCGCCAAGTACGCAGCCGCGATCCTGCTCGTAGCGGCGGGTATCGCTGGCTGGTATTTGCTCGCGTGGCCGGCGCCAATCCGCGTCCTGCTGGTGATCCTCTCGGTCGCCGCAGCGGGAGCCGTGGCCTTGTTCACTGCCAAGGGCAGGGAGGCGCGCGAGTTCGTTTCGGAGTCCATGTTCGAGCTGCGAAAAGTCGTGTGGCCGACCACCGATGAAACGACGCGCACCACGGTGGTGATTCTGATCGTGGTGGTGATTGTCAGCCTGATCCTCGCGGGCTTCGACTGGGTGATTTCGCTGGGCGTGCGTGCGCTGCTCGGCCAGGGAGACGCGGCATGAGCAAGCGCTGGTATGTGGTGCATGCCTATTCGGGATTTGAGAATCAGGTCGCGAAGGCTCTTGAGGCGCGCATTGCGCGCCTGGAGATGCAGGAGCGCTTCGGGCAAGTGCTCGTTCCGACCGAAGAAGTCATCGAAATGCGCGCCGGGCAAAAGCGCAAGTCGGAGCGAAAGTTTTTCCCCGGCTACGTGCTGGTGCAGATCGAAACCACCGATGACGCCGGCATTCCGCGCATCGACAACGAAAGCTGGCACCTGATCAAAGAGACCCCGAAGGTCATGGGCTTCATCGGCGGTACCGCCGAGCGTCCATTGCCGATCAAGGACAGTGAGGCCGATGCGATTCTCGCCCGCGTGCAGGAATGCGTCGATAAGCCCAAGCCCAAGGTGTTGTTTGCGCCCGGTGAGTTGGTGCGCGTGGTCGACGGCCCGTTCAACGATTTCAACGGTACGGTCGAAGAAATCAACTACGAGCGCAGCCGCTTGCGCGTCGCGGTGATGATCTTTGGCCGCGCAACCCCGGTCGAGCTCGATTTCGGGCAAGTCGAGAAGGCCTGATCCGCCGTCTGGGGCTCGGGCCCTGGTGTCGAGCTGCCGGGATTTCGCGTAGCCGGGGCAGTGCATTGCCGTTCAGAAAGATTTAGTTCCGTTCGGGTATGCTTCCGGGCTGCCTTGCGGGGCGGCGTGAACCCAAGGCACGTGAATTCCTTGGACCGATGGGGAGCCTGCTCAAGCAGGCGCTAGCACCCGGAGAACAGTCATGGCAAAGAAAGTTGTCGGTTACATCAAGCTGCAGGTGAAGGCTGGACAGGCCAATCCCTCGCCGCCGGTGGGTCCTGCGCTGGGTCAGCGCGGCCTGAACATCATGGAGTTTTGCAAGGCGTTCAACGCTGCAACCTCCAAACTCGAGCCGGGTCTGCCGACGCCGGTCATCATTACGGCCTATTCGGATCGTACCTTCACCTTCGTCACCAAAAGCGCTCCGGCATCGGTGTTGCTCCGGAAGACGGCCGGTATCGCCTCGGGCTCCAAGCGCCCGAATACCGAGAAGGTGGGCAAGGTCACGCGTGCGCAGCTCGAGGGCATCGTCAAGCAGAAGGAAGCCGATCTGACAGCGGCCTCGCTGGATGCGGCGGTGCGCACGATCGCGGGCACGGCCCGTTCCATGGGTCTGGTAGTGGAGGGTTAAGCCATGGCAAATCAATCAAAGCGTTACAAGGCCCTTTCGGCCCTCGTCGTCCAAGGCAAGACCTACGCGCTGAATGACGCGCTGGACATCATCACCAAAAACGCGAAGACCAAGTTCGTCGAGTCGGTGGACGTCGCTGTACGCCTCGGCGTCGATGCCAAGAAGTCGGATCAGCAGGTGCGCGGCTCCACCGTGCTGCCCGCCGGCACCGGCAAGACCGTGCGCGTCGCGGTGTTCTGCCCTCCGGGCGCGAAGGCTGATGAAGCTTTGGCTGCGGGCGCAGAAGCAGTCGGTATGGACGACCTCGCCGACAAGATGCTGGCCGGTGACCTGAACTACGGTGTCGTCATCGCCACGCCGGACGCCATGCGCGTCGTCGGTAAGCTGGGCCAAGTGCTCGGTCCGCGCGGCCTGATGCCGAACCCGAAGGTCGGCACCGTCTCCGCTAATCCAGCGGAAGCAGTGAAGAATGCCAAGTCGGGCCAGGTGCGTTATCGCACCGACAAGGCCGGCATCATCCATTGCACCATCGGCAAGGCCAGCTTCTCGGCCGACGCGCTGTCGCAGAACCTGCACGCGCTGCTCGCCGATCTGGTCAAAGCCAAGCCGTCTTCGGCGAAGGGCCAGTACCTACAGAAGATCTCGCTGAGCTCAACGATGGGTGTCGGCGTGGTCGTCGATCAGTCCAGTCTCACGCTGGCCAAGTAAAAGATTCAAGGCCGTAGCGGTTCAAAGCCGTGGCGGTTCCATTTAGAAGGCACCCGCATCCTGCGGGAGCCATCTAAGACCGCAGGTGCGGTCAGCGCGGATCGACGTCGGGCATTGGATGCACGAAAGGCAAGGAATCGCCGTCGACCCAAGCGGGTTCGCTTAAATGAGGCTGCAAGGCCCGTCCTGCGCAGATGGTGCATCTTCTTCGGGATTCTCTGGAGAGGCCACCACGGACGCCCAAGCGTCCCGGCGTGCACGGATGCCGCCGCCCAAGGTGCCATGGCCTGCTGGAGCAGGCCGTGGAATGAAGTTAGGAGGAGTGCAATGGCTCTCAATCTGTCCCAGAAGCATGAAGTCGTCGCGGAAGTTGCGGCTGTCGCTGCCGTGGCTCACTCCCTGGTCGCTGCCGAGTACGCGGGTGTCACCGTCTCTCAAATGACGGCGATGCGCAAGAAAGCACGCGAGACCGGTGTGTATCTAAGGGTGGTCAAGAACACGTTAGCCTCGCGCGCTGTCGCCGGCACCGAGTTCGAATGTACCCAAGATGCCCTCATCGGCCCGCTGCTTTACGCGTTCTCGACCGAGGAGCCTGGCTCTGCCGGGCGCCTGATCAAGGAGTTCGCCAAGAGCAACGACAAGCTAAAAGCGAAGGTCGTATCGATCGGTGGCAAGGCCTATCCAGGCGCCCACCTCGAAGTTCTCGCCTCGCTGCCGACCCGCGATCAAGCCCTGTCCATGTTCCTCAGCACGCTCGTCGAGCCGGCCACCCGTGTGGCTCGCGCGCTCAAGGCGATTGCCGAGAAGCAGGAAGCCACGGCCTGAACGCCCCGCGACCACGAAGCATTAGTAACTTTCCAGAGGTAATCAAATGTCCCTGTCCAACGATCAAATCATCGAAGCGATCGCTACCAAGTCCCTGATGGAAATCATGGACCTCGTCAAGGCAATGGAAGACAAGTTCGGCGTCTCCGCTGCCGCTCCCGTCATGATGGCTGCCGGCCCTGTCGCTGCTGTCGTCGTCGAAGAGCAGACCGAGTTCACCGTTGTGCTGAAGGCCATCGGCGAGAAGAAGGTCGAGGTCATCAAGGCCGTTCGCGCCATCACCGGTCTCGGCCTGAAGGAAGCGAAGGACCTCGTCGAAGGTGCCCCGCAGAACGTCAAGGAAGCCATCTCGAAGGACGACGCCGCGAAGTTCAAGAAAGAACTCGAAGCCGCCGGCGCAACCGTCGAACTCAAGTAAGCAGCACTTGGGTCGCCGCGTCATCGTCGGCGACACCACCGAGGCTGGGGGCGAAAGCTCCCGGCCTTTGGCCGTTTCAAGGGCTTTCCATGCTGGACGGCCCGTCAACTTCCCGCTCCGTACATCCGAGTGGACAGTGAGAAGCAGCAGCAGAAGGCGTGCTGGTGCCGGCACTACCAGCGGCTTCCCACTGACCACTTGACCCCCGCAGCTCACCGAGCCTAAAGGTCCCCATGACGTACTCGTTCACTGAAAAAAAGCGCATCCGCAAGGATTTTGGCAAGCGTCGCGCCGTCCTCGACGTGCCCTACCTGCTCGCCATCCAGATGGATTCCTACCGAGAGTTCCTGCAAGAGGGCGCCCCGGCCGGCAAGCGCGCCGAGCAGGGCTTGCACGCCGCCTTGAAGTCGGTCTTCCCGATCACGAGCTACAGCGGCAACGCCGCGCTCGAATACGTCAGCTATCGCTTGGGCGAGCCGCCCTTCGACGTCCGCGAGTGCCATAACCGCGGCCTGACCTACGGTGCCCCGCTGCGCGTCACCGTGCGCTTGGTCATCTACGACCGCGAGTCCTCGACCAAGGCCGTGAAGTACGTCAAGGAGCAGGAGGTCTACATGGGCGAAATGCCCCTGATGACCGAGAACGGCACCTTCATCGTCAACGGCACCGAGCGCGTCATCGTCTCGCAGTTGCACCGTTCGCCGGGCGTGTTCTTCGACCACGATCGCGGCAAGACGCATAGCTCGGGCAAGCTGCTCTACAGCGCCCGCATCATTCCTTACCGTGGTTCGTGGCTCGACTTCGAGTTCGACCCGAAGGACATGGTCTATGCCCGCATCGACCGTCGCCGCAAGCTGCCGGTGACGGTGGTGTTGCGTGCGCTCGGCTACAACAACGAAGAGATGCTGCAGCAGTTCTTCGAGATCAACACCTTCGCCTTGTTGCCGAAGGAAGGTGCTGAGCTGTCGCTGGTCGCTGAGCGCTTGCGCGGCGAGACGCTGAACTTCGACCTCGTCACCAATGGTGAGGTAGTCGTTGAGGCCGGCAAGCGCATCACCGCGCGCCACGTTCGTCAGCTTGAACAGGCCAAGATCGGCACCTTGGAGGTGCCGGACGACTACCTGGTCGGCCGCATCCTCGCGCACGACGTCGCCGACCCGAAGACCGGCGAGCCGCTGTCGGTCGCCAACGACGAGATCGACGACGCCCTGCTGGCCAAGTTCCGCAAGGCCGGCGTGGTCAACTTCGGCACGCTGTGGGTCAACGACCTCGATCGCGGCCCCTACATCTCAAACACCCTGCGTGCCGATAGCACGCGCACCCAGCTCGAAGCGCTGGTCGAGATCTACCGGATGATGCGTCCGGGTGAGCCGCCCACCAAGGACGCCGCGCAGAACCTGTTCTACAACCTGTTCTTCACCTTTGAGCGCTACGACCTCTCGGGTGTCGGTCGCATGAAGTTCAACCGCCGCGTCGGCCGCAAGGAAGTGACGGGCGAGTCGGTGCTGTTCGACAGCAAGTACTTCAGCAATCAGAACGGCGAGGAGGCCAAGCGCCTCGTCGCCACCAACGGCCAGACTTCGGACATTCTCGACGTCATCCGCACGCTCTGCGAGATCCGCAACGGTCGCGGCGTGGTCGACGACATCGATCACTTGGGCAACCGCCGCGTGCGCTCGGTCGGCGAAATGGCCGAGAACGTGTTCCGCGTCGGCCTCGTCCGCGTCGAGCGCGCGGTCAAGGAGCGCCTGTCGCTGGCCGAGTCGGAAGGCTTGACCCCGCAGGAGCTGATCAACGCCAAGCCGGTGGCCGCCGCGATCAAAGAGTTCTTCGGCTCCTCGCAGCTCTCGCAGTTCATGGACCAGAACAACCCGCTTTCGGAAGTCACGCACAAGCGTCGCGTCTCGGCCCTTGGCCCGGGCGGCCTGACCCGCGAGCGCGCCGGCTTCGAAGTGCGCGACGTGCACCCGACCCACTACGGTCGTGTTTGCACCATCGAGACGCCGGAAGGTCCGAACATCGGCCTGATCAACTCGCTGGCCGTGTTTGCCCGCACCAACCGCTATGGTTTCCTCGAGACGCCGTACCGAAAAGTGGTGAACGGCAAGGTTACCGACGACGTCGAGTTCCTGTCGGCCATCGAAGAAAACGAGTACACCATCGCCCAGGCCAACGCCGCGCTGGACGACAAAAACGCCTTCACCGCCGAGTTCGTGACCTGCCGCCAGCAGGGCGAAGCGTTGTTGAAGCCGCCGGCCGAGATCCACTACATGGACGTCTCGCCGATGCAGTCGGTGTCCGTGGCTGCGGCCCTCGTGCCCTTCCTTGAGCACGATGACGCCAACCGCGCACTGATGGGTGCCAACATGCAGCGTCAGGCCGTGCCGACGCTGCGTTCGCAGAAGCCGCTGGTCGGCACCGGCATCGAGCGCGCCGTGGCGCGCGACTCCGGCGTGACCGTCAACGCCCGTCGCGGTGGCGTGGTCGATCAGATCGACGCCGGTCGCATCGTGGTGCGCGCGAGCGAAGATGAAGTCGGTGCTAATGATGCGGGCGTCGACATCTACACGCTCATCAAGTACACCCGTTCCAACCAGAACACCTGCATCAACCAGCGTCCGCTGGTGAACGTGGGTGATCGCGTGGCGCGCGGCGATGTTCTCGCCGACGGCCCGTCGACCGACATCGGTGAGTTGGCCCTCGGCCAGAACATGCTGGTCGCGTTCATGCCCTGGAACGGCTACAACTTCGAAGACTCGATCCTCCTCTCCGAGCGTGTCGTCGAGCAGGATCGCTACACCACGATCCACATCGAAGAACTGACCTGTGTTGCGCGTGATACGAAACTCGGGCCGGAGGAAATCACCGCCGACATCCCCAACGTTTCCGAGCAGGCGCTGTCGCGCCTCGACGAGTCGGGCGTGGTGTACATCGGTGCCGAAGTTCGCGCTGGCGACATCATGGTGGGCAAGGTCACGCCGAAGGGCGAGAGCCAGCTCACCCCCGAGGAGAAGCTGCTGCGCGCGATTTTCGGCGAGAAGGCTTCCGACGTGAAGGACAGCTCGCTGCGCGTGCCGCCGGGCATGGACGGCACCGTCATCGACGTGCAGGTATTCACTCGTGACGGCATCGAGAAGGACAAGCGCGCCAAGCAGATCGAAGACAGCGAAATCAAGCGGGTCAAGAAGGATTTCGACGATCAGTTCCGCATTCTTGAGGGTGCCATCTTTGCTCGTCTGCGCACGCAGTTGATCGGTCGTACCGCCAACGGCGGCCCGAACGGCTTGAAGAAGGCCGAAGTTACCGCCGAGTACCTAGACAGCCTGAAGCGCAGCGACTGGTTCACGCTGCGCATGAAGGACGATGACGCCGCCGAGGCCATCGAAAACGCCCAAAAGCAGATCGAAACCCACAAGGCCGAGTTTGATAAACGCTTTCAAGACAAGCGCGGCAAGATCACCCAGGGCGACGACCTCGCACCTGGCGTGCTCAAGATGGTCAAGGTGTACTTGGCGGTAAAGCGCCGCATCCAGCCTGGCGACAAAATGGCCGGCCGCCACGGCAACAAGGGTGTTGTTTCGACCATCGTTCCGGTCGAGGACATGCCGCACATGGCCGATGGCCGCACGGTCGATATCGTGCTCAATCCACTCGGCGTACCGAGTCGAATGAACATCGGCCAGATCCTTGAAACCCACTTGGGCTTCGCGGCCAAGGGCTTGGGCGAGCGCATCCAAAAGATGCTCGATGCACAGGCGAAGCTGGCTGACTTGCGCGAGTTCCTCGACAAGATCTACAACCACGACAAGAAGATCTCGGGCAGCACCCGCGTCGATCTCAAGCAGTTCAACGATGCCGAGCTGCTCAACCTCGCCAAAAATCTCACCGACGGCGTGCCGATGGCCACCCCGGTGTTCGACGGCGCGGCCGAGGCCGAGATCAAATACATGCTTGAGCTCGCCTACCCGAGCGACGACGCCCATACCAAGCTGCTCAACATGAGTGACAGCAAGACCCAGGTCACGCTGTTCGATGGCCGCACCGGTGAATCCTTCGATCGCAAGGTCACGGTGGGCTACATGCACATGCTGAAGCTCAACCACTTGGTTGACGACAAGATGCACGCGCGTTCGACCGGCCCGTACTCGCTCGTCACCCAGCAGCCGCTGGGCGGCAAGGCGCAGTTCGGCGGCCAGCGCTTCGGCGAGATGGAAGTCTGGGCGCTCGAGGCGTATGGCGCGGCGTACACGCTGCAGGAAATGCTCACCGTCAAGTCCGACGATGTACAGGGCCGAAACCAGATGTACAAGAACGTCGTCGACGGTGACCACGAGATGGTGGCCGGCATGCCGGAGTCGTTCAACGTGCTGGTGAAGGAAATCCGCTCGCTCGGTATCAACATCGAGCTCGACGAGCGCTGATCGCGCCCGACTGGAGAATTAGCCATGAAAGATTTGCTCAACCTGTTCAACCAGCAGCGCCCGGCGATCGATTTCAACTCGATCAAGATTGGCCTTGCCTCGCCCGACTTGATCCGCTCGTGGTCCTACGGCGAAGTCAAAAAACCGGAAACCATCAACTACCGCACATTCAAGCCCGAGCGTGACGGCTTGTTCTGTGCCGCCATTTTCGGTCCGATCAAGGACTACGAGTGCCTGTGCGGCAAGTACAAGCGTATGAAGCACCGTGGTGTCGTTTGCGAGAAATGCGGCACCGAAGTGACGCTCGCAAAGGTACGCCGTGAGCGCATGGGTCACATCGAGCTCGCCTCGCCGGTTGCCCATATTTGGTTCCTGAAGTCGCTGCCCTCGCGCATCGGTCTGATGTTGGACATGACGCTTCGCGACATTGAGCGCATCCTTTACTTCGAAGCCTTCGTCGTCACCGAGCCGGGTCTGACTCCGCTTGAGCGCGGCTCGCTGATGAACGAAGAGCAGATGATGCAGGCGCGCCAAGAGCACGGCGATGACTTCGACGCTTTCATGGGCGCCGAGGCGATTCGCGAGCTGCTGCGTACGATCGACCTACAGGCCGAACTGCTGCGCCTGAAGGAAGAGATCGCCAGCACCAACTCAGAGACAAAGCTCAAGCGTCTCACCAAGCGCATCAAACTCGTTGAAGCCTTCCTCGACTCCGGCAACCGTCCGGAGTGGATGGTGATGACCGTACTGCCGGTGTTGCCGCCAGACCTTCGTCCGCTGGTTCCGCTGGATGGCGGCCGCTTCGCGACATCTGATCTCAACGACCTGTATCGCCGCGTCATCAACCGCAACAACCGCCTCAAGCGTCTGCTCGAACTCAATGCGCCGGACATCATCGTCCGCAACGAAAAGCGCATGCTGCAAGAGTCGGTGGATGCGTTGATGGACAACGGCCGTCGCGGCCGCGCCATCACCGGCACCAACAAGCGTCCGCTCAAATCGCTCGCCGACATGATCAAGGGCAAGCAGGGCCGCTTCCGCCAAAACTTGCTCGGCAAGCGTGTCGATTATTCGGGTCGTTCGGTCATCGTGGTTGGCCCGACCCTGCGTCTGCATGAGTGCGGTCTGCCGAAGAAAATGGCGCTGGAGCTGTTCAAGCCTTTCATTTTCTCGAAGCTACAGCGTCGTGGCCTTGCCGCCACCATCAAAGCGGCCAAGAAACTGGTCGAGCGCGAAGAAGCCGTGGTGTGGGACATCCTCGAAGAAGTCATCCGCGAGCACCCGGTACTGCTGAACCGCGCCCCGACCCTGCACCGCCTCGGCATCCAAGCCTTTGAGCCGGTGTTGATCGAAGGCAAGGCCATCCAGCTCCATCCGCTCGTCTGTACGGCCTTCAACGCCGACTTCGACGGTGACCAGATGGCTGTGCATGTGCCGCTGTCGCTGGAAGCGCAGTTGGAAGCGCGCGCGCTGATGATGTCGACCAACAATATCCTGTCACCAGCGAACGGCGAGCCGATCATCGTCCCGACGCAGGATGTCGTGCTTGGTTTGTATTACATGACGCGCGCCCTTGAGAACAAGAAGGGCGAGGGCATGGTGTTCGCCAATGTGGCCGAGGCCCGTCGTGCCTACGACAACCGCACTGTCGAGCTGCATGCCAAGATCAAGCTGCGTATCGTCGAAACGGTGCTTGGCGAAGATGGTGAGTCGGTTCGCAAGTCAGCCATCCACGACACCACCGTGGGTCGCGCACTGTTGGCCGAGATCCTGCCGGAAGGCTTGGCTTTCTCGATGGTCAATACCGAGCTCAACAAGAAGGCCATCAGCCGCCTCATCAACGGCTGCTATCGCCAGCTTGGCCTGAAGCACACGGTGGTATTCGCCGATCGACTGATGTACGCCGGCTTCTCGAACGCCACCCGCGCGGGCGTGTCGGTCGGCATCGACGACATGACCATCCCGAACGAGAAGAAGGAGATCCTCGCCAAGGCCGAAGCCGAAGTGCTGGAAATCCAAAACCAGTACCAGTCGGGCCTGGTCACCTCGGGCGAGCGCTACAACAAGGTCGTGGACATCTGGTCGCGCACCAACGAGCAGATCGCCAAGGCGATGATGGACACCATCGGCACCGACCGGGTGAAGAACGCCAAGGGCGAGATGATCGACCAGAAGTCGATGAACTCGATCTACATCATGGCCGACTCCGGTGCCCGTGGCTCGCAGGCGCAGATCCGCCAGCTCGCCGGTATGCGCGGCCTGATGGCCAAGCCCGACGGCTCGATCATCGAGACGCCGATCACCGCGAACTTCCGCGAAGGCCTGAACGTCCTGCAGTACTTCATCTCGACCCACGGTGCTCGTAAGGGCCTCGCGGACACCGCGCTGAAGACGGCGAACTCCGGCTACCTGACCCGTCGTCTCGTCGATGTGGCGCAGGATGTGGTGGTGACGGAAGTCGATTGCGGAACCACAAACGGCATCACCATGACGCCGATCGTCGAAGGCAGCGACATCGTCGAGCCTTTGCGTGATCGTGTGCTTGGGCGCGTGGTAGCGGAGGACGTCTACCTTCCCGGTAACGACGAAGAACCCATCGTCACCCGCAATACCCTGCTCGACGAGAAGTGGGTCGATAAATTGGATGCTGCGGGCGTGCAGAGCATCAAAGTGCGTTCCGCGATCAACTGCGAAGCCAGCTTCGGCATTTGTGGAATGTGCTACGGCCGTGACTTGGCCCGTGGCCATTTGGTCAACATCGGCGAAGCGGTGGGCGTCATCGCCGCGCAGTCGATTGGCGAGCCCGGCACGCAGTTGACGATGCGCACCTTCCACATCGGTGGTGCTGCGTCACGAGCCGCTGCGATCGACAACATCACCGTCAAGACCAATGGCTCGATCAAGTTCACGCACCTGAAGACGGTCGCGCACTCGGCCGGTCATTTGGTGGCTGTGTCGCGTTCGGGCGAATTGTCGGTACTCGACAACATGGGTCGGGAGCGCGAGCGTCACAAGCTGCCCTATGGCGCAACGATCAATGGCAAGGATGGCGACGTCATCAAGGCCGGCCAGGTCGTGGCCACATGGGACCCGCATAACCATCCGATCGTCTCCGAAGTGAAGGGTTTTGTGCGCTTCATCGACTTCGTCGAAGGCGTCACCGCCATCGAGAAGACCGACGAACTGACCGGCCTCGCGTCGATCGAGATCACCGATCCGAAGCGTCGCGGTCAGGCCGGTAAAGACATGCGGCCGATGGTTCGTATCGTCGATGCAAAGGGCAAGGATCTTCAGATCCCGGGCACCGACCTGCCGGCGCAATACCTGTTGCCGCCGCGCGCGGTGGTCATGGTGCAAAACGGTGCCGAAGTGGGCGTGGGCGACGTCGTTGCCAAGATCCCGCAGGAAGCCTCGAAGACCCGCGACATCACTGGTGGTCTGCCGCGTGTTGCCGACTTGTTCGAAGCCCGCAAGCCCAAGGATCAAGCCGTGCTGGCCGAGGTCTCCGGCATCGTCAGTTTCGGCAAGGACACCAAGGGCAAGCAGCGCCTCATCATCAAGGAAGCCGATGGCAACGAGCACGAAGAGCTCATCCCGAAGTATCGCCAGATCGTCGTGTTCGAAGGCGAACACGTCGAGAAGGGTGAAGAGGTCGTCGCCGGCGAGCCGAATCCGCAGGACATTCTGCGCCTGAAGGGTGTCGAGGAATTGGCGGCCTACCTGGTGAAGGAAATCCAGGACGTCTACCGTTTGCAGGGCGTCAAGATCAACGACAAGCACATCGAGACGATCCTTCGTCAGATGCTGCGCAAAGTCGAGATCACCGACGCCGGCGGTACGCGCTTTCTTGCCGGTGAGCAGATCGACCGCTTCCGCGTCGCCGATGAAAATGTCCGTGTCGTTGCTCGTAATGAGCTTCCGGCGCGGGTCGATCCGGTGCTGTTGGGTATCACCAAGGCCTCGCTGGCCACCGAAAGCTTCATTTCGGCGGCGTCGTTCCAGGAGACCACCCGCGTGCTTACCGAAGCGGCGGTTCGCGGTACCCGTGATTCGCTGCGCGGCCTCAAGGAAAACGTGATCGTCGGCCGCTTGATCCCCGCTGGCACGGGGCTCGCTTACCACGCCAGTCGGCGTGCGAACATGGCAGGGGTAAGGCCGTCGGATGCCGATTTCGAGGCGCTTCGCATGCCGTCACAGGCGCTCGAGGCCGAGGCCGACACAGGCGAGTAGGCGCTCGATTGCAGCGCAAATGGAGCCGCAGGGACGCGGTTCTGTTCGAGCCAAGGAGTGACATGCCTCGCAATGTTGACGGGGCCTGTCAAGGCAGTCTAAAATCCCGAGTCTCGGCAGGTCGAGTTCGTCTCGGCCTGCTTTTCGTTTTCATCGAAGGTCCCTGAAGAATGGCGACAATCAACCAGCTGGTGCGTAAGCCGCGTCAGCCCAATACCTACAAGAGCGCTTCCCCGGCGCTGGCCAACTGCCCGCAGCGTCGTGGCGTTTGCACTCGCGTCTACACCACCACGCCGAAGAAGCCGAACTCCGCGCTCCGCAAGGTCGCGAAGGTTCGCCTCACCAACGGTTTCGAGGTCATCTCGTACATCGGTGGCGAAGGTCATAACCTGCAGGAGCACTCGGTGGTGCTGATCCGTGGCGGTCGCGTCAAGGACCTGCCGGGCGTTCGCTACCACACCGTGCGCGGCTCGCTCGACGCCTCCGGTGTCACTAAGCGCCGCCAGAGCCGTTCGAAGTACGGCGCCAAGCGCCCGAAGAAGTAACGCGCTACACCCACATACAGGTAGGCAAGTCTCATGTCCCGTAAAGGTCAAACCCCCGTCCGCGAAGTCATCGCGGATCCCAAGCACGGCAGCGAGATGGTTGCGCGCTTCATCAATATGGTGATGAAGAGCGGCAAGAAGTCGATTGCCGAGCAGATCGTCTATGGCGCGATGGATGTCATCGGCCAGAAAAGTGCTGAGCCGCTTCAGCTCGTCGAGAAGGCGTTGAACAACGTCGCGCCGATGGTCGAAGTGAAGTCGCGTCGCGTCGGTGGTGCTACCTACCAGGTGCCAGTCGAGGTTCGTTCGAGCCGCCGCATGGCGCTGGCGATGCGTTGGGTTATCGAGTCGTCGCGCAAGCGCGGCGAGAACTCGATGCCGCGCAAGCTGGCCGCCGAGCTGCTTGACGCCTCGGAAAGCCGCGGTGGCGCTGTCAAGAAGCGCGAAGAAACGCATCGCATGGCGGAGGCCAACAAGGCCTTCTCGCACTACCGCTGGTAAGGCAAAGGGTTACTGACGTGGCACGTACCACACCGATCGACCGCTATCGCAATTTCGGCATCATGGCTCACATCGATGCCGGCAAGACCACGACCACCGAACGCATCCTGTTCTACACCGGCGTCAACCACAAGATCGGCGAAGTGCACGATGGTGCTGCGACGATGGATTGGATGGAGCAAGAGCAGGAGCGCGGCATCACGATTACGTCGGCGGCCACGACCTGCTTTTGGTCGGGCATGGACAAATCGTTTCCGCAGCACCGCTTCAACATCATCGATACCCCCGGCCACGTCGATTTCACCATCGAAGTCGAGCGCAGTCTGCGCGTCCTCGATGGTGCTGTTTTCGTGCTGTGTGCGGTCGGCGGCGTGCAGCCGCAGTCCGAGACGGTGTGGCGTCAGGCCAACAAGTACACCGTGCCGCGCCTTGCGTTCGTCAATAAGATGGATCGCACCGGCGCCAACTTCGGCAAGGTCGTCGAGCAGTTGAAGTCGCGTCTCGGTGCTTACCCGGTGCCGATGCAGGTCGCTATCGGCGCCGAAGAGAACTTCGAAGGCGTGGTCGACCTGCTGAAGATGAAAGCCATCGTGTGGGACATGTCCACCAGCGGCAACACCTTCACCTACGCCGATATCCCGGCAGATCTGGTCGAGGAGTGTGCGTCCGCACGAGCGTTCATGGTCGAAGCTGCCGCCGAGGCCTCGGATGAGCTGATGAACAAGTACCTCGAGGGCGCTGAGCTCTCGGAGGACGAGATCATCTTCGGCATTCGCGCGCGTACCGTTCGCTGTGAAGTCATCCCGGCATTTTGCGGCACGGCCTTCAAGAACAAGGGCGTGCAGGCGATGTTGGATGCGGTGATCCGCTACCTTCCGGCCCCGTCCGACCGTCCGCCAGTCAAGGGCATCGACGAGGACGACAAGGAAGCCTTCCGCAACGCGAATGACACCGACGCGTTTTCGGCGCTCGCGTTCAAGATCATGACGGACCCGTTCGTGGGTTCCTTGACCTTCTTCCGCGTGTATTCGGGCTCGCTGAACAGCGGCGATCAGGTCTACAACCCGGTCAAATCGAAAAAAGAACGCATTGGCCGCATTCTGCAGATGCATGCCAACCAGCGCGAAGAGATCAAAGAAGTGCTCGCCGGCGACATCGCTGCGGCCGTCGGTCTGAAGGACGTCACCACCGGTGACACCCTTTGCTCGATGGACAAAGTCATCACGCTGGAGCGCATGATCTTCCCGGAGCCCGTCATCTCGATGGCGGTTGAGCCGAAAACCAAGTCTGACCAGGAAAAGATGGGTGTGGCGCTGGGCCGTTTGGCTCAGGAAGATCCTTCATTCCGTGTCCGCACCGACGAAGAATCCGGCCAGACGATCATTTCCGGCATGGGCGAATTGCATCTTGAAATCCTCGTTGACCGCATGAAGCGCGAGTTCAACGTCGAAGCCAACGTCGGCAAGCCGCAGGTCGCCTACCGCGAGGCCATCCGCAAGGCGGTCAAGCAGGAAGGCAAGTTTGTGCGCCAGTCCGGCGGTCGCGGCCAGTACGGCCACATCGTCATCGAGATGGAGCCGCAGGAGCGTGGTGCCGGCTTCGTGTTCGAGAACGCCATCGTCGGCGGTACGGTGCCGAAAGAGTACGTCACTGCCGCAGGCAAGGGCATCGAAGAAGCGATGAAGAACGGCGTGCTCGCCGGCTTCCCGATTGTCGACGTCAAGGTCAAAGCTGTGGACGGTTCGTTCCACGACGTCGACTCCAACGAAATGGCCTTCAAAGTGGCCGGTTCGATGGCCTTCAAGGAAGGTTTCAGCAAGGCCAACCCGGCTCTGCTCGAGCCGATCATGAAGGTCGAGATCGTCACCCCCGAGGATTACCTCGGTGACGTGATGGGTGATGTGAGTCGCCGTCGCGGCATTCTCCAGGGCAGCGACGATTCGCCGACCGGCAAGGTCATCAACGCGATGGTGCCGCTGGGCGAGATGTTCGGTTACGCAACCACCCTGCGCTCGATGTCGCAAGGCCGCGCGACCTACACCATGGAGTTCGACCACTACGCCGAAGCTCCAAACAACATTGCTGAAGCGGTCATCAAGAAGTCCTGATCCGGGCCGCTTGGAATCCGTACACAACAGAATCAGACACTAGAGGTAGCAGTCATGGCAAAGGGCAAATTCGAGCGCACCAAGC
>BBPE01000074.1_pt6 | contig 15543 bp, 15 predicted proteins | sample 1344301 | NCBI WGS metagenome assembly BBPE01 (sample SAMD00019089, study PRJDB2971) | groundwater metagenome | isolation source: The Cedars highly-alkaline
CGGTCCCGCTCACGCCTTTTCCCATCGCGGTCCCGCTCACGCTGCCTTGGGAACCTGGAAGGCGGCGGCCGCCGCCGACAGCTTTTCCACGCATTCGCGGATGTGGCTCTCGTCGATATTGAGCGGCGGCAGGATGCGCACGACATTGTCGCCAGCCGCGACTGTGAGCAGCCCGTGGTTGGAGCGGGCATGGGCGACAAAGGCGCGGCTGTCGGCGGTCAGCTTCAGGCCGAGCATCAAGCCCATGCCGCGGACATGATCGAAGAGGTCGTGGTTCGGAATCATCTGCTCCAGCGCGGCGCGCAGGCGTTCGCCCTTCGCCTTCACCTCGGCGAGGAATTCGGGCTCTGCCACGATGTCCAGCACAGCGCCGCAGGCGGCCATGGCAAGAGGATTGCCGCCGTAGGTGGAGCCGTGCGTGCCCGCCACCATGCCGGTCGCGGCCTTTTCGGTGGCAAGGCAGGCGCCGACCGGAAAGCCGCCTCCGATGCCCTTGGCAACCGCCATCACGTCGGGCGTGATGCCATATTGCTCGTGTGCAAACAGCGTGCCGGTGCGGCCCACGCCGCACTGCACTTCATCCAGAAGCAGCAGCAGGCCTCGCGCATCGCACAGGCGGCGCAGGCCCTGCAGGAACTCCGGCGTGGCCGGGCGGATGCCGCCTTCGCCCTGGATTGGCTCGACGAGGAAGCCGCCGACGGACTCGTCGATGGCGGCCTCGGCGGCCGCGAGGTCGTTGAACGGCAGCACCTGGAACCAGTCCGGTAGCGGCTCGAAGCCCTTCCTCAGCTTTTCCTGATCGGTCGCCGAGATGGTGGCGAGCGTGCGTCCGTGGAAGGCGTTGGAGAAGGTGAGCAGGCGGTATTTCTGCGGGTTGCCGGTGGCATAGTGATAGGCGCGTGCCGTCTTCACCGCGCACTCGATGGCTTCTGCGCCGGAGTTGGTGAAGAAGACGGTGTCGGCGAACGTCAGGTCGGTAAGCCGTTTTGCGATCGCCATCTGCTGCGGCGAGCCGTACAGGTTCGACACGTGCATGAGGGTCGCGGCTTGGGCCTGGATGGCCTGCGTCAGGTGCGGGTGGCCGTGGCCGAGCAGGTTGACAGCGATGCCCGAGGCGAAATCCAGCCAGCGCTTGCCGTTCACATCGTAGAGGTGGGCGCCTTCCCCGCGCACCGGCTCAACCTCGCACCGGGGGTAGACTGGCATCAGGGGAGAAATCGCCATCTCATCCTCACATACAGGGGCCGGGCCTGGGCCTGTCTTGGCGTCATGTGTGCGCCAGGGCCTCGAAAAGTGAAAGGCGGCGAACCGCCGCCCTCTGCCAGTCGCCGGACATAGCTTTTCAGGCCCGCAGTTTCCACCCCGATTTCAGCAGCGCATAGCAGACCCACCAGAGCAGCAGGCAGAGCCCCCCGACGATTGCCGCGCCCAGCAGCACGGGGGCTTCTGCCACCCCAAGGAAGCCGGCGCGGAAGCCGTCGATCATGTAGAAGAAGGGGTTGGCGCGGCTGAAGGCCTGGATCGCAGGCGGAAGCTGGTCGATGGCGTAGAAGGTGCCTGACAGCAGCGTGAGCGGCTGCACCAGGAAGTTGGTGACAGCCGCCCCATGGTCGAACTTGTCGGCCCAGATGCCGGTTAGAACGCCAAGCAGGCCCAGCATCAGGGCGCCCAGCGTTCCAAACAGGAACACCTGCGCCGGGTTGGCGATGGCAACGCTGACCCCGGGCCAGAAGAGCATGGAGACCCAGATGGCGACGCCCACGAACCACGCGCGGCTGACGGCGCCCGCGACATAGCAGAACAGCAGCTCGCCATGGCTGAGCGGCGGCATCAGCACATCGACGATCGTGCCCTGAACCTTGGCGATGATGATCGACGAAAGGCTGTTCTGAAAGGCGTTCTGCACCATCCCCATGATGATGAGGCCGGGCGCGAGGAAGGTGGCGTAGGGGAAGCCCAGCACCTCGCCCTTCGCCCCGCCAAGCGCGAGGGTGAAGATGGCAAGAAACATCAGCGTGGTGATCGCGGGTGCCCACACCGTCTGCATCTGCACCTTGAAGAAGCGGCGCACTTCCTTCACATAGAGCGTGCGTATTCCAAGCCAGTTGATGCCGTGGATGACCGGAACCCCGGGTTCCGCATGCACGAGCGCGGCAGGCTGGACAGGAACTTGCGCTTGCATGTCCCCAGCCGTCTATCGGTGCTGGCAAGGGTCGGCAAGTGCCACTGGCAAGAGCGGACACTGATAGATGGCCTGGACAGACGAGCGCATTGCACAGCTGAAGCAATATTGGGAGGATGGCCGATCAGCGAGCCAGATCGCCGAGCTGCTGGGCGAAGGCCTGTCGCGCAATGCGGTCATCGGAAAGGCGCACCGGCTGGGCCTTGCGTCGCGCCCCTCGCCGTTGAAGACGGGCGACGGCAAGGCCGAAGCTCGTGCGCCCAAGGCCGAGCCAAAGGCAGCTGCTCCCAAGCCGGCAGCACCCCGGCCGGCACCGCCTCAGGCTCCGGCATCTTCCGCTGTCGCCGCCCAGGCCGAAGCGCCGGCACGGCCGGTCCAGCCGCTGGTTGCGCTGCCGGATGCAGGCGGGCCGTCCACCGCGGCAGCCCGATGCGCCCCACGCCCCAAAGGCGGCCGGGTGACATTGCTCGACCTCAACGACCGGATCTGCAAATGGCCGATCGGCCACCCCGACGAGCCGGACTTCCATTTCTGCGGCAAGCCCGTGAACCCGGGTTTCCCCTATTGTTCCGAGCATTGCCTGGTCGCCTATCAGGCCCAGATGCCCCGCCGCGACCGGCCCGCAGGCCCGTCGCGGCCGTTCGGGCCGAACTTGCCGAGGCCTCGCTGAAGCGGGCGACGGTCAGCGCGAAGGGCTGATCCGCGACTTCGCGCAAGCGCGGCCGGCCTGCGGCTGGAATCGCCAGCCGACAGGCCCGACGGCGCGGCTTCGCTGCGTCCATTGTTTCTTTTCGTCTGGTCGAGCGGACCCGGCGGCTCTGCCGCCGGACGGGTTCGTCGGCCTCAGGGCCTCCGCCCTGCCGGCCGCGCTTTCGCAGAGTCCGGCGACCGGTGCTTTGCACTGGCGCTGGCCCGCTTCAGCGAAAAACCCCCCGGCAGGTTGCCCTGCCGGGGGAGGTTGGTTCCTTGGGGAGGAATGGGGTGGCGGGATTGCCCGCCGGAACTCAGTAGTTGTAGGCCCGCTCGCCGTGCGAGGTGACATCGAGGCCTTCGCGCTCGGCTTCCTCGGTCGGGCGCAGGCCCATGGTGAGCTTGACCAGCGTGAAGAGCACGGCCGAACCGATGCCGGACCAGGCGATGGCAACGCCGACGGCCTTCACCTGAATCCAGATCTGGGTTGCAGCGCCGGGGAAGGTGAACTCGATGATGCCGGGCGTCTTCAGATAATCGGCGATGCCTTGGCCGCCCAATGCCGGGTCGACAAGAATACCGGTTGCAATGGCGCCAACGATGCCGCCGACCCCATGGATGCCGAACACGTCGAGGCTGTCGTCGTACTTCAGTGCATGCTTCACCTTGGTGCAGAAGACGTAGCAGATCGGCGAGGCGAGGAGGCCGAGCACGACCGAGCCGGCCGGGCCGGCGAAGCCGGACGCAGGAGTGACGGCCACAAGCCCCGTGACCGCGCCCGAGACCGCGCCGAGGAGCGAGGGCTTGCCCTTGGCAATCTGCTCCACGATCACCCAGCTGACGGTTGCCGCTGCCGTTGCGAGGAAGGTGTTGATGAAGGCAACCGCCGCGATGCCGTTGGATTCAAGGTTGGACCCGGCGTTGAAGCCGAACCAGCCCACCCACAGCAGAGACGCGCCGATCATGGTCATCACCAGGCTGTGCGGAGCCATCGGCTCCTTGCCATAGCCCAGACGTGGCCCGAGGATGAGGGCGCCGACCAGGCCGGCGACGCCGGCGTTGATGTGGACCACCGTGCCGCCGGCAAAGTCCAGCGCGCCCATGTTGAACAGGTAGCCGGAGTTGGCGGTGGCGGCAGCCCAGGCCGCTTCGCCGTCCTTCGCGGCCGCAACGAATGCGTCGGGCCCGTCCCAGTACCAGACCATATGGGCCATCGGGAAATAGACGATGATCAGCCACAGGGTGATGAAAACCATGAGGGAGGAGAATTTCACCCGCTCGGCAATTGCGCCGACGATCAGGGCCGCCGTAAGGCAGGCGAACGACATCTGGAAGGCGACGAAGGTGAGTTCCGGGATCACCACGCCGGCTGAGAAGGTCGCGGCAACGGTTGTCGCATCGACGCCGGCAAGGACGATCTTGGAGAAGCCGCCGAAGAAGGGATTCCCGGCGGTAAACGCCATCGAGTAGCCAAGCGTGAACCAGACCAGTGCGGCGATCGCGACGATGACGAAAACCTGGGTGAGCACCGAAAGCATGTTCTTGGTGCGAACCAGCCCGCCGTAGAACAGGGCAACGCCCGGCACCGACATCATCAGGACGAGGAGGGTGGAGACCATCATCCAGGTGGTGTCGCCCTTGTCCGGCACCGGGGTGGCGGGGGCTGCATCAGGCACCGCCTCGGCTGCCGGTGCTGCGGCGGCTGCGGCAGCGGCTGCCGCGTCGGTCGCGGCGGCAGCGGCTTCCTGTGCGAATGCCGGATGGGCTGCCGCGATGCCGGTCAGGCCAAGGCCAAGGGCGATCTTGCCCCATGGCAGGTCTGCGAAATGCATGAATGACCCCTCCTTGAAGTGGTGTGGCGTCATCAGAGCGCCGTTTCGTTGGTTTCGCCGGTGCGGATGCGGACCACGCCGGACATGTCGAACAGGAAGATCTTGCCGTCACCGATCGTGCCGGTGTGCGCCGCCTGCTGGATCGCCTCGATGGCCCGCGGGGCAAGATCGGCCGCGACAGCCACCTCGATCTTCACCTTGGGCACCATGTTCGTCGTGTATTCGGCGCCCCGGTAGATTTCGGTCTGGCCCTTCTGGCGGCCGAAGCCCTTCACTTCGGTGACGGTCATCCCGGTGACGCCAAGCCCGGTGAGCGCATCGCGGACATCGTCCAGCTTGAATGGCTTGATCACGGCGACGATGAATTTCACAGCTGCCGAACCCCCCTTTTTTCGTCTGCGGCTGTTGCCCGCCTGGCGAAGGCGCATGCCATCGCAACGACCCATCGTTGCACGAAGCGTGCCAAGTTTCTTCGATGTTGCAGCGCGGCAGATCGGGGGAAAATCTGCCTAGTTTCGCGGCACGCCGGGGCCAGGCTGTCTCAGGCTGCCCTATTTTCGGGCAACTCTAGCAACAGGCGTGCCCGCGCCACATCGTCTTCCGGCACCATCAGCCGAATTCCCGGAAAACCGCCGCCCAGGAGCCCGGAAAAACCGGCATCGAACAGGTGCGCGTCTATCCCGTCTGCGTGCAGACGCCCGCGCAGGATCGCTGCCAGCGGCACATCGTTCACGGTCAGGAGTTCGACCAGCACCCCGGGGGCTCAGGCGGTGCCGCCGACGGTCAGTCCTTCAACCAGAAGGGTCGGCTGGCCGACCCCTGCGGGAACCGACTGGCCGGCCTTGCCGCAGGTCCCGATGCCCTCGTCGAGCGCCATGTCGTTACCGATGGCGCCGATCCGCTGCATCACTTCGGGCCCGTTTCCGATCAGGGTGGCGCCCTTCACCGGCGCGCCGATCCTGCCGTCTTCCACCAGATAGGCCTCGGTGCAGCTGAAGACGAACTTGCCGGAGACGATGTCGACCTGGCCGCCGCCGAAGCTTTTGGCATAGAGGCCACGCTTCACGCTGCGCAGGATCTCGCCGGGATCCGCCGTTCCGCCGGCCATGAATGTGTTCGTCATGCGCGGCATCGGCGGGTGGCGAAAACTTTCCCGGCGGCCGTTGCCCGTGGCGGCGACGCCCATCAGCCGGGCATTCATCCGGTCTTGCATGTAGCCCTTCAGGATGCCGTCCTCGATCAGCACGGTCCGCTCGGTCGGCGTTCCCTCGTCGTCGACGCTGAGCGACCCGCGGCGATCTGCGATGGTGCCATCGTCGATCACGGTGACACCGGGCGAAGCGACCCTCTCTCCGACCCGGCCCGAAAAGGCCGAGCTGCCCTTGCGGTTGAAATCGCCCTCGAGACCGTGGCCGACGGCTTCGTGGAGCAGGATGCCCGGCCAGCCGGGCCCAAGGACCACCGGCATGACGCCAGCGGGCGCGGGGATGCTTTCGAGGTTCACCAGCGCCTGCGCAAGCGCGAGGTCGATTGCACGGTTCCACTCCGCCTCGTCGAACAGCCGGTCATAGAGCTGCCGGCCGCCGAGGCCCCAGCTGCCGGATTCGCGGCGCCCGTTTGCTTCGGTCACGATTCCGACATTCAGCCGCACGAGTGGCCGGATGTCCTGCACGCGCGTGCCGTCCGCCCGGATGATCTCCACATGGCTCCAGCTCGCCGCCAGTCTGGCGTTCACCTGCACCACGCGGGGGTCCCGGGCGCGCGCAGCCGAATCGATCCGTTCCAGCAGCTTCACTTTGTCAGCAAAGGGCACGGCCGACAGCGGGTCCGCATCGGTATACAGCCGAGCATTGGTGCCGCGGGGGGGGTCTGCCGGTGCCACGCCGGCATGGCCCGAGCGGACGACGCCGATGGTCTCGGCCGCGCGGCGGATGGCAGCCGCCGAAATCTCGTTCGCGTGGGCATAGGCGCTCACCTCGCCGACCACGCCCCTCAGGCCGAAGCCGCGGCTCTGGTCGAAACTCGCGGATTTCAGCCGGCCATCGTCGAAGGCAAAGCTTTCCGAGGCCGCGACCTGCAGGAACAGCTCGCCATCCTCCAGTCCGTGCAGGGCCTCCGACGTCAGGCGCTCAGCCTCGGCGGGGTCGAGTTCGGCATAGAGAAGACTGTCCATACCCAGAGAGATAGGGGCTGCATCCCGAAACGCAAAAGCCAAACTGCGGGCCCGTCTCACCCCGGCCTAGTGGTGGTCGCCTCGGCCATCGCCTTCCAGAACGAAGCGGCGGTCGCAGTAAGGGCAGTCGACATGCCCGCGCTCGTCGATCTGCAACCAGATCCTTGGATGGCCGAGTGGGCCTTCGTCTCCGTCGCAGGCAACACGGCGGCTGTGCACGATGCGGGTTTCGGGCGGAGGCGGCATAGGGGTCATGACCGGGCCTCTAGCCTGACCGGCTTGGCGACGAAAGGCCCCCGACGGCAGCTCGCGAAAACCGCCGTCATTGCGGTGCAACAAAGCTGTCGCTGCGACGCAATATTGAGGCGGCAGCAGGCGGCTCATCATTCACCCCAGTCGCACTGGAGCCTTCCCGATGAAATCGGTCCTTCTTCTTGCCGCCGCATCCGTCATCGCGTTCGAACCTGCATCGGCGCAGGAGATTGCGTCATCGGCTCCGGGCGAGGAGATCATCGTCACCGCCCAGAGAATCGAGCAGCGGCTTGTCGACGTTCCGGTCACGATCACGGCCTTCAATGGCCGGACCTTGCGCGAAATCGGCGTTCTCGAATTCGATCAGCTCTCGGCGTTCGTGCCGGGGCTGAATGTGCAGGAGCAATCCCCGAACAACCCCGGGTTCGTGATTCGCGGCATCACGTCCGACACCGGGAGCGCACAGGGGGCGCCGGCCGTGTCGATCTTCCTGAACGGAAACGACGTCTCGCGGTCGCGGGGCTCCTACTTCGATCTTTACGACATCGAGCGGGTGGAAGTGGTGAAGGGCCCGCAATCGACCTTGTTCGGGACTGCAGCGGCCGTCGGCGCGGTTTCGGTGATCACGAACAAGGCGCAGCCGGATGTGTCCGGCGAGGTGCGGGCCGGTTTCGGCAATTTCAACCAGCGCTCGGTGGACGGCTTCGTGAACCTTGGCAACGAAAAGGTGGCGCTGCGCGTGGCGGGCGCGATGCGGGTGCGCGACGGTGTGGTCGAGAATATCGCAGGTTCGCCCGGATCGCAGACCCCGAACGGCCCCCGCATCGACGATCTGAACGGCCAGGGCCAATATGGCGCGCGGGTGTCGCTGCGCTTCACGCCAGACGGTGACATGACGGTGGACGTGATCGGCACCTATGATGGCCAGCGCGCCCCGGGCACCGCCTTCACCAGCGGCACCTTCGCGCCGACCGGGGGCGATACGTCGCCTTTCACCTTCGTCGAGATCGCCGGATCGCCGTTCAGCGAGGCGGCGCTCGGGGCCGATCAACCGAGCCTCAGGCGCAACGTCTATGATCTGAACGTGACGGCGAACTATGCCCCGTCGGGGCCCTGGAGCTTCGCTGCGGTTGCGGGCTATCGGAATTTCGACAGCCTCGAGGTGTTCGACGCCGACGGGAGCCAGGCCTGGTACCTGGAATTCGGCGAGGATGCGCGCGGCGAGCAGATGAGCTTCGAAAGCCGGGTCAACTACACGTCCGACCGTTTCCGCGCGTTTGCGGGCGCCAACTATTTCTGGGAAACCGGCTTCCAGCGCGTTCCGTTCAGCTCGGAGGAAGGGACCTTCCTGCAGTGCGCCGGAAACGTGATTGCGGGCCTTGGCTGCGTGAACAACGCGACCGGCGAAGTGACGGCCCGGCGGGCAACCGCGATTCTGACCCGCGGCGCGGCCACCGTGCTGCCCTATTCCGCCGAACAGTTCCGCAACTCGGCCGATATCGAGACCTTCAGCCTGTTCGCCGACGCAACCTTCATCCCCATCCCCGAGCTCGAGATCAACGTCGGCGGCCGCTGGCTGACCGAGAATCGAAAGAGCGGCTTCTCGACCAACATTCCCAATCGCGCGATCACGATTCCCGGGCTCCTGCCCCCAGGTCCGCTGATCCCGGGCAGCGTGAACACAGGCGGGCAGGTGCTGCGCGGCGAAGGCACATTCGATGCCTTCCTTCCCCGGGCAAACGTCCTGTTCCGCGCCAACGACTGGCTCAACCTCTATGCCACCTATTCCAAGGGCCGGCGCTCGCCGGTGGTCCAGGTGACAGCGGCGCGCGTCGCCGGCCGGGTCGTTCCCAACGAGCGGGTGATCCCGGCCGAAACGCTCGACAATTTCGAAATCGGCGTGAAGGGCAGCCGCAAAGGCTTCGCCTTCAGCATCGGCGCCTATCTGATGAAGTATCAGGACTTCCAGATCTCGGTGCCGCAACAGGGCCTGCCCGCCCGGATCGAGAGCGCGGATGCGACCAACAAGGGGGTCGAAGCGGAAATCTTCGCGACGCTGAGCCCCAATGTCACCCTGTTCGCCAACGGGAGCTACATCAACGCGCGCGTCAACGACGACGCCCGCTTCGGCGTCTTCGCTGGCGACCGCTTCCGGCTGCAACCCGAATGGCAGGGCGCGATGGGCGGGCTCCTGTCGCTGCCGCTGGGCGACGCCGTCGAGCTGTTCGCGAACCCGACACTGACCTACCGCTCGTCCCTGTTCTTCGAATTGCCCAACAATCCGGTCACGTCGCAGGGGCCGGTCCCGCTGGCGGACGTGCGGGCCGGCGTTCGCAGCCGGGACAGGCGGTGGGAGCTTATCGGGTTCGCGACGAACCTGTTCAACGAGGAGTATCTCCTCGACGCCGGCAACACCGGCGGAGCGTTCGGCATCCCCACCTTCATCCGGGGCCTGCCGCGGCTGGTCGGGGTCGAAGCCGTCTATCGGTTCTGACGCCCCTGTCGGGCCGCGTCGCGCTTCGTCGAAGCCGTTGTGGCGTTCGTCGAATCCGATGGCAGCCGCCGAAAGCTGATCCCCGCTTGTCGAGCGGGCCGCGACGTGGCGGCACGTCCGGGGCACATCGGGGCCATGGTGTTGCCGGGGTCCTCCACCCCCTCTCGGAAAGGCCCCGGCAGCATCAACCGAACAGGAGATCCCCCGATGCCCGCCTTTTCCGGCACCCGCACCTTCATGCCGCTTGCCCTGCTCGCAGCCGTCGCCATGACGTGCCTGCAGGGTGCTGCCTTCGCCGCCGAAGCCCCGATGGGCGCGACCAACCGCACCGCGAAGGTGCCGGTCGGCGACCTGAACCTCGCCAACCCGGCCGGCGTCGCCGCGCTCGATGCCCGACTGCGCGCCGCTGCAAAGCGGGTGTGCGCGCCCCAAGTCTATCGGGACCTTGCCGCCATGGCCGATCGCGCAACCTGTGAACGGAACGCCATGGAACGGGCCGGCGCCAGGCGCGATGTGCTCGTCGCCCGGGCCCAGGCCGAACAACTTGCCGCGCAAACCCAGCAGGCCGCGACGATCGACTGAGCAACCGCGCACTGCTGTCATGCCAAGTCTCGATGCGGAAAGCGCATCGAGTTCGGCCTGCCGGCCGGCGCGCGGTCGCGCTTGCCGCTGCGCGGACAGCCGATGGTCGGCGGGATGCGGTATCAGCCCCGCGTCACGCTGCCACGTACGCTTGCCAGATAGGTCCGGCCGATGCGCAACTGGTCCCCGCCCGACAGCTCGGCCATCCAGTTTCCCTGGCCGTCATGGGCAAGGCGGGTGATGCGATCCCTCCGCACAATCGTCGACCGGTGCAGGCGAATGAACAGCGCAGGATCGAGCCGCGCCTCAAGCGCGCCGATCGTCTCGTGGATCAGCCACGACCGGTTGCCGGCATGCAGGCGCATGTAATCGCGCTCAGCCTCGATCCGGTCGATGTCGGCAACCGCGACCCGGCTGAGTTCGCCGCGGTTGGAAACCCAGAATTCCTGCGCATATTCCTGCGAGGGCTGCCCCTGGCCGGAAAGCGGCCTTTCGTCGGCGACACGCTGCCGTTCCACAACGCGCAGCACGGCCTTTTCCAGCCGCTCGGGCGCCACGGGCTTCAGCAGATAGTCGATCGCTGCAGCATCGAAGGCCGCGACCGCAAACCGATCGAAGGCGGTAACGAACACGATTGCCGGTTGCGCAGTCCGCCCTTCCAGCGCGTTCGCAACATCGAGCCCGGTCAGGCCGGGCATGGCGATGTCCAGAAAGACGAGGTCGGGCGACAGCGCCTCGATCAGCCGAAGCGCAGACTCGCCATCCGATGCAGTGCCGACAAGCTGGACCCCGGGAAGCCGCGCGCACAGGATCTGCATCCGCTCCACGGCAAGCGGTTCGTCGCCGACAATCAGGGTCTTCAACTGGGTCATTCGGTCAGGACGTTCCCCGACGGGAGCAGGACTTCAAGGCTCAGGCGCGCACGAAGGGCATGGTGAGGCGAACAAGCCAGCCGCCGACAGATGGCCGGCCGGCCACGCAATCGGCTGCGTCGCCGTAGCTTGCCCTCAGCCGCGACTCCACATTGGCGATCCCGACGCCGCAGCCGCCTTCCTCTGCCGTCGGAGAGGTCTCGCCATCGTCCCGGACCCACAGTTCCAGCTTGTCGCCCACATGGTCCGCCGCGATCGTGACGGTGACCGGGCGCTGGCTGCGGGAGACGCCGTATTTGATGGCATTCTCGACAAGCGGTTGCAGGATCAGGGCCGGCACCAGCGCATCGCCCAGCGCAGACGGAACCGCGACCTTCACGATCAGCCGCGCGGGGAAACGCACCTTCTCGATGTCGAGATACAAAAGCTGAAGCCGCAGTTCCTCGGACAGGGGCACATTCTCGGTTCCCTCCCGCGTTAGCGAGGCGCGGAAGAAGGTCGACAGGTTGAGGATCATCTGCTCGGCCTCGTCATTGCGCTGTCGCATCACGAGCGAGGAAAGGGAATTCAGCGTGTTGAACAGGAAATGCGGGTTGACCTGGTAGCGCAGCGCGCGAAGCTCGGCTGCCTGCGCTGCCTGCCGCAGCTCTGCGGCCTCGCGCTCGAAGGCGCGCACCTTGGCGGAATAGGAAAGCGCAACCCACAGCACCGCCCAGGTCGCGATGAAGAAATACCATTCCAGCGCCGTGGTCGAGATGACCGATACCGGGTCGGTCCGATACGCATCCCCGTCGCCCAACTTGTCCATCGAAAGGCCGATATGCCGGGCGATGGGGAAGCCATAGAAGGCGATGTAGTTGACGGTGGCATAGGCCAGCGCAAGCGGGATGGATGCCGCAAACGCGATGGTGAGAAGCTTGCCCGTTCGTGCCGCGTCGAACCTGCGCAAGACAGCATAGAGCAGTCCTGTCAGCGCCATAGCGGCGACCGTCACGATGACCCGGCGCAACAGCATCTCGCCCTGGGCGGGCAAGTCTGCAACGAGGGCGCGCGCGGTCGCCAGTGCGAAATAGACAAGCCAGAAACCGACGATTGAAAAAAAGGCCATGCGCAAGCCGGCTTCGGCCCGCCCCGGCTTCCCGGTCGACGAGCGCCGGTTTCCGGCTGCACCGGGTCCTGCTGTTTCGGCCGTCGGCCAGAATGGCTCGTTCATCGCCAAACACTAGCCGAGGCACGCCCCGGTGGCGACGCCCTTTGTCGACCATGTGCCGCTGTTCGTCGAAGCGGTTCACCCGGCGTCAAGTTGTGGAATTCGCCTTTTCGGCGCTGCGTGGAGCGGCTAGCGCTGCTTGGCACATGACTGCCGAACCTGCTTCCCCCGGCCTTCGCGGTTACGGACCCCTGAGCGGCCTTCTGGTTGTCGACCTCACACGTGTGCTTGCCGGGCCCTATGCGACCATGCTGCTCTGCGACCTCGGCGCGCGGGTGATCAAGGTGGAGGTGCCGGGCACCGGCGACGACAGCCGCGCGATCGGACCGTTCGCGGCCCCGGGCGACAGCGCCTATTTCACCAGCGTCAACCGGGGAAAGGAATCGCTCGCGCTCGACCTGAAGGCAGGCCCCGACCGCGCGCTGCTCGAGGCGCTGCTGGCGCGGGCCGACGTGATGGTCGAGAATTTCCGGCCGGGCGCAATGGAGAGGCTCGGCTATGGGTATGAGGCGCTGCACGCCCGCTTCCCGCGGCTGATCTATGCATCCGCATCCGGGTTCGGCCACACCGGGCCCGAGCGCGCGCGGCCGGCCTATGATCTGATCGTCCAGGCGATGGGCGGGATCATGTCGATCACGGGCCATGCAGGCTCCGAGCCGACGCGGGTCGGCACCTCGCTGGGGGACATCACTGCCGGCTTGTTCACGGTGATCGGGATCGAGGCCGCACTGATCGACCGGGCGCGAACCGGACGAGGGCAGAAGGTCGACGTTGCAATGCTCGACTGCCAGATCGCCATCCTGGAGAACGCGATCGCCCGCCTGCAGGTGACGGGAACGAACCCCGGGCCGCTGGGCAGCCGCCACCCTTCGATCACGCCGTTCCAGGCCTTTCGCTGCGCGGACAGACACATCGTGATCGCGGCTGGAAACGATGCGCTGTGGGCTTCCTGCTGCGACGCGCTGGGGCTCGACGAGCTTTCAGGCGACCCCAGGTTCCTGAGCAACGAGGGCCGGACCGTGCACGCAGAGGCGCTGGCGCAGGCGGTCGAGCAGCGGTTGCGCACGGCGCCCGCGGCAGACTGGCTGCAGCGGCTGGGCGAGGCCGGCGTGCCCGCGGGCCCGCTGAACACTGTCGGCGAAGCGCTGGCGATGCCCCAGGTCGCGGCCCGCAACATGCTGGTCGAAACAAGGACGCCGCAGGGACGGCCCCTGAAGGTTGCCGGCAATCCGGTGAAGCTGTCCGCTCATGCCGATCCCGGGCTGCGGCCGCCCGCACCCAAGCTTGACGCGGACCGAGCAGCAATCGAGGCCGAGTTCGGGCAATGACCATCGAAGCCGACATCATCCTGATCCAGCGCCTGGCTGCGGCCGCCGATCGGGCCGTTGCCCCCTTTTTCCGCAGCAACACGGCAATCGAGCAGAAAGAGGATTTCTCGCCCGTGACGGCAGCCGACCGGGCGGCCGAAACGGTGATCCGCGAGATGTTGTCGGTGGATCGCCCCGCAGACGGCATCCTGGGCGAGGAATATGGCGTGAGCCGTGGCCATTCAGGACGGCTGTGGGTGATCGATCCGATCGACGGCACCCGCGGGTTCGTTGCCGGCAGGCCGCTTTATGGCACCCTCATCGCGCTGGTCGAGGACGGACGCCCGATCCTGGGCTTCCTGTCGGCAGGCGCCGCCGGCGACCGCTGGCTCGGCTGCACGGTCGGCATACCCCGAACGGTGCTGAACGGCACGGCAGTCCGCACCCGCAGTTGCCCTGAGCTTGCTGCGGCGCGAGCGGCCTCGACCCACCCGCTGGTCTTCTCGGCAGCCGGCCATGCCAGCTTCCAGCGCGTCGGGCGGTCCGTCAGGGACATGCTGTTCGGCGGTGACTGCCACAATTACGGCCTGCTGGCAGCGGGCCATATCGATCTGGTGATGGAAGAGGGGCTGAAGCCCTATGACTGGGCCGCCCTGGTGCCGATCGTGCAGGGCGCAGGCGGGCTGATCACCGATTGGCTGGGCCAGCCGCTGAAGCTGACCAGCGAGGGCCGGGTGCTTGCCGCAGGCGATCCACGCGTGCACGCCGAGGCGCTGGAACGGATCTGAGCACGGGCGTCAGGGCGTGCCGATACCCGCCAGATGCCCGTGCAGGCTCATCCGGTCCAGTTCGCGCAAGGGAAGGCTGGTGAACAGCCGCACCCGCTGCAGCAGCATGCGATAGGATTCCTCGTAGACTGCATAGGTCTCGGCCTCGCTCCCCTTGAACCGGGTCGGATCGGGGATGCCCCAGTGGGCGTGCATCGGGTCCCCGGGCCAGGCCGGGCACGGCTCGCCGGCAGCTTCGTCGCAGACAGTGAAGATGAAGTCGAACGCGGGCGCGCCGGGCTCGCGGAAGATGTCCCACGTCTTTGGCCGGAGCATGCTGGTATCGTGCCCCAGCTTGGCAAGAAGGTCGATCGCGATCGGGTCGGGCGCGTCTGCCGGCCAGGCGCCGCCCGAATGGGCCCGGAACAGCCCTTCCCCCTCGCGGTTGAGAATGGCCTCGGCAAACAGCGACCGGCCGCAGTTGCTGTTGCACAGGAACAGCACCTCATAGGGCGGATGTGGCTCGTTCAGGTGCATGTCCCCCAAGTGCCTATCCTTCCCGTCTTACGTCTGCACTATGGGCGTTAGTGGCGATTCGTGACATATTGGTGTCGAAACCATCCCCTTCCCTTCTCAGACAGCTTTGCGCGCCCGGCGCACGGTCCTATGCTCTGTGCAGACCGAGGCATTGAACAAGACCAATCGGGGAGCCCCGCCATGACCATCGCAGCCGACGCCATCGCCCGCGACACAGCCGCCATGCAGGCGCTGCTTAAGACCCAGCGCGACGCCTTCCACGCCGAACTGCCGGTCAGCGCCGCCATCCGGAAGGACCGGCTGGACCGTGCCTTGAAGCTGGTGCTTGACTGTAAAGACCGGTTCGTCGCGGCGCTTTCCGACGATTTCGGCCACCGGTCGACCGAGATGAGCCTTATCACCGATATCATGGCCTCGGTGAAGCCGCTGAAACATGCGCTGAAGCATGTGGACCAGTGGATGCAGCCGGAAAAGCGCAAGCTGGACTTCCCGCTGGCGCTGCTGGGTGCAAGGGCGATGGTGGAATGGCAGCCGAAGGGCGTGGTGGGCATCATCTCGCCGTGGAACTTCCCGGTAAACCTTACCTTCGCGCCGCTTGCCAATGTGCTTGCGGCCGGCAACCGGGCGATGATCAAGCCCTCAGAG
>BBPE01003941.1_pt2 | contig 15513 bp, 19 predicted proteins | sample 1344301 | NCBI WGS metagenome assembly BBPE01 (sample SAMD00019089, study PRJDB2971) | groundwater metagenome | isolation source: The Cedars highly-alkaline
AGGAGTTCGTGAGTTCAAATCTCACTCCCCGCATAATGTCCTGCACTTTTTCTATCGGTTGTCGTCTACATCTCTGTCGGACGCCCTCGCACACATGCCTCGCCCCGAACCTCCAGAGGATATTTGCCCGTCACACATCCCAGACACAGGTTCTCGGCGGGAATTCCGATGGATTTGACCAGCCCGTCGATGCTTATATAGCCAATCGAATCGGCACCAAGCGCCAACCTGACATCTTCAATGCTCTTGTTGGAGGCTATCAACTCTTCACATGTTGACATATTGATTCCAAAATAGCAGGGCGAGATGATGGGGGGGCTACCCACCCTTATATGTACCTCATTCGCACCAGCGCTGCGTATCATGTCGACGATTCGCTTGGATGTCGTGCCCCTGACGATACTGTCGTCGATTAATGCCACCCGTTTACCTTTGAGGTTAGACCTGATGACATTCAGCTTCAGTTTTACTGCGGTATCTCGCATTTCCTGACCTGGCATGATGAACGTTCGTCCTACATAACGGTTTTTTATCAGCCCTTCTATATAATTCAAACCCGATTTTATCGAGTATCCGATGGCGAACGTAGTGCCGGAATCCGGTACAGGACATATCACATCCACCTTCCCATCGTGTTCATCAACTAGTGTCTCCCCTATACGGCGTCTCACATCGTATACAAGCCGTCCATCGATGATGGACTCTGGCCTGGCAAAATACGCGTATTCAAAAAAGCAATGTGCGGAATTCTTGTGGCGACATATCTGGTGACTCTCGATTTCGCCATCTTTCAATATTACGAGCTCGCCTGGGTGCACATCTCTGATGAGAGTGCCGCCCAAAACGTCTACTGCGACGCTTTCAGATGCGACGATGTGCCCACCGTCTATCTTGCCGATGCATAATGGTTTAATGCCCAGCGGGTCTCTAACTGCCGCCACCGTATCATCGACGAGAAGCGTTAGTGAATATGACCCCACCAGGCACTGCATTAAACGACGAATCGCCTCTACAAAGTTCGATTTAATCAGCTCCTTGACGAGTAGATGTGCTATCACCTCTGTGTCGGAGTCTGTTATGAAAATTCGCCCTTCTGCCTCCAGCCCAGCTCGCAGCTCCCTGGAATTTATCAAGTTGCCGTTATGTGCGATGGCAATGGTGCCGCCCTTATAGTTGATGAGCAATGGTTGACTGTTCTCAATTCTGGAAGCGCCAGTGGTTGAATATCTGACATGTCCAATTCCAAGAGAGCCTTTTAATAGGTCCAATCGTTTTTTGTCAAAAATCTCCGATACCAGCCCCATTTCTTTGACGTCTCTGATACGCTCACCATCATGGGTTGCGATACCGGCGGACTCTTGACCGCGATGTTGAAGCGCATATAGTGCATAATAAATGAATAATGCAGCCGAATTAACTTCACTGGAAGGGGTAAGTGCAACACCAACCACGCCGCATTCTTCATGCAATTATCAATCACCTAAAGCATTTATTATGTTATACTTTGATATACTTCACCGTTCTTTTAGTCCAGCTGTACCCGCGCATCTTGCTCGTTTTTCCAAATCCGCATGAAGCGCACTGCCTCTTATGGATGCTGTATGAAACACTGCCACATCGTCTGCATTTGCCGTGTGTCCTTTTTTGCCTTTTGCCCATCGAGGTCGTTCCCTTAGTCATTGCTCACCCCCCTCTTTTGGTGGAGGGGATATATATACGACATTGTCACCCCTCATCACAACCACGCCCAATTTTTTTACAACTCCCGCGTCATTCAGTTCTTCGGTTTTGTCCAATACCAGATTCATATGGACATCATAACCTTGAAGATTTCCTCTAAATCCCCTTCCATCTTTGAGCCTCACTATGACTGGCGCATTTAGCGAACCATTTAAAATATCAAGCGGACGTTTCTCCATGAAATACCTCCAAATAATTTTATTTTTAATCACATTCAAGTTGCAATGTATTATATGCATCCTTCATGTGTACCTTTATATCATTTGCATTGAAGTTAAAAGTTTGGGTGTGAGACGTTGAAAATCAAAGCCAGACACCATTTAAGGGATGACGTAAAGAAGAAAATAATAAACCAACTCAAATCTACCTTTGGAATGGATGTTGAACAACTCTCCACTGCCCAAAAATTCGAGAGTATAGAGACTGATGACGAATACCGTATTGTGCTCGTAAATGATGAACCAACCTTCTTCATGACTATGAGCCCAGAGCATGGCGAAAAGATATTCCCGACGGTTAGGGGCGCACTCAAGTTCGGACCGAAACGGAATCTGGTCGTAGTTGATAGTGGCGCTGTTCGGGCAGTATCCAAGGGCGCAGATATAATGTGCCCCGGCATCGTGGAGGCAGATAGCCGAATACGAAAAGGAGACATAGTCATCGTTGTGGACGAGGTGCATGGTAAACCACTTGCCGTTGGGATAGCGTTGACGTCTGGTGAAGAGATGATTGGGAATAGTGGAAAGGTAATCAAATCGATTCACCATGTGGGCGATAAGATATGGAAACTCGAGATATGATTATAAAGGAAGCAAGTTTAAATATATGTCAATATAATATAGCCCCGAGGTGAAGTTAATGTCAAAAGGGTTTTTGAGTAAACTAATTGGATCGAAACCAAAAGTAGGGGTTGATGAATATACGGAACTGGATATGGGAATGTACGAAGAGGGTCTGGATGAGGAACCCGCAGAGATGTATGTACGGATTGCTCAATTGTCCAATCTCAACGAGCTTCCAGAGTTGAAAAAAGAAGTATACGAGGGCAATATCGTGATGATCGACATCTCGCTCATAAAAAATGATAAATTGATATCAGAGCGGGCAATCAGGGGCCTCAGACAGGTGGCTGCGGACGTTCGTGGTGACATCGCAGGCATTGGAGACAATCAAGTGATAGTCACTCCGAGGTCCGTGAAGATAAATCGAACCAAAATTATCAGTGGAAGATATTGAATGATGGCGCTGTCGATGCGAAGTTCGAAATTTGGAGAACCTCGGCATGAGTTGCCAGTGCGGTTTTAAGCATGTTGATACGCTCCACCTCCGGCACGATATGGATGCCATAGCTCGGCGTGGACATGGAACCTTTGGTTTATTGTCAGAATCGTTCGTGACAAACGTCGAAGGCATCCTTGACCGCATCGAAAGTATCGTTCAAATGAGTAAAAAATGAGCGGAAGCCGAATCTCAACTAATTCGCATCGATGAGATTTTACGTACCATCAGGGAAGTAAAATCTGGCAGGATATAAATCACCGTTATCATAGAAGACCCAGCTGGTAACAGCGCCATCATCTCGAAGTGTGCAACACGGCGAAAGCTCACGAAGAAAGAGGCAGAAAAGTTGAAGACGGGATGATCGTTGTTTAAATTCTATTGGATTTTGATTTCACTCACCCTGATGCCGTTTTCAACGACCTCTCCGACGATTTTTCCACCGGCGATCTTCTGCGCTTTTTTGCCCTCGCCCCATGGAATGACCGCAAGAAATCCCATGCCCATGTTAAAGGTTTGGTACATCTCCCTATCACTTATGTCGCCCTCCTCTTGCAAGAACTTGAAAATGGGTTGAGCCTCTAAAGGTTTATCAAAATTGAAGCCATGGTCGGTTATGCGCCCCAGCTTCAGCAAGCCGCTTCCGGTGATATGGGCCAATCCGTGTACCTCGCACTTTTTTATCAGTTCCAACACTTCCATATAGATGCGTGTCGGGGTAAGTAGCACTTCTCCAATACTTTTTTTTGAATCCGATGAAAATGAATCCCGATACGAATAACCAGCGCCTTCAATGATCTTTCTCGCCAGCGTGAGACCATTGCTATGGATACCAGAACTGGGTAGACCGAGAATGACATCTCCTATCTGAATATCCTTGCCGGTGATTATTTTGTCCTTTTGGACCCACCCAATACATGTGCCTGCCAGGTCAAAACCACGGATAATATCGGGCAGTGTGGCAGTCTCACCCCCTATGATTGAGACGTTCGCGATTTCAGCGCCTTTTTGAAGCCCCATTCCGATTTGCTCCATCACGTCCTCGTTTATTTTTTCCATAGCTAGATAGTCCACGAATGCCATGGGCTCCGCCCCAACTGCCAACAAGTCGTTTACGTTCATCGCTATGCAGTCGATGCCGATGGTGTCCCACTTTCCAATGGCACTAGCGATGAGCACCTTAGAGCCAACGCCGTCAGTGGTCATGGCGAGTGCAAAGTCACCCAGATCGATCAGGCCTGCATAATGCCCTATGTCGATTAAAGGCGCTCCAAACCCCGTTCTTTTAAACATCAGATGCTTGGTCAAACGTTTGATGGCACTATTTTCTTTTGAGATATCCACGCCAGCCTCGGCGTATGTCATCCCCTTCCTCATCGCTCTTCACCCAATTTGAACTCATCATGTAGCGCCTTCACGGAAGTATTCGCATCCTTCTTGCTGACGACGAAGGAAATGTTCACTTCAGACGAACCCTGTGATATCATCCGTATGTTAGCGCCAACTTTACCTAATGCAGAAAAAACGCGTCCAGCCACTCCAGGCGTTCCTGCCATTCCTGCACCAACGACGGCGATGCTGCACACATCCTCGTCGTATGTGATGTTCCTGACCACGTTCTCGATGAATTCGGATTTAAGGGCGCTAAGCGCTTTATTTAGATGTGAGCAATCGATGACCAAAGAGAGATTTGCCTCAGACGAACCTTGCGAAATCATTATAATATTTACTCCAGCATCGGCGAGTGTGGCGAATACCCGTGCGGCAACTCCGGGCGTCCCCACCATTCCCGCGCCGCTGACGTTTATCAATGTAACGTTTTTAATTATGGTAACCGCCTTGACGATGTCCTTCAATTCTTCATGGTCTTTCACGATGATGGTGCCTGGGTGGTCTGGATTGGTCGTATTCTTAACCCGTACTGGGATGTCTCTTTGAATGGCTGGCTCTATCGTTTTTGGATGTATCACCTTGGCTCCGAAATAGGATAGTTCCATCGCCTCGAGATATGATATCACTGGCAACGTTCGTGCTTCTGGGATGATCCTTGGGTCTGCAGTCATGATGCCATCTACATCACTCCATATCCAAATCTCGTCGGCATATATTGCAGCGCCAATGATGGATGCACTATAGTCAGAACCGCCTCGTCCCAGGGTCGTAATCACTCCTTTTGTATCAATTGCTATAAAGCCAGTTATGACTGGAATCGTCTTTTTTTCGATTAATGGAAGAATGCACTTCTTGACATTTTCGTTGGTAATCTCGAGCAGTGGTTTTGCATTCTTAAAATTACTATTAGTTACAATGCCAGCTTCCCCGCCAGTGAGTGAGGATGAATCCAGTTTCATCGACAAAAGGGTGCCAGTTAGTATTGGGGTTGATAGCCTTTCCCCGAATGACAGTATATAGTCGTGTGATCTATCTGTCAACTCTCCCAGATGGCAAATGCTGATGAGAGCGTTTGACATGTCTCCTATTTTAGCATTCAATTCCTTGATTACAGAACTTACTATTTTCGCATCATCGATGGCATTCTTGGCGGCATCATGGTGTTGCTCTGTCAGGCTCTTTACGAAACTGTTGATTTCGGTAACATCCCGATTTTTTGATGCCTTTTTCGCCATTTCCTCTAATTGGTCTGTCACACCTGCCATTGCTGAGACGACTACGGCTATCTCGTTTCCTTTCTCATAGCTCTGTCGTATAATGGATGCAACGTCCCGTATTTTAACTCCATCTGCGACCGATGTTCCGCCGAATTTCATGACGAGTCTCATATGGTCAACCATCTTACACGTGATGCACATAATATAAATGGTGCGGATTTATAAGGAAACGTATGGCATAACTTTGATAAATATCCATCCGAGCATTACAAATGCGACAAATACCGTGAAGAAGTATGCGCTTTTGCTCCACTTGATGACCTTGCGCCCGTCCAGAGGGCCAAACGGAAGCAGGTTGAATAGGGCGATTAAGATGTTGATGATTACTCCATATATCCCAATCTTGGCGATAAAACCGCCCAACCATAGGAGGGGCAGGAACAGAAATACGAGTAATATGCTCGTCATCGGTCCTGCGATCGCTATCTTTCCATTCTGACTGCGCGTGATATATTGTCCAACTATCATTACGGCGCCAGGTGCCGCAAATACGATGCCAACAAAGTATGCCAATAGAATTGCGAACATCAGCATGGTTGGACTCATCCTGAATTCTGCCCAATATCCATATTTCTGGGCGACGATTTTGTGCGCCATCTCATGTAGCAGAAATGCGATTCCTACGGTAAACAGGGCTAATATCATGGGTTGTATGAAGCCTGGCGAAAGTATCATACCTCCATCACGCGCGAATAGTATCGCAAATGCAAAGGATATCGCCAGCCACGCAATTATGAGGTGCTTGATCTCTGTTTTGCTAGTTCTTATTCGAAATACCATTATCTATCTGCCTCAGAATTGTATTCCTGTTTGGGTAAATATAACCCATATTCCTATGAATGTACCGAGCATGCTTCCGATGTTAGCCATTGCTGCGACCAGTATTATCCGGAACAATCGATTTTTCATTAAGTCGCTAAACGTCTCAATATGGGTTATCGCGATTATATCCTCGCTTGTGGGATTTCTGACCCATGCCTCAACCAGCCCAGCAAACCATCCGGCGGCCAGGAACGGATTGAGCGATGTCATCCATGCAACCGAGAATGCAGTGAGTATTGATAATGGATGTCCTCCTGCTATTGCCGCGCCAGCACCACTCAATACCCCATTTATGATGAACCAGTAACCGAAGGCGATAAGTATTACGTGTGACGGACTCCCTGTCAAGATAAGAAATGCAAAGATTCCAATGACAGCTGCGATGACCATAATTCCGATAATTTTTGCCAGGTCAACCCGTTTCTTTGGGAGCGCCGTCAACTCTTCTGGAGATGGAATCGATTCGGGAGCTGAGAGGAATTTTTGAACGCCGGCGCGATGACCAGCGCCCAGAACAGCGACGACCCTGCCATCTTGACATACACTTAAAAGGTTTCTGGCAATATATGCATCTCTCTCGTCCACCAGAACCTTTGCCGCATTCGGCGCCAATTGCCTGAGTTCTGCTATGAGCTGTGTGACCGTATCCTCTTCCGTGACCTTTTCCAGGTCTATCTTATCTTTTCCATCACTTCCTATTCCTAATAACGTGCCTATCAGTGCAAAGAACATTCGCATTTTCTCGAAAAACGTCATTTTACACCAGAATCGCTGCATGGTTATCTGGATATCCCGGTCTACAAGGACTATTCTGGCGCCAATCTCTTCTGCCTTGTCGATAGCCGATAACATCTCTGCACCAGGTTTTACGCCAACATCTGCACCGATTTTCTTTTGTGCAAATGCCAGCAACCACTGGACCAAAACGAAGTAGAGCTTTCCACCCTTTAGGATATCCCTTATCGACAATTCTTCTGGGACGTCTCCCCTCAGTGCATGGTATCGTTTAGCACATAATTCAACTGCAACTATCTGGGGCCGTTCTCGTTCGATGACATATTTAACTTCTTCGACACTCTTGTTGGAGACGTGGGCAGTACCGATGATAATTATCTCATGAGCATTGTCTTTCATTATATCCTCTTTTTATTCTCTCGCAGGAGTCGAATCGATTTTATTAAATCCGTTCTGGAAACGATTCCGACAATCGCTCCATTTTCCATGACCAGCAATCGCCCGACCTCTCTCTGGGACATCGTCTTTAATGCCGTAAACGCATCATCATCCGGAACAATTGATAGGACGTCGCGGGTCATTATCTCCTCTACAGAAGTAATGTCTCGCCGCTCGCGGGGAATTTTTTGCACATCAGAGAACGTCACGATGCCCTTGACGCTCTTCCAGGCTTCATCGACCACTGGATATCCCATGTGTTTCTCCTTGAACATCAGGTCGACTAGCTTGCTGACGGTCATAGTTGGTGGTACGGATATCACGTTACGGGTCATGACATCGCTGACTTTGACGTCATCCAATGTCGTGGCAATTTCCGTAGCTTCCCCTTCCTCGGATGCACCGATATACACAAAAAATGCTATCAATATGAGAAATGGATGGAGCATCATCAAGCCGAATATGCCCATGGCAAACGCAAACATCTTTCCAACATATACTGCATTACGTGTCGCATTGATGTAGGACATTCGCGTCGCCAAATATGCCCTCAATAACCTGCCACCATCCATTGGGAAGGCAGGGATTAGATTAAAAATACCTAAAACCACATTCAATGCTCCCAATAAATGTAATAAGATGGAGATGGGAGAATCGCCGCCAACTACTGGCCTGACCAACGAATACAACAATGTGAATATAACCGCGAGCATAAGGCTTACACCAGGACCAGCCATAGCCATTTTCAACTCGATTTTTGGATTCCGTGGAATTTCTTCCATCGATGCCACTCCGCCAAATAACATTAACGTGATATTTTTAATTCTCACACCATTTTTTAGCGCCACATACGAATGTCCCAGTTCGTGTAATATGACGCAACCGAATAGTGATACTGCGGCAAGTCCGCCAAAAACATACCGCAGTGTTATGGATTCAACCACAGAGAATCCAAATGGTGCTGGGCTATTGGCGAAGACCAGTACGAATATTGGCAGGATAATGAGAAATGTAATATGGAGTTTGATGGGTATGCCCATTACTTTTCCAATCTGAATTGACGTTTTTAGTGATATCATATATTTCATATTAGATATCACGATAAACTATATATCTTCTTAGTTCACAATGGGTATCTGAGGAATCTAATATGAAGGCTGAGATAACATCACTACTTGGTTTGAAGGTCTACACAGATAGAGGCAAATACGTTGGGAAAGTCGGCGACACCGTACTCGACGCAAATGAGAAAAAGATAACGGGTCTGGCGATCTCCGACCTGAATCCCGACACCTTCGATATACAAAGTCGAGGTGTCATCATCCCATATCGCTGGGTGATGTCGGTAGGAGATGTCGTGGTGATAAAACAAACCGCCGATAGGTTTAGGCAAAAGGTCGTAGAAGAGCCCGAAGAATCCCTGAGTGATGAAGGAACGTGAAGTTTATTCGGATATCAAGGCAATACCTCCTATAGTAATCAGAATCGACGGCAGAAATTTTAAAAGGACGCTGGAGCGATTGAGTTCCCAGAAGCCGTATGACAAGACGTTTGCGGGGGCTATGGCGGATTCGACCGAGAGTCTTATGAAAGAGAGCGGACTAAGTCCACAGTTCGCGTACACGTTCTCGGATGAGGTCAATGTATTCTTCTTGAAACTCCCATTTCATGGCCGAATTGAGAAATTGGACTCCATCGTCCCGAGTTTTTTATCAAGTGCATTGACGTTGGCACTGGATAGTAAAATGCCATTGTCTTTCGATGCGCGCGTCGTCCCCCTCTCCAGAGAGGATATATGTGGGTACTTAGAATGGCGCCAAGCAGAGGCATGGAAAAACCACGTACACTCGTATGGATATCATGCTCTGCGAGAAGATGGTTTATCTAAACGAACTGCAGCGTCGAGGATGATGGGCATGAACGCAAAAGAGGTTCATGATATGTTGTTTGAAAAAGGAATCAATCTGACCAAGACCCCACTGTGGCAGAGGCGTGGCATACTAATTTTAAAGAAGAAGTATAAAAAGTCCGGATATGACCCAAAAAACAGGGCAAAGGTGGTGACCGACAGGAGCAAGGTCATTCAGGACTGGGAATTGCCACTCTTCAACTCAAAGGAAGGACAAATGCTAATCAGTAAGCTACTGGCAGAAGAATGATTCGCGCCAAAATCTTAGGTTGACTTCTACTTCTTTTGAACTCAAGCCAAGGTCACGTGCGATCTGTTTAGATGTGAACTACCCCCTACAACCTCCAGTTGCGAGGAAGGAGATTCTTACATCTATCATACCAAAACTGTTTTTGGGACTATTCCGATCAACAGACCTGTTTTTCGCGGTTTACCAACGAATTGTTGAAAGCAAGCCCCGTCCACAGGGCAGCATGTTTTAAATATTTATTTTGAGTTCGGTTTTAATTTATGATTGGAATAAACATCTGCGTTTGAATGTACGCATATTTTTTATATCCCCTTTACGTGTGATGCTTTTGTTTTTAGGAGTGATATTAACCCCCTCTCTTAAGATAATGGTTTATCTCTTTTTAGCGAGCATATCAATTTTTTAATCTCTATTTAAAACTATTGCTATTTTTAGCGTTGACCTAGAATGAACATCTGGGCATCCGCTTAACTCTTTGATTTAAGCGGGCCGGAAGGGATTTGAACCCTTGACCTATGGGTGACTCTCCAACTTAATTCCTTTGGAATTTCAACATGCATCAGATGAGACATGTCGCAGTTCGGAGAACTGCGAGAGTTGTATTTCCTTCGGAAATTCGGAAATTCAACACCCCGACTAAATCAACAGATTTAGCGGACTCGCAGATGTTTCATCTGCGACCCCTCTGGTGGAGTTGTAATCCAGGTGGGACTTCAGCAGTGCTCGATAGATTCATAATGCGAGCGCATGCAACGCTTTGGTTCAAACGTTCTAATAGAACGTTTTGGTTCAAGCGTTCTAATAGAACGCTTTGGTTAAGAGCCCATCGCTCCACCTAACTAAGCTACCGGCCCATAGTGATAAAATACTTACAACGCAGTTCAGTCGGGGCGATTTAGGAATATTTCGATGGAGGAAACGTTGATACTATCTCCTTTCTCTCCTTCCAACTCTTCGGTTCCGATTTTGATGTCTTTGATATTTATGTCCTTCATAAATCGATTTCTTACCACTTCCGTGGTGTCGACTGCCCTCGAGATCGCCCTACCTCTTGCCTTGATAGTAACGTCTTTTACGCCATCGTTAAACTGTGTTACCGCGGCAAGTACGTAGTTCATTACTGGTTTGTTTCCAACGTATATCACGTTATCTTCTGTGCTGTTTTTTGCCATCTGCAATCGCCTCGCTTTCTAATTGACGTTCGTCTTATTAACTTTTCCCTTTTTATCGATAAACTTTAAACCAGAAAGAGCGATAAAATAATGGGCATCCTAAAAAGGTTCGAGTGATAGGAGGACGATATGGGCGCAATGATCGTGACAGGTGGATTTTTCGGAGATGAAGGAAAGGGCAAAATCGTGGCATATCTGGCTCATCGAGATAAGCCAACCGTAATAGCAAGGGGAGGGGTTGGGCCGAATGCAGGGCATACTGTTGAGAGAGGAGACGAAAAGTATGGAGTTAGAATGGTTCCATCAGGCTTTATCTATGAGAAGGCGCGCTTGTTAATCGGCGCTGGCGTTTTGGTCGACCCGCGTGTTTTGGAGCACGAGGTAGCAGAGCTGGGAGTAAAGGGTCGCATCGGCGTCGACAAACGCTGTACGATTATCGAAGAAAGGCACATTCAAGAGGATAAAGGAACTGCGCGATTGGCAGATATAATCGGTACGACGGGTACCGGATGCGGTCCTGCAAATAAGGACCGGGTTATGCGATGTGCGCGTCAAGCGAAAGATGTGGAGGAGCTGAGAGAATATATTGCAGACGTGCCATTGGAGATCAACAGAGCCCTGGAGATGGGCGAACACGTAATTATCGAAGGGACCCAGGGCTTTGGTATATCTTTATTCTATGGGACGTATCCTTACGTAACGTCAAAAGATACGTCGGCATCCCAGATCGCCGCTGACGTCGGCATCGGCCCAACTAAGGTCGATGAAGTGATGATAGTCTTCAAGGCATTTCCGACACGAGTCGGTGGAGGCCCCTTCCTTGATGAGATGCACCCAGAAGAAGCGCAGAAACTCGGCATCATCGAATATGGTACGGTTACGGGGCGCCCAAGGCGCATCGGCAGATGGGACGGAAAGATGGCGCGATATTCAGCGATGATCAACGGGGCAACACAAGTGGCATTAACGTGTCTGGACAAGCTCGACCCTACATGCAGGGGCGTTACCGATTATGACGAACTCAGCGATATGGCAAAGACGTTCGTGCGCAAAGCAGAGCAGGATATAGGGGTGCCAATCACGATAATATCTACTGGTTCACAGATGTCCGAAACCATAGACCTGCGGGGCTGAGGTTGATTTAGATGAGCATAGATGCCAAATCTAAGATATTATGGATTCTCATTGTGTGCTTGATGCTTCTATTAAGCAGCGGCACAGCAGGGTGGCTATCTCGTATCTCACTCTCTATTGACAAACCAGAATATCCTGTGGGGGAGACGGTTGGTGTTACGATTCAGAATACTGGTTTGTGGTACATACATGGAATTCCGTCGATCACAGTGTACAGGAACGATGGCTCCAAAGTTTATGAGCACATACCATTCGAATTTTCCGGTGCTTTTCCTCTACAAGATATGGGCACGTTTTACTGGACTCCACGTGAGCCAGGCGAGTACAGGCTCGTTGGAAGAATATATGTAGCATGGAATGGTGCAGAGATTAGCGCGGGGCTTGGAGGATGGAACCGGCTGGAGTCCAAGACCAGTATTGTCGTGGTATAGATTATATGCATTGAAACATACATTCAATGCCATGAGAGAATTTATCGTAGTCGGTCACACTGCATTATCGTAGTGCACAACAGGATGGATAGAAATGAGCATGATAGATATGGCGATTAAGATATTGGAGCAGGGGCCAATTTGCTACAATTGTTTGGGGCGACAATTCGCAAAACTGGCGACCGGACTGACCAATAAGGAACGGGGGATTGCAATCAAGAGGGCTTTAATGATGTTTGCCGACCAGAAGTCAAAAGAAGGAGAGGATTCTCTGCAAAAAAGACTGGAATCGCATACAGGCAAAAGATGTTGGGTATGCAATGGACTATTCGAGAATCTGGGCGTCTGGGCCAGGCTAGCGACGGATAAGCTTTCAGACCATCAGTACGACACGTTTCTCGTCGGCACTAGGGTATCTGGACTGCTTGCGGAAAACGAGGAGATTCTGTGGGCGGAGTCCGGGGTGGTATACGCAGAGCCGCTCAAGTCAGAATTGAATCGAGAGGTGGGAAAACTGATCTACGCCGAAACTGCCAAAGAAGTGGATTTTGAACGACCAGATATAGTCGTCATGCTCGATATAGTTGAGAACAAGGTCGAATTGGATGTCAACTCGCTGTTTATCTACGGGCGGTATAAAAAACTGGTACGAGGCATACCACAAACCAAATGGCCGTGCAGAGAATGTGATGGAGAAGGTTGTGAACACTGTAATTATCTCGGAAAAATGTATAAGGAATCGGTAGAGGAATTGATAAAGGGCCCAGTTATCGAGCTCAGCGGGGGCATCGACATGGTATTTCATGGGGCAGGGCGCGAGGATATAGATGCTCTCATGCTTGGCAGAGGGAGGCCTTTCGTACTGGAGGTTAAGCGTCCGCTACGCCGACACTTCGATTTGGTGCATTTAAAGGACGATATCAACAACTGCGCCAAGGATAAGGTCGAGGTGAGTGACTTGATTTTTGTCACTAAAGATGTGGTAGAGGATATTAAGGCCAATACCACGGATAAAGTTTATAGGCTTAAAATTACATTTAAAGGTGTCATCTCACGAGAAAAACTTAAAGTTGCATTGGACCAACTAAGTGGTTCTATCATCAAACAGAGAACGCCAACGAGAGTAGCACATCGACGAGCAGATAAGCTCAGAAAAAGAACCGTGCACTCTGTTGAGCTTGAAGATATGAGCGACAACTCAGCAACGATTCAGGTTCATTGTGTGGGCGGACTATATGTCAAAGAACTGATATCCGGCGATGCTGGAAAGACAAAACCAAGCCTTTCTGAGTTGCTTGGGGTTGATGTCCATATGGTAGAACTGGACGTCATTGAAATTAAGGAATGAGTCGGAGGATTTGCATGCAGAAATCACATGGTGAAAGAAGAAAAACTAGACATAAACTCAAAAAATCGACAAGAGAGAAGGGCATTTCTCCCATAAGCAGAGCGATTCAGGAATTTGTAATAGGACAGAATGTCCATATTTCCATCGACCCAAGCATCCATAAGGGCATGCCGCATCCCAAGTTTCATGGCAGGACTGCTACAGTCATGGGTCAGCGTGGAAGGGCATATTTACTTGAAGTAAGGGATGGAAATATGATGAAAGACATAATAGTATGCCCACAGCATCTTAAACCGCAGAAGTGATTCAATGATCGTTAAAGAGATTATAAATGAGGAATTACTGACCCTTGCGGAAGTGAAGAGCAGTCTCACCGACATTCAGAAAAAACGCACTACTGCTGGTAAGGAGTTGAGATATGAGCAACGTCGAGCGATTGAACATGCGACGAAATTTGCCAAAACCAGTGAGAAGTCTGCTAAGACGCTGGTAGAGCAGCTCTTAAAGCTCGAAAAGATGAAGCCTGGAATCGCCATCAAAATTGCAGATATAATGCCAGAGACCAGGGACGAATTGCGGTCGATATATGCAAAGGAGCGATATACGCTTGATGCCGAAGAGCTGGATAAGATATTGAACTTGGTTAGCAAGCATGCATAGATATTCGATTGGTATGTGTAAGTATATTGTTGAATATGGAGTTGGAATCGATGGCCCCGAACGAAGAGAAAGAAGAATATGCGCTGGTTTTGGATTATTTGCCATATGGTCATCCGGACGATTCCCGACCAGTATACCAAAAGAAACCAATAGTTCATAGTGTGGGCGAGGACCATTTTGTGCTGTTGGAATTGATTCCCAAAGAAGGCGTGGTGCCGCAGACTCAGGAGCGAGTTTATGTTGGCGAGGGTGACAGGAAAGAAATAGACCATGTCAAGAGGAGACTTAAATACGACGAGCTCACGCATGGCGCTAGAATCGAGCTCCCTTATGTGCTTGAAAAGCGGGTGATTGACGACGAAGAGCGGTTTGTCGATTTCTTTAACGAAGCCCAACCTCTGACGACCCGATTACATCAGTTGGAGTTGCTCACCGGCATCGGTAAAAAGTTGATGTGGACACTCATCGATGAGCGGAAGAAGGGCAAATTTACGAGCTTTAAAGACCTCAGAGACAGGGTTAAAGGTTTGCACCATCCGGAGAAGCTTATCGTTCACAGGATAATAGAAGAGCTACGGGATGAGCATATAAAATATCGGATATTTGTGAGATAGATGCATGACCAACATTTTTTGATAGACCCACGAGTCGTTGGGCGCATCATCGATTATGCAGATATCGACGATGACGTAGTGCTTGAAATCGGCGCTGGTGCTGGCAATCTAACAAAAGCACTTGCGGCAAAAGCCGCTAAGGTGTTCGCCATCGAATCAAGTGGCCGTTTGGCAGAGATGATAAGTGACCTCAAACTTCCCAATGTCGATATCATCCACGGTGATGCGCTGAAAGTGGACTTCCCCGAATTTGACAAGGTCGTTTCCAATCTGCCGTATTCTATTTCGTCCGATATTACATTCAAACTCTTAG
>BBPE01003602.1_pt1 | contig 15494 bp, 10 predicted proteins | sample 1344301 | NCBI WGS metagenome assembly BBPE01 (sample SAMD00019089, study PRJDB2971) | groundwater metagenome | isolation source: The Cedars highly-alkaline
GTAGTTGAGCAGTTGATCCCAAGGCAAAAAATCGCAAATGGTGCTGGCCAGCACCGGCGTGCGCCCCATGCCGCCGCCCACCAGCACCGTAAAGCCCAGCGCGCCGGCCGCATTGCGCCGCAGTTGCAGCCCCACGTCGTGCCAGTGCAGCGCGGCCCGGTCTTCCAGTGCGCCAACGATGGCTACCTTGAACTTGCGCGGCAGAAAGGCAAACTCGGGGTGCAGCGTGCTCCACTGGCGCAGGATTTCGGCATAGGGGCGCGGATCGGCCACTTCGTCTGGGGCGATGCCGGCCAGTGCGTCGGTGCTGATGTTGCGGATGCAGTTGCCGCTGGTCTGGATGCCGTGCATATTTACGCTGGCCAGCAGCTCCATCACCTCGGGCGCATGGTCGAGCGCGATCCAGTTGAACTGCACGTTCTGGCGCGTGGTGAAGTGGCCGTAGCCAGTGGGCAGGCGGCTGGCGATGGCGCGGCCGTCGCGCAGTTGCACCGTGCCGAGCCGGTTCTGCGCCGCCACGGCCCCTTGGAACACGGCGGCACCGGGCTGGTCGTACTCGCGGGCAATGCGCGCCAGCACCCGCACCTGCGCGCTCGATAGCTCGCCGTAGGGCACGGCCACGCGCAGCATGGGGGCGTGGCGCTGGATGTACCAGCCGTTTTGCAGCCGCAGCGGCCTAAAGGCTTCGTCCGAGAGCGCGCCGTCGCGGTGCCGCTGCCACTGGTCGCGGAACTGGGCTGCGCGCTGGCGGATGAACTGGCGGTCGAAATCGGAATATTGGTACATACGCAGGCAGCAAAAAAGGTGCATAGGGCGGGTGGCGCAAGAGCCGCAGCACCAAGCCCCGAATGGGCGCGACTGTACCGGCTCGCTTCATATTTGCAAACTATAGAATCTTTATTGAAATATAGCTTTTGGTTATAAAAACGGAGGAATTTTGAAAATTTCCTTTGCTGGAACGCGATCGTCACCAATCGTTCATGAGTTGGTGTTATCTTTGGCCGCATGAACACCAGCAACCGCAAAGAATCCTCCTCTGTCCAGCAAACCGCCACGGCGGCGCACGGCAGCCGCGATCGGCGCGAAAGCGTCGCAATCTCGTCGGCCAGCCGCAGCGCGCACGATATGGACGCGCACGCCATGGCGCAGATGGCGCAGATGTCATCGGGCATTTCGCCGATCTCGCTGGCACTGGCCTGGGCCGACTGGGCGCTGCACCTGGGTGCCTCGCCGGGTTCGCAGGCGCGGCTGGCGCGGCGCGCGGTCGAGCTGGGGGTGCGCTGGTCGCAGGATGCGACGCAAACCCTCACGCCGCGCTTCGGTGCCGCAGCCGCCCAGGCCCCAGAGGCCACAGCCGGGCCCGCGCCGGGCAGCGTGAGCGAATTGCTCGAAGAAGACACCCGCTACGCCGCGCCCGAGTGGCAGGCCTGGCCCTGGCGGCCGCTGGCCAGTGCCAACAAATTGAGCGAGCAGTGGTGGATCGACGCCTGCAACCTGCGCGGCATGAAAGACCACTCGCGCCACCAGATGCGCTTTTATGGCAGCCAACTGTTCGACCAGGTTTCGCCCAGCAACACCCTGTGGAGCAACCCGCAAGCGCTGCAGGCGGCGGTGCAAAGCCGGGGCCAGACCCTGGCGCAGGGCTACAAGCTCTTTCTCGATGATCTGCGCCGCAGCCATGGGCTGGAGCCCAAACATGCGCCCAAGATCGATTTGGCGGTTGGGCGCGGCCTGGCCATGACCCAGGGCGAGGTGGTGCTGCGCAACAGCCTGATCGAGCTGATCCAGTACCGCCCCAGCACGCCCAAGGTGCAGGCCGAGCCGGTGCTGATCATCCCCTCGTGCATCATGAAATACTACATCCTGGATTTGTCGCCGCACAACTCCATGGTGCGCTGGCTGGTGGGGCAGGGGCACACGGTTTACATCGTCTCGTGGCGCAACCCGGACGAAAACGATGCCCTGCTCGGCATGGACGACTACGTGAGCGAGGGCGTGTTGGCGGCGCTCGATCATGTGCATGGGACCTACCAAGTACCGGTGCACCTGGTGGGTTATTGCCTAGGCGGCACCTTTGCGGCCATTGCAGCCAGCGCACTCGGCGGCGGCGATGCGGTGCTCAACAGCCAGAACCCCACATCGGCTGCCTCGCCCCTGGCTTCCCTTACGCTGCTGGCGGCCGAGGTCGATTTCACCGACCCGGGCGATATGGGGGTGCTGATCGACGAAGCCCAAGTGCGCCTGCTCGAAGACATGATGGCCGGCAAAGGCTACTTAACCGGCAAGCAAATGGCGGGGTCGTTTCAGTTCCTCAACTCGCGCGATTTGGTCTGGTCCAGCCAGACCCGGCGCTGGCTGCTGGGCCAAGAGGAGCTGCCCAATGACCTGATGGTCTGGAACGCCGACGTGACGCGCCTGCCGGCCCTGATGCACAGCCAGTACCTGCGCACCTGCTTTTTGAACAACGACCTGGCCGAGGGGCACTACCTCTACCAGGGGCGGCCGATTTCGCTGCGCGACATTCGGGTGCCGGTGTTTGCCGTGGGCACCATCAAAGACCACGTGGCCCCGTGGCGCTCGGTCTATAAGATTCACCGCCTGGTTTCAGCCGACGTGACCTTTGCCTTGACCAACGGCGGCCACAACGCGGGCATCGTGGCCGAGCCGGGGCGGCCGCGGCGCCATTACCAACTGATGAGCAGCCCCTTGCAACAAGCTTGGCGCACCGCCGACGAGTGGCAGGAGCAGGCCCCACGGCACGATGGCAGTTGGTGGACGGCTTGGGACCAGTGGCTGAACGACCAAGGCAGCAGCCTACAGGTGCCCGCGCGCGTGCCCGAGCGCGACCCCGTGCTGGGCAGCGCGCCCGGCCAGTACGTGCAAGTGCGCTACGGCGACTGATTTTTTACTGCGGCGCGGCGCTCGATCTGCGCGCCGCAAAGCGCTGCGCCAGCAGCTTCTGCGCCAAGCGGGTTTCCAGTGGCCAGGGCTCGCCGTGCAACTGCGCCGCCAGCACCTCGCCCGCCAGCACCGAGAGCGTGAGCCCGCGCGCGCCCAGGCCAGCTAGGGCGCACAGGCCGGGCCAGCGCACGGCGTCCAGCAGCCCCACGGCGGGCAACCGATCCGGCAGGGTGCAGCGCACGGCGGCCCAGCCTTGGGCGGCCGGGAAAGCGCCCTGCATCAGCGTGCCCAAGTGCGGCAGCAGGCGCTGCAGGCGCGCTTGGTTGGCGGCTTGATCGGCCTCGGTCGCGGCGGCCGAGGTGTTGCCGCGCTCGAAGGTGGAGCCCACGATCCACATCGGCGCGCCGCTGGGGCCGTTCATTCCATGCAAAAAACTGCCATAGCCATTCACCGGCCAAGGCGGTAAGGCGGCGCGTGCCGCGGCCGGCAGCGCATCCAGCAAGCCCCAACTCACTTGGCCGCGCAAGGCGTGCAAGGGCAAAAATTCGGCAGGCTCGGTGGCAGCGCTGAGTGAGGCCAGCAGGGTGCGCACGGCAAATCCGGCCGCCAGCACCACCAGCGGGGCTTGGGCCAATGTCTGGCCGTGGGCATCGAGCAAATCCCAGCCCTGGGCGCTGGGCAGCAGGCGCGCCACGGCGCAGCCGCCGCGCCAGCTGATGCCCTCATGCGCCAACTGGGCGCGCACCAGTTGCGCCGGGCGCAACCAGGCGGCGCAGGGGTGCCAAATACCGCTGGCGGGTGGGTCCAGCCCCGCCAACCCGGCCGCGCTGATCTGAGCTGGGCTGGCCTCCAGGCTCCAGTCGTCCATCCAGCGCGGGCCATCGGGCACGGGAGTGGGCAGGGTGCGTTTTTTCTCGACCCGGTGCTCCAGCACGCCGCTGGGGCCCCAGTCCTGCCCCTGAGGCAGCAGCGTCGCCACGCGCTCCAGGGTGGCGCGCACCCCCGCGCGGCTCAAGCGCGACAGCGGCGCATCGTCGGGCGACACATGGGGCGCGACCAAGCCCGCGGGCAGGGCCGAAGCCCCAGCGGCCGGCGCAACAGCGCAGTCCAGCACCTGCACCTGCCAGCCGCGTTGCGCCAGGCTGTAGGCAGCGGCCGAACCAGCCAGCCCGGCCCCCACAACCACGGCGCGGCGCGGCTGTGCGAGCAGCGCCGCTTGTGGGTGCGGCGTTGCAGCTTGCGCGCCTACAAGAGTGGACACCTTGCGGCCCTGCGGTGCTGGAGCCGTTTAGCGTGGGCTGGGCGGCACATAGCCAGCAGCCTGGTCTGCGCCCGCGCCAAAAAAGTGCTGCTCCATCTGGCGGGCCAGGTACTGGCGTGCGCGCGCGTCGGCCAAGTTGAGCCGGTTTTCGTTGACCAGCATGGTTTGGTGTTTGAGCCAGTCGGCCCAAGCCTGTTTGCTAACCTGCTCGTAAATGCGTTTGCCCAGTTCGCCGGGGTAGGTGGGGAAATCCAAACCCTCGGCTTCTTGGCCGAGTTTGATGCATTGAACCGTGCGTGCCATGGGGTAGTGTCCTTCAAAGTGTTGAGTGGCCAGGGTCGGTGAGAGAGGGCGACTTTAGCAAGCTTTGGCCGCGACGCGGCGAGCCGCGATGAGATGCACACACAGCGTGTTCAGGGTGAGCTCTTCTTTGCCTCAGTTCTTTACCTCGAAGCGCAAAAAGTCGGTGAGCCGCTTGGATTCGGCGATCTCGTCGTGCGGCACCAGCAAGTACCGCCACGGTTTGGTGCCGACTGTTGCCGCGTGATCCGAAGCGTGCTTGCACCACCGCGCAGCGGCAGCAGCCTTGGCCTGAACTTCCTGGGTATTGATGTCGGCTCTGGCCTTGGTTTCCACCATGAAGATGATCGAGTCCGTTTCCGCCACGAAGTCGGGGATGTACTCCGGCTGCTCAGTGCCCAGCTTGTAGTAAATCTGGAACTGGCCCTTGGCAGGCTTGAACCACTTCGATGCGTCGCGCTCAAGGATGACAGCGAAGCGACGTTCCGTGTCGGAGTCGAACCTCTGCAGCGGGTAGAGACAGCGCGCGAAGCCACCGAACAGCATCTGCTTGATCCGGCCCAGCTCGGTCACGGTTTCCCGGAAGTGGTGCGCCGTCTGACCTGCGCTGGCCGTGTAGTTGCAGGCTTTCAGTTCCGTGAAGCCACGGCTGACCTGCACCTCGTACTCGGTCGCTTCCTCCCAGAAGTGTGCCATCATCTGCGCGTGAATTTCACGGGCGATCAGGCGGCGATCCCGATCCAGCACGCTTCTGGCTTGCGCCTCCGATAGGTAGCCCAGCAGGTGCTGCACCATCTGCCCGGAGAGGTCGTAGAGCAGATCGGCGTGCGTGAAGTAGTCGATGTCATCAAAGTCCACCAGCGCGTGGACGAGGTAGTCCTCCAGCCGCTGCGCTTTGAGGCCGACTTCCGACGCCAGCGTGTCCTGCTCGTTGGTGTGCAGGTTGTGAATGATGATCTCGCGCTCGCCGGGCTGAAGATGCAACTGCGCGACATCGAGCTTGAACGGGTGAAATCCCGTGCTGACCTCGCCGCTTGGCACCACTGCAATGCGGGGAATGTCGATGGTCTGCTGGACGACAATCTCGGTGGTCTTGGCCACCACGGCCGAGAGGTCAAGTGCAGGCATTCCATCGTCGGCACCCGCCAGCAGCTCACCCTGAGCAGGCTTGAGGCGCTCGGTCACCTCAGCCAGGATCGCCGCCTGCACGTTCGCGTTGAGCAGCGCGCCGCTGGTCGGGACGAGATCGCGCCTGACCTCGTACTGGCCGATGACGTCCATCACAACGCGGGCGGCTTGGCGTTCGCGTTCCGTAGCGAATACGGGCACGGGTGAATTTGACCAGTGGGGGCTGGCCGGGGCCGTGCCCGCGTGGGTCGGGGCGCTGGCCGCTTGCATCATGACAAGGGGCGCATCGGCAAGCCCCAGGCGCGTCATCGCACCCGAGCCGACCTGGACGCTTACCTTCTTGTCGTCGGCGCTCGGCGCTTCGAGAATCACCTGTTGCAGCCTGATCGGTGAATCGCCCCGGTTGGCTTCGTCGATGATTTCCTGAAACCTATCGTGCGCGACGATGTTGAGGCGATCAACCGCTGCCACGCCGGTGCGTTTGCCATAGGGCAGCCGCAGCCCGCGACCAATGGACTGCTCAATCAGCGTGCGCGCATTGGCTGCGCGCAAGGGCACGATGGTGTAGAGGTTGGTCACGTCCCAGCCCTCTTTGAGCATGTTCACGTGAATGACGATCTCGGTCGGCTCGTCCACGCTCTCCACTGCGAGCAGGCGCGTGATCATCTCTTCTTCTTGCGCGCCGGTGCGGCTGGAGTCCACCTGAATCACCTTGCCCCGATAGCGCGCATCAAAGAAGGCTTCTGACTCCAGAAGCGCCAAAAGTTGCCCAGCGTGGGTAGTGTCCCGCGCAATCACGAGCATGAAGGGCTTCACCACTTTCACGCCGCCGCTTCCACTGTTTTGGCGGGCGTAGGTCAGCAGTTCCACCTTGGTCGTTTCGTGCAGGCGCACGCCGTCCTCCAGCTTGACCTTTTCGATCTCCTCGGGCGTGTGCGCCTTGGCGTCGAAGTTGCGCTGGGTCACGGCGGCGGGCTCTTTGACGAAGCCGTCTTCCATCGCTCGTGCCAGTGGGTAGTCCATCACCACGTTCTTGAACGGCACCGGGCCGCGCGTGGATTCCACGAACGGTGTCGCCGTCACCTCCAGGCCAAACAGCGGCTTGAGCTCATTGATGGAGCGCACCCCCGCGCTGGCTCGATAGCGGTGCGACTCGTCCATCAGCAGCACGAGATCGGGCAAGTTGGCCAGATGGTTGAAGTAGCTGTCCCCCAGCACTTCCTTCATCCGCTTGATGCGCGGCTCTTTGCCGCCACGCACCTCGGAGTTGATCTTGGAGATATTGAAGATGTTGATGCGCACATCGTGGGCAAAGCCCATCGTCTGATCCTGCACCACCGCGCCGGTTTGGTCGTAGTTGTCGCCGGTGATGATCAGCGGTGGCTGCTGTGCGAACTCGGCGATGCCCTTGAAAACGTACTTGGGCGTGTTGCGCGTGAAGTCGGCGATCAGTTTGTTGTAGATCGTCAGGTTCGGGGCCAGCACGAAGAAGTTGTTGATGCCGTGCGCCAGATGCAGGTAGGCGATGAAGGCGCCCATTAGGCGGGTTTTGCCAACACCGGTCGCAAGCGCGAAGCACAAGGACGGAAACTCGCGCTCGAAGTCCTGCAAGGTAGGGAATTCAGCCTTGAGGGTGGCGAGAATGGCCGCAAGATTTTGTTCGTGGCCCAGCAACTCAGGTGCCGCTTCAATGGCATGGGCCAGCTTGGCCAAAGACTCGGCTTGAGGCGCACGCAGTGACAAGCGGCCCGTGATGTGGTTTTGTACGCGGATGCTCATTGTTGCTCCCCTTGCTTCTTTTTCGGCAACCCAGTTCGCTTCTTGGCAAGCTGCTTCACAGGCTTTGCCAGCGCCTCTTCAAAATCCCTTTCCACCTGGGTCGGCAGATTGAGCGCCCGAGCCTGATATTGAGCAAACACCGCTTGGGCCTTGGCCAGCGCCGCCTCGGCAGGCACTTTGCCTGCATGGGTCAGAATCTCTTTGCGCGTCAGCCGCAGGAAGTTGTCCAGTTCCTGAGCCCAATCACGCATCATCATCGGTTGCCGCGCCTGTGCTTGCAGCTCTGCAACTTCAATGTACGCAGTGACGACACGATTGAGCATGTCCAGTTCTTGCGCGTTGAGGTAGTTCTTGGCAACGCCCACATCCGTTTTGCGGATCGGCGAGCCCTTGCCGGCGCCTGCCCAACTGGTCAAACCCATATTGGGCGCTTGCACGTCTGCCCTTTGTACGATCAGTTCCGCCGCTGTATGACCATGTGCGGCCCAGTGCATCTTGTTCTGTACGGTCGCGAAGAACTGTTTCGAGGTTTCCGTGTTGGGGTCGTAATCCATGCTGGTGGCGTAGATATCAAGCACCTTGCGCCAAAACATTTTTTCCGAAGAGCGGATGTCACGGATGCGTGCCAGCAGCTCTTCAAAATACCCGTCATCACCCTGTTTGAAGCGCTCGTCATCCAGCAACACGCCCTTGGTCAGGTAAGTCTTGAGCTGCTCCGTGGCCCAGCGACGCAACTGCGTTCCACGGTGCGACTTGGCCCGGTAGCCCACGGCCAGCACCACCTCCAGGTTGTAATGCTTGATGCTGCGGCTGACCTGCCGACCGCGCTCCAGGCGAACTTGTAAGTACGGCTTACACGTTGCGTTTTCTGCCAACTCCCCAGTTTCGTAAATGGCACGAATGTGCTGTGTGATGTTCTGTGGCGAACACTGGTACAGCTCGGCCAGTTGCGCCTGTGTCAGCCAAATACCGTTGTCCTGAAAACGCACCTGCACGCGCGTTTGGGTGTCTTCTGTCTGATACAGCAAGAACTCGCCTTGCCCTGTCAGGGATGGCCCGGCCATTTCGCCACTGGTTGAGGTGGTCTTGCTGCTCATGCCCCATGCTCCCCAGCATCCACAACATCACCAAACAAGTCAGGCGTGGCAGTTGATTTGCGGGCATTTCTTCCGCTGCCCACGTGCGAAAGGGCTGGCGAAAGGGGGGCTTGCGGTTGCGGCGCGGCCATCGGCAGATTCGCCACATTCAGGCTGTAGTCGTCGTGGCCCCACTCACAGCGGGCCAGCACCATCTTGGGAATTTTCTTCAGCGTCAGGTTCGGCCAGCGCTCCGACGCCTGGGCTGCCGTGACACCGTGGAAGGCCGAACAGCACACGAGCAGGCTTTGCTCGCTGCCGACCTCGTCGGAGAGTGCCTGCAACTGTTCTGCCGAGAGGTTCTGCGTGCTCACGAAGATGAAGTCGCGTTCGCTGGAGTGGCCGTGCTGCCACCAAATGACCTCTGAAGGTGCGTAGGTAAAGCCCTCCAGCTTGCAAAGCGCTTCTGCCAATTGGGCGGCCTTGTATGCCGGGTTGATGACGGGGTTGCCCCAGCGGTCGTTCACGATCAGGCTGGGTGCGAGGCTGTAATAACGGAAGCCGCCGCCACCTTGCCAATTCATGGCTTCGGTGATGCCGCCTTTGTCTTCGCCGTCGATGACCTTTTTTAGGCGCGGGATGATGTGCGTATGGCAATGCTCACCGAGTTCGACCATGATCCAGCGGCGGCCCATTTTGTGGGCAACTGCACCTGTGGTGCCAGAGCCAGCAAAGGAATCCAGAACCAAGTCGCTAGGTGTCGAGCTGATTTCAACAATCCGGGCGATCAATTTTTCCGGCTTAGGCGTAGCAAATGGTTCGTCCGGGTTGAATACCTTGACCTCCTGAGCCGCCGTTCGATTCTCTCCGACCTCCGAGTAATGCCACGTCGTCATGGCTGGAACCCCATCCCCCTCGATTTCCGACAGGAACCTCTTAATGGTTGGCTTGCTACTTCCGTCTTTACCGAAGTGGACGCGATGTTCCACCAAGAGTCGCTCGTAAGATGAACGAACATATGCCCAGGCGCGTCCCTTTGCAGGCAGCACATCGCGGCCAGACGGCGTGGTTATGGGGTAGATGTTGTCGCTCACGCCCGTTTTTGCGAACTGCTTTCCGCGAGCGCCCGACGCAAGACTCAGGGTGAAATCGCCCGGAAACCACGGGCCTCTCCCATACGATTTGCCGTCGTCTCTGATGCCGTCGTACTCATCGGAGTGTTTGTAGATTGAATTCTGCTTTTCGGTTCGCCCAAGCTTTCGTGGCTGAAACCGCGTCTTGTCTTTGGCGTACACCAGAATGTGATCATGGCTGTCGGACAACCAAGTTGCGTTCGCTTGTGGGGACGACTTCTTCTGCCACACGACATTCGATACGAAGTTAATTCTCCCGAACACTTCGTCACAGAGAACCTTCAGGTAGTGCGCTTCATTGTCATCAATGGTGATCCAGAGCGAAGCCTCGTCTGACATCAGCCGACGTATGATCTCCAACCGATCCCGCATCAATCCAAGCCAAATCGAATGCTCCAGCCCGTCGTCGTAATGCGTAAAGGCGCTCCCCGTGTTGTAAGGCGGGTCAATGAATACGCACTTCACTTTCCCCGAAAACTCTTGTTCTAGGGCCTTCAACGCCAGCAGGTTATCACCAAATATCAGCCGGTTGTCGAATATGTCCTTGTCCGACACACGGTGCTTGGCGTGATAGGACTTTTCGGAATCCTCCAGCAAAATGCGCGGCTCCAGCTTCGGCCGCTTTTCCTTGCCGATCCAGGTGAGTTCGAGTTTTTGTTTATTACTACGCATCAGTTTTTCCTGTTCGGCAAAGGTCAGCCAACAGCTTTCGTTTGTGGGATGGATTCATCAGGCACCATTATGTTCCGGCCGAAGAACATCACCTCATTGCCCACGTACCGCCTTTGAGCGGTGTAGTTCAGCCCGTAGCTCAGCGACTGGCTCATCAGGTACATGGCACAGATTTCCTCGGCGTTGTCGTAGGTCACCACCCATGGCCACTTAAAACTTTTTTGCTGAAGTTCTTTTGCTATCGCAACGTGGTCGTCATGCTCGTAGTAGTTGCGATACAAACCCTTGCCTTTGACGTAGTAAGGCGGGTCAAGATAGATCAGGGACTGCTTCGGCAAAAACTCGGCGCACCGCTTCAAGAGTAGCAACGAATCTTCGCAATATACTGAGATGTGGCGTGCACGTTTGGCGACAGTTTCAATCCTGGCTGCCACGACATCCTTCTTGAAGCGTGCATCCAGCTTGTAGTCACCGTCCTGATTTTTTCCGCCGATTACGCCCGCCTTCAGAATTCCCGACCGGTTCGTTCGGTTAAGAAATAGCGTTGCGAAGCCTTTTTCCACCATGGTCGCTTTGCTTTCTTCGCGCAGCACCAACCGCCAACGAAACCACTCCTCCATCGTGATGGGCGTGGATTCCAACAGTGCAAGCAACTCTTCCGAATGTTTCGTCACCGACATCCAAAAGGCATAGATCGCAGGGTCAGCATCGTTGATATGGATATGGCTGGCCTGGCCTTCAAACAACAGCTCCAGCGCCACGCCTGCGCCGCCTGCATAAGGCTCTAGGTAGTGCCCGCCGATGAGACCATTTTTTTCCATCAATTGCGCAATAAATGGAGCAAATGGTGCCTTCCCGCCTGGATATCTCAATGGGCTGAACAGCTTGTTCGAATACATGATCATGCCCTCTTTAATTTCACTTTTAATGCGGCAAGCTTGCTCACATCAACCGCATAACCATCAGCCATCACGCTTCGGATGGCAAGTTCGAATTTCTTCAAAAAATCGTTGACGGCATCAGGATTATTTTCTATCCAATGCTTCCACGGGTTCGGCGATCTGGTAACAGATGCCAAGATTTTCTGGAACTCAACATCTTTGTAGAACCGTTTGAAAACTTCCCGTGGTTTCTTGTCGCCCCTGTATGCCGCCAGGGATGCCTTCACATCGACATGATCCCCCATGATGGCAAATTCTCGGATTACCTCGGCTGCCACATTGGTGAATACATCTCTCGTGAACTGCAAGCCGTTTTGCCAGAAACCATCGTTTGCCGGAAGGTTGTATAGGTGCTCGAAGACCAATTGGTCTGGCGGCAGACTGCCGGGCAGTAGCACTACCGTTTTCGGCTTTTTTCTACCAACCTGTTGTGCCGTATCCGAGTCCAGGCAGATAATGCTTCGTTCTGAAAATTCAGACACGCCTTTATCAATTAGCTGCAGATAATTGGAGCAGCCAAGTGTTATGCTGGGCAATGGTGCCGTAAACTTTTTGACTGGCTGTCGATTCATCAAGGCTGCATAAAAATCGGCGGCTTCTCTGTCCTCAAAGTAAACATTGATCCTGGGAAGCCTTTCGTCCGCTCCTGCTGCGACTGTCGTGGTGTTTATGTCTGCGCTGATTTGTGTCCAAGACCAATCTTGCATCACTTGAACGCCACCAAAAGTGTTGCTTAAATAAACGGTCTTGTATTTTCTACGGTATTGCTGGCTTTGACCATGGGCGTACTCGATCAATGTCGGCGAGTGCGAAGTCATGACCACTTGAAGATTTAGGCTCTTGCACTCTCGATCAAGAATTTTCAGCAGGTTGATTTGCGCCGTCGGAAACAGTCCCGCGTCTGCCTCATCAATCAGCAACAAGCCACCTTTGTAATCCGCATATTCTTCTTTCAGTTTGCTGAACGACATTAGTGCCAGAATAATCTGACCGGCGTTATCTTCGCCTGCCGAAACCGATTCTTGGTCGTAGTTGTCTCCATGCGCCACGGCAGAACTTATGGTTCCTTCCGTGCCTGTGACTAAAGAGGATTGGCGATTGAGCAGTTCATTGGTTAATCCAATGAACTCCTGTTTGTGATGGTTCAGGTAGTCGAAATCAATGACTTGGTAGTCCCGATCTGCAATCGGATACAACCGCTTTAGGCTCAAGAAGATGACGGGATGCGTGAAATTTCGGCTTGCGTTGTCACCTTTCTTGACTGCGCTGTTATTTCTAACTACTGGTCTTGGAGATTTTCCACGCTTCATCAATTCAAGCTTTGCTGTCGCAGCTTGATCTGTATATCCATCGTGCAGTTCGATGTTGACTGTCATCGACCCGGGTTGATCGAATTTATTGGAAATTCTGAAATGTTCGCTGTATTGGGATTTGAAGGTGCCACCAGCAATCTGGCGAAACGAGATCTCTTGGCCCGATGCATAGTCCTTCTCAAAACTGAATATCTGGGCGGCGATGCCAAGAATCGACGACTTGGATGTGCCGTTCTTTCCACACACCACCGTGATGGAATCACCGAACTCAACCTCTACGTTGTTCAATGCGCGGAATTTCTCGATATGCAGTTTTTTGAGTTGCGTCTTTGCCATTTCGTATTCCTTGCGCCTTAACCTTGACTCTGCAGTACGAAAGTGATCGTCAGGCGTACCTTAAAGTTTCCCACCATCACTTCAACTCCCATTCGATAGTGAACAGCGTGTGTTCGACAACCTGCTGCAGCAGCTGCACTTCCAGTTGCGAAATCAGGTCGTTGCGCTGAGACTCGACCTCATCTTGACGGACAAACAGTTCACGCCGCAGCCTACCTCGCCTTGCTTCTAGTTCCCTCTGCTGCTTTTGCCAAGACAGCTTTTCTTCGAGCGTTTGTGAAGTCGCCGCTGTACGGCGCACTTCCTTGATCTCGGCATCGATGGCCTTGATCTCTTGCTCAAGCCCCAGCTTCAAGTCATCGACCCAGACATCCAGCTTCTGGACTTCCTGATCGAAGTAGCCGAGGTTGCGCTGGTTGATCTCACGGAGCAGGGCAATCTTGCGGGCTTCCACGTCGTCCACGAGGGTCGCGTCCGCCGCGCTGAAAAGCCTGGCCGATTGCGACCTTGCAGGCAGACGCAGCAATTTCTCCGGGTCATCCTCTTCGAGGGCGTGGCCATCTGAGGTGCTGGCTGCCACCACCAAGTGCTGCTCCTTGTTGCCGAGCGCTTCCACGGATACCAGTTTCAGGGTCAGCCAGCCGGTTTTGCCTCGATAGGCCTTGAGCGTGCTGCTCTGCGTGCCGTAGGCGTCGTAGTCAAAGATGAGCCTTGTCGTTGGCTGCTCACTGGCGAGTTCGCGGGTTTTGGCTTGATGGGCCACCCAGACCGCGAGCGGATGCCCGATCCGGTAGAGGTGCGCATCACCGGAGCGCCGGGGAAGCTCGTAGCGCCCGAGATCGATACCGTCGAGGGCCGCTTCCGGTGCGCTCTGAAGGACGAATCCATCGTCGTCAAAAGTGGCGCAGTCGGCCAACTCTGCCCTGGTCAGATCCATGAGCATTCGTTCGTACTTGCTGCGTGCTTTGCTACTGTCCTCCGCGCGGACGCGCAGCTTGTGGTTGATGCCTTCGGCACCGTCCTCCGTCGCAATCATCACCGTGCCGCGCTCTTTGAAGTGCTCGACCAATGCGGCTCGGGTGTCGGCGGTCTTCGAGCCCGTGATGCGATCCGTTCCCTCGTGGCGCTTGAGCCAGTCTTTGAATACGGCCTGTGCTCGGGCATCGCTGTTGCTGCCGTTGAACAGCACGATGCCTTCCCCGTAGGACGTGTCCGCCAAGAGCGAGAGGAGGTATTCTTGGGTGCGCTTTGACTCGGTAAAGATGATGGCTTTCTTGGCCGCGCCGAGACGCTCCAGCTCAGAAAACGCTCGATCCAGCGCAGTCAACAACGCTTTGCCCTTGGCGTTGTCGCGGATGTTGGTCGCCAGCGTCTTGAAATGCCGAAGCTCGGCAATCTCCTGCGTTACGGCATCGCGCTCGTTGGGCGTCGGCGGCGCTGTGCTTGGGTCTGGCCCATTCCACTCCTCGGCGCGTTCTTCTTCGAGTTGGTCGAGCGACTCATAGTCTTCGTCCAGCACGTCGGCAAGATCAGGAACGTCCGAGGATTCGTCGAGCTCGCCTTGCAGGCGCTTGGCCATTGTCTCTAGGGCCACGGCAATGGCGTGGGTGGAAGACGCAAGCAGCTTCCAGAGCACCAGAGAGATCAACGGGCGCTGGCCCTCCGGCAGCGCCTTGAGCTTGGGCCGTCGCAGGTAGTCAGCAACGAGGCTGGACAGTTCCCGTTCCTCGGAGGATGGGGTGAATTCCTCAACGATGGCCCTGCGCGCGGTGTACGGGACGTACTGTTGAACTTGGCGGCGCAGCGTTCGCTTGCAGACCTGGCCCAGTCGAGTTCGCAGTGCGGCGAATGCCTGCTCTCTGGGCTGGGCAGTGAACTGGGATCGAAAGCTGTCGATGTCGCCGAAGACGCGGTCATCGATTATGCTGACCAAGCCATAAAGCTCCATCAGCGAGTTTTGCAGCGGCGTGGCGGTCAGCAGCACCTTGGAGTGGACATGGGCCAGCGCTTCTTTCAGCGTCTTGGCGATGACGTTGCTGGTCTTGTAGACATTGCGCAGACGATGCGCTTCTTCGAGGACGACCAAGTCCCAAGCGATGTCCTTGATGTCGTCCGCTTTGGACTTCGCAAACTGGTTTTGATGCTGCGTTAAAAGCTGCTGCGACATCAACGGCGATCCTCCCTGTGTACCTGAGCAGATGTGAGATTGAAGGCCGGAATCTCACCCTTTGGGGCAAGGCGATAGACCGTCCGCTTCCCGGCCTTGAGGTACGCGGCGACCTCTTCGAGCGTCAGGATTTCGCCATCTGCATCAGTCATCGGGTCGCCTTCGGCTTTGGACTGCAATGGAATGTGACTGCCAAGTCTGGCCAATTCTCCCACATTCATTCCTTATCGGTTATGGGCTGCAGGCCCGATCAAGCCTTGACGGAGTGCAAGCGCAACATCAGCGTCATCGGATGGAGCGGCGATGCCTGAAAACCGCAGTGTTCGTAGAACGCCTTGGCGCGCTCGTGTAGGGCGTGCACCAGCAGGGCCCGAACACCGGCGTTGAGCGAAACCGCCACCGCCCGATGCACGGCGTCTTGCAGCAAGGATGCTCCAAGCTTGATGCCTTGGGCCCGATGGTCAACGGCCAGTCGGGCCAGAACCAT
>BBPE01002555.1_pt2 | contig 15490 bp, 18 predicted proteins | sample 1344301 | NCBI WGS metagenome assembly BBPE01 (sample SAMD00019089, study PRJDB2971) | groundwater metagenome | isolation source: The Cedars highly-alkaline
AAGACATGTTACCAGTGCGGTCTTTGCAGCGGCACCTGCCCCTGGAACCTGGTGAGGAGCTTTATCGTCCGCCGGATGATTCATCAGGCACAACTGGGTCTGGTCGATTTTGAGAGTGAGGAGGTATGGCGGTGCGTTACCTGCGGGGCCTGTGTGAAGCGGTGTCCCCGGGGAGTGGAGATAATAGATATTATGAGGGCTCTGCGCAGGGTAATCGCCGAGGTGGGTGTAGCAAAGGTTCCTGACTCGCTGCGGATCAGCGTGAAGAACATTTACTCTCTAGGCAACCCGCAGGGAGAGGCGCGGGAGAAAAGGGGGGATTGGGCCAGGGACCGCGATATAAAGATATTTACAAGAGGCACAGATCTGCTGTATTTATCCTGCTGTGTCCCTGCTTATGACAGAAAGAGTAGAAGGATAGCTCTGGCGACAACTGATGTACTGAAGAAGGCAGGGATAGATTTTGGTATCCTGGGGGAGAAAGAATCCTGCTGTGGCGAGAGCGTTCGCAAATCGGGGAGTGAAACGGTGTTCCAGTCCCTGGCCAAAAGCAACATTGAGGCATTCAAAAAGAGTGGCGTGGAGCGCATCATGGTCAGTTCTCCTCACTGCTACCACAGTTTCAAGAATGAGTATCCCGAATTTGGAGGCAAGTTCGAGGTGACCCATGCCACTCAGTATCTCTGGGAGCTTATCAAGGAAAAGAAGATAGAATTCAACCGGGAGCTCAAGAAAAGGGTCGCTTATTCCGACCCATGTTACCTCGGGCGACATAATGACATTTATGATGCCCCTCGTGATGTTCTGAAGAGTATCCCCGGCCTGGAGCTGGTGGAGCTGCCGGACTTTCGCCAGCAGGCCATTTGCTGTGGTGGGGGCGGGGGGAGAATCTGGATGGATACCCCTAAAAGGGAGAGGTTCTCCGATTTGCGGCTGGAGCAGGCCCTGGAGTTGGGGGCGGACGTGCTGGCGGTTGCTTGCCCTTACTGCATGCTCAACTTCGATGACAGCGTGCTCACCATGGGTAAGGAGGGCCTCATTGAGATCAAGGATATCGTAGAACTGGTTCAGGAGGCTATTTGACGGGTTCGAGGTTCAATGTTCAGCGGTTCAGTGGTTCTCCTCCCAGCCCAACCGTGAACCGTGAACCCTGGAACCTGTGATTAGAGGTTCAACATGTGGGAACCTAGAATTGGCGTATATATATGTCATTGTGGCAGTAATATAGCCGGCACGGTTGATGTCGAGGATGTTGTCGGCGCTGCCCGGGATTTAGATGGTGTAGTGGTGGCTCGTGACTATAAGTTCGCCTGTTCTGACCCCGGTCAGCAGATGATCAAGGACGATATTGCGGACCTGGATCTCAATCGTATCGTTGTCGCTGCTTGCTCACCGACGATGCATGAGATTACCTTCCGCCGTGTCTGTCAGGATGCAGGAATCAACCCCTATTTATTTGAGATGGCCAATATTCGTGAGCAATGCTCCTGGGTGACCGCGGATAAGGGAAAGGCTACCGAGAAGGCTAAATCACTGCTGGGCGCGGCGGTAAGGCGGGTTTTCTATCAGCAGCCACTGGTGACCAGGGAGGTTTCGATCAATCCCAGTGCCCTGGTAGTGGGTGGAGGTATCGCTGGCATTCAGGCCGCCCTGAAGATCGCCGATGCCGGATACAAGGTGTATCTCGTGGAGCGCGAGCCCACCATTGGAGGGCATATGGCGCAACTGGATAAGACCTTCCCTACCCTGGATTGTTCCAGTTGCATTCTCACCCCCAAGATGACACTGGTGGGTTCTCATCCCAATATTGAGCTGATGGCCTACTCTGAAGTGGATGAGGTTTCGGGATATATCGGGAATTTCAAGGTCAAGATCAGGAAGAAGGCTAGATTCGTCGATGAGGAGAAATGTACCGGCTGCGGCATTTGCATAGCAAAGTGTCCCTGGAAAACCGATAGCGAGTTTGATGCCGGAATGGGCAAGAGGAAGGTTATTTATACCCCCTTTGCGCAAGCGGTGCCCAATATACCCGTCATTGACCGGGAACACTGCGCCTATTTCTTGAAGGGCACCTGTCGTGCCTGTGAGAAGTTCTGCGAGGTAGAGGCTATCGATTTTGAACAGCAAGATAGCATTGTTGAGGTGGAGGTGGGGGCGATAATCCTGGCCACCGGTTACGGCGTTTTTGATCCCACCCCCATTTATCAGTATGGCTATAATCGGCTGGATAACGTTATCACCAGCCTGGAGTTTGAAAGACTGGTTAGTTCAACAGGGCCTACGGAGGGCAAGATTGTGCTTAAGGATGGCACCGTCCCTCGGGGCATTGCCATTATCCACTGCGTGGGCAGCCGTGACAAGAACTATCATGAGTACTGCTCTAATGTATGCTGTATGTATTCGCTGAAATATTCTCACCTGATAAAGGAAAAGATCGATGCGGTGGTGTACCAGTTATATATTGATATGCGTTGCTTCGGCAAGGGCTATGAGGAATTCTATGAGCGTCTTTCGGAGGAGGGGGTCTTCTTCGTACGAGGCAAGGCGTCTGAAATTACCGCTGAGGCCACAGAGGAAGGGAAACTGACTGTGGTGGCTGAGGATACCCTGTTAGGTTCTATAATAAAGCTGCCGGTGGATATGGTTATCCTGTCCTGCGCTCTGGAGCCGCAAAGGGATGCCGAGGCCATTGGCCGACTGTTTAACGTCGGCCGCAGCGCCGATGGTTTCTTCATGGAGAAACACCCCAAGATGGATCCGGTTGCTACCATGAACGATGGGATATTCCTGGCTGGTTGCTGCCAGGGACCCAAGGATATACCGCATGCGGTAGCCCAGGGATTGTCCGCCGCTGCTGAAGCACTGGCCCTGATCAGCAAGGGGGAGGTGGAGATCGAAGCGGCTGTGGCGGTTATTGATGAAAGAATCTGCTCTGCCTGCCAGATTTGCAAGCTCGTTTGCCCTTATAGCGCCGTCTCGTTTGATGAGGAGAAGGTGGTGTGCCGGGTGAATGAAGCCCTGTGTAAGGGGTGTGGTGCTTGCGTTGGCGGCTGCCCCAGTGACGCTATAAGCCTGAATCACTTTACCAATGAACAGATACTGGCTCAGATGGAGGGGATGCTGGTTTAACCGTTCACCACGGAGAGCGCCGAGATTTTTGATATTTAGGAGTTCTCTGTGTGCTCTGCGGTGAACGCTTACTAATACTCGCTGGAGATGAAGCCCTTGATCTGGGCATAGGAAAACACCGGGCCATCACGACAGACATAGATATTTCCGATATTACATCTCCCGCACTTGCCTATTCCGCACTTCATTCGCTTCTCCAGCGTAGTTATCATTTGCTCCGGTGTAAAGCCCAGTTTTTCCAGGACAGGGAAGGTGAATCTTATCATAATCGGCGGACCGCAGACGATGGCTATCGCATTCTGCGCTGAGGGAGCCACCTGCCCCAGTATCTGAGGAACGAACCCCTCTCTGAGGAGTCTGGAGTCTGCAGTCTGGAGTCTGGAGTCCCCCGCCCCGACTCTTGACTCTTGACTCTGGAGTCTGGAGTTCCCCGCCTCGACTCTCGACACTGGACTCTGGACTCTTGACTCTTGTCGATCGACGGTAGTTATCACATCGACCGTCTTGTCGTCGCCCCATGCATCCAGGTCGTACTTGAAGCATAGGTCGGCCGGACTGCGCGCTCCGTAGATAATCTGGATATCGCCATATTTATCCCTATTGTCGAGGACATTCCAGATGAGAGATCTCAGGGGAGCCAGACCGATGCCGCCGCCGACGAAAACGAGGTTTTTCCCCTGCAGGAGATCAAGGGGGAAGCCGTTGCCGTAGGGCCCTCTAAAGCCGATTTCCGCGCCGACGCCGAGCCGGTGCAGGGCGTTGGTTACCTTGCCCACTCGCTGTAGTGCAAACTCGAGGTGGTCGCGCCGGGTGGGGCTCGATGAAATGCAGAAAGGCGCTTCGCCAACCCCGAAGACCGAGTATTCGCCGAATTGCCCCGACTCGAAGGTGAACTCATCTCTTAGCTTCTCATCCTTGAAATTGAAATGGAAGGTTCTGACGCTGGGGGTTTCGTCAATTATCTTCTCAATTACCATTATATGCGGCAGGTATACATTACTCTGCGCCAGGAATCTGTGTTTCTCGATGATATCGCTAGCTGTCATTGGTGATCTCCCTGTTGAAGGCTAAAGGCTGAAGACTGAAGGCTGTTAGGCTACTTCAGCCTTCAGTCTAACAGCCTCAAGGTCTGGGTGATATCCCAGTTCACCGGGCAGAGACGAATACACCTTCCGCATCCCGTACAGGCGATAACATCAAAAGTCATGGGGTAGAACTCAAACTTGTGGCATACCTTCTGTCTCACCCGCTGCCATTTCTCCTCCCGGGGGTTTTCCATGGGCATCTTGGTATATAGAGCGAAGGCACAGCTATCCCAGCACCTGAATCTTGCCCCCTGTTTCTTGACCATCTCGTCGCTTATATCAAAGCAATAGCAGGTGGGGCAGAGAAAGGTGCAGATACCACAAGCGATGCACTTGGCGGCTACCTTCTCCCAGTAGTGCTCATCTTCAAAGGCAGAGAGCAGCCTGTCCTTAATGCCTTCGGTATTTATCTTTCTTGTTACCCTGCCGTAGGCTTTCTCTTTCGCTTCGTTGGCTCTGGCGGTATCGTCTTCGGTTGCGTCTTTAAGACCGGCAGTTAGCTCCATCAGGCGTTTGCCTTTATCGCTTATCTCCTCGATCAAGAATTCATCACCGATATCAGTAAGCAGCAGATCCACATCATCTGATTCTCCCGGGCCGATGCCGAGAGAGGTGCAGAAGCAGCTATCATAGGGGTTAAGACATACCAGCCCGACCAGTACGGCACCCTCTCTCCTGGGAAGGTAGTAGGGGTCTTGATAGGCGTCGGTGAAGATGAGGTCCAGTAAGCTCAAAGCCCGGGCATCGCAGGGGCGAATACCGAAAATCAACTGGGGGAGGGGGACTCCAGACTCCAGACTCCAGACTCCAGGCTCAAATGGCAGCTCCATACTGTGGCCTTCCTTTCCCTTCTGGAAGCGGAACATCTCCTCCAGAGGTGGCAGGAAGTTGGCCTTGGGGGGTGTTACGGTATTTCTATACCAATCCAGATTGATATCGCTGCCGTCCCATAAACCATAAACCGTCAACCGTGAACCGTGAACCGTGAACGCGGTATCACCTTCATTGCAGGGAACAAATATGGTGTAGTCCTTACTCCACTGGTGGAGAACGCTCCCAATATCCTTTTTCCTCACGAGTTTTGAGTTTTGAGTTTTGAGTTTTGAGGCCTCCCTCCTTCCCCCTCTATACTCCTCAAAACTCGATACTCGATACTCGATACTCATCTGATCAAATCCAATGATTCTCGGAGTTTTTTCTTCATTTTGCACTTTTCAATTTGCACTTTTCATTTTTCAATTTTTCTACCTGATTAAATCCTCCGCCTCTTCCTGCTCATAGTGGGTCATCAAGGGGGGTGCATCCTTATCCATCCCCGCCTTGAAGTGGAAGAGTTCATCAACCAGGTCATACATCTCCTTTGTCAGGCATCTGAGGGGAATATTCACCGGGCAGGAGCGCTCGCACCCACCGCAGTCGGTGCACCTTCCGGCGAGGTGGATATTCCTGATCGCCTGGAACATGAGGTTCTCTTGCCACCGCGGCATCGGCATCAACCATCGAGGCTCACTCTCCTCGACAAAACAACGCTTACAAAAGCAGGACGGGCAGATGTTGCGGCAGGCATAGCAGCGGATGCAGCGAGAGAACTCTTTTCTCCAGAACTCCCACCTTTGCTGTGGGGACATCGCCTTGAGAGTCTGGAGTCTGGAGTCTGGAGATGCTTCGCTCTGGAGTCCCCCACCCTCCCCGTGACTCTGGACTCTTGACCCTTGACCCTTGACTCTCGACTCTCGACTCTTGACTCTTGACTCTTGACTCGTTGCGGTTGGTTCACCAAGGAGGATGTCGTAATCCTGTGGGGTGGGGAACTCGCACGCAAGGCAGTTATCAGAAAGGACCTCGGCAATGGGAAATTCACTTCCCTTGCCGTCAACTGTTATGACTACCTTGTCGCCTTCTCTGATGATATCATCCAGCTCATCTCTGTCTTTGCCGGTTAGCTTCTCTACCTTACGTAGCTCGATCATCCCCGGGCAGGGGATACCGATGATCACCAGATCATCGCGACTAACCTTGTTGTCCTGTATCAGGCTGACGATAGAGCGGCTATCACACCCTTTGGAAGCAACGGCGATGCGCCCCTTGAAATCTGGTAGGAATAGGGCGAGATTATTGACTATGAAGGGGTTGATTACCAGGCGGTCGAGGTCGTCTTTGCTCTTGGTTATTAATGGGGTAGTGGTGAATTTCAGGCTTCCTGCCTCAAAGCCGATAATAAGGTCAACTTTATCTTGCTCCAGCAAGGCTTTAGCCTCATGCCGCAGCTTTTGTTGCATCTTATGGTCGCTGTTCATCAAACAATTGGTTGGGGCCGATTGCCTTTAGCCCCTCTGTTACCTCGGTAACCACCTCGACAAATTTCCCTGCCTCCGAAGCCGAGATCCAGCTCGCCTGAATCCGCTCAGGCTCCATACCCATATACTCAAGGAACTTCTTGGTTATCGCTATCCTTCTTCGAGCACGGAAATTCCCCGTTTGATAGTGACAATCACCGGGGTGGCAGCCTGAAACCAGCACGCCGTCGAAACCCATCTGCAGTGCCTTAAAGACAAAAAGGGGATCGACCCTCCCGGAACAAGGAACCTTTATTATCCGTATGTTGGGGGGATATTTCTTACGGCTGGTCCCGGCCAGGTCGGCACCGCCATAGCTGCACCACTTGCATAGAAAACCAAGTAACTGTGGCTCCCATTCTGAATTCAATTTGGCTCCCAAAGTTAACTCCTAACCGCCAAAATTATATCATGGGCGATAAGCAGTGTCAAGTCTCCGCAGAGGGGGGACGCAGGCCGATTCTGAGGCGACACAACATTGGGCAAGTGCAGCCCTTGACTTATTCCCTTAGACCCGGCATTATTAAGATACCAAGACGGGTTCAAGGTTCAACGGTTATATAGACCAAACCCTGAACCGTGAACCGTGGTAAGAAATGACGCCAAGCGCCGACAATCTGACCAATACGGGCGAGGCGTGCCTCGCCCGTACTAAAGTGCGGGGGGTGGTGCAGGGGGTGGGCTTCAGGCCCTTCATCTTCCGACTGGCTCATGAACACGGCCTCACCGGATGGGTACGCAACACCTCCAGCGAAGTGGATATCGAGGTCGAGGGAGAGAAGGTAGAACTCTTCCTGGCCGATCTCGAGGCCAAAGCCCCTCCCATGGCCCGCATTGAACGGGTCACGACCACCATTCATCCCCCGAAGGGCTACACCGAATTTGTGATCGAGGATAGCCTTGCAAATGTCGGTGAGTATCAATTGGTCTCTCCCGACATTGCCACTTGCCGGGAGTGTCAGAACGAGATTCTCTCCCCGGATGACCGGCGCTATCGTTACCCCTTCACCAACTGCACTAACTGCGGCCCCCGCTTTACCATCATCGAAGACATCCCTTATGACCGTGCCAGGACCACCATGCACCACTTCAGGATGTGCCCCCAGTGCCAGCGGGAGTATGATAACCCGCTCAACCGCCGCTTTCATGCCCAGCCTAATGCCTGCCCGAGATGCGGGCCTCATTTGACCCTGGTGGATAACGGCGGCAATCCGGTGATATGCGATGACCCCGTCGTGGCCACTGCCGATCTCTTGAAACAGGGCCGGATCGTGGCCATCAAGGGTTTGGGTGGATTCCTTCTCGCCTGCGATGCGACCAATCCACAGACGGTCAATCTCTTGAGAGACCGAAAAAGGCGACCAGGCAAGCCATTCGCCGTAATGGTGCCGACCATGGAAGACGCAAAAAGGCATTGCATCGTCTCCCCGGAGGAAGAGAAGCTTCTGGAGTCATACCAGTGCCCCATTGTGCTCATTGAGAAGAGTGATTCTCCAATTGAAAATTGGAAATTGAAAATTGCAACTGAGGTAGCCCCGGGAATCAAGTACCTGGGCATCATGCTCCCTTATACCCCGCTGCATCATCTGCTCTTGAGGGAGGTGGGACTGCCTCTGATCATGACCAGCGGCAACCTGAGCGAAGAGCCCATCGCCCGGGACAACGATGAATCCCTGCGGAGACTGAGAGACATCGCGGATTACTTCTTGCTGCACAATCGGGATATCCATTCCCGCTACGATGACAGCGTCTACATTGTGGAGGGGGGAAGTCCCCGGGCAGTGCGCCGAGCACGGGGCTATGCCCCCTATCCCATCTTCCTGCCCTTTAAGACCAGGCAGATTCTTGCCTGCGGCGCCGAGGAGAAGAACACCTTCTGTCTCACCAGGGAGAATCATGCTTTCGTGAGCCAGCATGTCGGCGATATGGAGAATGAGGAGACTCTGGAACAATTCGAGAGCACCATCGAGCTTTACCAGAGGCTGTTTCGCATCCAACCCGAGGTGGTAGCCCACGACATGCACCCAGAGTACCTGGCCACGAAGTACGCCCTCGAACTGGCTGAAAGGGAACCCGATTTGGAGCTGGTTCCGGTTCAGCATCACCATGCCCATGTGGTAAGCTGCCTGGTGGAGAACGGTGCCACCGGACCGGTCATCGGGGTGGCATTCGATGGCACCGGATACGGCACCGACGGCACTATCTGGGGCGGGGAATTCCTAATAGCCGACTGGAGCGGATTTGAGAGGGTGGGGCACCTGGAATATATCCCCATGCCCGGCGGGGCAGCCGCCATCAAGAAGCCCTACCGTATGGCGCTGAGTTATCTTTTCAGCCTGGGCATGGCTGACGCGTTCACGGTTCACGGACAGAATTGACCCCATCGAGGTTGAGCTGATAAGACAACAAGTGGAACGCAAGATCAACTCGCCCTTTACCTCCAGTGTTGGGCGTCTCTTCGATGGGGTAGCCGCCCTGGCAGGGGTGAGAGACGAGATCAACTACGAGGCCCAGGCGGCCATCGAGATGGAGATGCTTGCCCTGGAAGCGGTTCACGGTTCACGGTTCACGGTTATCCGTTCTCCATCACCACGCACCAGGGGATGAGGATCGTAAAGCTCGGGGGGCTTCTGGCAGCAGTGATAGATGACCTCTCCAAAGGGGTTTCGGTGCCCATCATATCGGCCAGGTTCCACAACACCATTTCCGAGATGATTGTAGAGGTGTGCCGTGTCCTTGCCCAGGAAAGGGGGCTCAGCCAGGTGGCGTTGAGTGGCGGGGTCTTCCAGAATCGGCTGCTGCTGCGCCTGGCAACCTCCGCCCTTCGTGCGGAGGGTTTCGACGTGCTCATCCACAGCTTGGTGCCAACTAACGACGGCGGCATAGCCCTGGGACAGGCAGTAGTGGCCAATTTCGCTCAGGCCGAGGGAGATTTCCCTTCCCGCGAGGAGAGGGGGGGGCGTCAAGTAGTTTTGAGTAGCGAGTTAGGAGTTTTGAGGAGGGGGGACTCTAAACGCTAGACTCTAAACTCCAAACTCCATTAAGATAATCTGCTATAATTGGACCGTAACTGTAAAGGAAGGCCAAAATGTGTCTCGCCATACCAGCGTTAATCAGAACAATTGAAGGCAAAGAGGCGGAGGCCGATATGGGAGGCATCAGCCGCCGCATCAGTCTCTGGCTCACCCCGGAGGCAAAGGTGGGGGATTATGTGCTGATTCACACGGGCTACGCACTAAGTGTCTTAGACCAGGAGGAGGCCGAAGAGACCTTGCGGCTTTTTGAGGAGATAGGACGGGCCATGGAGGAAGCGGCTTGAAGTTCACCAGCGAGTTTCGTCGCTCTGAACTGGCAGGAGGGTTGGTCTCCCGGATCCACAGGCACTCGAAGACCCCGGCACGACTGATGGAATTCTGCGGCGGACATACCGTGGCTATCCTGAAGCACGGCATTCGTCAGCTCTTGCCTCCTACCATCGAGATGCTCTCCGGACCGGGATGCCCGGTGTGCGTCACCGCTAACGTCGATCTCGATAAAGCCATGGCGCTAGCCAAAGTTCCCGGGGTGATCCTGGCGACCTTTGGCGACATGCTGAAGGTTCCCGGCAGCAACTCCAGTCTGCAAGAGGCTAAGGCTGAGGTCGCCGATGTGCGGATAGTCTATTCCACTATGGATGGACTCGATATAGCAAGGCGGAACCCGCAAAAGTCGGTGGTTTTCCTGGGCATCGGATTTGAAACCACTGCTCCCACCTTGGCCGCCTCCATTCTCCAGGCCGAGCAGGAGGGAATAAAGAACTATTATATGCTCTCCCAGCACAAGCTCTGCCCCCCATCACCAGGGTGCTCCTGGACTCGGGTGAGATCAAGCTCCAGGGGATTGTCTGTCCTGGCCATGTGAGTGCCATCATCGGATCTCGTTCTTGGGAATTCATCCCGCGGGACTATGGCATCCCCTGTGTGGTCTCCGGCTTCGAGCCGCTGGACATCTTACAGTGCATTGATATGCTGGTGAGCCAAATTGAAAGCGGAGAGGCCAGGGTGGAGATCGCCTATCGCCGAGGGGTACGCCCGGAGGGCAACCAGACGGCTCTGAAGCTGCTGGATCAGGTTTTTGAACCCTGCCCCACCTCCTGGAGGGGGGTGGGGACAGTTCCTCAAAGCGGTTTGAGACTCCGTGAGAGGTATCGGCGCTTCGATGCGGAACTCTCCTTCGATTTCGACCCCGGCCCCACTAAGGAACACCAAGGATGCATCTGCGGCGAGATCCTGCGCGGGGTAAAGACTCCCCGAGACTGTCCTCTTTTTGCCGAAAAGTGTAATCCGGAGCAGCCCGTCGGTCCCTGCATGGTCTCCTCGGAGGGTAGTTGCGCCGCCTACTATCTTTACGGAGTTCAAGGTTCAGCGTTCAAAGTTCCGGGGTTCCCAATTAGCGTGTAGCGCATAGCGTGTAGGGAGTAGGGAGGCTAGCCCTACCTACTACCCCCTACACCCTAAGTTCGAACTAAAAAGGAGTAAACAATGGGAACAGAGATCAAAACGTGGCAGATCGTTGATGGAAGGATTGAGGCTATTAGCACCAATCTGAAGGATGAGGGGAGAACAGAACCATATGACCTTGAGCCTTGGATCGCTTCGAACCCTGAAATAATAGGTTCAGATATCGCTATCATTGGACGGCAAGTTATGTCTAAATCAGGACCAATTGACCTTTTAGGCATTGATAAAACTGGCAACTTAGTGATTGTTGAAATAAAAAGGGATAAATTGCCACGTGAGGCTCTGACGCAGGCTATTGACTACGCATCAGATATTTCGGAATGGGCTATCGAAAAAATCGGGGAAGTCTGTTCGGAATATACTGGAAAAAATCTTATAGAATTCATAACCGAGTCGTTTCCGGAACCGGAAGAAATTAATGTGGAGAATCTCAACATCAATAATACGCAGCGTATTATGCTCGTCGGATTCTCGGTTGAGTCCTCTTTAGAACGGATGATTGAATGGTTGTCAGTCAATTTTAACGTCAACATCAATGCCGTGGTATTGAATTACGTCAGAACAAGAAGTGGTGATGAACTTCTTGCAAAAACTACTATCATATCGGAAGAACTTGAGCGGGAGCGAGTCAAAAAGAAGCGGAAATTCCAAATCTCCATGTCAGATGAGCCTGGCAGTCACGAACATGATATCCTTGCAAAACTACTGAAGGAATACTTGTCTAAGGATAAAGTCACCAACCAACGTATACGAGATGTTCTTCTTCCAGGGTTGCTTGAACAGAAGATTCTTACAAGAGAACAATTGAAAAAGAAACTTATCAAGCATGATCCATCTCTAGACGCATCTAAGGCAGGATACCATTTAGCGACTATTTCGGGTCAACTAGGCATGGAGAAAAACAACTTCCTTAGGCAAGTTGTGGCCTATGAATATCCAACTTACACATGGGAAAAGGATAACTTCTCTTTACGGGAGGAATATAAGGATCTTGTAAAGGAAGTACTTGAGGAATTACAAAAAGAGCAAAGTTCGAACAAGTGGTTGCAGCCGACCGCTTAACAGCGGCGGCTGAACTCCATCGTTAGAGAGCGATGAAGGATGAAGAGCTCAAAGCAGATAACCCTGAACCGTGAACCTTGAACCTCAAAACCTGATAACATGAGTAAGAAGATACTGCTCTCGCACGGAAGCGGAGGGAAGATGAGCCATGACCTTGTGGCGAGGATATTCCTTCCCGCCTTCACCAATCCACACCTCGCTAAACTCGATGATGCCGCGATCTTCGATACTCAGGGGCGTCTAGCGTTCACCACCGATAGCTATGTGGTAACCCCGATCTTCTTCCCCGGCGGCGATATCGGCAAGCTCGCAGTCTGTGGCACGGTCAACGACCTGGCCATGATGGGAGCCGTCCCTTTATATCTGACCCTCTCTTTCATAATTGAGGAGGGCCTCCCCGAGGATGAACTCCAGGCCATTGTAGACTCCGCCCAAACGGCCGCCGCGGATGCCGGAGCGATGATAGTCGCCGGCGATACCAAGGTGGTGCCTCACGGCAGTGCCGATAGGTTGTTCGTCAACACCTCGGGCATCGGAACAGTGCCCCCGCAGATTGATATCTCAGGCAGCAACGCCCGGGTGGGGGATAAAGTCATCCTGAGCGGGACGATAGGCGACCATGGCATCGCGGTGCTCAGCCAAAGAGAGGGGCTCAGATTTTCCACCACCCTCCAGAGCGACTGTGCTTCCCTGGATAAGATGGTGGCTCAGATGCTCGAAGTGAGCTCGAATATACACTGCCTTCGTGATCCCACCCGCGGGGGATTAGCGACCACCTTGAATGAGATCGCCGCCCAATCCCGGGTCGGCATCAGGATCGAAGAGGACAGAATACCGGTTCGCCATGAAGTTCGGGCTGCCTGTGATATGCTGGGATTTGACCCCCTCTATGTGGCTAATGAAGGAAAGCTGGTGGCCATGGTTGCCGCCGAGGATGCGGAGCGAGTCTTGGGGGCAATACGGAGGAACAACCTCGGTAGAGAGGCGGCCATCATCGGCGAGGTGACGGCCGGGCGTGCCGGCCGGGTAGTGATGAAAACCAGCATCGGGGCCTCACGGATAGTTGATATGCTGGTGGGCGATATCCTGCCGCGGATTTGTTAATTAGGTAGCGTGTAGGGTGTAGCGCGTAGTGTGTAGCCTCCCTGCCCCCTACACGCTAAGGAGTTGTTCAATAATTATCCATGCTTTTTGATAGTGATGAAGCCATATGGCCTGAAATCGAATATGCATCTGCTCGATCGTTGTCATGCCACAATGATGGCAGACAAAAGACAGTAATGTCAAGGTTATTTTTGAACAGCCCCTAACTACCACACGCTAAGTAGTTATGAAGCGCATCTATCTCCTCACCGGCATGCCAGGCACGGGTAAGACGACGATCATTAAGGAGGTGCTCTCGCGGAGCGAAAGGAGCGCTGGCGGCTTCTACACCGAGGAAATACGGACGCAGGGCATGAGGCAGGGATTTCAAATTGTTACCTTAGACGGAGAGACCACCACCCTGGCCCATATCCACATCCACGGCCCCTATCGGGTGAGCAAGTACGGAGTCGACCTCAGCGAATTAGAGCGGGTGGCGGTTCCCGCCATCGAGAGAGCAATAAGGAGCCATGATATTGTGGTCATCGATGAAATCGGGAAGATGGAGCTCTTCTCGTCCGCCTTTCGAATCACAGCATTAGAGGCGATCGAGAGCGGGAAGCTGGTTCTGGGCACCATCATGCTCAAACCGCATCCTTGGGCCGACAAGATCAAGCATCACCCGGCAGTGGAGCTGATTCTGGTGGATCGAAGCAATCGCCAGGAGATTTTGAGACAGTTACTCCAATGGATAAGATTCCACCAAGAGAAATAAAAGGACAAGCCCCAGACAGTAGAGACTATTGACAAACCAAACGGGGGAGAATCCCCCTGATGACCTTGTGTTGACGTTTGGTATGGTATTGGTATAATATATACCATGGAATTTGAATTCGATCCTGAGAAGAGTAGCAGCAACAACAAGAAGCACGGTATAGATTTTCCGGGGGCTCAAGCGCTGTGGGATGATCCTGATTTGATTGAGATTCCGGCGAAGACGGTTGATGAGCCCAGGTTCTTGGTCATCGGTAAAATCTCCAACAGGCACTGGTCAGGAGTTATCACCTATCGCGGTGAGAAAATCAGGATCATATCAGTGAGACCATCCAGGGAAGAGGAGGTTCAAATATATGAAAGCTGAGGAATTTGACGAAAGATTTGATGCGGGGCAAGACATTTCCAAGTATCTTGATCTTTCAAAGGCCAGACGGCCCGAGCAAGAGCACAAGAGAGTCAATGTGGATTTTCCCGTCTGGATGATTCACTCTCTGGACAAAGAAGCTAAGCGTCTTGGTGTTCCTCGGCAGTCTATCATCAAGGTCTGGATTGCGGAGCGCCTCGAAAAGGTCTAATGCCTGATAGCTCCAGCAGACGCGCTCAAAGCCACCCGCCGGTGACACGTTATGCCCTTAAACAAGATTGACGTCACAACGGCAAATGATGAATTGGTGAACTGCAATTTTGTTCTGGAATGCCAAAAGAGATAGGAGGTGAAATCATGTCAAATATGGAGGATTTACTTTCAAGAATCACAGTTAATCCCAAAGTCATGCTAGGCAAGCCGACTATTCGGGGAATGAGGATCACTTTGGAGCAAATCTTACGAGCGCTCGCCGGTGGCGTATCGCAGCAAGAATTGCTTCAGGAATTTCCGGAGCTTGAGAAAGAAGATTTTCAGGCAGTATTTGCATATGTGACTCATTTGGTAGATGAAGAACAAGTATTTCTTGTTGAGATGTCCGCATGAGTTCATCTGAATTGAAATTTTTGGTTGACGTCGGCGTTAGCAGGAAAGTTGAAGAATATTTGCAGGACCAGGGATATGATACAAAAACTCTGAGAGCCATTGATACTCGGATGTCGGACGAGGAAATTATACGTCTGGCTGCTTCCCACGGTCGGATGGTACACCAAGAAACAAGCATAGGGGGTAAGCGGGGTGATCGTAAAGGTTAGACTAGAAGTTGCGAAGAGCGTTGGCATTGCTAATATTTTTACGGAATTAGAACAAGCTATAGCAAATCCTTGCTTTGATATGGATATATTCGGAGAGATGAGCGATTCTCCAAAGAGGGGCGCATTTGCACGCTGTTGAATGAATTTCGCCGCGATCCTGAAGGCACAAAAGCTTTGTGGGCAGATTTAAGATTGGCATTTGTCTCAAGCCTATTTTCGCTTTCCGAAATTTTTGACCACGTTAAAAAGGAATTTGGGGCAGAGCAAGCTGAGGTGCTTCAGAGTGCATTGGACTCTTTGGAACGGATGTTCCATTTCGAGGGGCTCGCCAGATTCGGGA